>PVBE011143827.1_pt1 | contig 20347 bp, 19 predicted proteins | sample 1631181 | NCBI WGS metagenome assembly PVBE01 (sample SAMN08397723, study PRJNA350692) | Marine metagenome, whole genome shotgun sequencing project. | isolation source: water | place: Pacific Ocean | collected 2012-04 | reverse complement strand
TTTAACGTACTATCAAAAGACAAACCATTAATCATATATGGCTCATGAATACTATCATATTCATATTCCCATTCATTAAAGACATTAAATGCATTTCCATCCCAATACGCTCCAAATTTCACAGGAAAAATAAGCTTAGTATATCTGTTATTCTCTTCAACATTTTCTGCTGTAGTTTTAGTTGTTTTACTATACCACACATCTTTTACGACATATTCATCAGCAACATCAAATTTCCAAAACCTCTCTATCCTTTGAGACACTTCACCTTCATTATCAATAAATTCACTTGCTTTGATCTCTTTTAAAAAATAATTTAATGTATCACTACCAAATGATGTATGTATGACATCAACTACTTCGTACTCTAACCAACTTCCGAGCTCAACAGGAAAATATTCATAATAAAATTCAGGTTCATGATTAGTTGACTTAAGGCAACTTGACAATAAAAAAATTGTAATAGTTATAATTGCAACACATTTCATTTCTAATTTTGTTCAGATTTTCTGCTTTTAATAAACTCCTCTATTTCTTCACCTTCTAATTTTATATTATTCTTATAATATGACCTATCTAATAATTCATCATCCTTTCCAAAATATAACCAACAACCATTTTTAAACCCATTCTTATATTCACCATTTAATTCTACTTTCCCATTTGAATAATAATAATAGGCAATACCATTCATGCTACCATTTAAATATACTCCCTTAGCCTTCATACGACCAGATTCATAATATTGTTCCCAGGGACCATTTTTCTGACCCTCTTTAAAAATACATTTCTCAAGAACCTTCACTTTTACCTTCGAAGGATCTGCAGGGTAATAAACTATCTGTTCACCATCTAACACTCCTTTGTTATATGTTTCCATATTCAACACCTCTTTTCTCTCATTAAAATACCACCAAATACTATCCTTTTTTTGGTCAAAATAATTTCCAACTGATAATAAATTGCCATTTTTATGATACATTTTAGACTTGGCATTATTTTGATCTTTAAATCTCATAACAGCAGATATCTCACCTGTATTATAAAAATACTCAAACTCTCCAATAGGTCTATTATCCTTAAACTGCCCTCTATATCTAACAGCTTTAGAATTTTCAAATGTAACTACCCATTTTCCTTGTTTCATCCCATTTTCATCAGTGAAGTTTTTTTTCTCTCTCTCCAAAGGCTGAGCAAAAAACAAAAGAGGTAATAAATAGAAAAGTGATATAAAAAGCCTCATGTACATATATTTACTTTAAAGTATATTTTAAATAATCTTTACCAGATACGAGCAATTTTGTCATTGGGTTGTCTCATGGGATCTCCTTCATTAACATTAAAAGCATCAAAAAACTCTGGCATATTCGATAAGGTTCCATTGACACGATACATGCCAGGAGAATGAGGGTCACTTTTTATTCTTGAAACAAGTGCATCATCTCTAATGTTATTTTTCCATACATGAGCAAAAGCAATAAAAAAACGTTGCTCTGGAGTATATCCATTAATTATCTTTTTTTCTTTCCCCTCTAAGGATTTAATATATGCATAATAAGCAATTGTTAACCCCCCTAGATCTGCTATGTTTTCACCCAAAGTTAATTTACCATTAACAAATACATTTTCAAGAACTTCAAATGAATTATACTGATCGATCAGCTTCTGGGTTCTTTGATCAAAGTTTTTCTTATCTTCCTTAGACCACCAATTCATCATTCTTCCATCAGAAGAAAACTTAGCTCCATTATCATCAAACCCATGTGTTAACTCATGTCCTATAACAGCTCCCATTCTAGCATAGTTAACAGCATCTTCATAATCTTCACTAAAAAAAGGAGGTTGCATAATGCCAGCAGGAAAAACAATCTCATTCAACAAAGGATTATAATAAGCATTTACAATTTGTGGAAACATCGACCACTTTTTACGATCTATTGGTTGACCTAACTTAGAGATATTTTTATCAACTTTAAATTTCCAGCAATTAAGTGCATTTAAAACATAGTTATCTCTTTTAATTTCTATTGAGCTAAAATCTTCCCATTCATCAGGGAAACCTAATTTTCTAGCAAAAGAGCCTAATTTTTCATTGGCTTTAAATTTTGTAAGATCTGTCATCCATTCTAATTCATTTATTCTCTCTTCAAAAACAAGAGTGATATTATCAACCATTTCATCCACCATCAATTTAGCTGCTTCACTGAAATTATGTTTAACAAATTCTTTACCTAAAGCTTCACCAATGGCAGAAGACGTTACAGCTGTGACTCCTCGCTTCCATAAAGGCTTCATCTTTTTTGTTCCTCTCAAAACAGTGCTATAAAAATTAAAATTTATTCTTGAGTAATCCATAGATAATATTCCAGCCGTTGACCTGATCAAGTTCCATTTCAAATAACACTTCCAGTCATTTATAGGAACTGAGTTTAACAATTCATTTACCGTAACAAAAAAATCTGGTTGACCTATAATTAACGTATCAACATTCTCTAATCCTCTATTCTTGATAAACCCTGACCATTTGATCATTGGGCATAAAGTTTGAAGTTGATCAACCGTCATAGGATTGTATTGCTTTTCAACTTCTCTTAATTCCACTGGAGATTTACTCGATTCTGCCAACTGTTTTTCAATAGCATATACATTATCTCTATTTTCTATTTTAGAAATATTATCTGCTTCAAACATAAAATCAATAAACTCATGATATTTTTCTCTAATATGAATAGACCTCTCATCCTCTTTAAAGTAATAATCCCTATTAGGTAAACCAAGCCCCCCCTGATGAAGATGAACTCTATACAATTCATTATTCTTTTTATCCTGTGACACATATAAATGGAACAAATTTGAAACACCCATATTCTGCATAGACGCCATTACATTTTGTAGATCCTCAGTATTTTCAATTGACTCTATTAAAGACAAGTATTCCACAATAGGTTCAATCCTTTTTTTATTTCTAGTAATTGTATCAATAAAAGAAGAGTAAAAGTCACCTATTAACTGACTGGAAGTCCCTTCATCTGCAGGATTTCCTATTGCTTTTATTAGAATATAATTAAGGGATTTAATATTTTGATCTGAAAGAACATTAAAGCTACTCCATCTACTTTCTTCTTCAGGTATAGGATTGTTTTTCATCCAGCTCCCATTGGCAAAATGATAAAAATCATCCTTTGGCAATACAGAGATATCCATATAATCAAATTCTAAAGACTTTTTATTTTCAGATTGACCAATTACTGAAATTGAAAAATTACTAACTATAAATATTGCTATTATAACACTTATCCTGTTGTTCATAAAAAATGATTTATCTAGCTATAAATTTATTTAAAATTAGCAATCTTACTAATGCAACAACCCTGCCATCAGGTAATAAACCTGTATTTAATTAAAAATAAAAATCTATCTTCTTTTATTGATAATAATCTCAATTATATTTAATCATTAAAATACATATATTAAACATATCTAATAAAGAAAGTAATGTATAAAAATTCATTAAATTATTTGAACTCTCGGTAGATCTTCACATTAAAGATGAACAAATTTATAACTTTGTTGTAATGGCAGGTGAAATCAATCAAAAATATAAATACAATCCTCAACTATTCTTAAAAGCAGAAGAATACATTTTAGGAATTAATAAAGGAGATAAGAATATACTTAGCAAAGCTATTACCCTTATTGAAAGCACTAACCCTGATCATCGATCAATTGCTAATAAAGTACTTACAGGCGCCTCATATCCAGATAAATTAAGCATTAGAATAGGAATAACAGGTAGTCCAGGAGTTGGCAAAAGCACATTTATTGAAGCTTTCGGAAATATGATTTGTAATCAAGGCCACAAAATAGCAGTGCTCACAATAGATCCCAGCTCTGAAAAAAGTGGAGGAAGCATATTGGGTGATAAAACAAGAATGGAAGAGCTTTTAAAAAATGCTAATGCTTTTATTCGACCAACCCCTTCTAAAGGATCTCTTGGAGGAGTTGCCCAGCATACAAAAGAGGCTATTCTCCTTTGTGAGGCAGCTGGATATGATATAATAATAATAGAAACCGTAGGAGTAGGACAGTCAGAAACAACCATTCACAAAATGGTAGATTTTTTCCTTTTACTGATGCTAGCTGGTGCTGGAGATGAGCTACAGGGTATAAAAAGAGGCATTATGGAATTAGCTGACGGCATTGCAATTACCAAAGCTGATGATGACAATAAAAATGCAGCTAAAAAAGCAAAAATCACTTTTGAAAATGCACTTCATTTATTTCCTCCTTATAAAAATGGATGGGCACCCGTCACTCACATTTGTTCATCGATAGAAAATAAAGGGATCCTTGATATTTGGAGTACCATTCAAGATCATAGAAAAAAAAATATGAATTCTGGATGGATTTCTAAAAACAGAAGTGCTCAAAATATATATTGGATGCATCAAAAAATAAAAGAACAATTAAAAACTGACTTTTACGATCACCCTGCTGTAAAAAAGAAATTAAGCACCCTTGAAGCTCAGGTTGAAAAAGGAGAAATAGATCCATTTACTGCCGCTAATATTATGTTAAACAAATGAGCAGCTACATAAAAAAATACTCTCATTTAAAACTACATGAACTCATTGAGATTTGCGAATCTGGAACAGATCATTATACTGTTCAGGCAAAAGAAGCAGCCCTTACCATTATTGAATTAAAAGAGCCTGAATATGAAGAATTAAAAGAAGCTGCTATTACATATTGGAACAAAAAAATTAATTCAAACATAAAATCTATAATCTTTAAAGGTATTATTCCAAAAAGTAAATATTTAAACTCTGAAGAAATAACCAGCATTATGAGAAGTGCTTACAATAAATGGAAATCCAAACAAGAATTATTGGGCATAGACACTTCTAAATACTGGGCCTGGCCTTTTTAATATGTCAACAAAAGCCATCATAAAATCTGTTTTATGGATCTTATTTGTCATCCTTTTAATTCTAGGATATTTTTATTCTGGAAGTAATTCTAAAAATTATCACTTAGAAAGAATACCTCAAAATGCAAATGGTGTTATCTTAATAGATCTTAAAGAAATTGCTAAAGAGTATTATGTACTCTTCAAGCAAAACCCTGAAGAGTTATTAAAATTATCAAAAAACAGACTATTAAAAAAAACCAAAATTGAATCGATTCAAAACCCAGGATTCAATCCATTTTCAAAAATTGTTGCTTACACTGAGTTTTTTAATGCTAATATTCTTTTTGGGATAATTGTACCAGAAGCAAATCCTGATCATTTTTTTGAAACATTTAATCTAAAAAATGAAGCTGACATAGTTACATCTGACAAAAAAGCTAACCTATGCTTTTATCCTAAAAATAATGCTTTTGCCTTTATTGACAACAAAGTTGGTTTTTTCATTAAACTAATTCATCAAAAGAATCCTATTGACATTGATTATGCAGAAAATTACCACACATATTTAATAAACAATAAAGTTAATTCTTCTTCCAGTAAAATAAATGCTCTTAATAAAATCAAAAATGCTAATGATCATATCTCTGTATGGTCAAATTCAGCTGGATTTAGATTATCTAATCTAAACAAGCTATTTTCTGCAATGAGCACAAGCATTAATTTCAAAAAAGGAAAATTAAAATTAGAGATAGATGCTGATTTATATAGTAATAATTCTTTTACAGAATCATCTAATATATTAAATGATCTTAAAGAATATGAGCTTGCAAAATTCACAACCAATATAAATCAAGAACTGATCAAGTCAGTCTTATCAAAACACATCCCCAAAAAGGTAGAAAGTTGGTTAAATGAATGGAATGGTGAATTTTACTTATCCATAATTGGATTTAGAAATAAAGATGTTTTATCTATAGACACAAATAACATAAGTAAAGAAATTAACCTTCCTGAGCTTGCAATTGGAATTCAAATAGACAATATAAACAAGTTCAAGAACTCTATTAAAGATGATAGCACATTCATTCAAACTGAAGATGGATGTTATTTTTGGATCACTGATTTATTAAATGAAAAATGTTATCTATATTTTCAAAATGACTATCTTTTATTCTCAACAATACAATTAACTAAAAGTAAAAGGTCTGCATCATTCAATACCTTTCATTTAAACATTGATTTTGAAAAGTTAATTGAATCCTATCCGCCTAAAAATATAGTTCAAGGTGCTCTTATAAAATTATTCCAGCAACAAATAGGCTTAAAAGAAATTAATTTAAAGTATTCTGGAAAAACAGAAAACACAATTCATTTAAATGGAAGCCTAATAATGGGAGATTCAAAAAAGCATAAATTAGTAGAGTTCTTTGAGCAAATTAAAGCAATCCCTATTAAAGATGTTCTTTCATCATTTATTTCTTCCAGTAAGTTAATAGTTCCTCCTATTAAAGAAGTTAAGTAACCATTATTCTTTATTTGAAAAAAGAGTCTATTATATTTGTTATATATAAACTACTAATTGACACATAAATCCAGATTATTACAATGAAGATTAAAAATTACATATTAGGAAGCTGGGAAGACGGAAAAGGAGTTGAAATAGAGCATCATCATGCCATAAACGGCAACTTGATCAGTACTTGCTCAAGTGACGGTGTAGATTACAAAGCAGTAATGGAGTATGCAAGAAATACTGGAGGTCCTTCATTACGTAAAATGACTTTTCAAGAAAGAGGTAGAATGCTAAAAGCATTGGCTCTTCATTTAATAGCCAATAAGAAAAAGTTCTATCCATTAAGTGCTGCAACAGGTGCAACAAAAATTGATTCATGGATAGATATTGAAGGGGGAATTGGGAATCTATTTGCAAATGCGTCTTTAAGAAGACAGTTTCCTGACCTTCCCTATTACGTAGATGGAGCTGCTGCACCTTTATCTAAAGAAGGTACTTTTATAGGTCACCATATCATGGTTCCAAAAAAAGGAGTTGCTGTTCATATCAATTCATTCAATTTCCCAATTTGGGGAATGCTAGAGAAAATTGCTGTTAATCTTATGGCAGGTGTGCCTGCAGTAGTTAAACCTTCTGAATACACCTCATATTTAACAGAATATATGGTTCAGGAAATCATTAACTCAAAAATCTTACCTAAAGGATCATTACAATTAATTTCAGGGTTAGGTAGAGGTATACTTGATCATTTAACCAATCAAGATGTAGTTACTTTTACGGGATCTGCTGAAACTGGCAAAAAACTTAAAGCCTTACCTAATATCATTGAAGAGTCAATTCCCTTTAATCTTGAGGCTGACTCTTTAAATGCCTGCGTATTAGGAAAAGATGCCAAAGTAGGATCTCCTGAATTTGACCTTTTTGTAAAAGAGGTTCATAGAGAAATAACTGTTAAAACTGGACAAAAATGTACAGCAATAAGGAGAATATTGATTCATGAATCCATGACAGAGGAAGTCCAAAAAGCACTTAAAGCTAGATTAACAAAAACTATTATAGGTGATCCTTCTGTAGAAGGTGTGAGTATGGGAGCACTAGCTACTAAGCTGCAAGTTGAAAGAGTTCGGGAAAATGTTGAGCATTTAATGAAAAGTCAGGATATAGTCCATGGTTCATTAAGTAATTTTGAAACCGTTGGTGCAGATAAAGATAAAGGAGCCTTTTTCTCCCCTATTTTATTTAGAAATAATCAACCATTTAATAAAACAGATGTACATAAAATTGAAGCTTTTGGACCTGTCTCTACTATTATTCCTTATAAATCAACTGAAGAAGCTATTGAGATAGTAGAAATGGGAAAAGGGTCATTAGTAACATCTATTGTTACCAATGATGATCAATTGGCTAAAGAATTTGTGGTGGAAGCTGCTCATATTAATGGAAGAATACTGGTTCTGAATTCAAGATGCGCTAAAGAGAGTACTGGACATGGATCTCCAATGCCTTTATTAACACACGGTGGACCTGGAAGAGCAGGTGGCGGTGAAGAAATGGGAGGTAAAAGAGGAATTCTTCATTATTTACAACGTACTGCTATTCAAGGTCATCCTCAAACAAATACTACAATAACAGAACAATTTCAGGTAGGTGCTGACCAACCAGAAGCACAACCTCATGTTTTTAGAAAACATTTTGAAGAATTAGAAATTGGACAAACTGTATTTACACATAAACATACTGTTACTGAAGCTGACATTATCAATTTTGCCAATGTAAGTGGAGATAACTTCTATGCACATGTTGATGCGACTTCATTAGAAGGCACCATATTTGAAGAAAGGGTTGCTCATGGATATTTTATACTTTCAAAAGCAGCTGGATTATTTGTCGATCCTGCTAAAGGTCCAGTTTTGTTAAATTACGGCATTGATGAATGTAGGTTTACTAAACCTGTTTATGCTGGTGCTACAGTTGGTGTACGATTTACTGTTAAAGAAAAAATAGACCAGGAAAAAAGAGATGAAGAGGACATTGCGAAAGGCATTGTTAAATTTTTGGTAGATGTTTATGATGAAACGGGTGAAACTGTTGCTTTGGCTACCATACTTACCATGGTTAGAAAAATAGATCAAACTAAATAATTGTGTATCGTTTTATTCTATGTTTAACATTAGCTATTAATTTGTCTTCAAGTAGTCAAATTAATTATACTTTTTCCATAACTGAAATGATGGCCGAGGCTGATGACTGTGATGGGGATGTAGCTGGAATATGTACATTAGACCCTCAAGATCCTGTAATTAAAATTTGGGTATATGATGATGTTGGGAATTCTAATGACACTTGCTTTATTTATGATGACAATAACAACATGGAATATGGCAACTGGTACAACATTCAAGACATTAACTTTCTATCAGCATCAAACTCTTCTGCCAATGTGATCTATGTTGACATAGAAGGTTTTGAAAATGATCAAACTTCTAATTCATGTAGTAGTGACTCTGGTGATGATAACATTCTTCCTCAAACTAATGTAAAGCTCATCTTTTTATCAGGATTACCTTTTGGTTCCAGCTATATGGATATAGCATCTTTAGGAGGTATCTATCAAGTTAAGTTTGAAATTCTTAAAGAAACGATTACTACTGATCTCCAATTAATAATTCCTGATCTTGAAGCAGTAATTCATCCAAACCCAATGAATGACAATGGAATATTATCTGTTAATTCCAAAATCAACACTACATCTGATGTGAAAATCTATACTATGACTGGAATAGAAATTGATTCAAGGAAATTTATAATCAAGAAAGGAATTAATCAATTGTCACTTGATCTATCTGATTATTCAAACGGAATCTACTTAGTCAATATCAATTATAAAGAAAAAAGCAAAATGCTAAAATTGATGGTTAAGCATTGATCATCCATCAAGGGCTACCACTTCAGCAACTTCAGGAACATGACTTTTTAATAAAGTTTCTATTCCACCTTTAAGTGTTGCTGTACTAGAAGGACATCCACTACAGGCTCCTTTTAAAACAACAGTTACTTTTCCAGTTAGCTCATCGAAAGATTTAAAAAATATTGCACCTCCATCTTGTTCAACAGCTGGTTTAACATACTCTTCCAATAATTCAAAAATGATCTTATCTAGCTCAGTATTAATCTCTGGCTCTTCAGAAATCAATTCAGCGCCATTTTCTCCACTCACTTCTATTGTTCTTGATTCAGGAATTTTTTCTATCACAATTTCATTTTCACTTAACCATTCCAATATAAATTCTCTAACAGATTGCATAATAAAATTCCAATCAATAGCTTCCGTTTTAGTAATTGTAACAAAATTACTGGCCATGAAAACACTACTTACAAAAGGAAAATTAAAAAGTGCTTCTGCAAATGATGAACATCCAATGGTCTCTGATTTTGATGAAAATTCAACACTATCACCATCATTAACCAATATTACATCAGCAACAAATTTCATTGTAGCTGGATTTGGTGTCATTTCAGCATAAACTGTAACAGGTCTGCTCATAAAAGTTAATTTTATACAAAAATATAAAGAACAAGTTCAATATGGCACTTATAAAAAAATTAAATGGTATTGATCCAAAATTTGGAGACAAATGCTATTTCTCAGAAAATGCAACTATTATAGGGGATGTTGTTTGTGGCAATAAATGTAGCTTTTGGTTTAACAGTGTTCTTAGAGGAGATGTAAATCACATAAGATTAGGAAATGAAGTTAACATTCAGGATGGTGCTGTTGTTCATGGAACCTATAAGAAAAATCCTACTATCATTGGGGATCATGTAACCATTGGACATAATGCAATTGTACATGGCTGTGTCATTAAAAACAATGTTCTTATAGGTATGGGAGCTATAGTACTTGATCAATGCATAATTGAAAGCAATGCTTTAATTGCTGCTGGTGCTGTTGTCACCATAGGTACACATGTGAAATCAGGTGAAATCTATGCTGGAGTTCCTGCCAAAAAAGTCAAAAATATTCCTAAAGGTGTCGATTTAAAAACCATTGCTGATCAATATGTAATGTATTCTAGTTGGTACCAACAAAAGTAATTTCTCTAACCTAAAATAATCTTTTCAGCGTTTATATCATTTGGAAATAAATGAGCAGCATTTTCATTGAACACATCCTTATTTTCAGTAGTAAATATCTTTAAACTACCATTTCTTGACAATCTAGAATCGATTTCTGGATGTCTATTGATATAACCCTTTAATTTTTTTGCCACCAAATCACCTTGAGAAAAAAGAGTTATATTTTTAGGTATGAACTTTTTAATAGATTCCTCTATTATTGGATAATGAGTACATGCAAGTACAATGGTATCAATTTCAGGTCCTTTTTTTAAAAGTTCATCAACATATTTTTTTATGAAAAATTCACCTCCAGAATTATTAAAATCATTGTTCTCAATTAATGGCACCAACATAGGACAGCTTTGTTGAATCACTTTAACCCCTGGGAAAAACTTTTGTATCTCAATTACATAACTTTTTGAACGAACAGTTCCCAATGTTCCTAATATTCCTACATTTTTTGTACTGGTAATCAACCCAATCTCCTCAGTTGTTGGTCTTATCACTCCTAAAACACGATTATCTGGTGATATAATTGGGAGATCTTTTTGTTGTATAGATCTTAATGCTTTAGCAGAAGCAGTATTACATGCTAAGATCACAAGAGGACACCCAAGATCAAATAATCTTTTTACACCCTGTAATGTGTATTTATAAACCACATCAAAAGATCTTGGACCGTAAGGAGAACGGGCATTATCTCCCAAGTAGATATAATCATATAATGGGTTTTGTTCTCTTATGCTTTTAAGCACTGTTAATCCTCCATACCCAGAGTCAAATATACCTATAGGTCCATTTTTCATTTTCGCAAAAAAAAAGCCCAATTAAGGGCTTAATAAATTTATTCTGTCGCTAGCCCTAGCTTCTTTCTAACAAGGCCTTCAATATTTTCGCCACCAGCATACAAAACAGCTGAAAGATCAAAAACATAATCATATCCTTCTTTTTCAGAAACCTCCTTTACGGCATCAGAAACTTTTTTCATGATTTGCTGAATAAGCTCCTGTTCTTTTTGCTGTAATTTTGAATCAGCTTCATAAGCCTTCTTTTCATAATTCTGTTGACGTTCCATAAGGTCAGTCTCTTTTCTTTGTCGAGCTTCAGGTGTCATATCTCCTTTTATTTTCTCATAATCCTGAGCAAACTCTACGATAAGCTTTTGAAACATTTCCAATTCCTTAGATAGTTCAGATTTATAACTCTCTAGCTCTTTTCTGGCAGATTCATAATCTGGCATTTCAAGCATTAAGGCTTGTGAATTCAAATGACCTAGTTTTTGGCTGTACCCTCCTACTGTGATCAACGCAATTGATAGTATAGTAATTATCTTTTTCATTATTTATTATTAGTTATTTATTTTTCTTAATACTGCATCACTTTTATCATACTTTGGATCTGCATAAAGAATATTTGAATTCTTACTCTTATCCAATATGAAATTATAATTATTGTCTTTTGAAAGTGCTTTTATGGCTTTATAGATTTCATCCTGTATCGGCTCAATCATTTCTTTTCTTTTTTTAAATAAATCCCCATCAACACCAAAACGTTTTTTTTGCAACTCTTTTGCATTATTCTCAAGCTCTATGATCTCAGCCATTCTTTGTTTCTTAGTTTCTTCAGGTAGTAAAATCTCCTCCTGCTGAAAAGCTTTATATTTTTTTTCAATCTCATTGTACTTAGCTTCTATCTCCTTTTGCCATTTTTCTGCAAGGTCATCCAAATCCTTTTGAGCCTTAGTATATTCTGGCATCTGATTTAAGATATAATCTGTATCTATAAAAGCAAATTTCTGAGCCAATGCAACCTGAAATATCAGAGTTGAAAACGTAAAGATCAAAAGCATTCTTTTCATAAAGGCGTTTTTTTGAGAAGCGAAAATAAGTATTTTGAATTTATAGTTCTCCAATATTCATACCAATCGTAAAATGAAACTGTCCATGGTACCCTTTAGACATGATCTCACTGTTGTGAATAATCTCTCCAGCAGCACCTGGATCAACAGGATCAAAACCAAAACCATAATCTAATCCAAGTAGTCCAAACATAGGTAAAAAGATCCTTACGCCAAGACCTGCAGATCTCTTAACTTTAAAAGGATTATAGTTTTTATAATCATTCCAAGTATTTCCAGCTTCAGTAAATGCTAGCATGTAAATGGTAGCTGATGGATTTAAGCTTAAAGGATAACGAAGTTCTAAAGTATATTTACTTATCAACCTATCACCAGTCGTACCGGATAATGACTGATCATCATAACCTCTTAAAGCAATTATTTCTCGTCCATCTAAGCTAAACCCTGATAATCCACTACCACCCAAATAAAATCTTTCAAAAGGAGGTGCTCCAAGCTCCTTATTCCATCCATTAAGTAAACCAAAACCCATACGTGCATTAAATACCAGCTTTTTATCTTTTGATAAGGGAGTAAACCAAGACGTAGTAAACTTAATTTTATTGTATTGAAGGAATTTATACTTAACCTGATCATCCATATCTGAATAATCTGTAAACCCATTGATCCTTGAATAAGGGTAAATACTAGATTTCAAAGTAAGAGAGATAGAAGATCCACTTCTTGGATATAAGGGCTGATCTATACTATTTCTGGAAAGGTTCCATTTGAAATAAGGGTTATTTACATATCCATCAGAAAAGCTAAATACATTTCCAAAATTATTAAGCTCATAATACTGATAACCCAATTCATAATAAACACTAAAGTAATCGTCAGGCCATTTTAATCTTTTCCCTAACCCTAAAGAAACTCCTGTAATCTTGATAAGCCTTCTATTTGGATTTTCCACTCTGTTTCCATCAGAATCTGTTGAATCAGTATAAAATTTACGATCATATGATTGAAGAGAATGGTAAGCTGTCACACTAAAAGAATTGGGTTTTTTGCCCCCCAACCAAGGTTCAGTAAATGAAATATTATAACTCTGGAAGTAATAACCATTTGATTGAGCTCTTATACTTAGACGCTGTCCATCACCTGCTGGTAATGGAGCCCATGTTCCTTTTTTAAACATCTTTCTTACAGAAAAATTATTAAAGGAAACACCTAGTGTTCCTACTACACTACCATTCCCCCATCCACCTGAAAGCTCTATCTGATCACTTGGTCTTTCTTCCACTATATATTCAATATCTACAGTTCCATCATTTGGATTAGGCTTTGGATTAACATTTAATTTTTCTGGATCAAAATATCCATTTTGTGCTAGCTGTCTTTGAGTCCTTATAATAGCATCTCTAGAAAAAAGATCTCCTGGGTGTGTATACATGTCTCTTAAGATAACATGATCACTTGTTTTAGTATTTCCAGCAATAGAAATATTTTTAATTCTTGCTTGTTTTCCTTCATAAATCCTTAATTCAAGATCTACAGAATCATTTTCAACTCTTTTCTCAATAGGAGTAATCTGAAAAAACAGATAACCATCATCCATATACAAGGAGCTTACATCATTACCATTTGGATTCATATACAACCTTGCATCCAAGGTAGTTTGATTATATTCATCTCCTGATTTAATACCTAAAATAGTGTCAAGCTGACCAGTGCTATACTTCAAATTACCATTCCATTCTATATTCCTTATAAAATACTTATTCCCTTCATTGATCCTTAGATCAATATTCACAGTTTTATCATCAAAATCATAAACTGTATCAAATTCAATCTCGGCATCTCTAAATGCAAGCTCATTATATTTAGCAATAATCTTTTCCTTATCATTTGAAAATGAAGCATGCTGAAACTTAGACCCCAAATACATCTTATACCATTTTTTCTCTTTGGTATCTTTCATTTGTCTTTTGATCTTTTCATCAGAAAGTGCAGTATTTCCCTCAATATTGATTAGGTTGATCTTATAACGATGACCTTTATCAATATTAATCTTCATCATTACACTATTATTAACTAAAGTATCAACCTGGGTATTGATAACCACTTTTGTATGTAAAAACCCTTTTCCAACAAAGTAATTCCTTGAGGTTTGCTTTACTTTAAGAAATAGGTCTTCTGTAACAATCTTTCCACTATATAAGTCTAAATCCTCTCTTAGATTATCGCCTTCCGATTTGGATATTCCTTTAAAACTGTATCTAGAAAGTCTTTCTCTTTCTTTTAACTTTATTACCAAAAACATATCAGAACCCTGTATTTTTTCAGCATAAATCTTAACATCAGAAAAAAGATTCTCATCCCATAGGTTTCTAATTGCATTGGAAATCTCTTCACCAGGAACCTTAATTGTGTTACCTCTAACCAGTTTAGATTTTTGAATGATCAAATTATGATCAAAGTTTCTAACACCATCAACAACAATCCCTGCTATAGTATATTGCTTAGGAGACGTATAATCAACTTTAGTAGAAAATTGTGCCTTAAAAGTGTTCAGTGAGCTGAACATTAGTATTATAACTAATAATTTAATTAATCTCATTTATTCCTAATTGTTCAGTTGTTTTACCAAATCTTCTTTCTCTATCCTGATAATCAACAATTGCTTCAAAAAAACTTTCCTTCCTAAAATCAGGCCAAAGTGTATCAGTAAAAAACAATTCTGTATAAGCCATTTGCCACATTAAAAAATTACTGATCCTACTCTCACCACTAGTTCTTATTAATAATTCTGGATCAGGATAATCTGCAGTTGATAAATAAGAACTGATTAAATTCTCATTTATTTTATCTGACTTTAGTTTATTTCCCTCAACTTCTTCAGCCATTGTACGTATGGCATTAGTAATCTCCCATCTAGAACTATAGCTCAAAGCTAATATCAAAGTAACTTTTGTATTATCCTTGGTTTTTTCAATAGCCTCAGATAAAGCGTTCTGACAACTTTCTGGTAAATTTGATATATCACCAATGGTTTTTAATCTAACTTGATTTTTGTGAAGTGATTCAATTTCAGCTGAAATAGATTTAACTAGCAGATCCATTAAAGCATCTACCTCTTCCTTAGGCCTATTCCAGTTCTCAGTACTAAAAGCATAAAGAGTTAAATACTTAACACCTATTTCACCTGCAGCACTTAAAGCTTCTCTAACTGATTCTACTCCACTTGTATGACCAAAAATTCGCAATTCTCCTTTTTGTTGAGCCCACCTACCATTTCCATCCATTATGATGGCTACATGTTTAGGAACTTGCCCTTTCTTTATTTGATCTTTAAAACTCATTGAAAATAGATGTGCGAATTTCTACAATATTCTTGTAAAAAAGAAATCTTTTTTACCAAGTAGGACAACTGGATGTTTTGAAGAGCCTATAGGTCAATATTACACCAGTAAATGCATACCAATCTTTATTATTAGGGTTACCTCTAGACAAACCATAGTTTGTGTTATTAATACCTTCAGGATTTTCACTTCGGTCACTTAATTCAGCTGACAATGTTCCTGATTGTTGAGCTAGAATTGTTTGATCTGGATAAAGACCACTAACGTCATCCAAATAATCAGTAAATGTTTTTCTCATACCATATTCAATTGATAAAGCCAGTTGTTGAGCAATGTTAATTTTAAATCCAAATCCAAATGGAATTGAAATTTGGCTTAAAGAATAAGGGTTTTTACTGTTCTGAGAAGTACCCTGTCCTTCAGTACCTAACGGCTGAAGAGCAAGCCATTCCCCTTCATATTCAGCTTTTGGATTCATTTTCATATATGTAATACCACCAAAGAAATAAGGGGTGCCAAACTTTGCCTGGTCAGTGTCTGTTTGACCTAATTCATATGGGAAAAAATTCACCTCAATAATAGGTCCTATTTCAAGAATGGTAGATCTAAAGCTAAGATTTCTCCTAACCTGCAATTCTAAACCAGACTCATAATCAGAAGACCCAACACGACCATAAAGAAAATTAACTCTAAGGGCTATTCTTTCATTTTGGAAATTATTACGATAAATACCACCTACCACAAAATCCTGCTGATTGAAATGACTGTAAGGATTTATATCTCCTATATAATAAGTATTACCAAAAAAAACACCCATTTCAGGGGTTTGAGCACTTGTGATATTAAATGCAAAAACTATAGCTATTATGGATAATATCCTATTCATTAAAATTATTCTTATCTAAAACCCAAAAATAAACTATTTACTCATTAAAAACATACAATCAACCTATTTTGACAATCAAAACAAGATAATGTTTAATTTTTTAATTCCTTGCATCTCTCCCCCACATAAGCTTATTTCTAATGGTTGAAAAAAAGTTTTGATCTTCAAATTGGACCAGATGTATATTGAAATTAGATTTTTCTATTTCCATTACTGTATCTCTATCAATTGTAGCTGAACGACTATCTAATGTTGTTAAGAACTCTTTTTCTCTTCCATCTATTCTTATAGTAATCTTCACATCATCCCTAACTACAAGTGGTCTTAAATTAAGATTATGCGGGGCAATGGGTGTTATTACAAAGTTATCTGAACCAGGAGTTAGCACAGGTCCTCCACAAGAAAGAGAATAGGCTGTAGATCCAGTAGGTGTAGCAATGATCAAACCATCGGCCCAATATGAATTTAAAAACTCATTATTTACTGACACATGAATGGTCATCATAGTTGATGAGTCTTTCTTATGTACAGTGAATTCATTTAATGCGAAATTATCAATGCCAAATTTATTATCATCACAATTCAAAGTAAGTAGAGTTCTTTTATCAATCTTGTAATTTCCATTCACCAAATTAGCAATTGAATTCTCTACTTCTTTTTTTGGGTTGTTGGCTAAAAACCCCAAACGACCAGTATTTAAACCTATAATAGGCACATTAGATCCTCTTACAGTAGTAATGGTATCTAATATAGTCCCATCACCACCAATACTGATCAAAAAATCAAGATCTTCATCAATTTTACAAGGAGCATGATAGACAGATACATCAGATGGTATTTGAACCCTATCACCAATAAATTCTTTAAGATCATGATTGACATAAACCTTAATCTTATTTTTAAATAATAATTTAAAAAGCTGATCTATATAAGGCAATGCGTCATCATTGAACTGGATACCATATACTGCAATTTTCATATTTTAATTATATATTCAAATATTTCATTAACCCTTGATACCTTATTTTCATATCCTGCTCAAATTCATCTTCAGAAAAAGAAGCTTTCACTTTATAATCATAACGAAAGAAAGTTTGTAATACTCCTTCAATATTTTTACGATTTACTTTTATTGTAACATCTATAATTTTAGAATCAACAGAAGAAGTTATATAAGAGCTTAATATCTTTGCATCATTACTTTCAACGATCTGTGAAATATGAGCCAACGAATAATCAAATTGGTTCATTTCTAACACAATTACAGACCCTGCATCAGAAATTGAAGAAGTGCCTGTTAAAAAACTCATCAAATGTTTTATAGTTATCAGTCCAATAAATTTTTCTTTTTTATTTAAAATAGGAACAACACTTAATTTTAATTCTGCCATCATCTGCATTACCTTATAAACATGTACATCATCATACATGTATGGGCGATTCATTGTTAGATTAAGCTCAGATACAGGAAGTGTTGGTTCATTACAATCGTAAATCATATTTTCTGAAACCAATCCATAATATTTATTTCCGTCAACAACTGGCAAATGACTTACCCTAAATTCATCCATCCAATTCAATGCTTTTTCCATCGATTCAAATGGTTTAATAGGCGGCACCTCGTCTTTTATTAATTCTCTTGCTATCATTAATTATTAAATTCGTTCTAAAAATACGAATTATAGACCTCTATTGTTTTATTTTAAAAAAACTAAATAGCCAAAAAAGCATAGATTCATCAAATAAATTAAAAAATGACACACCTAAGTGTAAATATTAATAAAATAGCCACTTTAAGGAATGCAAGAGGTGGAAACGTCCCTGATTTAATAGATTTTGCATTAAAGATCGAAAATTATGGAGCCAATGGAATTACCATACACCCAAGACCTGACGAAAGGCATATAAGATACGATGATGTATTTGAATTAAAAAAAATAATTAAAACTGAATTAAACATTGAAGGAAATCCAAAAGAAGATAAATTCGTTCAGCTTGTCTTAGACGCCTTACCAGATCAAGTCACATTGGTACCAGACAGTAATGATCAACTTACCTCAGATCATGGTTGGGATACAATTTCTGAAATAAAATTTTTAAAAGAGACAATTGAAGTATTTAAATCTAAAGGTATTCGTTCATCCATTTTTGTAGATGCTGACCCCAATATGGTGTCAGGTGCAGCTGATACTGGTACCGACAGGATAGAATTATATACAGAGAATTATGCAAAAGAATATCTAATAGATCCAAAAAAGGCGATTGATCCTTTTGTAAATGCAGCTCTAAAAGCTAATGAGTTAAATATTGAGATCAACGCTGGACATGATTTAGACTTAAAAAATCTAAATTATTTTTCTAAAAACATTAAAGGGCTTAAAGAAGTCTCTATTGGACATGCACTTATTTCAGATGCATTATTATATGGAATGGAAACCACAATTAAAAAATATCTTTTAGAATTAAATAGGTCATGAAGCTTCATTATAAAAAATTTGGTAATGGCCAACCATTATTAATTCTTCATGGTCTTTTTGGGTCTTCTGATAATTGGCAAACTATAGGCAAAAAGTTAAGTGGCAATTATTCAGTGTATTTGATAGACCAAAGAAATCATGGACATTCTCCTCATAATGATCAGATTAGTTATGACTTAATGGCTGATGATTTATATTATTTAACAGAAGCTGAAAATTTAAAAGACATCAACTTATTAGGGCATTCGATGGGTGGAAAAACAGCCATGAGGTTTACTCAGAAGTATCCATCAATTGTTTCAAACTTAATCGTTGCAGATATTGGAAGAAAAAAATATCCAATGCACCACGATCAGATCATAAAAGGATTAAGTGCTATAGATCTAAATACTATAAAGTCTAGAAATGAATCAAGAGAAATATTAACAAAATATGTTTCAGAAGAAAGCCTTCTACAGTTCTTATTAAAAAATCTTTATTGGAAAACAAAAGGACAGCTTGCATGGAGAATGAATTTACCCATAATCATAAGGAATTTAAAACAAATTTTATCAGAAATCCCTTCAGAGATAGTTCTTACACCTACTCTTTTCCTTAAAGGGGAAAAGTCCAATTATATTGAAGAAAATGACTTTAATGACATCATGTACCATTTTCCTAATAGTGAGATTGAAACAATTTACAATGCAGGTCATTGGTTACATGCAGAAAACCCTTTGGACTTTTATGAGCTAATAATGGATTTTATTGATTAAACCCTATTAAAAAAAGCCTCTTAGGAGGCTTTTTTAATTCAATAACATTGAAGCAAACCCTTAAGCTTTTGTATAAGTAGCAGTACAAGTTCCGCTACCAGCTATACCCGCATCATATGTATAAGTAATCACCATCTCTGTTCCAGATTCATCTACAACACCTACACCAGAAATAGTAACATCTGTAGATAATGGAGGAGATCCAATAGTAAATGTACTTTGAGGAATTGTAATAGTTAAACCATCAACTGAAGCAGTTAGCTGACTGATCGCAAAATTAAAATTGTCTATAATAAATTGATCCTCATTTAATCCTGGTAATATGGACTGATCTGCAGAAACAATATCAATACCTAGTACTTGGCAATCATGAGTAATTGTATAATCACCCAATAAGCTACTTGCGCACATCTCAATAGTTATTGAGGTTAGAGCAGATGTTTCATTGTTGTTTTTATCAGTTGCAGTATATTCTATAGTGTAAGT
>PVBE013003307.1_pt1 | contig 20350 bp, 19 predicted proteins | sample 1631181 | NCBI WGS metagenome assembly PVBE01 (sample SAMN08397723, study PRJNA350692) | Marine metagenome, whole genome shotgun sequencing project. | isolation source: water | place: Pacific Ocean | collected 2012-04 | reverse complement strand
TGTTGGTCCTGCTGTTGTTCGCCCTGTTCACCGGACTGCTGTTGGTCCTGCTGCTGTTCACCCTGTTCACCGGACTGCTGTTGATCCTGCTGTTGTTCGCCCTGTTCACTGGACTGCTGTTGATCCTGCTGTTGTTCGCCCTGTTCACTGGACTGCTGTTGCTCCTGCTGCTGGTCGCCCTGTTCACCGGACTGCTGTTGATCCTGCTGCTGGTCTTGCTCCTGCTGCTCCTCCTCCTCCTCCATCTGATCCTTCATCTGCTGCAACTGCTGCAGCATGCGCCATGCAAGTTGGCCATTGGCTCTCGCATCGTCGTCCCGCGGATTGGCTCTGATCGCCTCGCGATACCGGCCGATTGCACCGCGGAGCATGTCCTGCGCCGCATCCAGCCCCTCGATCGCTTCCTGAGTGGCTTGACATGTGTCAGCGCCTTCGACACCCTCCATCGCCCTTTGGAACACGGTGTTCCCCAGGTTGTACGCACTCCGCGCAAGGAGCGCATCGTCGATGACGTTTGCCGAGACGCGCTCGAAAGAGTCGGCGGCCGCAGCATGATCGCCGCTTCGGTACTGCGCGACGCCCTCGTTGTAGATGGCCTCAGGAGAGAGCGGCGGTGCCGCAGCTGCCAGAGCAAATGTGATTGCAACAATCATGCTGCAACTCCAAGTTCAACGGAAGGGGGGCGAGATCGGCGGTGGAGGCTCATTCCCGAGTCAATGATGAGAAGCAACAAGGCTGGAATCAAGAACCACTGGAACCTCGGCACGAATTGTTCCAGTCGAACGCTGTCCATCGATCGCCCCGCCATGGTGGCGATGTCGTTTGCGTAGATCGAAGCGAGATCGAGATTGGCCGTACCGGCTGGAACGAATGCGCCGCCTCCGGAACGAGCGATGTCTTCGAGTGCGCTGGGATGCATTCTTGTCCAGACATCCTGCCCGTCGTGTTGAAGGTATCGGGTTCCGTAGGCATCGTGAATCGGAATGCGCGCTCCACGAATGTCATCGCCGAGCCCCACCGTAAAGACGCGAATTCCCGCGTTGGCCGCGTCCGCCGCAGCCTCCTCCGGGAAACTCCCCATGTCCTCACCATCGGTGAGCACGATGATGGCTTTGTGATCCGGGAGTTCATCGGAGAAACTTCGGGCTGCAACGCGAATACCGTCGCCGATCATGGATCCGCCGCGGCCGACACTGCGCGTGGAAACTTCATCGAGCGACAGACGCATGGAGCCGTAGTCGAGCGTCAGTGGAACGGTGAGCGCCGCATCGCCCGCGACCGTGATGAGGCCTGCGCGGTCGCTACCCATGATGTCCAGAACATCCGTAATTGCTGTCTTGGCACGCTGCAGCCGGTTTGGCCTGGCATCATCCGCGAGCATTGACTGCGATACATCCAGAACGAAAAAGGTGTCAATGCCCGACTGTTCAATCTCCCGATAGCGTGTTCCCCATCGAGGGTCGAGCATCGAAAGGCAGAGCAATGCGAGTGTCGAGGCGATCAGTACGCTTCGCCACCGGCGGCGACCGTTGCAACTGGACTGCGACAGCCGCCCAATCAATCGGCTCGAAGCGAATCGACGAAGCAGTGCGTTGCGTCGTCCCATCGCCCAAGCGAGCAGACCGGTGGCAATAAGCACGGCCCATACCCAGTAGAGCGCGTCGAGATTGAGAAAACGAATGTCCATCAGTCAGTGGTCCTCAGAATGGTGGTTCGCAATACGACCTCACTCAGGAGGGCAAGAAAGGCAATGAGCAGAATGGGAGGCAGGCGCATGCCGGCAATCGAGACGCCTTCAACCGCCATGTCAACCTTGTTGACATAGGTTCGCTCGGTGATTTCCGACCGCTCCATGTCATTGATTGCACCGTAAATCGCCTCAAGTGACTCGGTATCTGTCGCACGAAAGTACGCGCCGTTGGTTGTGTCCGCGATAGCCTGTAGCGTCTCCTCGTCGATGTTCACAGGTTGCTTGATCATGCGGCGACGGCCGAAGACATCGGTCTGGGGAACATTCGCCCAACCCTTCGTGCCGGCACCGATCGTGTACACCGTGATATCCATCGCAGCGGCCATGTCGGCAGCGGTCAGGGGATCGATCTCGCCGGCATTGTTCTCGCCATCGGTCAACAAAATGATGACCTTGCTCTGGATGTGGTCGCCTGACTCAGCCTCAACCCGCCGGTCGAGCGATGCAAGTCGTTCTACCGCCATCGCAAGCGCGTCCCCAATGGCGGTGCCATCCTCCGTCCGATCGTTGACGATCTGGACAGCGCCGAGCACATCTCTGACGAGGAAATCGTGGTCAAAGGTCATCGGGCAGTTGCTGTCGGCGAAGCCAGCAAAGGTGACCAGGCCGATGAGATCGCCCGCTCGACCTTCGGATTCTCCCATGCCGGTAACGAAATCGCCCGCGACTTTTCGCACTGCTGTCAACCGATCGACAGGCCGGCCGTCGATCGTGAAGTCATGGGCGAGCATGCTTGATGAACGATCGATGACCATCTCAATCGCGACACCCTTGGCGTCAACTTGCGTGTGTTCGAAGAGTTTCTGAGGGCGGGCGAGACAAATGATGACGGCGGCGAGTGCAATCACGCGCAGAACAAATGGGAGGAACGCCAGTCGCGTGCGGATGGTGGACGGCAGCATTCCTGCATCGGCAGTGCTGCTGAACATAATGCCCGTTCGCATGATTGGTCGGCGCCATCGCCACCACAGAAAGGGGATGGCAACAAGCAGCACGAGAAACCAGATGGAGGGAGTGTGAAATGTCATGCCGCTACTCCCGCTTCCATCGCGGCGGTTGAGGACACGAAGACTTCCGCTTCATCAATGGCGGCACTGGACTGGCTGTTGTCAGGTTCGAGTCGAGCGAACTTCACCATATCCGCGGCGGAGAGAAACTTGCCCAGTTCGTCACGCTGCGCCACATCCAATTGTGGGCTGGTCCGCGCATCGGCGAGAAACTCATCGGTCGTCTGCTCTGGTGCCCGGATCGCAAAGCGGTCCTCGAGATAGTGCCGAATGATGCAACTCAGCCGGTCATAAAACAGGAGAACATCGTCATTCGCCAGATCGCCCATCCGAAGCGTGTGGAGGTCGGAAAGCGCTTGTTCGTGGGGCAACATGGTCTTCGATCGTCGCAGTCGCCGGATGATGATCCACCAAACGGCCATGCCGATGACCAATCCCCCCGTGATGCTCCAGATCCACCAGTACCCGCCCGGGAGAGGGACCTCTCCCTTGATATCCCGCATGGTGGTTTCCTCGGCGAGGACGGACGCCACCTCCACGGGGATTGGCCCCAGACCGATGGTGCCTGTCTCATCACTTCCGCGTGACCAACCGATCAGCAACTCGGGGAAGGCCGTTGCGGCGTCGTCGAAGGTATCGAGTGACAACACCCACTGCCAGTGGCGGCGACCATCCTCCATGGGAATGTCAAGCCGCTCGGTCCGGCCGGTGACCGTGAATGAGCCGAGTTCCTTCCCCGGTGGAAGAACAAGGAGCGTGCCCGGCTCTGCGTCCGCTTCAATGGCAAGTGTCAACGGCTCGCCGACGGTGAAGGCTGCGGGGGAGAGGGTAGCGGAGGCTCGGATACCATCCTGCTCGACTGAAACGGATGCCGGCACCTTGGCGAGCGCCATTGCGGCAATCAGGGTGAATGTGATCATCGCCGCGCTTCCCTCCGTCGAAAGAAGCGGTGGAGAGCTTCGGAGAACGGCGTGCCGGTCTGGAGCGTGATTTCGTCCACGCGAGATCGGCGGAGCGTCTGCTCCACTGCAAAGGAATGCTCTATCGCCAACTGCCGCCAGGCTCGTCGAACCCGTGGGCTTGCGGTATCGACGAGGGTGGTGCCGCCTCCCTCGGCATCCTCCAGTTGAAGGAGACCGATGTCGGGGATGTCGTTCTCAGCCGGGTCGCCGGTGCGGACGACGATCATGTCGTGCCGTCGCTTCGCTATCCGCAACGGTTTCGACCAGTCGTGATCGATCATGTCGGAGATGAGAAAGACGATCGCGCCTCGCTTCTGTACGCGATTGAGGAATTCGATGGCGGTGCCAATATCGGTTCCTTCGCCCGTTGCTTCAACGGTCAACAGTTCGCGGATGACGCGGAGGACATGGCGAGAGCCCTTTCGCGGCGGAATGTATTTCTCGACTCTGTCGGTGAAACAGATCATGCCGACCTTATCGTTGTTTCGAATGGCCGAGAGCGCCAGCGTCGCACAGACCTCGGCGACGAGTTCATCCTTGAATTGTTCGTGCGTGCCGAACCGCTGCGAGACACTGACATCCACCAGAAGAATGACGGTCAACTCTCGTTCTTCGCGATGCAGTTTGATGAATGGTTCATCAAAGCGCGCGGAGACGTTCCAGTCGATGGAGCGGACATCGTCGCCGATCTGGTAGGGCCGAACCTCTTCGAACTCCATGCCGCGTCCCTTGAACGCGGAGTGGTAACTTCCTGCGAGGACATCGTCCACAAGCCGCGAGGTGCGGAGCTCGATGCGTCGTACTTTCTTCAGGAGTTCCTGAGGAACCAATTCGTACTGCCTCCGTCAGGGAACCGGGACGAAGTCGAGGATGGCGGAAACGATGTCGTCACTCGTTTTCTCCTCGGCTTCGGCCTCATAGGTGGTTGCAATGCGGTGGCGTAGAACATCGTGTGCGAGGTCCTTGACATCCTGTGGAACGACATAGCCGCGGCCGTCGAGAAAGGCGTTGGCTTTTGCACAGAGCGTCAGCGCGAGAGTTGCGCGGGGAGATGCGCCACACTCCACGAACTCAGCGAGTTCTTCGCTGACCGTCGCCGGTTCACGAGTGGCTTGCACGATGTTGACGATGTAGTCCGCGATTCGGTCATCGACATAGATCTCGTCGATCAACTCGCGGGCCGCCATGATGGAATCTGGATGCATGACAGCGGAGATGCTCGTGTCTTGATGCGTCCGAGCCATGCGGCGAAGAATCTCCCGCTCCTGTTCCCGTGTTGGGTAATTCACGACGACCTTGAGCATGAATCGGTCGACCTGAGCCTCGGGAAGGGAGTATGTGCCTTCCTGCTCGATTGGGTTCTGCGTCGCGAGAACCAGGAATGGCTCGGGGAGGCTGAATGTCTCCTTGCCGATTGTGACCTGCCGCTCCTGCATGGCTTCCAGCAACGCGCTCTGCACCTTGGCGGGGGCACGGTTGATCTCGTCGGCGAGAATGATGCTGGCAAAGATCGGGCCCTTGTTCACGACAAAGGTGCCGCTATCGGCGCGGTAGATCTGCGTCCCGATCAAATCGGCGGGAAGGAGATCGGGAGTGAACTGCAGTCGCTGGAAGCTGGTGTCGATGCCGTCGGCAAGACAACTGACTGCGAGCGTCTTGGCCAGTCCAGGCACGCCTTCGATCAGGAGATGTCCATTGGAGAGAAGCCCGATGAGCATGCGGTGAAGCAGGTCGTCCTGCCCCACGATGACCTCATGCATGGTGTCCTGAAGGACGCGGAAGGGCTCGCTGGCGGCTTCAACTCGGGTGGACAACTGGCGAATGTCGCCGTGAGAGGGGGTTGATGGTCTGTCAGTCATGGGGTCACGAGTGCCTCTTTGGGCGTCAAGGGTGGTCATGAGCGATCCTACGCCGCTTTCCCCGGTGAGGTTCAGCATACCGCCAAAGGGGACACGCCCGGGGGCGGCGGGGGGAGTAGAATGGGGACATGACGGACTCGAAGGACGTGGAGGGACGACTGGTAGCACTGCACTGGCCGGAAGGCATGGCGGGCGCGACAGTTGAAATCGACCTCTCCCAACCGGTCGCGGCGACTGCCGAGATCGAGGACGAGGGCGGCGTGACGCAGCGGATCAAAGTCTGCGTGAACTGGGATGCCGACTATCTCGTTGGCAAGAGAGTCCGCACACAGGGCGCCGAAACCGGCACAACCTTGGTGCCGGCGGAATGATGGTTCGCACGCGAAACTCGCTCGCGATCACCGCAATGGTCGCCCTGCTCGGCGCTTGCGAGCCCTACAGCGAACAATCCCAGCCGCAGCCGCAGGCTGCCAAGAAACCTGCGCCACCGGTCATGCAACAGGGCGGCTCCTCAACTGGATACGGCAGCGGCGCACAGTCCACCTATGGCCGTGCGACAGATTCTGCCCGCGGCGTGCAGGACAAGTACAACCGACACGGCCGCGATATCGAAGACGCCATCGACGACGTGGATTGACAGGCCAGACGCCTGCCGACTACTCCCGCTCCACCAGACGATCAATAAGAAACGCGGACTGTTCCAGCGCCTGCTCCGAAAAGTCTCCGAAGTGGTCGTGCACGCTCGCAAAGAGTGCGGCGAACTCCTCCCGGTCACCTCGCTCGACAATGCCCCGCAGTTCCTCGCCAGCACACACAAGTGCATCCAGCACCTTCGATGTCTCCGGATTGTGCATCTGAATGGACGCGTACAGATCGGCTGACTGCGCAAAGTGCCGAGCAGCCATCAATAGTTCCATCAGGTAGATCGGTGATGTGAACTGCAACGTCTTCTGAATATCGACATCCAACAACTGCAGCGATCGCCCCAGCACTTCCGTGGCATGGTGGGTCAACACCTGCACGATGCCCATCGCCGCATCATGTTCCTCCGCCGTCGTCTCAAGCAGTACAAGGCCGCGGCCTCGCATCAGCGTGGACATCCACTCCATCCAGGAACCGGAGTCCCTTCCGGGCACCAACACCAATCGCTGCCCCTGAAGGGAGTGAACACTGGGACCAAAGAGGGGATGCATGCCAATGACGCTGGCCGTGGTTGCCCCAAGCATCGCAGCCATCGGCGCACACTTGATCGATGTGACATCCACCAACAGCCCGTCCTCTTTGCACCGCGGACCGACCTGTTCGATCACCGCAATCGTTTCCTCGATTGGAACGCTGATCAGCGTGACATCCGCTGCCGCCGCGGCATCCGCAGATGTGAGGGTCGTATCGACATCGGCAATGAGTACTTCGTGCCCGAACTCCCGAAACAGACGGGCCATCAAGGATCCCATCCCGCCATTGCCGCCGATGATCGCTACGGTCCTGGTCTCCATCTCCAGAGGTAACTCGGCGCCAAGTGCCGCCTGCCTGTCGCGGCTCGCCCAGAGGATCACCCGGAAGAGGCTCTCCACGACCTCCTGGCGGACGCCTGCTTCCCCGCCCCTTTTTCCCCTGTCAGCCAACAACTGCCGCTCCCGGGCATAGTCGCGAATGCCGTACCCCGATCTCCTCTTGATCGCCGCCACCTGCCCGATGAGTTCATTTCGCTCCTCCAGCAATCGGAGCAAGCGGTGATCGACATCGTCGATACGGTCCCGCAACTCCTGCAGCCCCTCCGGAAGTTGGCCCTGATTCTTCGGCTCTTGGGGGGTGGTCATGGGGGAGGGGTGGAGAGTACCATGTTCTCTTCTCGACGAATTCCTTACCCGGAGCACGCGCAATGACAACATGCAGCAGCGCCAAGGTTTCAAGCACACCCTTTGTTGACGACTTCATGGCGATGGTCGTGGACCGAAGCCCGCACGAGCCAGAGTTTCATCAGGCCGTGCATGAAGTTGTCGTGTCGCTTGAGCCGGTCATGGATCGGCGGCCGCAATACGGCAAGGCCAGCATCCTCAAGCGTCTGATCGAGCCCGAGCGGGTTGTGCAGTTCAGGGTCCCGTGGGTAGATGATGCCGGCGATGTGCGGGTCAACCGGGGATACCGGGTTGCCTTCAACAGCGCCATCGGCCCCTACAAGGGTGGCCTTCGTTTCCATCCGACTGTCGATCTCAGCGTCCTGAAATTCCTTGGCTTCGAGCAGATTTTCAAGAATAGCCTGACAACGCTGCCCATGGGGGGTGGCAAGGGTGGTGCGAACTTCAATCCCAAGGGCAGAAGCGACGGCGAAGTCATGCGGTTCTGCCAGTCCTTCATGAGCGAACTCTTTCGGCACATTGGGCACAACACCGATGTGCCCGCTGGTGATATCGGCGTGGGCGCTCGCGAAATCGGCTATCTGTTCGGCGAGTACAAGAAACTCACCAACTCCTTTGTCGGCGCGCTCACCGGCCGCGGCTTGGAGTGGGGCGGCAGCGTTCTTCGCCCCGAGGCGACCGGCTACGGTTGCGTATATTTCGGCTGCGAAATGCTCGCCGATGTGAACGACACGATGGAAGGCAAGGCCTGCATTGTTTCCGGATCGGGAAATGTCGCGCAGTACACCGCCGAAAAACTCATCGATCTCGGCGCCAAAGTGCTGACACTCTCCGACTCCGGCGGGTGGATTTTCGACGGGGACGGTATCTGCCGCGAGAAACTCGCCTGGGTGATGGATCTGAAGAACAATCGGCGAGGTCGAATCTACGAATACGCTGAGCAGTTCCCATCCGCTCAGTTCCACCCGCGTGACGATGCGCTCGACCACAATCCAATGTGGTCAGTTCCAGCGGATTGTGCATTCCCCTCGGCGACCGAGAACGAAATCAACGGCAAGGACGCTGAGAACATGCTCGCAAACGGTGTCATGCTTGTCAGCGAGGGGGCCAACATGCCCAGCGAGTGCGATGCCCAGTCCACCTTCCTGGAAGCGGGCATTCTCTACGGGCCCGCCAAGGCGGCCAACGCCGGAGGTGTTGCGGTGTCGGGGCTCGAAATGGCACAGTCAAGCCAACGCGTTACATGGACCCGGGAGGAAATTGACAAGAAACTCCGCGAAATCATGCGTCGCATCCACAAGAAGTGCATCGACGCAGCCGCCGAATTCGGCTGCGACCGGAACTATGTCCATGGGGCGAATATCGCCGGATTCGTGAAGGTCGCTGAAGCCATGATGGCGCAGGGTGTGGTCTGAGCGGCATTGATTTTGAGATGTTGAGCGGTGATTCCAGAGGATTCCATGCTATAGTGAGGACAGGGCGGGGAATTCCGGGCTCTTGGGAATGTAGCGAATTGAGTCGGTTCGGTCGGCAAACACGCCACCGTGCCGCCGGAGCATGCCTCCATTGACCATCATGCCAACACTCCAGTTTGGTGATCGAGTTCGCCACAACACTCGCCCAGAGTGGGGGATCGGTGATGTTGTCAAGGTCGAATCGGTTCATGCGGATGGTCAACCTATCCCCCGCATCACTGTTCGATTCCCCTCCGAAGGACTGAAGGTACTTACCGGGGAAAGCACGCCACTGGAACCGATCGCTGAGGATCGTGCCGCGGCAGGTGAGAGTGGCCATCGCCGCCCGCCGATCGCGGAGATCGAGGATCTGGAGCGATCAGGCATGACCACCGCGGTCGAGCGAAAGATTCAAGAGATGATGCTGGCGATTCCCCTGCCTTGCTGCGACGGATTCAATGCACCAGATTTTCGATTGAAGCGAACGCTCGACCTGTACCGCTTCGATCTGAGTGGTCGAGGGCTGATGGATTGGGCGATCATGCAGACTGGCATGGACGATCCGCTGACCCGGTTCAACCGAACCGAGTTGGAATCGTGGCTGAAGCGATGGTCCTTTGAGCGAGACAATGTACTCGCGGGCATCCTCAACGACATGCGGGACGACAAGGCGGCAGTCGATGCGATGCTCCGCGCCGCGCCGCAGTCGGCCCGCCGCGCAGTCAATCGCATCCGCAGCGGCCGGTAGGGCCAGTCAGTCGGCGCCGTGTCCGCCGTAGTAATTATCGTCTGAATCGCGCCGCGGTGATCCATCCCGCCGAATCTGCTCAACCAACTTCCGCAGGTAGACGTTCTCTCTGCGTGTTGCTTCCAGATCAAAGACGAGGTACTTGACGCTCAGACGCAGGTAGTCCAGTGAGTCCTGCAACTGGGCCATGGATTCCTCGATGCGTGAACGCTGCTCGCGTCCCTGAGTGCAGAGTTCCTCAATCGGCCGCCGATGCTCTTCCGGCAGAGCTTGCACGTGTTCGATGAGTTCGCTCAAACGGCTCTCGATATGTCGCTCGTTCATCTCTCTTGCCTCTCTCTCTGTCGGGTCTTCACATGGGGTGGCTACTCTCCAATGGCCACGCATCAACCCTGCGCCGGTTTCAGCTGATGTCCACCCCATGAGGCAGATTGCTGGTGGAAATAGCGCTATGAACGATGCTCTCGGACCTTCCCCGTTCGGTCTGTACCGGCTGGGCAGGTCGTAGAATGCCCGCCATGTGCGGTCGTTTCCTACTTGCCACGCCTGCCGAAGTCATCGCTGAGGCGTTTGGGCTCGCTGAGACGGTACATGTCGATCCTCGATACAACATTGCACCGACGCAGGAGGCGGCTGTCGTCCGGAGCGGGGGCGGCCTGCGAACGCTTTCAATGCTTCGCTGGGGCCTTGTTCCGCGGTGGGCCAAGGACATTGCAATGGGCAATCGGATGGTGCAGATGGTCGAGAAACTGGTCTCCGGCATGCAGGTGCGCGGGTACGAACAGGAATTCATCGACCGGTGCGTCCGTTAGGTCCACGGTTTCAGCGAGTATGGCTTTCCGGAATCGCACGCGGCGAGCTTTGCGCTGCTGGTCTACGCCTCGGCATGGCTGCGGTGTCATTACCCGGCGGCATATGCTGCCGCACTCCTGAACAGCCAGCCGATGGGGTTCTACGCTCCGGCGCAGATCGTGCGGGACGCATGCCTTGAAGGTGGTGCGCTGCGGCTGGGCATGCGGCAGGTTCGAAACTTGCGTGAGGAGGAGGCTCATCGCATTGCGTGGGCGGTTCGCAAGGAAGGTCGGTTCACGACAGTGACGGCGCTCTGGCGTGCGAGCGGGGGGCGTGTGGCGAGTCTGCGGCACCTTGCGCGGGCCGACGCCTTCAGTTCGATGGGATTGTCGCGTCAACAGGCAATCTGATCGATTGCCCGTTTTCGTGATGCGCCGTGTCCGCTGTTTGATGCTTGCGGAGAGGATGACGATGTTCGCTCATCACTTCCGGGGGTGCATGCGGTGGACGAAGTGGCGAAAGACTACGCATCCGTCGGCTTGTCATTGCGGGGGCATCCGATGGAGTTTGTGCGCGGAGAACTTGACGCGAGCGGTGTGCAGCGGTGTGAGATATTCGGAGATGCGAACAGGTGCGCCGATGGAGACGAAGTTTCTGTTGCGGGGATGGTGTTGCTTCGTCAGCGGCCGGCGACGGCGAAGGGTCTGATCTTCATGACTATCGAGGACGAGAGCGGCAGCGCGAACATCATGGTGCGGCCGCAGATGTATGAGCGGTATCGCCGCGAGGCTCGGCATGCGGCGGTGGTGATTGTGCATGGCCGCGTGCAGCGCGAAGGAATCGTGACGCACCTGATTGCTTCACGGTTCAGAACAGTACGCGGAGGATTCCCCAGAGGAACGCGACTGCGACGATCGCGACGAGCACGATCATGACTCGTTTCTGCAGTGACGCTTCGACAGGGTGATGCCGAGATGGCCCCTCGTGCAGCCAGGCATCGCACGCAGAACATTGCGGCGCCTCGTCCCAGATCTCCGCTCCGCAGTGCGGGCAGAATGCGGTCTCGTCCCCTGAAAACCGCTCAATGTCCTCCGGGCTCGGACCGTCATCGTGCATGACGTGGATGATAGGCGACGCTACTGCGGCTGCATCTGGCCGCTGCCAACGAAGATGAGGTTGAGATCCTGCACCGTCGGGAGATATGGAATGTAGGTGTAGATCTCCTCCTCATCATCAACGAAAAGCTGCAACTTCTCCAAATCCAGCGGCACCGGCAACGGCCGCCCCGGCACGATCGGCACCCAACTCCACGGGCCGATGGCGTCATAGGCAAACTTCTCGCCGCCGATGACGAAGGAATACCCCAGCGGTACTCGGCGATTCAGAGACTGCATCGTGCCGAGTCCCTGCCACGGATCCTGCAGCGGGACGCGGTCAATCGTCCCCTGCATCCGCTTCGGATCAAAGGGAACCCAACCCGCCCCCGGCAGGTAGTACTCCCCCCAGACCATGTACCGCGGCTGAGTTGAGTTGAGCCCCACCGTATCCGCCCGCGTTGCGCCGATGACGGGGCGTGCGGGGATGCCAGCTGCGCGCAGCGTCGCCACGCAGACGCACACAAGATCACAAGCAGATCCGCTGCCCGCCTGCGCCGCTTCAGCCGCACCTTGCACAGTGAATCCGCGAATGCCGGTGCGGCCGGTGTCCACATATGTCCCCGTACTCCGCACATGCTGCAGGCAATAGCGAATGCATGTCTTGGCTACCAGATGCAGCGGGGCGGATCGCGGCTCCTGCCCCAGCGCGTCCTGCACGGCCGCGGCAAAGATGGGATCGTCCGACTCGACAAACTCCGATGCACTCAGGAACGGCATTGCCCCATCTGGCCAACGCTCCGGCCACGCCACGGCTGCCGCCGCTGTCTCGTCCAGCGTGCAGGAGAATGTGTTTGTGCGGTAGCGGATTTGCACATCGATCGGCGACCCCTGCACGCGAGCGGGCATCGGAATGTCAAGCGACCACTGACCGGGCGGGATTGCCTCATGTGCCATGGACCAGGCTGCCTCGTCCCGTTCTTTGCTCGGACCATGCGTCAATTCGGCCCAAAGCGTCTCCGGCAGCATGAAACTCCAGTTGCTTCGAGGCAGCATGGGCCACCGCAGCGGTAAACGCCCGCCATTTCGAGGCGGCATGGTCTGATTCCAGGGGATGGCGATCGAGACGGACAGGTCGTACAGCCGCGGACTGGTTCTGGTCAGTGGCGGCAGTGGCGGTTCGTCCTTGGGGACCGGCGCCGCGGCAAAGAGAGCCGCCACAATGAAACACCGGCCTCCGCGGAGCGAAGGCCGGTGAAGAAATGTCCCAACAGCCCGGCCAGCCCCACATCGGGACCAGCGAAGGCAATCCATCATTTCATTGGCTCTTCCGTAGCATCGACGGTTTCGCTTGTTTCCTCCGTCGATGTCCAGGTGATGGCCTCGGTCATCGGCTGCAGATAGATCTCGACGCGGCGATTCTCCGGCGTCCCGTCCGGCCGGTTTGCTACCAGCGGTCGATGCTCGCCGTAGCCGGCGACTTCAATTCGATACGGAGCGACACCGTTGCCGCTCAGCGCCTTGGCGACACTGACCGCCCGTGCCGCGGAGAGATCCCAGTTCGATGGATAGCGAATGGCCGACGACTTCGGCTTCACATTGTCGGTGTGACCGACAATCACGATCTCGAAGGATGCGGCGCTGGACGAGTTCAGAATGTCCGAGACGCGTTGAAGCATTGCAGTAGCGGACTGTTTGACCGTCGCAACGCCGCTGGAGAATGTGAAGTCGCTGCCGAAGCGCACCATGCCGCTCTCGGCGTCGAACCACATGTCATCCGGATAGGCGTTGGCCAGCGCAGCGAACTGCCGCTGCACTTCGATGGGCAACGGGCCGATCTTGATGCCCGTAACCTGATCGAGCAGATCAGTGTTTCGAGTCGCGATGCTGTCAAGTTCGCCGGAAAGTCGCTTGTACTGATCCTGCAGCCCGGCGAGATTCGCATTGGCTTGTGCCAACTGGCGATCCTTGCCCTCAAGCCCGTTGATCGCGGCATCCCGCTCGGTCTCCGCGCGGACAAGTTGTTCGGTCAGTGAACTGTTCGCCTCCCTCAGCGTGTCATATCGATCGTGGCGGACGCAGCCGGTGGACGACAGTCCAGACAGCGTGACAATTCCGGTCAGTGCAATGAGTGTAGTGCGGCGCATCTGATTCCTCCTCGTGTCGCTCCATGCCGGGGTCCGTCCCGACTTGGCTAGAGTGTACAGCAGCCGCAGCGGAATATGGGAAAGCCTGCCATGCCAAGACAGATCATCCACGCCAGAGCCATCGCTGACCATCGCGGCGTACTGGCAAGCCCGGGCGCGATCGTGATGGAGGGGCGGCGGATCTTGGAAGTCGGCATGCCGCAAACAGTTGGCGGGGCCGGTGATACACCGACTCTCGAAGTGCCGGGTTTCGTGCTGCCGCCACTGGTCAACGCGCACGCCCACCTGGACCTCAGTGGCGTCGGTCCACAGCCAGCGGCGGCATCGTTTCCTGCTTGGTTGGAGGAGGTCGTGCTACCGATTCGCCAGAGGGGTGATGATGCGGAGGCGATCGCAAAGGGCATAGATCTGGCCCTTGCCGGCGGGACGGCTTTCATCGGAGACATTGCTGCCAGCGATCTGGCCGTGAAGATGGTGCAGCGATCGCCGCTCGGCGGTGTTTCCTTTCGCGAGTGCATCGCGAGTGGCGATCAGGAGGCCGCCGTCATGGCACAGATGCCGCACATGCCGGGGGGCCTGCAGCCGCATGCGTTGTACTCCTGCGGTCGTGACATCTTCACGGCGGCCATTGCAAGTGGGCGGCCGCTCAGCACGCATCTTGCGGAAACACAGGAGGAGGTCGAGTTCACGATCTCCGGCGGTGGAGCGATGGCGGCGTGGTTGGAAGGGTATTGGGGGACGGGACAGTTGCCACAGTGGGGCGGACACCCAGTCGATGTACTTCTCGACATGCTCGGTTCCCGCCCACTGATCGCGGCCCATTGCAACTACCTCGAGGACAGACACATCGATCGCCTCGCCGAAAGTCGCATCACGGTCGCCTACTGTCCCCGCGCCAGTGCCTATTTCGGCCATGACGATCACAGGTGGCGGGAAATGTTGGATGCCGGCGTGTCCGTTGCGCTTGGAACCGACTCGCTTCTGTGCCTCGACACGCCCGATCGCGTCAGCGTGCTGGATGAGATGCGGTATCTCTGGAAGAAACACAAGACCTCCGCCGCGGACTTGCTGGCCATGGCGACCACCCACGGCGCGGCGGCGGTCGGTGTGGATCGATCTCGCGTTACGCTGGAGCCCGGGGAAGTGGCGGGCTTGTTGGCCGTAGGGGGGAGGACCTGGGAAGAGGCGATGGGCTCGCATGAGCGGCCAAAGTGGATTCTGGGGCTCCAGAATGGCGAAACTGGGGTGACAGGCTCCTGACGGCCGATATGATGTCTCGGCCGCACTGGGTGGATACACGGATGAGCGTAGTTTCAATACCCCCCATCTTGGATTGGACCGTCGTCGCGGCGGATTCGCCCTATCCGGCGGAGGCGTTCGCCTTCGTACAGGAGGGGCTGGGATACACATCGAATCTGATGGTGGGCGACCGGTTCGGTCTGGAAGAACTTGATCGGCATGTCACCGGCCAGCAACTGTGTCTCGGACTGCGCGACTTCGCAATCGAGCAGTACGGATTGCTGGCACCTGTTGTCCTGCGTCACTGGGGCGTGCATCGCACCGATGACTTCGGTGCCATCGTCTACCACATGGTCCACCACGGACACCTGCGAACAAGCATGCAGGACTCTCCGGAGGACTTCCGCGCGGTGTATGTATTTGATGAGGCGTTTCACCAGCAGGAACTGGTTGATCGCATCGGCGTCGACGGGTGATCGGAGATGGCTGACGACCCGGCCGAACTCGATCCACGTCATCTTCATCTCTGGCAGATTCAGTGGGTACGCGACCTGCTGTTGATCAGCGTCGTCTTTTTGCTGCTCTGGCTTGGGTACGCGATGCGGGACATCACGGTGCCGCTGTTGGTGGCCCTGCTGCTCGCCTACCTCTTTGAGCCGCTGATCTCATACATTGATAAACACGACGGGCTTCCTTTCGGTCGCATGCCCGCCATTGCAGGATTGCTGACTGTGCTTGGGGCGATTGTGATCGTCGTGCTTGTCATTGCCATCCCCATGGTGGTGACGCAGACCTTGAAGATTACGGAACATGTGGAGACCGGGCAACTTCGAACACAGTTGACCACTGTGGTGACGAAGTACAGCCCTGAAGTTGTCAAGGAAGAGGCGCTTGGCGTGATTGGCCTGTTGCCGACCGGGGTGGAGGACAGTGTGACGACGGCCACCACGACAGGCGGAGTCGCGGCTACCACGAGCGGCGGAACGAGTGACTGGCTTGGGTTTGCGAAGCGCACCGGAAGCATGGCGCTGTATGTCATCGGGACTGTGCTGCGCTTCGGCCTTCTGGCATTTCTGATCCCGTTCTACTTCTTCTTTTTCAGCCTTTGGTATCCCGATGTGGTGAGGTTCTGTCGTGATCTCATTCCGGATGACAGAAGAGATCACATCGAGAGCCTTCTTGGCAGAATGGACGCGGCGGTGTCAGGGTTTGTGCGTGGTCGGATTGTGATCGCGTTCATCATGGGGGTTCTGCTCGCCATTGGCTGGATGATTGCCGGCGTGCCGTACGCGATTGTGCTTGGGATCGTGGTCGGCGTCTTCTGTGCGGTGCCTTTCCTGGGTCTGATTGGCATTCCGCTGTCGGTGGGACTGCTGTTTCTGGAGCAGATGGGTGTTGCCGAAGCACAGCGCATGGCGTGGTGGGCGATTCTTCTTTGGCCGTCGCTGGTGTTCGGTATCGTGCAGGCGCTGGATGGCTGGGTCCTCACGCCGCTCATTGCGGGCAGGGCGACGAATCTTGATCCAGTGACGATCTTCGTTGCAGTACTCGCCGGCGGAAGCGTGCTTGGAGCGTACGGCATGTTGCTGGCGATTCCGATAGCCGCGTGTGTCAAGATCCTGTTGCAGGACGAGGTGTTGCCCAACATGCGTGCCTGGGCGCGAGGTGATGCGCGCGACCCCCTGCCGGTTGAACATCGAACGCCAAAATAGGCGGACTTCTACTGTTCTTCGCTGGGGAGCAAAATTGACCGTTTTCATCGGCCCTCATATTGCGTACATCGATGTACGACAATGGCCATTCACCGCGGCGGCAACTGGGACCTTCAAGCTCGGTGCTCGCGGGGTTGGGGGGGGACTTTGCATGCCACCTTGTCATTCGACCAGGGTTCTCCAAGTGGGCCGTGATGAACTGCACACTTGACACGGCCACTACGGATCGCGGCGCACCGGCAGGCTCCTGGGTTCGAACAGCAATTACTTCTTCCGTTTCTTGAATCGCTGTTTGTGGCTTTGCGTCTTCGTGTTGCCGCGGCCGAGGCCGGCAAGGGCGCTTGGGTCCATTGACCCTGGATCAGCGTTGGCCATGTCCTTCATGGCCCGCATCTTGCCTCCCATGCCCGCACCAGCCATCTGCTTGGTCATCTTTCGCATCATTTCGAACTGCTTCACGAAGCGATTGACCTCCGTCGCATTCGTGCCGCTGCCCCGCGCGATCCGCTTGACGCGACTCTTGCCGAGCAGACCGACATCGTCTCGCTCCCTCTTCGTCATCGAACTGGTGATCGCCTCGATCTGATCGAACTGCTTGTCGTCCACATCGATGTTCTTCAGCGCCGAGCCAACTCCCGGCAACATGCCGAGGATGCTCTTCATCGACCCCATTCGCCGGATCGACTTCAGTTGCTTGATGAAGTCGTTGACCGAGAATGACCCCTTGGCCATCTTCTCGGCGAGCTTCTCGGCGTCCGCCTCATCAACCTCCTCCTGCGCTCGCTCGACCAGCGATACGACATCGCCCATCCCAAGAATGCGACCGGCGATTCTCTCGGGGTGAAACTCCTCCAGCGCGTCGAACTTTTCGCCCGTGCCGATGAACTTGATCGGCACACCGGTGACAGCCTTGACCGACAGTGCCGCACCACCACGCGTATCCGAATCGAACTTTGTGAGGATGATGCCGTCGACGGCAAGTTGATCGTGGAATGTTCCGGCGGCATTGACAGCGTCCTGCCCGACCATCGCATCGACAACGAGATAGATCTGGTGCGGCTGCGTGCTCCGCTGCACACCTCGCAGTTCGCCCATGAGATCCTGATCAACATGGAGCCGACCGGCGGTGTCCAGAATGACGACATCGGCCTCTTCCTTGCGGGCATGCTTCACGCCGCGATTACAGACACCGATCGCCACACCGGTCGCAGAGCCGTATTCTGCACACCGATCCGGCTCGGCATAGAACACGACCTCGCCGCTTCCGCGGCCGTCCCTCTGCACACCCTCGGCGACGACTTGCAACTGTTCGACCGCCGCAGGACGTTGGAGGTCGGCCGCTACAAGACACACTTTCTTGCCACGATTCTTGAGGTAGGCGGCCAACTTCCCGCAGGTTGTCGTCTTGCCCGATCCCTGCAGGCCGCACATCATGATGATGGTCGGTCCGGGATCGATGAGCATGACATGGCTGTCAACCGGGCCGATGAGATCCACCAGCCGTTTGTGGACAATGCCCACCATTTCTTCACCCGGTTTGAGGCTCCGGGTGACTTCCGCACCGATGGCGTCGTCCAGCACCGCATCGCAGAAGTCACGAACGACTTCGACATTGACATCTGCGTCCAGAAGACCGCGGCGAACATCCTCCATCGCATCGCGAACATTTGATTCGCTGATTCGACCTCGACCTGCGAGGTTTCGAAGTGTCCCGGTGAGTTTGTCGGAGAGCGATTGGAACATGCGGGCGATCAGTCTACCGCGCCAGCCAGGTGGTCAGGTCCGCGGCGCTCATGCAGTTGATGCACCCGGAGGAAGTCAACCAGCCTCTCCGTGCAGTCATGATGCCGTATCGCAACTGGTCGAAGTCGATCGGGGCGTGCGCATCAGTATCGATGGCAATCCACGCACCGCCCTCCACTGCGGCTCGCACATGCGTATCCCGAAGGTCGAGCCGCCAACTGTTCGCGTTCACCTCAAGCGCAGTCCCATGTTCTACAGCGGCTGCTACGAGCGTCGGCATGTCGGGCTCCAGACCCGGCCTGGCGTTTATCAACCTCCCGGTGGGGTGCCCGATGATATGGACAAACGGGTGCTCGATCGCGCGAAGCAGCCGCTTCGTCGCCTTGTCCGGCGGTTGTTTCAATGCGACATGCGGCGATGCGACGACGATGTCGAGTGTCGCAAGCACATCATCGTCGTAGTCCAACCGCCCGTCCGCCAGAATGTCGACTTCGCTTCCCGCAAGTACTCGAATACCGTCCGTGGCAGCATCAACTTCGCGAATGGCATCAATGTGCCGCGCAAGTCGATCCTCATCCAGTCCGCCGGCCTGCGCAGAGGACTTGCTGTGATCTGTGACGGCAACCGTGTGGTATCCGCGCCGTTTCGCTTCGGCGGCGAGTTCTGTAATGGACATCTGTCCGTCGCTTGCCGTGGTGTGGCAGTGCAGGTCACACTTGATGTCACCGATTTCGATGAGGTCGAGTGTTGAGGCCAGCGCCATTTCGGCTCGGCCCTCACGCACCTCCGGGGGTTGCCACGGAAGACCGAGGTGGGTGTAGATCTCCTCCTCGGTTCGTGCGGCCACAGCCGCAACGCCGCGGTCCTGTGGAGGCCCGTCGCCACCGTCGTCGGGAAACAATCCATATTCGTTGAGGCGCAGCGATTGCGACTGCGCTCGCTCTCGCAACTGGACATTGTGGTCCTTGCTACCGGTGAAGTAGAGCATGGCGGCGCCGAAGGCGTCCTCCTCGACGATGCGAAGATCAACCTGCACGCCCCGCTCAAGCCGCACACTGCACTTGGTATCACCTCGCGCAAGCACCTTCGTCACGCCCGGCATGGTGCAGAAGGACTCTGCGAGTTCATTCGGATCGCCGACGGCAAGAAGGTCAATGTCGCCGACTGTGTCGCGGCCGCGTCGCAGCGAGCCCGCATGGGCAACATGTGTCGAGAATGTGCCCAACAGCCCCTCGATCGACTCGGCAAGCGGCAGTGCTTCACCCAACCTCACACGCCCGCTCGATTTCTCCATGAATGCGATCGAATCCGCAATGTTCCCAACTGACTTCGCGCCCATCCGTGGCAGCAGTTCAAGGCTACCGTCACCGATCGCCTCCTTGAGTGACGTAATGTCGGTGATGCCCCCATCCTGCCAGAACATCCGAACGGTTTTCGGGCCGAGCCCGGGAACCGCCATGACATCGAGCAGGCCGTCTGGAATCTCCTTGAGCAGCGCGTCGTGCGCCGCGATGCGGCCGGTCTCCAGATACTCGGCGATCTTGGCAGCGCTACTCTTTCCGATCCCGGCAATTGACGACGGGTTTTCGATATCGCCGATGTCCTGTGGAAGATCCTCAAGGACGCCAGCGACCTTCGAGTGAGCGTTGATGCGGAACTGGTTCGCGCCGGTGAGTTCCAGCAACGTCGCCATTTCATGGAACAGTCCGGCGAGTTCTTGATTGGCAGTCATCAGGCTACATCCCCCAGACCGAGCCCTTCGCCGAATTCCCTCAGCAACCTCGCCCGCAGCAGCGGTGCATCGGAGAGATCTGAGTCGCGGGCGATCCAGTCGATTGCATCACGCCGCGCCATTCGAAGCAAGTCGAAGTCGCGGGGGAGTCGTGCGATGCGGAAGGGGGCCAGCCCGCTCTGGCGGGCTCCGAACAGTTCGCCCGGACCGCGAATCTCAAGGTCACGCTCGGCGATGACGAATCCGTCGGTG
>PVBE012368759.1_pt1 | contig 20351 bp, 14 predicted proteins | sample 1631181 | NCBI WGS metagenome assembly PVBE01 (sample SAMN08397723, study PRJNA350692) | Marine metagenome, whole genome shotgun sequencing project. | isolation source: water | place: Pacific Ocean | collected 2012-04 | reverse complement strand
TGCTCGCACCAGCACCACGGGCGAAGGCGCCGCCGCGCACGAGTGGCAACCAATCCTCCGCGCCAGCCGCTTCGAAATGCGCGAGCCCATCGGGCAGCAGGTTGCCCGGCACTGTCACGGCGTCAGGCCGCGACTTTCTGGTCGCCGGTGCATCCTCACGCAGGAAGAACCACCACACCGCACCAGTGCCGACGATCACCAGCAGAAGGACGACGGCAGCGATTGGGCTGCGCTTCTTGGACCTCGCCAACAGGGCGTCATCGATGCGTAACCCCATGTCGCTCTCCGCGACGGGCACACCCTTTGTCTCGTCGATGAGTTGCACCGTCGTCTGACCGACCTGAAACAGGTCGCCGTGCGAGATCGGGATCTCCTGGATGCGCTTGCCGTCGACCCGAGTGCCATTCGTCGACTCGAGGTCCCGTAGAATCACGACATCTCCCTCGCAGGCGATCTCGCAATGCTGACCCGAGACCTTCTCGTCGTGGCTGATTTGCAGTTCGCAGGCAGGGCGGCGGCCGATGGTGAAGGTGCCGCTATCGGGCAGCGCCACCTTGTTTTCCTTGGAGTTGCCGTCGACGATTTGCAGGACGAAGTTCGCCATGGACTCTCGAACTCTGTGAAGCTGGACCGGAGCGGTGCCGGGCGTGCGGAATCGCCAAGCGCGGGCTGCGGGCCCACCGCTAGCGCAACATGGGCTGTCGGCGAGCGGGTACGGGACCGCGGTTCCCCGCCGACCCTGACCTGGACCAGGCTGGACCAGAATCGCCGTGGGAGACCTCAATTTAGGAACGAAGCGCCAGAGTGTAACCGAACCCCAGATCCCGCCCAGGCAATACATTGAGGGCAACTAGAGCCGTCTCGCCGCTCGCCGTACCGGGCTGGGATGCTCAGCGCCCCGACCGCTCGACATGGCAAAGCAGCCTGCCCCAACCAACCCGTAAAACAGTCCTTTCGAGAATCGAGTGCCGCCCAGCACCAGGTCGGCCAAGTCCCAGGTCATCTCGCGATTTCGCTCACGTGGCACCCCGATATCACTACCCGCACCTCCCAGACACCGGCCGAGTCGAGCTGGGCGAGGACCTGACCCACCACCTGCTGCGGGTCATGCGTCTGCAACAGGGTGACGAGGTGCTTCTCTTCGACGGACGCGGCCACCAAGCGCGGGCGCGGATCACGCAGACGGACGCTAGAACCGTCCACGTGGACATCTTGGAGCGATCGAGCACGGCCGCACAACCTGTGCGAATCGTCGAGATCGCGGTCTCTCCGCCCCGCTCGAACCGCTGGAGCTGTCTTCTGGAGAAGGTCGCCGAGCTTGGCGTCGCCACGCTGCGCCCGGTGCTGTGCAGTCGCACGCCAGCCTCGGCGCGCCGGGAAAAAAATCGACTGCGGCAGGAACGAATTCTGTCAGCAGCGACGGCTCAGAGCGGCGCGGTGCTCGTTCCGACGTTGTACGCTCCGGTTTCGCTGGCCGACTTTGTCGAGCAGTCGCAGCAGTTCACCGGCCAACGCTTCGTCGCCGATGGCGACGGCGCCACTGCCTCGGCCCGCTCGGCCGAACCCTGCCTGGTGCTGGTCGGACCCGAAGGCGGTCTCACCGACCAGGAGCTGGCGATGGTCGAGGCAGCCGGGTTCGCGAAGCTGCGCCTCGGGCCGACGACGCTGCGCGTGGAGACCGCGGCGCTGGTCGCCGCTACCCTCCTGCTCCACGCCGCAGACCAGGCATGACCCGTGCCCTCGTCCCTCTGCCAACCACGTCTTCTTCGACGCGTTCCCCGGGTGGCGTCGCCATGCTCGAGAGTCTCTGCCTTGTCGGCCCTCGCCGACACGAGGTTCAGCCGTGCGTTGCGACGGGGTGGCGCGCGTTCAAGAAGTCGACCGCGACCTGGCCGCGCTTGAGGCGGACAGAGAGCTGGCTACCCGGCCCCAGGTTCTGATCGAGGATGACCTCGACCAAGCGATCCTCGACCTCGCGCTTGATCAAGCGGTCGAGTTCGCGTGCGCCGTAGTCCTCGCTGAAGCCGTTCTTCGCGAGGTGCCGTTTCAGGCCGGCCGAGAAGCGCACGACATAGCCGCGCTTGGCCAAGAGGGAAGCGATGGAGGTCAGCATCTTGCTGGCGATGCGCGTGCACACTCCGACGTCGAGCGGGTTGAACACGATGATCTCGTCGATCCGGTTCAAGAACTCTGGGCGAAACGAGTCGCGCAGGGCGCCCTTGGTGATCGCAGCGTGGTCGACCTCCAGGAGCGACGCTCACTTCTTCCAGTCAAAGCCCATGCGGCCACGCACACGATCGATCTCGTCGATGCCGAGGTTGCTCGTCAGCAAGATGATCGCGTCAGTGAACGAAACAGTCTCGCCGCGGCTGTCGGTCAGCGTCCCCTCATCGAGGATCTGCAACAGCAGGTTGTGTACCTTCTCGTGCGCCTTCTCGATCTCGTCGAACAGCACGACGCACTGCTTGCGCCCCTTGACCGCTTCGCTCAGGTAGCCGCCCTCGGAGTGGCCGATGTAGCCTGGCGGCGAGCCGATGAGCTTGGAGTACTCATGAGGCAGGGCATACTCACTGCAATCGACGCGGATGAGGTGTCCTGGACCACCGAACAACGAGTTGGCGAGGACCTTGGCGATCTCGGTATTGCCGGTGCCGGTCCGGCCGACGAGGAAGAAGGTGCCGACCGGAGTATGCGGGCGCTTGAGACCAATGGCCGCCTTCTTGATTGCCTTGGCGAGCCGCTCGATGGCCTCGTCTTGTCCAACGATGTGGCGGCGCAGATCCTTGTCGAGTCTCTGGACGTTCTTCGGCACGGGGCTCAGGCGCCGACTCTGGCGCGCCGGCCGCTCTTCCTCTTCGGCCGCCTGCGTCGGCAAGCTGACCTGGTGGATCTCGAGGTTGGGGTTTACGTCTATGCAAACCTGGTAGAGCAGGTCTTCGATCGTCAACGGATCGTAGTCGTCCTCGAGCACGCCCAGTCGCCTGGACACCTCACCAGGACAGTCGGGCAGGCACAGACGAATCACCGCTTTGCGATACTCCGCCTTGTTGCGCACGTCGAGGTCGGCAACCGCCTCCAACTCCACTTCGCCAAGCACTCGAACACGAATGAACTCGTCGAGCAGGTCGAAGTATTTGAGGACGAGTGTGCTTTCTGCGGGCCGCAAGGCGAGCCTCCTGTTCCCCGTTGCCTGAAAGAGGGACAAACCCTCAACCGCCCTTGTGATCGACGCCTGCCACCCAAGAACTTGAGTCGTCCCGCCAATGCAGGCATCCACAGACAGCACGCCCCCGCCCCGCCTTGCCGCACCTGGCCCCGCGTTCCGCTCCGCTCATCGCCCTTCCCGCCCAGAGAGAATCCGTATCCCTTTTGGGATGCAGGCTTGGCATCGCCTGCCAGCCTGACAACTCAATCGGCCATGCGCAGCAAGTGCATCTTCAAGTAGTCCGACTCCGGCAGCCCCAGCAGCACGGGATGATCGATCGCCGGTGCCAGTCGACCACGATCGAAGACTCGACGACCGGCTCGGGCCGCCGCCTCTCGCAGCACTTCGCGGAAGCGCTCGGCGCGCATGTTGAACGAGCACGAGCAAGTCAGCATCCAACCCCCCGGCTGCAAGAGGCCCATCGCTCGCGCGTTGAGGTCCACGTAGCCTCGGTGCGCCGCATCGACATCGGCCCGGCTCTTGGCGAAGGCGGGAGGGTCGAGGACGATCCCGGCAAAACGGCGCCCTTCCCGCTCGAGTTGCCGCAGCACCCGTGCCACCTTGCCCTGCACCGCCTCGACGTTGGCCAGGCCGTTGCGCTCCGCCGCCGCAGCAAGCTCGGATACAGCAGTTCCAGAGGAATCGACGGCCATCACCTCGCCACCACCACCGCGCGCCGCGTGCAGCGCGAAGCCGCCCGTGTAGCAAAACAGGTCCAACACAGGCCCCTGGCTCTCCGCCGCCAACGCCTCGGCGCGCGCGCGCGCCGGACGCTGATCGAGAAAGAACCCCGTCTTCTGGCCACGCCACGGATCCACGGACAGGCGCAACCCGTGCTCGACGATGTCGACCCGGTCTGGACAACTGCCATGGCAGAGTTCGACGCCCTCAGCCAGGCCTTCGAGGCGCCGCACGCGCACGTCGTTACGCGCGATCACCGAGCTTGCCCCCACCAGGTCGACGAGCGCTGGCACGATGTGGTCGAGGTGCTCCTCGATGAAGGGTGTCAGGCTCTGTAGCACCACGGTCTTGGCGTAGCAGTCGACGATGAGGCCCGGTAAACCGTCCGCTTCGGCCGACACGAGGCGGCAGGCGTCCGTCTCCGCGGCCAGCACGGCTCGCCGCTCGATCGCCCGCTGCAGGCGAGCACGAAACCAGGCCAGGCGGTCCCCGAGTGGGTCCTCGGCTTCGTCCTGGCCGGCGCCGACGAAGCGCAGCGCGATCTTCGATGACGGCGACCAGGTCGCGACCCCCAACTCGTCGCCACGGTCGTCGCGGACGCGCACCAAGAAGCCGCGGCCTTCCTCGACCGCAGAGATGTCGTCGCGCCAAGCCCACGGATGCCCCGTCGCATGCCAACGACGCCCCTTTGCGGTCAGCGTCGCGCGTCCGACCTCGAAACGCGGGCTCACCGCTTGCGCACGAGTTCTTCAAAGCGCGGATCGCCGCGCAGCGCCGCGAGGTCGCCATCCTTCTGCGCCCACTGCCGCTGCCGATTGCGCGCTTTCACAGTGTGGTGATTCCGCTCGATGTCCAAGGAGAGGAAGTGCATCGCCTTGTCAGGCGCCCCCGTCAAGGCAAACGTGCAGGCCATGTTGTAGAAGAGCGCCGGTGACGGATCGACGGTCGTCAAGAGCTGCATCGCCTCTTCGCCACGCTTATCGCGCGCCAGATAGCACGCATACAGCACACGATTGAACTCGCTGTCATCGAGGGCGTAGGCCGTGCGGCAGTGCTGGCGCGCCGTGTCGGGGTCCCCCACCACGACATTGTGCAGGACCGCGAGGCTGATATGCCCAGCCGCCAGTCGCGATGCATACCAGCGTCGCGTCTGGTCCGGGTCGAAGTAGCGCTCAGGGTTCTGCCGCACGTCCTGGTGCAGCTTCTCGTAGTGGGCCATGTACTCGCGCAGCCGCTCAAGCGCGACGTCCGGGTTACGACGATCGATGGCAATCGAGGCACGGTCGAAGAGGTGGTTGGCACGGCGCGTTCGGTTGGCGTGCAACCCGGTTCCGACGAGGCGCTCGGCCAAGTGATCCAAGATCGCGACGGCCTTGTCCTCTTCGCCGATGCGTTGGTAGAAGCGCGCGAACGCGCCCGTGATGTCGAGGAAGGGTCGCTCGCGACCGCCTGGATCGACCGGCGTCCGCGGCGATCCAGGCAGCTCGATGACCTGCTCGGGCACCCGCGGCGCCAGCCCGTCGACGAGGGCGCGGAAGCCACGCTCGGCCGCGGCCAAGCGCTGCTTCCTGAGGGCCGCGGTCATGCCGCGCAGCGATTCGTCGTTGCCCTCGAAGGCCCGCTGCAACACCTCGAGTGCCCCTGACCGCATCGACAGCGCCCGATCGACGTCGGCCGCCTCGCCGAGAAAGTCGGCCTGCCACGCCCCCTGCAGTCTCTCATGGGTCTCGATGGCGTCGTCCATCCACCCAGTCGCGGCAGGACGGCCGCGCAGCTTCAGCAGCGTATAGCCGAGCAGCAACAGCGACAGACGACGGCGCCCCGTGGCCCGCCACGCGATGCCCTCCGACCCGCCGACGCGCATGAAGTTCTCTCGCCGCGCTTTGAACTCCGAGTCGCCTACGCGCGGCGGCACGAGCACGCGCCACGTGCGCGACAGCTCGAAGTCGTCCCAAGTCGCATTCGGCAGCAAATCGCTGACCTGGAGCGGCGGTTCGGCGGGCCACTCGGCCGTGGCGCGCGTGCGCGCTCGGACGAGGCCGGGCTCAGGGTCGGCGCCGTCGAGGTAGGCGCCAACGGCAGCGATGCACGTGGCCTCGAGGGCATCATCGAGATCGAGCGGTAGCAAGGCCAACGCATCGAGCGGCGCGCGAGCCTGCTGCGGCCGCGCGAGGTCGAAGACCGCGACGTGCGCTTCCCGCAGGGCCCACTCCGGACGCTCGGCGTCGGTGCGACGCAGCCGGGCATAGAGGGCCAAGCGGCGCGAGTGCTCGACGCGATTGCCGAGCTCGGCATCGATCCGATCGATGAGGGCGTCGAAGCGCTGGCGGACGGCCGGATGGCGAACCCTGGCCCAGCGGTCGAGGCGGCCGGACAAGGCCAGGTCGGGCCGACGATAGAAGGCAGGAAGGAGCTCAGGCACGAGCCATGCTGCGCTCTTCTCGGCGATCGCAAACACCTCCTCGACGTGCGGCGCTGCCGCACGAAGCCTGGCGAACGACCGCGCCAGCGCCATCAAGCGCGTACGTGGCTCTGCGGCGGCGATGCCATCAGTCAACCGATGGCGCAGTGCTTGCGCCACCTTGGCGGAGTCGAACTCCGCCAACAACTCGGCCGCAACGACGCCCAGGTCCCGGTCGTCGAGGAAGCTGACGATCGCCAGCGACCTCACCTGCTCGTGATCGCGAAATCCCGGCAGGTCGCGCCGCGCCAACCAGCGCAGCAGCCGACCGCGACCTGGCCCCGCCAACGCCGGTGCGAGCTGCATCAACTTGGCACTTTGACTCGCCGGACACAGCTCGAGCAGCAGGTCGAGCGCCGCCGCCGGCACCGGGAACAACGCCGAAGCGCGTTCCAGACACGCGTCCAAGAGCGCGAGCGCCCCCGCCCCGCCCCGGCCACGCAGATCGGCAGCGATCCCACTACGGTCGGACGCGGCTGCGTCGAGGAAGCGGCCGGCGAGCCTCCCCGCGTCGGGGCTTTGCGCCGACGCGGGCGAACACGCGACCACCACCAAAACGGCAGCCGACAACAGGTGATTCGAGCGGAAGTGGCCCAAGCGCCGCGCTGTCATCTCTTCTTGATGAAAGCCACGTGCTCTTTCACACCCCTAGGATCGCGGATACTGCCAGGCAGGGGGACCGGCACACCCCTGATCAGCTTGCCCCCGGTCGCGGACGGCTTCCGCCACCAACTCCCTTGCCCAGGCCGCCCCGCAAGCGTGCGCGCGATCGCCGCCCATGAAGTCGCATCGACTCTCATCCCAGGAGCATAGCCGGGCCGGCTGTGCAGCGGCTCCGTAGGCGCCACCGAGGTCTCCGCGGAGCCGTTCGCTTGACTGGGTCTCGCAGGGACTTATACCTACCTCTGGACTGTCGGTCCCACGAGGAGGCGCGAGCCTTTGGTGGGCGCTGGCTGGGCGGTCAGGACCCCTGAACTTCCAGCCCACGGACAGTGCTCGTATCCATCGCGGCAGTCGCCGCGGTTGGTTCAGGCAAAGGGCAGATCTTCGACGAGCCTGCTTTCGCCGGTCACCCCGGTGGGAGTCGGGAAGCGTGGGGGTTCTGCCCTGAGGTCGTTTCTGAGCCGTTTGTTGCGAGCACTCCTGGGCGACCGCACCTCAGGGGGACGCGCTCGGCCGCCGCTCAGCGGCTCGTGGCCGGCATCCCCCGCCACCGGGCGTTCTCGGTCGGCACCGGAACGACGTCGAACCGGGGCTGGGAGCGATCGACGGCGGGATCGGAGTCGAGCGTGAAGCATGAACCAGGAGCTCGTCAGACACATCGACAGCATCCACCGGGACAAGGGCATCGACCGCGAGGTGCTCTTCCTGGCGTTGGAAGAAGCGCTGACGACGGCGATCAAGAAGCGCTTTGACGAGGTCGAGGAAGACCTGGAGATCGTGTTCAACCGGGAGTCCGGCGAGCTCGACTCGAACTACGAGATCAACTTCGAGGTCTTGGGGCGGATCTTCGCGCAGACCGTCAAGCAGACCTGGTTCACCCGCATTCGCGAAGCCGAGCGCGATGTCTTCTTCAACGAGTGGGAAGAGCAGGTCAACGACATCGTCACGGGCACGACGCAGCGCTTCGAGGGTGACTCGGTCATCATCAACCTCGGCAAGATCGAGGGCATCCTGCCCAAGTCCGAGCGCGTGCGCGGCGAGAACTACCACGTCGGCGACCGGTTGCGGGCGCTGATCCTCGAGGTCAAGAAGGTCGGCCTGAAGGTCAAGGTGATCCTGTCGCGCAGCTCGACCGGCCTCGTGCAGCGATTGTTCGAACTCGAAGTGCCCGAAGTCGACGACGGCATCATCGAGATCAAGAAGCTCGAGCGGGAGCCGGGCTACCGGACCAAGATCGCCGTCACATCGTCGGACGCGCGGGTTGACTGCGTTGGCGCCTGTGTCGGCGTCCGTGGCACACGCATCAAGTCCATCATCGACGAACTCGGCGGCGAGCGCATTGACATCATCCGCTGGAACGACGACCCCAAGCAGATGCTGATCAACGCGCTGCAACCGGCCGAAGTCAGCCACATCGAACTCGACATCGAGAACCACAAGGCCCTCGTCCTCGTCGAGGAGGACCAGCTCTCGCTGGCGATCGGCCGTAAGGGTCAAAACGTCCGGCTAGCATCGAAGCTGTGCGGCTGGGACATCGACATCATGACGCGCCAGGAACTCGAGGACACGCTCAAGAACGACGAGGTGGCCGCGAGTGACGTCGAGGGTGCGCCGGCGGATGCCCCGGCGGAGGAAGCCGGCGCGGCAGAAGCCGACGCTGGGCAGACGGACGTTGAACATGCAACTGAGGACGTGACCGAAGCAACACCGGCAGAGGAGTCGACCGACCCATTGCCTAGTGAGGAGCTGGCCGTCGAGGGTGCGCCGGAGGATGCCGCGGTGGAGGAAGCGGGCGCGGCAGAAGCCGACGCTGGACAGACGGACGTTGAACATGCAACTGAGGACGTGACCGAGGCAACACCGGCAGAGGAGTCGACCGACCCATTGCCTAGTGAGGAGCTGGCCGTCGAGCCCGCGGATGACCCCACGGACCCGGCCACCGAGACCATTCAATAAGGACAATGGACAACGACCCGTCCACGCGACGGGCCGAGGTGAGTTTTGGCGAAGAAGAGACGGGTATACGAGCTGGCGAAAGACTACGGCATGAAGGGCCCCGCCTTCGTGCAGGTGCTTGAGGATCTGGGCTTCGACAGGGTCAAGACCCACATGGCCGTGCTGGACGACGCTGATCAAATGGTGATCGAGGTCCGTCTTGGCGCAGCCGGTTTCGACAAGACGACCGACCTCGCTCGTCCGGTCAAGAAGGCAGTCGTTCGCAAGAAGCCCATCCGCCGCAAGGCCGCCTCGGGCGACAGCACGACCGCCGTTGCCGAGGAAGAGGCAACCGCCCAGACGACCGCCTCACCCATTCGGCGCAAGGCTGCGCTGAGAGCCGCCCCGGAGGCCTGGGCGCCGGACGCGCCACCGGGTGGCGACGAGACACCGCCACCTGAAGCAACACCGCCACCTGAAGCAACACCGGCGACGGAAGCACCGGACGAAGAAGCGCCGGCCGAAACTGCTCCGGAACCGACGGAAGACCTTCCGGAAACCATCGACATCGACTTGGTCGCAGCACCACCAGCCCTCACCCGCATCCCCGCTACGGCTCCGCCCGCGAACGCCGTGGCCCAGGCCGTGGACCCCATCGATCCATCCGCACCGCCGGCTGACTCGGATGCCCCCGCTCTTGATGGGCCCGAGGTCGCGGACGAGTCGGCGGCGACCGACCTCGACCCCAAAGACGAATCCGATCCAGGCACCAAGGCGATCCGGCGTCTGCCGCAACCGGTGCGCAAGGCCAAGATCCTTGGCCGCATCGAGCTGCCCAAGCAGACCATCGACGACGCGACGCGACGCTCCGCCCCGAGCGGCCCGCGCAATCCGGCCTCGGTCGACCGCAACCTGCGGCAGGCCGCCATGCAGCAGTTCCGTGCGCGCGGCGCGCACACGATGCCGCAACGGCGTGGGCCGTTCGCCCGTCGTGGCCCGGGACGTCCCGGCGGCGGCGGCCGCCGCCAGAAGGCTGATCCGCTCGCACCGCCGCCCGGCATCGATCCCGACAAGCTCGTCCAGGTCGAGGCGCCGGTCTCGGTCAAGAAGCTCAGCGAGGCACTCGGCCACAAGGTCCAACAGATCTTGGTCGTGATGATGAACCTCGGCGAGCCCGTCAACATCAACTCCTACCTCGACAAGTCGCAGGTCGAGCTGGTCGCACTCGAGTTGCACCGCAACGTCGAGGTCGTTGAAGCGACCGAAGCCGAGGACGAGCTCCTGTCGCAGCTCACCGAAGCCAAGGACGCCATCCTCGAGGAAGACAAGTCGTCGCGTGCGCCGATCGTCTCGTTCATGGGACACGTCGACCACGGCAAGACGACACTGCTCGATGCGCTGCGCGGATCCGAGATCACGAAAAGCGAGGCCGGTGGCATCACGCAGCACACCGCCGCTTACAAGATTACTCGCAACAATCGCACAGTCATCGTCCTCGACACCCCCGGTCACGCAGCCTTCACCGAGATGCGCACACGCGGCGCGCAGTTGACGGACATCGTGGTGCTCGTCGTCGCAGCCGACGACGGCGTCATGCCACAGACCGAGGAGGCGCTCAACCACGTCAAGGCCGCCAGCGTTCCGCTCGTCATCGCGGTCAACAAGTGCGATAAGGTCGACGCCAACCCGATGCGGGTACGCCAGCAGCTGTCCACCCTCGGCGTGCAGCCCGAGGAATGGGGTGGTGACGTTCAGTTCATCGATATCTCCGCGCTCAAGGGCAACGGCGTCGACGAGTTGCTCGAGAAGATCGTACTCGAGGCCGAGATCCTCGAGCTCCGGAGCACGCCGGACCACGCCGCATCAGGCAACGTCATCGAGGCCAAGCAGACTCCTGCCCAGGGCAACGTGATCTCGCTCATGGTCATGGACGGCACCCTGAAACGGGGCGACCTGGTCCTGTGCGGCAGCGGTACCGGGCGCATCCGTGTACTGCTCGACGACTCCGGCAACCGGATCGAAACCGCCGCTCCGGGGACGCCGGTCGAAGTAATCGGCCTCCCCGAGCTGCCCCAGCCTGGTGACAAGTTCTTCGTGGTCACCGACACCAAGATGGCAAAGCAGGTCGCTGGGCAACGCGCCACCAAGCAGCGCCACCTCGACCTCGCGCGCAAGAGCAAGGGACGCGCGGCCGACATGACGGCACAACTCCTCAACAAGAAGAAGGAGGAGGTCCGCCTGATCATCAAGGCCGACGTGATGGGCTCGCTGGAGCCGATCCGCCAGTCGCTCGAGGCCCTGACCCACGACGAGGTCGCGGTGCGCATCCTGCACTCAGCGCTCGGCGGAGTCACGGAGACCGACGTCACGCTGGCCGACGCCTCGAACGCGATCATCGTCGGTTTCAACTCCGTTCCGGACGAGAAGGCGCGCGCCAAGGCCGACGAGGCCGGTGTCACGATCCGCTTCTACAACATCATCTACGAACTGATCGACGATGCACGCAAGCTGCTCGAAGGCTTGCTGTCGCCGGAACAGAAGGAAGAGATCCGCGGCCACGCTGAGATCCGCGCCGTGTTCCATTCGAGCAAGCTCGGCAACATCGCCGGCTGCTTGGTGACGGACGGCACGATCTCGCGCAACAACGCCGTGCGCCTGTCGCGCGACGGCAACGTCATCTACACCGGCAAGTTCGCCGGGCTACGCCGCGAGAAGGACGACGTGCGCGAGGTACGCAAGGACTTCGAGTGCGGCATCCTGATCCAGGGCTACAACGACATCAAGGAAGGCGACATCATCGAGGCCTACCAGGTCATCGAGGTGAAGCGCACCCTGGGCGAAGACGACTGACCCCTGCGGTAACGACAGCATGCTGAAGGTAGGCATCCTCCAGCTTCACATCGAGATCCCTTGGGCGGAGTCCCTCAAGGACAAGCGCAGCGTCATCAAGAGCATCAAGGACAAGACTCGACGCCGCTTCAACGTGTCCATCTCCGAGTTCGACAACCTCGACGTGCCCAACGGGGCCTCCCTCGCCATCGTCATGGCCGGCACCGACGCGAAGTACATCCTGGGCGCTCTCGACAAGTTCCGCGAGACCATGCGCGAGTGGCCCGAAGCAAACCTGATCGACCACCAGGTCGAGATTCTCTGAGCAAGCCGAACCCATGGTCTCCGAACGCCGCGTCCAACGCCTTTGCTCCGAGATCAAGCAACGCGTCGCCGCCGTGCTGCAGCACTAGCTCAACGATCCGCGCCTGGGCTTCATCACCGTGACCGGAGTCACGCTCGATCGCGAGATGACCAAGTGCACGGTCTACTGGTCCGTCATCGGCGACGACACGGTACGCCGGCACAACGCCCGCGCCCTCGACCACGCCGCCAAGTTCGTCCAGCACGAAGTCGCGGAGATCCTCTCGACCCGCACCGCCCCCCAGCTCGACTTCGCCTTTGACGAGTCCATCGCCGGCAGCATCCGCGTCCAGCAGATCATCGACGAGTTGAACGAGGACAAGGACGACACAGAAGGGGCCCCCGTGGACGAGGCCGAGCCGCCCGGTGAATGAGGAGGGCGCCAAAGCAAAGCTCATGCCCTTGGGGCATGAGCTTTCTTCTGCGCTATCTTGCTGGGAGTTTCCGGGTCGCCTCCCGCGTCGGGTGCCTCCCCTCCATCGGAGAACGAACATGAGCTGGCGTCTTAGCTTCGCGTGTCTGTCGCTGACGGCAGGGCTCGCTGCCCAAGCCGACAAGAACAAACCCGAGCAGGCCATCGACAACAGCTCGCGCGTCAAGCGCGTGCTCACGACCCTGCAAAAGTCCGCCTCGTTCCGCTGTGACATCGAGACTGTCTCCACGGCCAATCAGATCATGCGGCAGCTCCGGGGCGACAAGTCCACCACGACGCGGAGCGTGGTGGTGCGCGAGGGCGACCTCGTCTGCTGGACCAAGAACGACGGTGACCAGGTGCTGGCGCAGAAGGGCGCCCGCTGGGTCACCCTGGATCGGGACGGCAACTGGATTCCGGCCCGCTACCCCACCGGTCACGCCTGGAAGAGCGCCTTCCTCGCCGATCCGACCTTCCTGGCCGACCGCCTGACTCACCTGCTCAGCGCAACCAAGTGGCAGGCCGCGGGATCCAAGACCATCGATGACAAGGCGATGCTCGCCTACAAGGCGAGCATCGACCTGGACGAGGCCAACCACCTCGTGCGCAGCGGGGCATTGCCCGCCGGCGGCATGGGCGCACTCGGCGGCATCGTCATGCTCGCGGCCGGTGGCGCCATGGGCGGAGCTCCGCCCGAGCAGGAGCGCGAGTTCGAAATCACGATTTATGAGGACCCAGCCACGCACTTGCCGGCCCAGATCATCGTCAAGACATTCACCGACGAAGCGGGCGGGGTGTTCGGTGCCGCAGGCGTTGTGGTCCGGGGTGGCCCCCCTGTCCGGCAGGCCGACGACGAAGAAGAGGAAGAGGACGGAGAGGCCCAGGACAAGAAGCCGTCCTCCACCATGACGATGACCCTCTCGAAGATAGGCTTGGCCAAGGCCTCCGATCTGACGAAGGCGGCACGCCGCGTCCTCGGCATGAAGTAGCAGCTGCAGCCGACGCGCTACACCACCGTCGCCGCCGAGCTGCGGCACGAGATCGACAAGGTCAAGGGCTCGCGGTTCATCGCGACCGTGGGCCCCACCGAGTCGGTCGCCGACGCGCTCGCACACCTCGACCGCGTGCGGCGCGAGTTTCACGACGCGCGTCACACCTGCTGGGCCTATCGGCTCGGTCGCGCCGGTGAGGTTTCCCGCGTTCACGATGACGGCGAGCCGTCAGGATCGGCCGGATGGCCGATCCTGCAACAGATCGAGTCGCACGCTCTGACTGACGTCGTGGTCTTTGTGACTCGCTACTTTGGCGGCACCAAGCTCGGCGTCGGCGGTCTCGTCCGCGCTTACGCGGCGGCGGCAGCGGCGGCTCTCGATCGGGTCGCTAAGCGAACGGTGATCGTCACGCGCCGCGTCATCGTGACCTACCCTTACGAGTGCGAGGGTGCCGTGCAGGCCGTGCTCGTGCGCAAGGGTCTGAAGCCCGTCGAATCCTCGTTCGCTGAGGCCGCCTGCCTCCGCTTCGACGTGCCGATCGACCTGGTCGCCTCCTTCGTGCGAGAGATCACCGACCGCACTTCGGGGCGGGCGGGCATCGACATCGCGCAGTAGGCGCTACACAGGGCTAGTCGGTCCTGTAGCGCTCCTCGCGCTCGCGGTCGAGCCGCGGACGGTCCTTGAGGTAGACCTCGACGTCGGCGATGTACTGCTCCATCTCGCCGTGCAGCCGTTGCGACAAGTCGGCGGCGTAGTGCCGCAGCACGTCTTGCCACGGCTTACCGGAAACGACCCAGCTGTGCGGATGGATCAGCGTGTGCAACCGATCGTGTTCACCGAGCTTCGTGCACACGCAGCCTTCGCGCCAGTGAAAGCCCGAGTCGCCGAAGTACGGCACGTCACGCACGAGCGCCCGATGGTAGGCGCAAGGGTGCTCCTTCGAGATCTCCTCGAGCAAGGGCCCCTGAGCCGGCTGGTGCTGGGCGATGGTGTGGGTCTTCGAGCCAATGAGGTCTTCGAAGGTCTTGATGTCGCGGCGCGTGCCTTCGACCGGATCTTGACCCTGTTCGAGGAAGAACCCAGGCTCGTAGTGGAGCCCCACCTCGTGCCCCATCGCGGCAACGCGCTGCACGGAGGCAAGCGCCTTGCCGTCCATCAGGTTGTAGTACGGCGCGTGCAGACGGTAGTAGTACGTCGTCAACACACCTTCTGCGGCTTCGACCTCGGCCATCGTCTCAGCGGCGAAGGGCGTGATGTCGACATCGTGACGGATCAGGAACCAGCGTCCATCTGGCACCCCGAAGGCGACGTCCTTGACCTGGGGTAGGTCGTAGCCGACTTCCTTGGCGCGACGCAGCAGGAAGCGGTAGTGCGGCAGGCTGTAGGCGTGCGCGCTGTCGACGTCGCTCACAGCCAACCGCCGCGATAGGCCCAGGTCCGCGGATGTAGCCGGACGCCGCGCTTGCGCAGGAACTCGCGGAACGCGTTCGCCATCGGTCCGAGCGCGCCACGCACGCGTGGCACGGACAGGTCGATGCCGACCAGCTCGGGTAGCAATGAGGCCCATGCATCATCATCGGCAGCCAGCCCGACACGGACGTCCTCGGCGCACGGCGCCGCCTCCTCGGTGTCGAGCAGTGGCGCCAGGTGCAGACGGTGACGGCGGCCTTCGTGGTCGACGACGAGCTCACGCTCGTCCGCTTCGACTTGCAGGCTCACGGCAAACCCGCGCAGCTGCAACTGCCGGGCGAACTCGCCGGCCAGGTCCTGGGCAACGCCCAGGAGCGCCGCCGCATCGAGTTCGTGCGCGGCGGCCTTTAGGTCCTTCGCCGGCACGCCGCCCCACAAGCGATACTCGGGCATCGCCGTCACCAACGACGAACCCGACAAGAGGATCGATCCGCGGCCCATCTCGACGCCCGGGAACAGAGTGGCGCCGATGCCGACCTGACAGCCATCGCCGATCGTCACACCGGCAAAACGAGCCGCGTAGCCAGCCAGGGCGCTGCTGCCAAAAGAGTGCGTCATGATGACGGCACTGCGCGAGATGACGACTTCATCACCGACCACGAGGCGCCGGCACGGGTTCAGATGAGCGTGCTCGCCAACGAATCCGTGCCCACCCATGACGAGTTCGGCCTCCGGATCCATCGCACCGCCACCACCGATGTCGACGTCCGCGGCAAGGAATGCGTTCTCCCCGAGCGAGATGCTGCGACACCGGACGGCGCAACGCGGTCCAAACGCGGTCAAAGCCCCCGCGACGAGGTCGACGGCCTCAACTCTACAGCCGTCCGCGAAGCGGACGCCGCGCCCCAGCACGAGCCGCTCCGCGAGCGGTGCGACGCCCTTGCCGAACTCAACATCGGCGCCGATCCGCGCACCGTGGCGCCGGTAGAGGTCGACCTTGAACGACGACTCGAGCACGCCGAACTCGTCGAGGTTGGCGCGCACGTGGGCGAGGAAGGCCGCATCCACGGCCCCGGTGGCTACCTCCGCGGTCGAGGAATCACCGACACAGGAACGCTCGACGTCCTCGACCCGGACCATGCCATTCGGCCCAGTGCCCTGGATCGAGGCGAGGTCGATACCGAGATCGGTAGCACGGCGCCGCGCCGCCGGCGACGCCGGTGCGGCGTTCGCGGCACCGCTCACGGGCGCGGCTTTCGGCGTCGGGTCGGCGACCTCGACATCGGGCACGGCCTGCGCCGCGAGCAGTTCTTCGACTTCTGCCTCTACCAGCGTCTCGCCCGCTTGGCCCCAGACGCCGAGCGGCGCTTGCAACCCCACCCGGTCGCCGACCGCCTCGAGCTGGCGCAGCAGGACGCCATCGCCCTCCGCTTCGACCTCGAAGCTCGCCTTCAGGGTCTCGAGCGTGACAAGCGGCTGTCCGCGTCGGAAGGCATCACCCTCGTCGACGAGCTAGTCGACCACGAGCACGTCCTTCTCGGCGGTGCCCAGATACGGGACTGTGAACAACTCTGGCATGCGCGATCAGTATGCCGTCAAGAGGTGCAATGCCTCACGCATGACACCTTTTGCGCTCGGCATGAGTGACTCTTCGAGCTCGGGCGAGCTCGGGAACGGTGCATGTGCGCCACCGATGCGGCGCAGCGGCGCGTGCAGGTATGAAAAGACGTCGGGCAGGATGTCGGCGATCACGCGATCACAGACACCCCCGACGACCGTCGCTTCCTGAACGACCAAGCCCCGCCCGGTCTTGCGCACCGACGCGATGCAGGTGTCGCGGTCGAAGGGCTGGAGCGAACGCAGGTCGATGATCTCGACCGAGAAGCCCCGCTCCGCGAGCTGATCCGCCGCCGCACGACACAGGGACAGACACAGCCCCCAGGTCATCATGGTCAGCTGCTCGCCTGTTCGATCGATCCTCGCCTGCCCGAGCGGCACGAGGTGTCCGCCGCCAGGCCACTTGCCGCTCTCGGGGTAGAGCAACTTGTGCTCGAAGAACAAGGTAGGGGCGTCGGTGCGGATGCAGCTACGCAGCAGCCCGACCGCGTCTTCGACGGTCGACGGGAACACGACGTTGAGCCCCGGCACGTGCACGAACCAGGCCTCGAGACTCTGCGAATGCGTCGCACCGTAGCCGTTGCGCCGGCCAACCGGCATGCGCAGCGTGAACGGAACCATCACCTGGCCGGCGTACATGTAGTGGATCTTGGCGGCGTGGTTCGTCAGCGCGTCCATCGCATAGCAGACGAAGTCGCCGAACATCAGCTCCACCACCGGACGCAGGCCGCCGACTGCTGCGCCGACGCCGAGACCCGTGAACGAGTTCTCCGAGATCGGTGTCTCGCGGACGCGCTCTTCGCCGAACTCGTCGAGCAGTCCACGCGTGACGCCGAACGCACCGCCGTAGGCGCCGATGTCTTCGCCGATCAAGTGCACCGTTTCGTCGTGGGTGAGTTCACCGCGAAGCACTTCGCGGATCGCCTCGGTCATCGTGACCTCGGCGCCGGTTTTCAGGCCGCTCGGCGCCGGCGCCGTGTCGGGCTTCGGCAACTCGAGGTCGGAGAGCGCCCGCTCGCGGCCACCTGGCGGCGAGCTCATCGCAAAGTCGATCGCCTCTTCCACCTCGCGCTCGACCTCGGCCCGGGCGGTCGCGAGCTCTTCCTCACCGAGCGCCGCTTCGCGTTCGAGCACACTGAAAGGGTCTTTCTCGCGCCAATGGGCTTCCTCTTCGCGGGTTCGGTAGACCCGGGCGTCGCTCTTGGAGTGTCCGGACTGGCGATAGGTCAGAAACTCGACAAAGCAGGGTCCCTCGCCAGCGCGCGCGCGTTCGAGCAACGGACGGACGACGTCGGCAACAGCGAGCACGTCGTTGCCGTCTGCCGGGCCAGCCACGGTCATGCCCCGGTAGCGGTCGGCCCATTCCGTGAAGGAGTCACAGGCCGACGTGCGATCGACCGGCGTAGACATCGAGTAGAGGTTGTTCTCGAGCACGAACACGATCGGCAACCGCCACAGCGCCGCCAGGTTCAGCGTCTCGTGGAAGTTGCCCGTGTCGGCCGCACCGTCGCCATTGTAGGAAACGACGCAGTGTGATTCGCCGCGCCGTTGCAACGCCAGTGCCAACCCGGCCGCGATCGGCAAGCCCCCGCCGGTGATGCCGTTGCTACCCATGTGGCCGATCTCGGGTACGGCAACGTGCTGGCTGCCACCCTTGCCGTGACAGTAGCCACCCTCACGGCCAGCAATCTCGGCCAGCGCCCGATCGAGCCGCGCCCCCTTTGCGAGGAGGTGGCCATGACCCCGGTGTGTCGACACGACGAGGTCCTGATGAGTAAGCTCGGAGGACACTCCGACCGGCACCGCTTCCTGGCCAATGCACAGGTGGGTGGTGCCGCCAATGCGTCCCTTGCTCACCAGTTGCTCAAGCGTCTCCTCGAAACGACGGATGCGAAGCATCTCGCGGTAGAGTCGGAGCGCTCGTTGCTTGGTCTGGGACAGCTTGCCGGGCTCGGTCGAAGTCACGGTCAGGTCAGAATCAGAATAGAGAAGATGGGGAAAGGGTATCGGAGCGGTCGATGGGCGGTCGACGACAGAATCCTGCTGCGGGCGCCGGCGGCGCGCTTGGCAGCGTGCGCGTCCTGCGCGAACTCGGCACCGGGAGCCATGGTACGGTCTACGAGGCTCGCACCGAGCGCGAACTGTTTGGGGTTCCAGCCGGCGCGACGGTCGCCGTCAAGTTCCTCCGCCAGGAACTGGTGCACGACCCCAAGTGGATCGCGCGCTTGCGCCAGGAGGCTGAGATTGGTCGTCGCATCGATCATCCGAACGTCGTACGCATTTTCGGCATAGAAGAGACTCGGACTTTCGGCCTGCCGCTGGTGTGGCTGCTCATGGAGTACGTCGAGGGCCGTACTCTGCGTGCTCTGCTCGACACCGAGGGACAGGCAGTCGAGCGGCTGGTCCGGCGCGTCGGTGCCGACGTGGCCCGCGGACTGCAGGCGCTGCACGAAAACGGTGTCGTACATCGCGACATAAAGCCGGAGAACCTGCACCTGTCTTCGACCGGGCACACCAAGCTGATGGACCTCGGGCTGGCCGGCCCAATCGACGTGGGGTCGACGGGCAGCGGCACACTCGCCGGGACACTGCTCTACGCAGCACCGGAGTGCCTGCGCGGCAAGCCAGCCACTGCTGCCTCGGAGCTCTATTCGCTCGGGGTCGTGCTGTACGAACTTGCAACAGGTAGTCACCCGTTCGCCGCCGCCGACAACGACCCTGACGCACTGATTTCCGCCCACCTCGATCTGGAGCCCCCCACCGCCTCGACCTTGGCCCCGCGGCTGTCACCGTTTCTCGATCATGTGCTGCGTTCACTTCTTCAGAAAGCACGCCACGATCGACTGCGCAACGCCACAGAACTGGCCACGATTCTCGAAGCCGGGGAGGCATCGACCTGGTGGCAGCGACACGAACGCACCGCCCCGGTTCTGCAAACGGAGCGACGGCTGCGGGCAACCCGCCGCCCGACAGCTGCCCCACCGGCTGGTCGTGATGAGGAGTTGGCGGTGCTCCAGGCCGCCCTGCAAAGGGCGCGCGAGGGTGAAGGCAACGTGCTTCATCTACGCGGGCCTGAAGGCGGCGGCAAGCGACGGCTCGTCGACGAGTTCGTCGAACGCGCGTTGCGCGGCAACCGGCCGTTGCTCTACTTCGCCGGCGCACCGGCAACGCGATCCAAGGTTCTTCCCTTGTCGCCGATCGGCGGCTTTCTGGTCGAACACTACGCTCGTGGCCAACTCGACAGCGACACAGGGGGCACGGCGGTAGAGAAGCTCGCGACGCGTTTTCGCCTCGAAGCCGACGCCGAGCCGCAAAGCGCGCTCGCGCTCGCAAGGTGGTTGCTGCAGTCGACCAACGACAGCGGGCCACCGCTCGCGACGGCCGCGCGCGTGCTGCGCGCCATAGGCAACAGCGAGCGTCCACTACTGTTACGCATCGAGCACGCGGAACGACTCAATCCGCACACGGTCACGCTGCTCGAGCACGCCGTCACCGAAGGCGCGCACCTCGTCGTCGTGCTCTGCTCACACAGCGAGAGCAGGCCGCCCGATCTCGGCAGCCTGCCGCGACGCGACCTCGCAGTCGATCCGCTCGACGCACCCGCCACCCAGCAGCTATTCGAAGCGCTCTTCGCCAACCCCGGTGAAGGCAGGCGCGCCGCTCGCCTCTTGACCGCCCACCTACCACCAGTCCCCGGTCTGCTGATCGATGCCCTCGCTGACCTCGCGGCACGCGGGTACCCCGCTGTGGCGTTCGATCTCCGCGGCCACGGCGAGACTGCCC
>PVBE010484289.1_pt1 | contig 20355 bp, 10 predicted proteins | sample 1631181 | NCBI WGS metagenome assembly PVBE01 (sample SAMN08397723, study PRJNA350692) | Marine metagenome, whole genome shotgun sequencing project. | isolation source: water | place: Pacific Ocean | collected 2012-04 | reverse complement strand
CACCATCCAAACAGTAGAGCTACCCACCGACAAAAAACACATCCACCTGCGAAAGCCAGCCAAACCCATCAGCGAGGTACAACAAATCTATCAAGCCACCGGCTGCACCCAAACCCAAAAGGCAATAAAAAAATATGTAGTGTACCACTAAAAATCCAATCCCACAATTGACCGGGGCTGGATCGGCTGAAGGGACAAGTTGGGTTAAGCTAACCGAAAAATGACCCAACCTACCGCTTAAACTGCATAGCAGCCTTCACCGCATCCTGCCAACCAGCGTAAAGGTCGTTACGTGAAGCTTCATCCATGGCAGGTTCAAATCCCTGGTCAACTTGCCAATTGTCGGTTACTTCGCTTTTGTCTTTCCAGAAACCTACGGCCAGGCCGGCCAGGTAAGCCGCTCCCAAAGCAGTTGTTTCCGTCACGGTTGGGCGAACAACCGGTACGCCCAATACATCGGCCTGGAATTGCATGAGGTAATTGTTAGCCGTTGCACCGCCATCCACATGTAAATCTTTCAAATTGATGCCGGAGTCACTTTCCATGGCCGATAGCACATCTCTTGTTTGGTATGCTAATGATTCAAGCGTGGCACGTGTGATGTGTTCTTTTCCTGAACCACGTGTTAATCCGAAAATGGCGCCACGGGTTTCGCTATCCCAATAAGGCGCACCCAGCCCCACAAATGCGGGCACTACGTACACCCCATCGGAGCTATCAACCGAAGTGGCCAGGTTTTCCGACTCGCGTGCATCGCTGAAAAACTTCAGGCCATCGCGCAGCCATTGAACGGCAGAACCTGCCACGAATATGCTTCCTTCCAATGCATATTCCACCTTGTCGCCCACTTGCCAGGCTATGGTGGTGAGTAATCCACTTTCAGATGGAACGGGTTTGGTGCCGGTATTCATCAGCATAAAGCAGCCTGTTCCGTAAGTATTCTTGGCCATGCCAGGCTCAAAACAAGCTTGCCCGAACAAGGCCGCTTGTTGGTCGCCTGCTATCCCGCTAATCGGAATGGCAGCACCCAGCAGATCAGTCGTTGTTTCCCCATACACTTCCGATGAGGAAGCAACTGTAGGTAACATGGAAGCTGGAACGGTCAGCATGTCCATCAATTCCTCATCCCACTTCAAATCGTAAATATTGAAAAGCATGGTACGCGAGGCGTTGGTTACATCGGTAATATGTGAACCGCCTCCCGTCATTTTCCAAATCAGCCAGGTGTCCATGGTTCCAAACAATAAATCTCCTGCTTCTGCCTTTTGACGCGCACCATCCACGTTGTCTAAAATCCATTTCACCTTGGTGCCTGAGAAGTAGGCATCAATCAAAAGCCCGGTCTTGGCACGAACAGCATCGTTGTGCCCTGCAGCTTTTAGTTTATCGCAAATACCCATAGTTTGTCGTGATTGCCAAACGATGGCATTGTAAACCGGTTGGCCTGTGTTCTTGTCCCATACCACGGTAGTTTCCCGTTGATTAGTGATACCAATGGCCGCAATATCAGATCCCTGGATATTCTCTTTGGTTAAGATTTCTTTTACTACCGAAACTACAGATTCCCAGATCTCGTTGGCGTCATGTTCCACCCATGCCGGTTTAGGGAAAATTTGGGTGAACTCCTTTTGCGTAACGGCAACGATACTGCCGGAGTGATCGAATAAAATGGCACGTGAACTGGTGGTGCCCTGGTCGATGGCTAAAATATATTTCATGTTTGTGCTTACTTTTTAGAAAATTAGACTGGTTTATTTGCTTTATGAGATAACGTTTCTTCCGGCTTTTCGGTCACCGAGGAAGGCGAGTATAAAGATGGCTGTAACAACTGCAGTTGCAACCCAGAATACAACATCAAAATTTCCATTGAATAAGGCATCGTACCATAATGCCCCATAAACTCCTCCCACTATTGGCCCTACAACGGGTATCCAGGAATAATTCCAATCGGAACCGCCTTTGCCGGGAATGGGTAGGAAGAAATGCGCGATGCGTGGGGCCAGGTCGCGTGCAGGGTTAATGGCATAACCGGTGGTACTTCCCAACGACAAACCAATGCTGAAGATTAACAATCCGACAATCAAGGGATTTAATCCTTCGGTGAACTCGTTGGCCCCGATACCCAAAATGCCCATCACCAATATAAAGGTGCCGATTACCTCGCTCAGCAAATTGGAAACATTATGGCGAATGGCCGGTCCGGTGGAGAAGACAGCAAGTTTGAGATCAGCTTCCTGCGTTTCACGCCAATGCGGCATGTAATGAAAATAAACCAGCACGGCCCCGAAGCCCGCACCCAGCATTTGGGCAGCAATATAGGCTGGCACTTCTTCCCATGGAAACTCTCCAATGGTTGCCAGGGCAAGTGTTACAGCCGGGTTGATGTGCGCACCACTGAATTTGCCCACCACATAAATGGCCATGGTGACAGCCATGCCCCAGCCAAATGTTATAACGATCCAGCCCGAATTTTGGGCTTTGGTTTTGTTGAGTACAACACCTCCCACAACTCCTCCACCGAGAAGAATGAGTAGGGCAGTTCCAATGAATTCGGCAATGAAAGCAGACATTTCAAGTGATATTGGTAAAGGAATGGCGAATTTATGTTTTTATCGGTGGAGCGGTGCAGTTTGGGTTCTGCTTAAAATTTCAATCTGCTATTTCTTCTTTTTTTAGAATATTGCACTCAATGATCAACGAGAACAAAAATCGCTCCTTTGGCCTGTTTGTACGAAACCTATTTTGGGGAGAAGTGTGTATCATAAATGCATGTAAAGAGAAATATTTCAACCAGGAAGAAGTTGATCTTTTTAAATGCACCTTTCAGGAATTAGATGCTGATCCAAACGCTATTCCTAAACCCGATGCAGACAGACGAGTGATTAACAGGATGAAGCAGCGCATGATAAAGGCGTTGAAAGATCACGACATGGATGAACGTGAACATGAGATTGAAGAGTGGCTCCATGTAGAAGCCAAACCGGAAAACCTGAAACAATTTCGCAAGGTGTTAAAGCGACATACTTCAAACCTGTCACGCATAAAGACTTTTCCAGGATTGCTCCTACTGATAGATAAGTTTCTGCAAGCTTCACTTCGCTACAGCGACATTAAAAACAGCGAATTGGGAAGGCAATGGAAAAAAACCATAAAACACGCTCAAAGAAACAACGATGAAGCCCTCTACCTGGTAGAGGAATTCAAAGGGCAACAGATAAAAGGCACTTCCATAGTAAAAGCCATTGATAAATTTTTAGGCCGCGAAACTCTGGTGGATGGTATTCGGTTCGAATTGATGCTATTGAAAGGTGCATGTTTTCATTTCGCGGCTGACTATCAGAAGTCAATTGATGTTTACGAGGAATTGTTCAAAGCTATGAAACAAGGACAGATGTATTCCAACTACAACCTGGGCTTGGTTATGAATAATCTAAGTATGAATTATCATCACTTAATCAGGCATAGTGAACTTTATGATCGTGAAGCACTTAAATACACTGGCCCATCGAGTTGGTTTGTGAAAATGGCCAGGTTTGCCCGTTTCCTGAAATGCAATTGGTTTAAAAAAGCTGAGAAACTTTACGCTGAAATTTCAACATTCGATTGGGACAGCCTGCCGGAAGACGCGCACATTATCTTCCTGGTGAACAGAACTGAGTATGCCTTGAAACAAGGCAACCTGCAAGCAGCCAAAAGCACCAACAATATGCTGCTCGACATGACCAATGAGCATCATGTGAAGCCTCAAAACGGTAAGATAAATGAACACAGAATGCGTATTCTGGCTGGTGAAGAAGATTGGGAGGGAATAGTAAAGCAATGGGAGAGCCCGGTCAATCAGAAGAAAATCGTTGCCCATTCTCCACTGTTAAAGGGTAGGCTTTTGCTGCCTGAAGTTTTGTACAAAATCGCACAATGTCACCTGGATTCTACTATTTCCGGAAAAGTGCTGGATCATTTAACAAGCATGATTGAGGCCAATATGAAAACCGTTCGTTTCTCGGAGTATTGTCAGCTTTCCGATGGTTTCCTGGCCATAGCACGCCACCTTCCCAGTATTAACATTAAGTATCGAAACCGGTTTGAAAAACTCAGCAAGCAAATCGAGATTCAATTAAACGAAGGTGATATATGCCGTTCGCCAGCTCATGCTCTTTGAGAAAATCCAAAAAAACCCTTTTCAGAATTTGCCAAAAACAAAAAGCCCTTCACCGGAAAGATATCCGATAAAGGGCAGAAGAAACTTAACCTAAGGTTTCTAATGTGTGAAGTTCAGCTTGTGAACACCCGCAATGTTGTCAATAGTGATAGCAACAAGATGGATACCCACAGCATTTGGTAAAGTTATGCTGGCATTCGTTTCGGAATGCAGGTTTCGTTTCGCGACTAATTGTCCCTGGGAATTATAGACGGTGATAGTTCCGGTTTTTGATGTTTCTGACTTGAATTCAATTATATCATCTATCCGGAAAACGTGATAGTCGTTTTCAGTGGTTTGCAAGCCTACAGGTCGGTCGCTGGGATCATCCATTTGCCCAATGATCTCGATATCTTTTCTATGAATATGAACGACAAACCGGTTTCGAACTTCGCGAGCTTCATCATTGAAAAAGAATTCGTAGCGAGCGGTTTGACTCAAAGGAATCATCACTTTCCTGGTTCGATCTTCCAACCAAACCTGGTAATTGTCGAGACCTTCAAATTGGCTAATCTCGATTGAATAATCCCCTGCAACCGATGGCGTGAAGATCAATGGAATCAACTTTTTCTCACCCTCCCAAATTGGCATGAACGCTTGTATGGCGAACGGTTCATGATCCAATTCGGTGAATAGCCCCAAGGAGTTGCCCATCACTTTCTTGCCGTCAAACAACCTGTCCCAACCATCGGTTGCATCGGGATGTAGAGCGATTAGAGTTTCATCGAAAGCTCCATTTTCATCTTTAATGTTCAGTTTCAATCGCGGATGAATTGCCTGTCGGAAAAAGTCAGCTTGATTGTAAGCACGCATGCCATTGTTAAAGGCAATATCACCAGTGCCGTTGTTGGTTTTGTGAACAAAGAATCCTTGCGCCACCGGAATGTATCCATTCGGTGAATTCGATCCACCACCGGTAGAGGTAGAACCACTCATATTCCAGGACGCATAGTGTGTTGACTGGTAGCTGGCAGCACCAGTTCCCGGATCAGACCAGAAATAAAGCGTACCATCAATACCAGGATTGGCCAGTACCAATTTGCTGGCATCCAGCACACTTGGGTAAGGATTCGCCACCAGGTTCCAACCGTCTTCGCTTGTGTTGGAAGAACTGGTGCTGTGTACATTCACAATGTAACTTCCATTTCCTGCAAGCCCCGAAAATATCTGATGACCGGCACCGGCAACAGAGTAGCCCCGACCCTCGTGTAAGTGCCCCGTTGCCAGTTGCCAGTCATTGATATAATCGTTTGGATCGTTGTTTTGCTCGTTGAATTCCCAGACAAAACTTCCCAATTGGTTGGCGGATGGTCCAGTAACGGGAGTTCCCCATTGGTTTTGCTGTAAACCATTTTGAGAACCTTCACGCCTTACTTTGATATCGCCAATCACATCTCCACCTCCTATTGTTCCATCGGTCATCATGGTTCCGGCACCGTGCAGAAGAACTGCTCCGTCTTCGAGGATCAAATGTCCGTTTGAGACAATGGTTGCTCCTGACCCTATTTCTACAATTCCATGTGCTTTTACATCACCGTGCAAATTATGGTTGCCTGGACTGAATTCTATAATGCCTTCTCCTTCGAACCTGGCATCGCCATGGATGTCACCATGGATCCGAAGTGTAGCACCTGCATTAACCACAATGGGCACGTTATTATTGAAATAGATGTTGTGTACTTCTGCCAACACAAATCCTGAAATCACGGGTCCAAGGTAGGTGTACACTCCAATTTCTATATCATCGAATGCTCCGGGAGGAACGGTTAACGTGCCGGTCCAGTTGGAAGGCACATTGAAGTCTACATTCGTATTGGCAGTGAAGCTAGGCGGGCAAACCACTGGGGAGCAGGTGCCTGAAACTCCGTTGTATTGGTTGACCCAATTAGACTGGTAAGTTGCCAATGCAAAATTTTGCAGTTGTCCGTTGTAGTTGCCTGCCACATCTGAGAGTAGTGTCGCTCCGGGATTTGGCGCTTGAGAATACGCCCCGGCCTGGTTGAACGAGTAGTAAGCAGCCAGATCTGCTTCATTTCCCACCAGTTCGCAATTCATGCGGTCAACTATCTCTTTTGCACATAGTTCTTTGTTCCAGAAGCGAAATTCTTCAAGATGCCCAAAAAGATTACGGTCTTCCGGGTAAGTTACCGATCTCAATGAACCGCCCAATGCACAAACCTCATTTGTGTTAACATCGAGAGGTGATATATAGATGGATGTGGCTACCAATTGCCCATCAACGTACAGTCTTAACGTTCCGCCTCCCCGTGTAGCAGCCAGATGGTGCCAGCCATGAAGGGGGTTGATGCTTGTGTACTCAACCATCTGTACCTGACCATTTTCTTCAGTAGTGAATCGAGCCCCTACATTTGGCCAGGCATAGTGCAGGGTTAATCCGTATCCAGTGAAATTGGAACCTGAAGTTCCCAACATCCCTTTGTTAACCAAGTGAACCTGGTTGCTGCTGCCGGAAGGAATAACATTAGCCTGAAACCAACACTCAAGGCTGAAATCACCATTTCCAAAATTGAGCACATTCCCCAAATCCACAACATCATCAGATCCATCAAAATGCAACGAACCAGCCGGCAATGCAGATAAATTGATGATGATAGAGTGGCTTCCGCTAGCACCAAACGAATCGAAAACTCGTAAGTCAATAGTGTGTGGTCCAAGTATATTCACCACCCCAAGGTTTTGTAAATCAGTTGATGTAAATGAGGGATTGGAACCCGACAGGTCTGCAACCCCGTCACTATTGATATCCCATTGATAAGTGACAATCTGATCGCCACAGGCGGTATTTGGGTCAAAGGAATTTGAACCGTTTAACGATACCGGTATATTGAATGGTTGGGTCCATCCCGTGCCAGCATTCGCGACCGGAGGCTGATTACCCAGATTCACTTGAACTACGTCAGTTGTAATGTCGGTTTGAGCATTTGGAAGGAGGTTGTCGGCTACTCGCAGGGCCACAGTATAAGTACCGAATTGTGGGTAAGCGTAATTCGCAACTTGTCCTGTTGCATCAACGGTGAAGTTGCTGCCATTGTAGTCAAAATCCCATTCGTACAAAACAATGTTTAAAGATGCTTCATCATGATAGGAGGCCGAACCATCGAAGGTGATGGATTGGTTGCAAGCTGCGGGTGTGGGGCTGGCGCTGAAAAGGGCATATGGCTGACCAATGATAGTGGATCCGGTAATCGCAAAATCGTAGTAAGCTTCGTCAGCATCGTTACTCAATACTTCAATGGTTGCATTGTGTATGCCCGCCACTGTAGGATTGTATTCAATTTGAAAAGTGGCACTTCCACCTGATGCAATGGATGAAGGTGGTTGTGTTGAAACTGTAAACTCTGCTGAGCCAGGCCATGGCACTGAAACATTGTAAATATTGAGCGTTCCTGTTCCTGTATTATGAATGGTGAAAGTATGGGTGACAGGCGATCCCAAACTGGCGATTCCAAAGTCGGTATCATCAGAAATGGAAGGGGTCACATCCCCAGCGGAAATGGAATTGCTCAACCCCATAATATCTATCTCAGGGGTGTAGATGGTACCAGGTATGTAGTTGTAAGTTGCCAGGTAAACCGTTTGGCAATAGGTTGGCAGACCAAGCATGGCGGTTCCTGCGCCAAAATCGAAGTCTCGGTTCCCCCACAGTTCCCCTGCAATTGCGAATTCATTGGATGGACCAACAGCCAAACTATATCCGTAAGAATTATTGCAGGGATATAAGGATTGAGCATACAGAAGACTTCCATTGGGATCAAATTCGAGAAGTAGCGCATTCAATCCATTAGGCGAGAGGAGGTTCCAGACCCCTGATCCTGGATCAACATCAGTAACGTAGGAGAAGGTAGGATTACCGTACGAGCCGGTAATCCAAATGTGATCGGTTGCACTTAGCTCCATGTCAAAACCACTGGATCCATAATAGGCATCTGGAATATCAACTACCCAGTTCAGCGCACCTGAATTATTGAATTCTGCAATAAAAAAGTTATTGTATGTTGAATTTGTCGTGAGAATATTCGTTCCGGTTCCGGGATCAAAATCAACAGATCCTGAAAAGGTGCCAGCAATGACAACTTCATCATTACTGTTGATTTGAAGCTTTGAGTGATTTACTCCGATAGTTCCTATTGACATTAGTGCACCTGCCCACACTATGGAACCGGAACCGCTTAGTTTTGCTATATATTCACTGGCTGGGCTTGAAGTTAGCGGGTAACTCCCGCTTCCCGGATCAAAATCTACGGTTCCGCCAAAAGTTCCTGTAATCACTATCTCGCCTACTGAATTTATATCCATGTCTATTCCATAGGAACTTGATGAACTTGTAGTATTGGTAAAATCTTTTGCAAAAATCAATGACCCGCTTGAGCTGAATTTGACCAGATATGTGCCTGAATGCCCTGTTGAAATGGTAGCGAGATTCGAGGTACCTGAAGAAGGATCGAAATCGACTGTGCCCCTGAAGCTACCTGTAAATATTGGGTTTCCGGAATTGTCAACTGCTACAGATTGCCCTGAGCAGGCGTACCCACTTTGAAAGGCATACGCCCAGAGTAAACCTCCACTCGAACTAATTTTCGCTACAAAGATTGATTCAGTCGATGATCCAGTTAAATTGAAGACCGCATTACTTGGATCTATATCGATTGTTCCAGTAAATCCACCGGTCAAATAGATATTACCCGATGCATCAGTAGCAAACTCACCAAAACTGAGAGCAGACCATCCTCCAACAATGTTTCCAGTCCAAAGCAATAAACCTGCTCCGGAATACTTAGCAATTACAAAGCCATCCGAATTAGGGGAGGTTGATAGTCCGGAAGATATATCCATATCAACCTGACCGGTTTGTTCGCTGAGAACTATCAGATTTCCCGATTGATCGTAGTTGATGTTCGCTCCATCAAGATAATCAGGATAGTTGACGCAAGAAAAGTTTCCTGAATAATATGGACCCATAAAAGCATGCCCCCAAGAATAATTCAACTGCCCAAACCCCTCCAGGGCAAGGCAATTCACAAAAAACAAAACAAAACAAACACGATAAATTGAAGAAGCGAAACGGCAATAACCCTTCCTGTTTGAAGTAAGAATAGCATTCATGATAAATAAAACTTTAGGTTAAGTAATCGTGCTTTTGGTTTTTCACACATTAGCCCTAAAAGCACGATGTAAACCTATTTCAGTCATGAATGGAATGAAAGGAAAAAACAAAATCAAAAATGTGCGACATTTTGGGGTTTGGCGGAATTGTTACTTCCCCAAGCCATCTCACCTTTGTGTGGCTGTAACAAACCAAACTCAAACCTGCTTGGTTTGATTAAATGGCTGATCCTGCCTGAAATTGAGGCGGTTGACTGTTTCAGATTGTTTATCGCCCAACATTAAACCACCATAAACGAAGAAAATCTATGTGTTTCAATAAACTCTTTAAAGGAGCTCTGTTATTTGTAAGCTCCTACTTTTTATGTTTCACCAGTTCGGCCCAAATGAGTGGAACTTACGTTGTTGGTGGTATAAATGCCGATTTCAATACCATTTCAGATGCGGTTAATTCGCTCTCAACCAACGGTGTTTCCGGACCTGTAATTATCAATATTTCAGCCGGAACCTATAACGAGTTTTTTACGATCCCCTCAATAAGTGGAAGTAGTTCGAATAACACCATAACAATTCAAGGTGCCACGCTTGACAGCTCAGATGTCATTATTCAAAGCGTATTTGGCGGTACACCAGATCATATTATTCTCCTGGATGGGGTAGATTATTTAACAATCCGTTATTGCACCATTACCTAGGATGGATTCGCACCCTCCTCGAAAAACAACATTATTGTCAGTAATGGAAGTGAAAATTGCACGATTGAAAACTGCCACATTTTTCATCCATTTAATACTTCTCAACACACGCCAGCTGTCATAGGAGTTTGGGCTTTTACAGCATTCCATTCACATAACTTCACGCTTCGCAACAATTACATCCATGGTGGTTCGCATGGCGTCACAGCTTCCGGATCGAATACTGAATGGATTGATGGTATTACGATATCTGGGAATGTCTTTACAAATCAAGGGGGATATGGAGTTGATCTTTTTCGCACAGTAAACCCCGAGGTTTCAGACAACATTGTAATGGATCAAACGGTACTGCAAGGAAGTGGTATCAGGGTTCGTAACTGTGATAGCTCGTTAGTAGTGAGTGGAAACAGAGTAATGATCGAGGATTCAGGAAATACCAATTTACACGGAATTTTAGTGGAGTGGTGGGGATCACACAATACAAGGTCCCCTGCCTTGATTTTCAATAACATGGTATCCGTTTTGGGCCAGGGAATTAAGGAAGGAATTGATGTTGAAGGTTCATTTCAGGCTCAGGTGAACCATAATAGTGCCTACATTAATTCTGATTCTCCATGGGCATTTGCACTTCAGGTCAATAATGGAAGTGACAATCAGGTTTTCAACAATAACCTGTATTCTGGAGGAAGAGCCCCAGCAATTTCATTTGAATCTGGTGGGCAAATTCAGTCGGACAACAACAACCTCTATACCATTGGTGATACCATAGCTACAATTGAAACATTTCCATTACAAGCATATACCTCGTTGGGCACTTTTACGGTTGCCAGTGGAACTGATTCCAACTCAATTTCGGTTTTCCCAGATTTCTTTAGCCCTCTCGATCTGCATTCCAATCAACCGCTTATCAGAGATATGGGTAAAGCCGGAACCGGAATCCTGGTGGATATTGATGGCGATTTAAGGAGCAATCCTCCAGATTTGGGTGCAGACGAATTCTATCAAGACACCACCTGTAACGTAAGCCAGGTACTTTTTGCAGAGCCGATTACTCCGATTAGTGCACGACTTAATTGGGATGTGGTGCCTGACGCACATCATTATACAATAAGAGGGAAGCGAGTTGGAACCTCATTCTGGACAAACATCAACATTCCATCCAGCCTCATTACTTCAAAAGACGTTTTTGGCCTTTCATATAATACCACTTACACCTGGCAGATTAGAAGCCATTGCAACGTAGATGAAACCATATCATCGGTATGGTCGGTGCTAGACACTTTTACAACAACTTGCATGGGAACTGACTCTGTTTGGGTGAATCCCATTTCCAACAATGGTGCTCAACTGAACTGGAATCCAGTAATTGGCGCTGCTGCATATGAGATTAAGGGCAAAAGAGTGGGTGCTGCTAGTTGGACCACCTTGCTTCTTCCTAATACTCAGAATTCTAAATCCATTTTCGGTTTGCAACCAAACACATCCTACAACTGGACTATACGGAGCTGGTGTGACACCTTTGGCATCAAGACCTCAACATTTTCCGAGCTTGACACATTCACTACCATGAGCATGTTCCGCAATTCGGACAGCAACCAGCAACATTTTGACTCAAGCCCGTTTGTTCAAGTTGGTCAGAACGGCATCAAAATCAAGGCCAAAGGAGATAAAATCATGCGTATCGAATTGATTTCACCAATGGGTAGAATAATAGGCAATGCCCAGAGATTCAGCAACGCTACATATAGAATTTCAACGGCAAACCTCCCAGCTGGAATCTACTTTTTACACAGCAAATTGGAAAACTTCAAAACAGAATATGCAGTAGTTTTCATAGAATAATGGCCAAATAAAACGTTCGCAGGCCGATTCGCCACGCACAGCATGAATTAGGTCCATTTAAGAGATTCAGAATTGATCCTTGTTTCTCAGGTCCATAATTTCGGAGAAAACAACGCATCATGACACGACTATTTTCTCTACTGATCATCTGCCTGCTTCACTTCAATTTTCTTTCCGCAAAATCATTTAATTCTTTAAACGAGGCACGAGCTGCTTTTTCTGAAGCTCGGTTTGAACAATCCGTAGTTTACCTGACTACCGCTATTGAAAACGAATCGCTTAACTCAGATCAAAAAGCCGAAGCTCATTTGTTGAGAGGCCAGTCATACCTGGGTATGTTGAATCAAATGTCGGCTAATGGACAATTGTCGATGCTTGAGATTAAGCGTGGATTGTCAATAAGGTGTTTCGGAGATTTAAATGACGCGAAACAACTATATCCGAAGATTGAGCAGCAGGTCGGTTTGTTACTCGATGAGTTATATGTGCATTTGCTACAAGAAGGGTTGACTTTGTTGGGGTCTGTGGATGACAATCCTTACCATCGGGCTAACCAATTAGTTGCAAAACAAAGCCTCGATTATTTCAATGCTGCGGCCGAAATACATCCGGGCGATTACATGATTTATAAGTATCGATCCATGGCTTATGATGAAATGGGTAACACAGACCAGTCATTGGCTCAAATGATCATGGCCTCGGATCAGATTCGTCACGTCCCACCTTCTGGATATCCTGATTTTGATATGTTCAATTTATTGCTTGAAACTGGAGAAGCTATTTCGACAAACAAATCGCATGAACTAGCAGAAGCCCTTGATTTGTTGAATGAAACAGAAGAAATGTTGGCCGATGAAAAACAGGCTTTCGAACATTTAACCAATAAGTATCCAAATCAGGAGGTTGATGCCATTGAACAAAAGTTTGACGAGATGTCTAATAGGGTGGCGATGCAATCCTACAAGTTGAGGTTGAATTCGCCCAAGCATCACGAAGCAACGCTCAAAGAAATTGTGACCGAACGTGACAACTCTGAAAATTCGTTGGAAACCCTGGTGTCGTATGGTAAGTTGTTAATTGATTTCGCACCCCGCGAAGCTATGCGATTCTATAAGAAGGCAATTGCCATTGATGCGGAATATGGTTCCGCGCACCAGGAAGCAGGGGAACTGATTTATGATAGATCTTTGAGCATATCCAAGGAAATGTCTTTTGAAAGCGACTATTTCAAAATAGAACGTCTACAACGAGAATATGAGGCGATTTTGAAGATGTCGATTCCTTACCTGAAAAAAGCGCTTGATTTAGAGCCTGACAATCAATACCTGTCAATCACATTGCAAGAAGTGTACTTTCAACTTGACATGATGCCACAGTATTACGCAATAGAGCATCAATAATTGTCAACCCACTTTTTCCAATAAGTCGATAATCTCTGTTTGCAGAGTTTTGCCTTTGTCCTTGGCATACCAAAGCTGAACATCCTTCACAAATTCTGAGTACGGTTTTTGGGGATTGGCCTTGTTGTCCATTACCATCTTTTGAGCATGTTTTGGCCTAGGTCCCCAAGTTCCAATTGGTTGGTAGGATTCCTTGTTCAATATAATTAGTTTGGGAATTCCACGCGCTCCGTTGGTGAGGAATTCATCCATCAAGTCCAGGTTTTCATCGCGTAAAACCAACCGAAGATCGATATGCTCTGAAGCAGCAGCAATTTTGGACAACACGGGGAGATTAATCGCTGCGTCTCCACACCAGGACTCTGTGAGCACCAGCCAAATGATGTCTTGACTTAGTTCTTCCAACGCAGAAATCATCTTTGAGCTTAGAAATACTGTTTTGTCAACACGACTCATTCGTTTACGATTCAACCTTGTGTACTCCACCATCTGCTCGCTTTGATTTTGCCCTGTAGTTTGGTTCTTCTCCAAAAGTTGATCAATTAGTTGCACATATACGCGATAGTCCATTGCCCCGTCATACCTCTCTTTCAATAGGTGGCTTGTACTCATTGTTACGATCATTTTATGATGTTTTGCCCAAAGCAACTGTGCAAGTTCTTCGAAAGTTCAAAACCATATAAGTAGAAGTAGGTAGGCATTGCAATAATTCCGGGACATGAATGCGTTTTGAAAGAAAATTAATCATGAACTACAATTCATTCTTGTTTTTGTTGCTCGTTTCAACGTTTGTTGTTGGTGCCCAGGTCACCGATATCTATGAAACAACCAGCTATTTCGTACTTGATGAAACCGGAGAAAGGCGAAAAGTAAATGAACCAGTGAGCTTGAAATTTACTGATGTCGATGAATTCAACAGCAAGTTGTTTTTCAGTTCTGGAATCCGAAAGGAAACTTATTTCCTGGAAGTTCAAAACTCCAACAGTTCGAGCGACAAGGAAATATATTATTACGCATGCGATCAGAAATATGGTCTTGGCGATGGTTGTATACAGGTAACCATCACAAAGTTTCCAACTGGGAATTCAAGGTTCAGAATACATGGTTCTTCGGGTAGCACAAGGTTGATTGAAGCCAATTCTGGTTCGTGGGAAATTAGTGGGTCTGTGGCAGCAAGTGATAATCCTTTGCAACGATCTATAATCGAAGACACATCACAGCAGGTGAAGGGAAATTTGTATGGCTCCGGATTTCTTGGTCTTCTTGGATTATCAGCAGACAGCAAAAGGTATGAAATTGTGGCAACCAGGTATAGACTAAAAACAGATCGATTTGGCAAAACTACCTCAGTCATCAAAGGATTTTCAACCGAACTCAGAAATCGAAATACGGTTCTTATTCACTTTGATGAGGAGTTTCAGGAAAATTTGCCGTTGGGTATTTCGTGGAATAACTCCCTTGAACAAACCAGGAAAAATCTTCAGAAAATAGAAGGAATTGGAGCATTCGACCTCATCTCAATAGCGGGTGCAGAATGCCTGGTCTTTTCCTTTTTCCTAAATGACGAACTCGTGACTGGGCGATACAGTATCAGTCATATAGATGATGGAAGTGAAGTCCTCTTTTACTATGAAAACGCTTATTAAAGCTTCTACCAAGGTCAATGGGGAAGTTGCGGGTTGAAAAGGTCTAATCTCCTTTCACTTCTTCAAAAGCCTTCCTACAGAAATAATAAGTGATCACACAAACTCCGATGATCATTATTATACCAGGCCAGGTACCCACTGGCTCGGCCAAAAGGAATAGCGTGTCGTTAGTTTCAGTTTGAAAAACCAGGAATGCCAATGCAATGCCCAGAAGCGCTTCGCCAGTAATAAGGCCTGAGGCAATCAAAACACCTGCATGATTTCCTTCAAACTTGGCTTTTTCAAAGTTTGGTTTGTTTATGTGATTGTTGAAGTAGCGATGTACAAACCAACTTATTAAACCACCCAGCATAATAGCGCTGTCAAGTTCAAATGGCAAATACAATCCAACGGCTACGGCTAATACCGGAATCCTGAAATCACTTCCTCTTGATTTCTGAATTTGGTCTGCGATGATGATTAAAACACCTAACCCAGCACCTGCAGCAATCATAGCCCATGGGAGATTCATGTTGAATACACCCTCAGCAACACTCTGCATTAATGACGCTTGTGGGGCAGGTAAAGCCGTGGAGCCAATGGTTTTTGATTCATGTAACACATTCAACACTGGGGCCATAAATAATGCCGCTGCTGACACTCCTACAACCTGAACAATTTGCTGTTTATAGGGAGTTGCACCGAGAATATAACCAGCTTTGAGGTCTTGCATATTATCTCCGGCAATTGCAGCAGCACAACATACCACCGCACCAATCATGATAGCAGCAGCCGGCCCATGTTCAGCTCCGCTACCCATTAATGCAAACAAAATCAGCGAAGAAGTGAGAATTGTGGCAATGGTCACTCCTGAAATAGGGTTGTTTGAACTTCCCACCAATCCTGCCATATAACCGGCCACGGCTGAAAAAAGGAAGCCACCCAAAACCATCAGCACAGCCATTAATGCTGAAATAGGAACATCGCCAATTGTTCGGAGGTAAATAATGAATATGGGGATGATGAACGCTCCGGTTGCTATGATCACCCAGCTCATGGGGGTGTCATATTCTGTTCGGATTTGTTGAACCACACCCCCTGATTTCGATTTAAAAGCATCTACACTTTGCGACAAGGCATCCTTTACGGCTGGAAAAATGCTGAGCAAAGCCCAAAGACCGCCTACCAACATTGCTCCTGCTCCGAGATAACGGATTTTGCTATTCCAGATGTCGTAGCCCAAGGCTACAGGATCGGAGTCAGGAGGAACCCCATTAACGTAAATGTAAGATGGTATTGCAATCCACCAACTGATGGCCCCTCCGATAAAAACCAGGGCGGCAATTCTTAAACCCACGATATAGCCTACAGCTACCAAGGCAGGTGATAGGTTCATTCCAAAGTAAGCATATACTTTTCCTTGAATTATAGTTGCCTGGTCGAGGATACCATGCCAGAGATTGGCACCCTCTGATGCGAGCTTGGCTACAGCCCCAATCACCGCTCCAACTACCAGGTATTGGACTGATTTCCCTCCCTGTTCTCCTGTCTTCAAGACTTCCGAAGTAGCAACTCCTTCCGGAAACAGCAGTTTCTGTTTCACAATGAGAGCAGAACGCAAAGGGATGGTGAAACAAACTCCGAGCAATCCGCCACAAAGCGCAATCAAAGTAGTTTCTAAATAGTTGAATTCCTGCCAATAACCCATCAATACCAGGGCCGGAAAAGTGAAAATGACTCCCGCTGCCAAAGACTCTCCAGCGGAAGCGGCAGTCTGCACGATATTGTTTTCCAGGATGTTGGAATTTCTAACCATTTTCAGAATGGCCATTGATATTACTGCCGCAGGAATGGATGCTGAAACGGTCATTCCGGCAAACAAACCCAAATAGGCATTCGCGCTAGCCAACACAGCACTCAGAATAAATCCGAGAATAATGGCCTTGACCGTAATTTCAGGAAGAATAGTTGAGGCAGGAATGTAGGGTTTGTGCGGATCTGACATGCATAACAGGTTTGGTGGCTAAGATAGAAAAATGACTTTGCGATGGTTGTTTCTATGCACTTAGCAGAATACACTTTTTATCTATCTTTACAACCACTGTAATCGATTTTACATCTTTGTTGAAACTACCGACACTCTTTCCCCCTTTTCATGATAGAATGATATTTGAGCTTCGAACCATATCGGGCATGTTGAAAAAGCATACACAGTTTTGTGTTGGATTGGTACCGTTGATGATTGTAGGGTCATTAGCAAGTTTCGCCCATGGTGGAAGTGATGGTCCACGCGAAACTGGAGACATCCGTTTCATTGAAAACAAAAACCAATGGGAAGAGCAAGTTGAATTCAAATTGGAATTTACTGCCGGAAATCTCTTCCTTGAAAAAGACAAATTCAGCTATTCCTTCTTGCATCCTGATGATCTTGCTGCATTCCAAGCCTTAAAGCATGATGGCAAGAACTCAGATAAAAGCCTTTACAATTTGAGCATGCGTGGTGATGCGTTCAAAGTCCATTTTGTTGATGCAAATCCCGCTGTGACAACGGAGGGCCTCGAAAGATTTGGGGACTATAAAAACTATTTTATCGGAAATGACCGATCCAAATGGGCAAGTGAAGTATGGTCGTATCAACAGGTTAAATACACCGAGCTATACAATGATATAGATCTGTTGGTTTATAGTGCCGGTGGAAGCTTGAAGTATGAATTTCTTGTACGGCCCGGAGCAGATCCCAATTTGGTGGCTATGAAATATGAGGGTGCAAGTAGCCTTTCCATTCAAGACGGTGAATTACACATTGCCACCGCGGTAAATGAAATTCATGAACAAAAACCTTATACCTACCAGATTAAGCACGGGGTGAAAACCGAAGTTACAAGTCGATTTGTCTTGAATAATGAAACCCAAACGGTAAGCTTTGAATTTCCTGAAGGTTACGATCCCACCTTCCCATTAGTGATTGACCCGACCTTGATTTTTTCAACCTACACCGGGTCAACAGCCGACAACTGGGGTTATACAGCCACCTATGACGTGAATGGGTTTTTGTATGGTGGCGGAATTGTATTTAATGGTGCGGGTTACCCGCTTTCCACCAATCCCTTCCAAATGAACTTTGGCGGTGGTGATCCAGGACCTTTCGGCTATCCGTGTGATATTGGTTTAACAAAATACTCTCCCGATGGGGTCAACCTGATTTTCTCTACCTACGTTGGTGGTTTAGGCAATGAAACACCAAACAGCCTGGTGGTGAACAGCGATAACGAATTGGTCGTTTTCGGAGTTACCAGTTCCAATAACTTCCCTACACATACCAATGGCTTCGATCAATCTTTCGCAGGAGGTCCGCTTGATTTGGTGAACAACGTTATTGAATTCACCAATGGCGTTGATATTTACCTGCTCAAGTTTTCACCCAATGGTCAAAACCTTGCCGGTGGTACTTATGTTGGTGGAACCGGGCGCGATGGGATGAACCTTGCAGCCAATCTCTATTGGAATTATGGAGATCATGCCAAGGGTGAAGTCATCGTGGATGACAGTAATTTCGTTTATGTGGCCTCTTCTACCTGGTCTACTGATTTTCCTGCTACAACTGGAGCCTTGCAAACAGGGTTGTTGGGTAGCCAGGACGGTGTGGTCTTTAAAATGGATCCTGATCTGACCACCATGGAATGGGCTACCTATCTCGGTGGAACCACAGACGATGCAGCTTACTCAATAATTCTGGACGATAACAATAATATCTATGCAACTGGTAGTACTAGCAGTGGAGATTTTCCAGGTACAACTGGTGGCGTAAATGCTGCTTTCGGTGGAATTGTTGATGGATACGTTTCCTACATTGCAAATGATGGGGGGGCAATTATTCAATCTACTTACCTGGGCACTTCCAGCTACGATCAGGCTTTCGAGATTGACGATGATGCCAATGGCAACATTTTTATTTATGGGCAGTCTTTGGGATTTTATCCAGTAACCCCGGCCACGGTTTATAATAACCCCAATGGAAAACAATTTGTGCATAAGTTGAATGCTGGCTTGACGACAACAGGTTTCTCTACCACTTTTGGCTCAGGTAGTGGAATGATCAACCTGGTACCGACAGCCCTATTGATCGATAAGTGCGAAAACATTTACATTTCAGGTTGGGGTGGAACGGTGAATTCAAGCAATGGGGCAGGATCGCAGTTGGGCAACACCACAGGGATGCCTACAACTTCTAATGCTTATCAAACCAGTACCGATGGAAGCGATTTTTATTTTATGGTTTTAGGTCGCGATGCCGATACACTTCTTTATGGCTCATACTTTGGTGGAAACGGAAGCCAGGAACATGTAGATGGAGGAACCAGCAGGTTTGACGAGGAAGGAATAATCTACCAGGCGGTCTGTGCAGGTTGTGGTGGAAACTCCTTGTTTCCAACTACTCCGGGTGTCTGGTCAACCACCAACAACAGTACAAATTGCAACCTGGGCACGTTGAAAATGGAATTTCGGTTGGCAGGAGTAGAAGTGCAGATCACCCCAAATTCTTATGTTGGCTGTGCCCCACTTTCCATCAATTTCAATGCTCCTACTCAATCAGCCACAAACCTGATTTGGCATTTCGGAGACAATACTACTTCCAACGACACAACACCAACACACACCTACACCCAAGCTGGAGTTTACCAGCTAATGGTTATCGCTTTCGACACGACAACACTTTGCCTGGACGGAAGGGTTGATACCGGTTATGGAACAGTAACGGTTTTGGATGATTCAATCGTGGCTGACTTCACTCCTAACGTTCTGAGTAGTTGCGATTCTTTTGTGGCAAGTTTTACCAATCAAACCTTGGGTGGTTTGGAGTTCTTCTGGGATTTTGGCGATAATCAAAGTTCAACACAACAAAATCCAACACATCAATATGCTGTTGCCGACACTTATATCGTTCAATTGGTAGTTCGTGATAGTACGGCATGCAATGAATTTGATACAACCGAACAGGAAATTTTCTTTGTGACCACAACTGTGGCCTTACCTGCTTCAGAAGATACTTTTGGTTGCAGCCCGCTAACCGTAATTTTTGAAAACAATTCCATCAACACCACGCAATACTTGTGGCATTTTGGAGATGGAGATACTTCTCACCAATTTGAACCGAGTCATACTTATAATTTGATGGGCACCTACCAGGTTTTGTTAATAGCTTTTGATACCGGGACTTGCGGAGGAGTTGATACAGCTTTCCTAGATGTGATTGTGCATAACGATTCGGTGATTGCGGATTTCAGTTATGTCACCCCAATTGACTGTGACTCACTGGTAGTTGAACTAACAAACCTGACTCAAAACGGTGCTGATTATACCTGGTATTTCGATGTGAATGTCGACTCTTCTCATCAATTCGAACCGACTTACACCTTTTATGATACAGGTGTTCATACCATTCGCCTGATTGCATCCAATGACCAGATGTG
>PVBE010224638.1_pt1 | contig 20356 bp, 24 predicted proteins | sample 1631181 | NCBI WGS metagenome assembly PVBE01 (sample SAMN08397723, study PRJNA350692) | Marine metagenome, whole genome shotgun sequencing project. | isolation source: water | place: Pacific Ocean | collected 2012-04 | reverse complement strand
GTGTCGCGAGACACACCGTTAGCAGATAACGGACGATAAGCCACGTTCTTAAGGTCCACCATGCAAGCATAGTTCTCCCAAGGACCCCGGAACAGAGGTTCCATCACAAAGTTGAGATTGCCATAAACAGTGTTTATAGCAGTCACGTTGTGACCAAAAGAACCCTTTATGTTCTGGATGTCAGCACTAAAACCATTACTTCCACCACTTGTGGTGACAGTATGACCTAATGCAACATTGTTGCCCATGAAAGAGCTAGAGCCAAGTTTGTTCAACCAAGAAATTACTTTCCTAGATGCAAGAACAAGCTTAGTTCCGCTATTGCCTGACTCAGGTGAAAATACGTCTTCCAACGCATCTACAAAGTCGTCATATGACGAACTAGCGTACGTAAAGGTTTTAATCTTTCCGTAAGCTTCCGTATATGGCATTAAACCCCAAGTTCTACGGATCGGACCAGTTGATGTTGAATCATCTGTTCCAATTCCGAAGAGCATAGCGTGCTCCATATCCATTTTGTGCTCCATGAGCTTCTCAGCGTATACACGCTTATACTCATTGGAGACCCCACGATAGCGAGTGGCGAGTGCTGTTCCCGAAAAGAGAGGTACTGCCGTTTTAAAAATCTGGCAATATCCTTCTCTATCGTAGAACTCGTCTTTCCAACCCTCAGGGTCAGTGCCACCTTCTGCGAACGCTGAACCAACCACCTGTAAGTCTGCATCAGCACGAAGAATAATCTTCGAGCCGTCAGCTGGTGTAATAGCACCTGCATTACTGCCATCTGGCACATAATACACTGCTTTCCACACCAAATCAATCTCAGCATAAGTTGAGTTTGAAACATCCGGTGCTCCAGTAATCTGGAAGTAAGCTACAGCCGCGGTTTCCGATCCGACACCAGCATCAGTACCGTTTGCGTCATATTCGCATTCTACGGCAATAATCTGGCTCTCGAGAAGGAACTGCGGGAGCGTAGCTGTTGATACGGTTCTACCGTATTTGTCATACAAACAATCCACTTGGACGTTGCTTTTGGTCGCTACAGCACCGCTGCTAAAAGCTGCGGTTGTTGCTGCTGTTTTGATTTGAGCAGTACGTCTCTGCCATTGATGACGCTGTTCTAAGAACTTAAACACAGGATCATCAGTTGGCTTTTTGCGGACTTTGGACAAATAGGTAAAGAAGGGGGACTGCTGAGGATTAAGCTCTGCGATCCGCTCCCCGAAATTAAACATTCTCCGGGAGTGATCTACTGAGCTAGACTGCATCGTACCACCAGCACTAATACTATATTGATTAGCCATGGTACATTCCCCTTACCTTGGTATTAAAAAAGACTAAATAATGTTCAGTCTATTTTGGTCTTCAATAATACTATCCATTAGTTTATCTTCTACCGACCGATCAGACACTTGAACATTTTGGCTCGGTAGAACGCCCATTGGACTAGGGACAGACTGTGCTCTTCGAGTTTGCTCAAATGCAGCACTAGGTGCCGCGGGAGCAGAAGGAACATTGGTCTGTACACCTCTATCCATTTGATATAACCTCCACAAATTATCAGGAGTGAGCGATTCTGGATTGGACATAATCTGTACGAACTCATCAAATTCAGCATCAGAAGCATTATATTTCTGCCTCAGATGTGTTTTCAACTGTCCCATTCTTTGATCATTTTCAGAAGCTTGTTGTCTCAACGCATCGTCCCTTTGGCGAGCACGCTGATATTCTTCGCGATCTGCACTCATCTTCGCACTCTGATATTCAGCTTGCAAAGAATTGTATTCGTCCATATCATCTCTCCAAGATTCAATGTCGTCTAAATAACGAGCACTTTCACTTGAAGAATCAGTATACGCTTCCTCTCGATTATATGTTCGAGGCTTGTCTGGCTTATTTGGGGGAGGTGGAAACTCTTCAACTTGTTCCTCTGGCTGCTGTTGCTGCTGAGGTTGTTGCGTATTAGAAACAAAAGAAGTTAATTGCTGAGTTAAAAGTTCGTTCGTTGCCCGAACTTTTGACAGCTCATTCTCTCTTTTATCTGCTTCGCTTTGCCAGTACTGATACCTAACTTGATCATTATCAGTAGTAACTGGTGTAGTATCCAAGATTGCCCCGCCTGTTTCCAGCACGGTATCGGGTGAGTCTGTTTCAACGACTTCCGATGGTGGTTCTGGGAATCCGAAAGCAGCTTCGACTGTTTCGTCTAATCCCGAACCTGTCATGATGTCGTTTAAGGCTTGGGTATCATCTGCTGGGGTTTCAGGTAAAACCTGAGCCGCATCCACCACATCGCCTTGTACTAGATCATTAGCCATAGTAAACTCCTATGATTTCCTTGCCCCTTGGGACTTCTTTTTAGGGGGTGAAGGTTTTTTAGTTTCAGTCTTGGAAGCCTCTGTGACTTCCCTACTGAGCTGTCCCGTCGCGTCATTAAGGCGTTTCTCAAAGACTGTTCCCGCAGCTTTCGCTTTAGTGGAGGTTGAGTCTAATTGAGCCTTAAATTTTTCTAATTCTGCACGCTGTTTTGCGTGATAAACTTCTCGTTCTCTAGTCTGGAGATCACCCTGTAGGTCTTTAATTGTCTCCTGAGCCTGTTCCAACTGTTGCTGGAGTTGAGTAACCAAATCTGTTCTCTCCAAGACTCCCTGCATATCGAACACTTCTGTTTTCTTTAATACTTCTACCTTATCAATAATACCCTTTTCGTATGAATCCATATACATCTCAAGTTGTGCATATCTATTAGTAGGCAAAGTTGAACCAGATACTACTACTATATCATAATGCCCAACAGTAATATCATTAACAACTCCCACCTCTTTTTGTTTATCATCATAGAGTTTCTTGTTCATTGTGAACTCATTTATAGAATTGTTTGGTTGAACCAATCGTATTACCTTCTCTTCTGTATATAACTGCTGTGCTAAAGGTATAACAACTTGAGCAATTCTTTTCAAACAATTTTCAAGGTCTGCCTGTTTTGACTTTATTTTTCTTTGACCAAACTCATCGAGAGAAACAGTCGCTTTATAAGTATGAGGAGCTGCTTGTGAGTTCCCCATCATCATTTCGTATAAACCTAATTGGTGGTCTATATCACTTTTGGCTTCTTTTTCATTCTGGTATAACTCATTCGGAAGAGGTGTAGGAGCTACTGAAACAGGTGGTCCCTGATCAAAATCTACTTCTATTGCAACTCCGGGTTGAGACCATTTAGTCTCAAATTCCCGCATATCCACAGAACCGGAAGGTATTAGTATCTTCGTATTCGTGCTTGTTGTAGCATGTGCTACTATTAAAGACCTTGTTTTATTAATGTATTCCTGAAGACCCTTAACTAATCTTACATCAGAAACTGGGAAAGGAGTCCTTGTATGGATATTCATTAAGAATACAAGAGGATAGTCCGAAACAGGTAACATACGCTGATAGAGCAACTGATCACCCATAATAACACACACATGAACTCTTACAGTCGGAACTGTAACAGTTTCAATTTTGCCCTCTTCTATCAAATCCTGTACTGTCATTTCTTTGATTTCTGGCAACTGAGGTGCACTTCCTCCCTGCCCCCTAGCCATGCCAATAGCCTGAGCATAAGATTCTTGAACCTGTGTAATTAAATCTTTAGCTATTAATGGATCATCAATGATCTGATTATTTACGACCCATACCTTCTGAGATGTATATCTTTCCATAGATTCTTCATCAATCAGGTCCTCTCTACCACTATAGGATTCATATATCCTATACATATCCACTATTTCTTTATAATATCTTTCGTATCCACGAACATACTCGTCAGTTTTACCCCATCCTACATCTGTCTTGGTACCGTCATCCTCTGGAAAAGAAAGCTCTCCATCATCCTGCCTCATTGTCTTAGGTCTGTCTGTGAGGAATTGATCTGTACTGGCATTCCCTATAGCTTTCTCATACATGGGATATAATGCCTTAGCCTGATCTTTCGTATATAGTCTTGAAATTATTATATTCTCCGCGTCATCACAAAATTTGCTTCTACAATTAGGATCAACATAGACATCTAATGGATCAATGTCTTTAACCTTCACATCCCCCTTACCCATATCACTCATGGGGTCCTGATAAACAAGAACACAACCCATACCTGTTGTGTAATAATCGTCCACAGCCGTTCTCAAGATATCATCCCCATTAGAAATTTGCCATATATACTCAAGTATACCATTCATAACCTGAGCAACCTTATTATCGCTATCTTCTCTAGGAGAAACCCTAAAAGAAGGTTTCTGGGATGTAAGCATTGCCTTCGCTGCTTCTACAGCAGGATGAATCCTATTAACAACTATGGCAGCCTGACCTCTCTCCTCAAGTGTTATCCGCTGTTCTTTAGACCATTGTCTCCCTAACCTAAATTCTTTATCTTCCTGTGCATGCTCTGCCCACACTTCCCTCTTATTAGAATAAGATTTAAAGAGTTCATGGGTCTCTAAGACCTTTTTCTTGCCTGATTTAGCTTTTTTACCGTATGCCATTTAGTATAGATATCCGGGCGAATATACCACTACATTGTCATCCAATCAAGTAATTTCTTTCCCAAACCGTCATCTGTCTGTTTTTCTATCTTTTTCTTCCTACAAGGGGTTGCTCCCTCTAGAGCAATCCATATAGCATCCAATATATCATCGTTCCTCCCCTTAGGATAAGATAGAAACTCTTGTTGTGCCGTTAAGTCTTGAGGTCTAAAGAAGAACTCCCCTTTTGCTAGCATAGGAACAAGACTGATCAATCTTTCTGACTTCCTAGTTCTAGGCTTAACACCCTTCTCAAGACCGGGGATATATAGGTTCTCTTTCAGCATTATAGCTCTTGTACTAGCTCTTAACGCTTCCTGATACGCAGTTGTTTCCACTTTCATCCTTTTTGGACGATACTTCTTGTAATATTCAATAATTTTACCCGGCTGCTCCGCAGGAGAGATACGCTCCCTGAATAAATCCACGATATACTTATTATTGTCATTGTCAATACCAATGACAGAAATAACAAAAAAGTCTGCACGAGGATTAAGACTACTAGCAGGATCAATCCCACAATAAATTTCAATAGGTTTAACATGCTCTGTACTTCCTCGTTTCTTTACTAGGCAATTCTGACCTTCGATCCTCTTAAAATCATAATGATGCAATTTTACATATTCAGGCTTAAAAGGAGCATTATCAGGAGATTGAGCAATATTCATATACTCCTGATAAAATCCATTCAGGTTACCTACACTCTCAAATTCTTCCTTTATCTGCAGAATCCGCTCCCTAGGAAACCTTGCATTCCATATAGGCTTCTCATCGTCATCCCATATTGAATACCACAGAGTTTTCCATGCAGAAGACTCTTTTGCCCAGCAAATAAAGCAATCCTCACTAATAACCGTCCCAATCATGATAATTCTTCCATCATCGGCAAGAGAAGGGATAACAGCCTCCGTCATCCACTTTCTATTCTTACTCCTAGCTTCAGGAGTGGCAGCATTCAGTTCTGACTCGAAATCATCCACTATAATCAAGTTTGGACGGGTATCACCCTGAATAAAGCCACGGACACGCTGCCCAGTACCCACAGCTACCATTCTTGTCCCATTCTTTAGCACGATATCGGTTCCGGTCCATTTAGCAGCCGTATCACTACCTCTAGCCCCATATAGGGTCCTATATATCTCAGAATGGTCTAGATGGTACTTTATCCGGGATAAGAAGTTAATACTCTGTGCTTGGGACTCAGATATGATAACTATAAACAGTTCTTCTGCCGGTTGCTTGAATGTAGCCATATAAAGAGGGAGAATGAGACTACAGACCGTACTTTTCGCAGTTCCCCTTGGAGCAGCGATCATAACCCTCTTCGTATTAGCATCTAAAAGAGATTTGTATATCTCCTGATGGAAATCAGGGATTGTTCTTCTTAAAGCCTTAGGAAAACAGGTCTGACCAAACTTACCCATATTGCGGGCAAGCTCTAAACCTGTTTGGATTAGATGGTATTTCTCTTCGCCATCAAGATTCGTCAGACTTGGCTGACTGAGTAAGTTGCTCAACAGTACCCTCCGCTTCCTTTGATTCACCCTTTATCTGCAAAATCTCGCCAAGCATTTTCGTATCAAACACGCCTTCTATCTGTTCTTGCTTCAATTTGACCTTATCTTCCCTTGACCAACCCTTATAGTTCGATAAATCCTGTAATATACCCCGTCTTAGCTTAAACTGCTCTAAAAGAGCTACTTGATCAGCTGATGCGGATTCTACGTCTTGTTTTAGCTTATCCCACTCTTCTGCAAGCTTTTCATCCGTTATACCCTGCTTTTCAAGCATTCTGACCTTCTCATTCTGCACCGCCATCTGGAACTCCTTAGTATTTGTTACTCTCAGCCATCTATCTCTCTGGGATAAAGTTTCAGGTGCTACTACTTCATCTATAGCCTTTAAAATAGGTACCCTTCTAGCAACCATGTTCACCAAAGCTTTTGTAGCCTTCTTTGACATCTCCCTCTCCATCTCGCTCCTCTTGCTGGCAATATGAACACTTTGCCGTCCCTTCACAACGAATTGGGGGCTACTGGACCATGTTACACCACTTCCAAACTTTATATAGTCTCTTTCCCTGTTATTTTCCCTTAATCTTTCCCTAGAGTAGCATTCTGCTATTCTTCCATCGTCAGAGCAACCATAGTCCCCTACTTGGGCATGTTTCCAGTAAACATACTTAATACCCGCTTTTCTAGCCTCTTTCTCCGTATAAATGGGGTATACCCTCTTCCCAGCCTTATGATTTATAGTTACTTCATACATTAAAAGGTTTCCACCAACCCACCCTGCTCAGGAAGGACTGAGCCACTAGCCGAGGAGAGATCAAACTGCCAAAGCCCTTCGGTACCAGCCAAACCAGTATTTCTCTAATACAGGCTTCCTTGTCACCAAATCAGCATAATATTTCACTCTAAAGCTTCTTAATCTCTCCGGTTCTAAAATTTTTGCAGATTTAGCAGTATTCCTGCCCACTCTGCCGTCTACCTTGATTTTTACCTTGTTTTTATGGTTACAAGCCTTCTGAAGGATGGTAGCTGCCCTCTTTATCCCCATATTCACTGACATGTCAAAATATATAGCCCTTATGCTATCAGGGAGCATATTTACCTTCGAAGGAATCCAATAATGATCATAATAGAGTTTCGCAGCATGTTTCTTCGTCAGCTTCTTTATATCTTCATCAGGGAACGCCCTCTTGGAGATACCATACTTGGTCTCCCCACCCGGATCATCCGGATCATTCACATAACCACCCTCGTGCTTAAAGACCTCTTTAATGACCTGATCGAAAGATGTCACGCTTTTTACGTTCCCTCCGTATTCTATTTCGCCTAATCTGAGCGGGAGTACGACCATACTTATCCAAATCGTGATCTTTATCCCTTTTATCATCTTTTCTACGTTTTGCAGCCCTATTTACCATCTTCTTCGTCTTCTTCGTCTATTCCAGCCTCTGGATTGCCCTTTGTACGGTGATTCTCCTCTATTAACTGCTCTTCAAAGCAATTCTGGCATATATAAACCTCATCAGGGCGTAAAGGCTTATCACATTCAAAACATAAATTAGGTAGAGGCATTATTTTCCTCCTCCTTAGCCTTTATATGATGGTAATACCAAGTGGTAACAGCATCATATAAGTCTTTTCTCCTCTGATCACTGTAAAACCCGCGTATTCCAGCAATGTCACTCCAGAGCTTCCCCTTATTTAAACTGTCATCATCGTCAAGATATTTGGAATAGTCAATGTCTACCACTATATTCTATCACAGGTTGTACGTTAATAGTAATTAAAGACATCCTATATCAAAAACAACTAACATGAATAAATTTATAACCAAAATATTTAAAAGTCAACAAAAATATATTTCCCACTTATCTCCCCTACCTGTTACCTGTTGGCTATTCCGACTTAAAGTATCAGTTGAGTAACGAACAAGCTGGGAAAGCACATCCAAATACCTTTTTCCAAAAAATAATATAGATTGTGGGTGTGTCATTTACCATCCGCACCACCCCTTTGAATTTCACTCCCTGCCATCTAATCCTCGTTGAAAGTTAAATTCAATGGTCGTAACTTCGTTACCAATCACCGATCTCATTGGCTGAGGTGTCGCTCAAGTGAACTGGATCGCAAGGCGATCACTCACTTGAACTGACACTCCCCTCGCCCATACTACCACCATGCTACTGTAGTACCTACGCTCGGCTCATCTCAATGAATCTATAGATTGCTGAAGTCCCATTGAATTAAACCTTTCTTCCTCGGATTAGTGCTAAGACAGGAGTGAAATGCAATGCGGTGGAAGATATGCGGATGATAAGACTTGCAGAGCATAAGACCCCTTCGGCTTCTATTGCTCTGTCCTTTCACGTGCAGGCATTAGTGATAGATACACTACTCCATTCAGGAGTGGTATTACTGTTAACAACCTAAAGAAAGGAGTCTATTATGGCTTTAATTAATGGTTCTCGTATATCTATCAACGTAATCGATTGGGGTGCAGAACTTGGGATATCTCTCGTTCAGTCACTCTTTAGCGGTTACACTTGCAAAGTCGCCAATACAGCTTATCCCGATGGTGCTGTAATCCCCGACGACGTACCTAAAGATTCCAGAGGCAATGCCTTTACGGATCATTTACGGTTCACGTTCACGGGTGCACAAATCCCTCTCGATGAGTTTCCAGACTGTCTCAGTTTGGGAAATCTCGGGTATCAAGCTGTATACCAACTGGCATCTAACCAGCCAACAGTTAATCAACCGAACTCTGATTCAACTCAGATGATCCTTGATAAACTGCACTGGGCGACTGAAGCAGTCAATGCTGATGGTGAATCCGTCCGAGGCAGGCAATTACTCTCCAGTAATCCTGCAGATCATCCTTATGTAGTCTATCAAAAGGCTAACAAGTATGATCCAATGCAAGGACGATTCACAGACGAAGTCAGGCATAGCATCGATGATCCCAAACCAGAGTCCTTTGATGGTGCGGGAAAATCCAATAATGACGCAATGCCAGCTCGTACTTCCATCATCTATCGACCTGCATTTCAATCCCAATCCACACGGATGAAGGTTGAAGGCAGTAAGGTGGACTTCAGCAAGATCGTTACTGCATCCGCCTGATAGGCATTATAATCATCTGCAATAGATGACGGGTTCGATAGTGACTTAAATACACTTGGAATACTAACTATAAAACGCCAAGTATAGCTTCAACCCATCCGCACGTGGTTTTAATAATATAGTTCCATAACCAAGAATGTCCCAATACGCAATCAAGCGTGTTGGGAGTTCTTGGTATATTTAATACATAGAGTAATAAAATAAGGAAATAAGAAAATGGATAAATACATATATCAGCTTCATAACAGAATAGATAAGTTAGAACAGCTGATAAACCGATGTCTACCTAAATGTCGTCAATGTAATGGCTGGGTTCCATACGACCCTCAATATTCCTTCGAAAGATTTAAGAAACGAAATCGAAGGTATTACAATGCCACTACTCCCGAAGAGAAACACAGCTGGCAAAGCTCTACAGAATACATATTCTGTTCTTGGGAATGCAAAATGGCATACGATGGCTATCATCAAGACGAACATGGAAACTGGATAATCTAGTCTTTCATTCAGATGTCAAGAGAATACTAAAACTACCATATTAGTACCTCTTGGCATCTTTTTTTTGAAGAATATTGACTCTCTGTTAAAGATTTATATTTTTGAAGAGCTATTGACTCTCTGTTAAAGATTTGTAAAGAACTATTGACTTTTTGTTGATAGTTATATTTTAACCTGAAAATGTTGGATTATAGGAAGGAGTAATTACTATGAAAGCAATCGTATGTCCGTTCAACCGTAAATATGAACTGGTACACTGGTTTAATACACACTTTAATACACGCTCAGGAAATCGTAAGTCTCAAAAACAACTATATGCCATCTGGTATAAAGTAGCTAGAGCAAAAGAGACTAAGAGTAAAATACCTTGTCCAAAAGTTCTTACTACATATGATGAATGGGAAAAAGAACTACTGAAATTAGATGGCGGTTTTAGTATTCTTTTAACCTCTAAAGGAGGAATCACAAAATGAGAAGTATACTATACCGGTTGATTAAAGCTAATGGTGATGATGACACATTTGTTATCAGAGCATCTTACATCTTTATGATACTTGCTGTACTCTATCTCAGTGGTCATATCATCTATTACTTAGTTAGATAATATCGGGTGAGTCTGTCTATCAATGGATTATTTTGCGGTACTATGCAACTAAACCGTGACAGACTCACTATTATTACTGAGAAAGTTAGGGCTAAAATCACCAACCCTTAAATCAGCTGATAGCGTGATCTTTCTCATATTATTTTCAAAACACCCAAATTATAGGGAGGACACAACTATGTCTGTATCTAAAAACCATAAAAAGGGAACAAGTCACAACGAATGGAAATCAAAGCAGAATAAAAAGAAGTTCAATGCTGTAAGAGTAGAACAGCAAGCCAAATTAAAGGATCAAATAGATAAGTTTCAAGCCAGACGTATGAATAACCCACTTCTTAATAAAGAAAAGAAAGAACCTGCTAAAGGTACATTTACCAGCAGAATGCTAAAGAAGTTTGGTTTAAATAAAGGTAGGAGAAACAAGGTATGATGACCGGATACTTACTTACTATGATACCCACATTTATCTTAGGATTTCTGTGGGGATTTATACTATGTTCAATTAATGATACATATCAACGTAGAAAGCATGAAAAGAATCTTAATCATATGATAAAAGAGACAGAAAGAAAAAGAGTTATTATGGATAATACATTCTGTTTCGATAACGCTAATAGGAGGAACAAGATATGATGAATGATAAACATGGTCAACTTAAAAAGAGTAATTATATGATAACTATACACGGCTATGAATTTTGTAAAATATGTGATATTGTTAAACAAGTAAATGATATGAAGGATGATGAAGGTATAAATGAATGGATGACAAATACTAAATATGATGATGAAGGATATTGTCACAGACCTCATTGTCTCGGTTGTCATTCTGATATACAATTGGATTTTAGGGAGGAATTCCCTGAAATTGTAAAACATTATAATAAAGCTCGTATAAGACTATATACAAGAAAAGATTTAGCTGGAGGAAAGACAATTAGAGAACTCCAGACGGAAAATAGAGAAAGAAAAGAAGAAGAAGAAATTAAAAAACTCCATAAAACCCGTGAAAATCATGACCATTAGTACATTTATCACTCAGTGTGCATATATGATAGACAGACCTTATAGTATTAATAAAAAGCAGGGATTTCATCTAAAGAATGGTATGAGAATATTATTTAAGGACCATAAAATAAGTACTAAAGCTATTACTATACTCAAAAGACATTACGAAAAAGCCTGACAGGGCGAAACTAAGTGAGTTAGGGTTGATAAAGCCTGTCCTGTCAGCAAATATTATGAGGGGCGAAGTTGATAATGGTTTTAGCTACTCACTTTCCCATTAGTCACGTGGAGCAGATACATATTTCTGCAATGTTAAAGTATGACAGCTGTTAACGCTTGGCATTTACACGCTATGCTTCGCCCATCTTTTTTTCAAGATATGAAAGTGTGAAAGGAAACAACATCCGGGAGTGGGCAACCAGCTCTCTAAATCAATGGTTGTATGATTTCTTTAAAAACCTTGAATTATAGGGAGGAAACAAAATGCCTATAAAAGAAAAATATGATAAATACAGATATGCAAAGAGTTTTAAACTACCTAAAAGATTTCCCAATGATCCAGATTCAGTTAAGATAAGAGATAAAATCTTTAAAGCTAACGGGAATGGATGGTGGGTTAAATATCGAGTAGATGACATTCATACTCCCAAATATTGGGTAGTATCAAGAAAGTTTAAGCTCAACGGAATATGCCAAACTTAGGTGAACTATTTTCACAGACTTAACATAAAGGAGGTCCAAGTTTTTTATGTTTTGGCTTGGAATCCCCTGATTAAGAACGTGGAGTGCCTCGCAACACATAGTTCACCTAATATTATTTAACCAATAAGGAGAACATAATGAGTATAAATAATGCAAACTCAATATCTGATACAGAACTTGTAAAGTTTTATAAACGTATAATTACTAAAGGAAGGGTTGAACCTAATGGTGCAGCATTTAATAGAATGATCCAAATAAAGAAACGAATTCTTACTAGAAAGTATAAAAAGTTCTTAAAAAGTCTCAGAAAAGGTAGCAACGGTATTGCTATTTAACTAGTTAACCCTAAAAGAGGAGAATGATCATGGCAGTAAATGTACAGGCTATATCATATCATAATGGCGGACAGGTAGTAGATGTGGAAGGTGTCAGCACTGTAGCTGATGTTGCACAGAAATTAGAACTGTCTATGGAAAATGTAGTAATGAGTGTAGGTGATACACCCGCTACTGCTGGTACACAGTTAACCGATGGGGCTGTTGTACAATTTCAAAAGATGTCTGTAAAGTCAGGAATATAAAGTGACTCGTGGGAAAGAGAGGGGATCAACAAGGATTCCCTCTCTGGGAACCGAGTTTAGTATTAGAGCAACAAATAACAACATTATAAATGGAAAGTATAAATACATCAATCCTGAAGATACTGTTGGTTTTGATTTAATAGAAATATTTATAAGGAATAATTTTTCAGTACTTAATCCTTTTAAACGTAACCAAGATAATGAAATTTATGCTACTGATGAAAGTTTTAAGCGTTTAGAACAATATACTCCATTAGCTACTCAAATAAGAATATTAATAGACTCGGGAATAGAATTTTATAGGAAGGATGAAATAGGAGCAGATACTCATAATTGGATTATTAAATTATGTGTTCCAGTATTAAAGAGCAGGTGTAAAATAGAATTAGATACTCTTTATCTTACATTAGTTAGTTGGAAGGATATAAAAGCAGCAGATGAAGTATCAACAAAAATCAATGAACACTTTATAAATATTAGAGGAACCGTAGCTGCTACATATCGATATGGTTATCATCCTCATATTAATAGCAGTGGTCAGCCGTGTTTGGGACAATATCAGTCACGGTTAAATGATTATGCTGTTCACGGAAGTATCATAGGATATTTTAGTACTTTAAAACAATGGGCAAATACAAGTAATTCAAGAGATGCATTCTGGAATCTTCCTGCATTAGTAAGAGAGGTAACTGGTGCTCCTTATAAAGTAAAAAAGAAACGTGGTGATGGTCATATGTTTAGAAAGATAAATCACTTACTATCTGTTTCATTATTATTACGTATGAGAGATGTCTTTAGAGAACCTTTTGAAGGTAGTAGTTATTTTAGAATGATAAGGGAAAATCATGGACGTAGACATATTAATCTTAATGTTTTTCGTGAAATTCAAAAATATTATATAGCTAAATATAATAGGAATCCTAATAAGTTTAAATACAATGAAGAGGAAGTATTAAATAGAACAAGAGCATATAGTATATTATATGCATTAATTCGGAAATATTTAGATGAATCAATAAGTAATCAAACAAATATTAATAGAATAGCACATAATCTTAAATTTAATTATGCTCCACCATCAAGAGATGGATTTTCTGGAGCATTTAGAACAATACTTGTAGAAAATCTACAACAAGATAATCCTATGTATAATAGAATAAATGAATGCATAGAATCTCTTGCAGATATGTGCAGAGTATATAAATCACATTCAGCTAATAAAATAAGACAAGAAAAATCAAAAAATTCATTTTTAATTCCATTAATAGCAGGAGACATAGAAAGTGATAAACATTTTGTTAAAGTTTTTAATTCAACAATGGAACATGGATGGTATAAATATAAAAATATATCTAAGTATTTCACCAACCGTTTAAAAGAATATTTTGATTATTATTTTGCCTTAGATCACTTAAAGATTCCTGATCTTAATGCATATAAAGTACTTCATTACTATGATTTATTTGAAGTAAAGGATTGGTTTAAGGAAGGAGAGATAACTGCATTCTATAAGAGACTTATGGCATATAAACCAGCAGGAAAAACACGGTTTTTAAAGAAAACATTAACAGAAACTTTACCTTCTATTCATACATATGTTGAATATGAAGATATATTAATTAATAAACATTGGGAAATTGAGCCAAGATTAGGTTTTGATCTTATGAATCAATGGGCATATAGAAATAGTAATTCTAATGAAGAAGAAATAAAAGAAAATAAAATACGATCTTTAAAGTATCAATTTGATATAGAAGAAGTTTTTAAAGACTTTAATGAAAAGAATCCTAGAACAAATAATTGTTATAAAATTTATGAACAAACTGATATAACTAAATTCAAAAGACACATGAAAGTCATTATGATTGATATGTTATATGAATGGACAGCTAACATGATAAAAACACACGCAAAGGAGGTGAATAATGCCATCGAAAAAAGAAGAAAAATCCATGGAAATCTCAAAAAAGAAATCAAAAAAGTCCAAGCAAACAAGTATCCGGTCATCAAACTCCGTAAAACCCGTGAAAATAAAGAAGAAGAAAGGACTTCTGATTCCACTGAAGATGTATCAGAAAATCCAGTATTTGCTCACCCGGTTTAAAAATAAAGAATGGTCGGGTCCAGCATGGTATAAATGTATTAATAATAAATATGGTTTTCCTGTATACTGGGAACTCATTCATTTTGTAGCTATTGATCTCGGTCATGGAGCTGCTACAGAGTATGCCGGTGAGGACCTTAGTAAAGCTATCTTTAAAATATATAGTGCAAATAAAAAATTATTAAAGGATGCTTATGTAGGTATGATTCATAGTCATCATACTATGACTGCTTATCATAGTGGTACTGATGAAGATACACTAATAGATATGTGCCCTAATACTGGGTTCTACGGAAGTTTAGTAGTATCTTCTTCTAGTACACCTGCAGCATTTGCATTTAGCTATAAAGATCAATTTAAAAATATAATGATTAACGAAATGGATAGTGATCATATAAGACATACTAAAGTAACTGCACCAAAGGAGTTTGTTAATGAGGCTAATCTTATTAAAGAAAAAGCTGACGCTGCAACTCCATCTTGGAAAAGAAGTTCAAAAGGTAAGGCATTAACTAAATATAATCCAGCTCAATCTACTTTTGATTGGAGATATCATCCTAACTGGAAAAAAGAACATCAACTTCCTCCTGAAGATGATTATAGTGACATTACAATGAAAGAATATGAAAAAATGGAAACTATAATGGAGCAACTTGAAGACGGGAGTATGCTTTATGGTGAAGCTAACAACTTATTCAAATCTAATTGGAACATGAATATACACGAGTTTTATGAAGTTCCACCGGTAACATCATGAGTAATACAAGGTTCTTAAGAAACAAAGACCTTATTGACCAACGACAGTTAGATACAGTAGCTGTCGTTGGAGCAGGGGGGATAGGTTCAGCAGTAATACAATTATTAGCTATAATGGGATTTAAAGATATATATATTTATGATCCTGATTTTATGGAGCATCATAATTTATCTACCACATTGTATCCAGCATCAGCGATAGGTAAAAGAAAAGTACAAGCTGCTAAATCAATGGCATTATCATATAATCCTGCTATAAATATAATTGAACATCCTATGAAGTTTGATAATGATACACCGATTTGTAAAAAGATGATAGTTTGTATAGATAATATGGAAGATAGATTAGCAATGTATGATCGCTGGAGAATGTGTGATAATGGTCTTATGTTGGGTAATAAATATAGTGCAGGATTTTTCATAGATGGAAGAATGGATGCATTAGCATTTGAAGTGGTCACGATGACAGCAAGAGATGTTCCTGTTGACTATTATGACCATTGGACTTCCAGTGCGAATATAGAAGATGCACCTTGTACTATGAAACATACTATCTTTACAGCTAATCTTGTAGCCGGTATGATTGTTAATCAGATATTTTGTTTATCTGGTAATAGAGGATATTATCAATATCTATGGATGGATTTATTAACAAACAACATTAAAAAAGAAGGATTTAAAATAAATTCAATAGAAAAATACATAAAAAGTTCGTATATTCCACTAACCTTAACCGAGGAGAAATAACAATGACAGACGAGAGAGAGACCATTAGCTCTATAATGGACTATTTGGGACAGATGTCATCCCACTTACTAGAAATAACTCAAACTATATCCCTCTTTGGGAACATTCTCAGGAGATTAGAGAATGAGTTATCTAATAGCCCCTACCTCGCAACCGAACCAAAAGAAGCTGACGAAATTGAGAAGTTAGAGGCTCTCAAAGAGTTAGCAGGGAGGACAGCATGAATGGAAATTCAATAACTGATTTTGCTAAGTTTGTAGGACCGATTAAAACTATAGATATACATGGCAAACCATATGTCACAGTTCCAGAACGTGTAAGAGTATTTCACAACTTACATCAAAATGGTAGTATAACAGCGGAATTAGTATATGCAGAAGGTGGTATTTATATTATGAAAGCCACTGTTATTCCTGAAATGGAAAATCCTGATAGATGTTTTACTGGCTATGCAAAGGAAGATGAATCAAAGAGTCAAATTAATAAAACCAGTGCTATAGAGAACTGTGAAACTTCGGCAGTCGGTAGAGCTTTGGGCTTTGCTGGACTAGGTAGTGAAGACAGTATTGCATCAGCCGAAGAAGTACAAAATGCAATACATCAACAAGGACCACAGGATAAACACCTGTCATCCATAAGAGAGGAAGGTAAATAATGCCTTATAGACCAGACGATAAACAATCCTTTAAAAATGGTGCAACGCCACCATGGTTAGGATTTCAGAATGCTAAAATACTGTCATTCACAGATGAATCCAGTAAGTTTGAATGGGCAGATGTATATCTTATCATTGAATTACAGACTGCAGGAAGTGAATATCCGGTAAAAATGCGTCTTAGTGGTTCATTTGAACGAGATACTGATGGTAGCCTGATGAATAATCCCTTGCTAAAGAAGTTTTATAGTGTTGCTGATGCTATAGGATTCGGTGGTGGATTTGATATGAATGGCAATTGGGTATCAAAAGTAGATGAATCAATTGATAATATTGCATCATTCTTAAATAATAACTATACAGATAATACTGGTGCTGAAATTTATCCGTATACTATTTATGTCTATAAAAAGAAAGTTCTGGATAAGACTACTAATGAAGAAAAAGTCTGGACAGAAGTAGTTCAAAGAATGGCTAAATCTGAAGATAGAAAACAAATGAAATCTCTAAATAGCTATGTCCAATGGGCTAAAGATAATGACATTATAAAAGAACATATAGAAGAGTCAGAACCAGAACCTTGGGATGAAACATCAACACCAACAAGTTCAGCTCCAACGGTATCATTGAAGACCGGTTATAAGGCAAATTAATGTTTGTCGAGTTGGCACTCAGGAGTCCTGCATCAAGGGGTTCCTTAGTAGACCTCGATAAATTAGAAAAAGCAGTAACGGTACATGGGAAAAATATTCCTGTGTACCGTTCTGTCTATCTTTATGATAAAGATGGTTATGAATATGTAAATAAAAATAAAAGTGTTAGGGGATATATGGGATGGAGAGGAATAGATTATTTACCCATTGACATTGATAAAGTTAAAGATAAAAATCCTCTCATATCAGGTAAGAAAACAATAGCTAAAGCAAAAATAGTAAATCAAAAATTATTAGGATTAGGATTGAAGGATGATTCCTATTGTATATTTTTTAGTGGAACAGGATTTCATTTCTTATTACCCAGCTCATTATTCGGATTTGAAAATCATGAGGGTAATGATTTGCCTTATATTGTTAAATCAACAATGAAAAAATTATTACCAGAAGCTGATATGTCAATCTATTCAAGGTCAGCTTTATATAGATGTGCTGCTACCAAGAACTATAAAACACAATTATATAAAACATACATTACATCAGAACAATTAGAGGAATTACCATATACAACAATAGCAGCAAAAGGAAGAAAGTGGGATATTAATGACTTCCATACATTCCCATCAGAAGAACAATCTGGATATTTAGAAAGCTATGTAACATTTGATTCACCCAGCGTTAAAGCATTCTTTAAAACCAGTAGTCATACAAATGTTGTACCCTGTATTCAAGATATGTACAATAACCCACCAGCTGAAGGGAATCGACATAATACTTTAATGAGGATTGTTTCTCATTTTAGGAGAAATGGTATTCCTATAGATGCTACGATAGCAGCAATGGAAGAATGGAACAAAGGTGAAGATAGGATCAAGGATTCTGAACTCCTTTCATCTATTAACGATGTATATACAAAAGGTTATCAATATGGTTGCATGGACAGTATGATGATGACCTATTGTCAATCTCATTGTATTTACTTTAAGAGAAAGGATTACCTTATGAACATATTAAACGTAGACGATTTGCAAGTAATGCTAAATAAAAGAATGAAGAGAGATTTTTCTGGTGTCAGTATTAATTTATCAAAACTTTATGGATTGGTAGGAGTAGACTCAGTTATATATCCGGGAGAGTTAGTTACTATTGTAGGACCAACAGGTACCAACAAAACTACTCTTGCTCAGAATATTGCATTAGCATATAATGCTATAGAAGATAAGATAGAAAAAGAACTACAAATTCCAACATTGTATTTATCATTAGAGTTAGCACCGTGGTTAATGCATAGAAGAAATATACAAATTGTTTCTGATACAGAAACAGAACTTATACAAAAAGGAGATACTAGTAGAACCTTATATGATATACATAGAGAAGAAATTGATCACATTCAAATACAAACTGTGAGTCCAACTGTAGAAAAAATTAGAGAACAGGTAAGGAAAACATCTCCAGCCTGTATAGTAATAGATTATATAGATTTAATAGAACCACCAAATTACACGAGAGGTGAATATGAATCTATAAGGCATATATCCCACGCATTAAGTAACTTAGCAGTCAATTATGATATGATTATTATACAGTTGAGTCAGACGTCAAGAGAATATTCTAGAGCGGGAACATTAGACCTCTACGCAGGCAAAGGAAGTGGAGCCATAGAGAATGCCTCAAGAAAGTTGCTTGTGTTAGAAGGCGAAGCAAAGGAACGAAAAAGGAGGCTAAAAATGGTGAAAAGTACAGATGGAGAACTTTGGTCAGTTGATTTAAAATTTCACGATTCATTTAGATTGAAAAGAATATGAAAAAACGACCAAGAGATATAGTCAAATTATTCATAGATATTATTCTATGGAAGGATTACAAAATAAGTCGATGGGGTATAGATATTTTTCTAATATCTCTCTTTAGACTTTCCCTAGAATTTGAAAAAAATTCAAAATGGTATTGTATAAAAATTTCATTGGCGTTCTGGAAACTTTCTGGAACATTCCAATTCATTCTAGAGAAGCCATATAGGTGATAGCAGTAACGAAATCGGGACGTGGGGACGATAGTCAATCCCCACGAACCCGATTTTTTAGTAACGATGAAATACGATCAGAGTGCTTTTAGAGAGAAATTAGTAAGTATTCACGGTAGACAATGGCATAAAGCTTGGCTTAGATTGTCACGTAAAGCATCAGCTTTGAAACAAGCTCTAAGAAAAAGGTCGAAGATGCATCAGGTGCTCTTTGAAATAGAGCTTGAAGACATAAAGAAGATGTTTTACGATGCCTATGGTGAGTCATGTAAATACTGTGACAGAATATTGAATGTCTCAACAATGGTATGCGATCATATAATTCCGTTATCTAAAGATGGAGAATCAACACCAAAGAATCTACAGATCATATGCAAACAGTGCAATACACGGAAGGGACCATTAAAAGAAAAAGACTTTTGCCTTATATTAGCTTGGGTAAAAGAACAGACAAAAGAAGTTCAAAACTATGTACTAAAAAAATTAGCCAAAGGAGGCAAATACTAATGAATAAAACATTACAACAAATAGCAAACGATCGGGAAACTCTGCATAAATACCATGAGTCGAGTAGACCATTGAGCAAAAATTACGAGTATGTAGGCTTAAAAGGTGAATCTCAATTCGCAAAAGAGTTTGGGTTTAAAATAGATAAAACATTAAGACCTTCTGGCGATAATGGTAAGGACTTTGAAACAAAGATTGGAATTATTGATGTAAAAACCGCAAGAAACGCATACAATCTTATTGTTGAAGAAGGCAAAGTTGTCTCAGATATTTATGTATTAGCTAAATACATAGATGATACAGATACAGTAGAGCTATTAG
>PVBE010900498.1_pt1 | contig 20358 bp, 11 predicted proteins | sample 1631181 | NCBI WGS metagenome assembly PVBE01 (sample SAMN08397723, study PRJNA350692) | Marine metagenome, whole genome shotgun sequencing project. | isolation source: water | place: Pacific Ocean | collected 2012-04 | reverse complement strand
CACGATGAGCCGGCACATCCAGTCACCCGTAACAGAGGCTGAACTTCGGCGCCAGCGAAGGATCGCGACCACGATGAGCGCGATCATCGCCGTGCTCTCAGTCACCCTGATCGGCGTCATTCTCGCCTTCATTATCCTTCCCAGTCTCTCGCAGAAAAGCACCGCTCTGGTCACTTACCAGGCCGCCATGCCCGAGGATGTGCGGATCGATCAGAAGCGGATGGATACCCAGGTGCAACGGAATCCATCGGCTCCCAGTAGCGCGATGGCGAAGGTAGTTGCCAGCACCGCTCCTTCACCAATCTCTGTTCCCGTGCCGGAGGTGACCGAGAATCCGTCGCTCGACTACGGCTCCGATGGCGACTTCGGCTCAGGCTGGGGATCCGGAGACGGCACCGGAGCCGGAGGAACCAGCTTCTTCGGTCAGTCCGTGCGCGCGGAGCGCATCTGCTACGTAATCGACTTCTCAAGCTCGATGGGCTCGCAGGGCAGGGCCGACCTCATGCGCAAGGAACTCAGCAAATCGATCGGCCAGCTCTCTCGCGGCACGAGCTACGGACTCGTATTTTTCTCCTGCATAGCGTGGGAGGCCGGCGATCACGTCAAGCTGAACCGCAAGGGCGGAAGTGCGGAAGTCAAAGGCCCCGGCGGAAAGAACTACAAATGGAAGAAGGCCGGAGACGGGGGCTGGGGACCTGCCGGAATCGGGCAACGCGCCCACTGGCTGACCGCATCGCCCAAGCAGCTGGCGGATTCCCAGCAAATCGTGAAGAAGGCTCCGCTCTCCTCGGGAACGTTCTGGGACAAGGGGATCGAAATGGCCCTCGGGATGAGCCCCCCTCCGCAGGTCATCTGCTTCATGACCGATGGCGTGGCCAATAATTCCGACGCCTGGGCCCGCGAACTTGGCGCAAAGGCGAAGTCACAGGGCGTGCAGATCAACTGCATAGCGCTGATGGAGCCGCGTGCCCACAAGGATCTCGACGAACTTGCCAAGCGCACCGGGGGACGATTCTCCGTCGTCGACAAGAACGGCAAGCACAAGCACGTTCGCTAGAGTGATCTTCCCCCGCGCTCAACGCTAAAGTCGCTGACGATTATTACGATTTCGTGAGGGAGAGCATTGCGGCGAGGTGTAAGCGTTCCAAGACTTCGTTCCTTCCTCTGACAGCTTCTCGAGATTGGGTATTTGCAATACGGGCATTCTCGAATTTGTCATCGCCACATCAAAGGCCACCGGGGTGCCATTCCATGCCCAGTCATCGATAAAAATGAAGACAATGTTGGACTTGTCGGCGGCTGAGATCGCAGTTACGGCGAAAAGCGAGATTGCGACCGTTGTCAGAAGTTGCTGTGCCATATCTATTTTGTGCCCCTGGCGATTGACGTGTTGCGTTGGTGAGAACAAGTAGTAGTGATCACCAGAATTCCCGACCCCCCCATTTCTGGCGAAGTCCAAGGATTCGGAACCATCGAGTGACACTATGATCCGATGTCCGTGATCGATCGTGTGAAATGCCCAGTGGTAAAAAGCGTGCACCGCACCCTGTTTCCTGCGCCGTTTTAGACTGCCCCTGCCTCCAAGAATTTTCATGCGGGGTGAAACATACATGCACGAGCGCGTGCAAAAAATGCGATCCCCACCGGGGGTATGCGGGGACTGCGGGAGGGAGGAATCGGCCTTACTCGAATGGTGCGCTGCTGTGGCGTAATTCAGAAAAATCAGACGGCCGCAAGTGCCTACAGAAACCAGTTACCCCACAACATCTGCAACTGGCTCGACATCTCACCGGACGAGCGAGCTAACTTCTGCCTGATAACTACAGAATGCTACTTCAGCGTCATCAGGTAAGCCATCACGTCCGCCAACTCCTGCTGCGTCAACAACACGCCCATCGGCGGCATCGGCGACACCTGCCCCTGGAACCCTTCGGCAATCGCTGCTCCCGGATCGACCAGGCTCTCAAGTATGTAGTCCTCTTGTTTGCGCGTCGCGATGGTGTCCAGGGCTGGCCCGACCGGTCCGCCCTCCCCGTTTACCGCATGGCAGCGCGCACAGTTGGCGATCGGGTGCGTCTTGAAGATCTTCCTGCCGCGCTCCACATCACCTTTCGTGACCTCGGACTCGTCCCCGGCAATCGTCTCATACTCAACCTTGCGCAAGCTGACATCATCCCACCATCCCTTTCCGGTGGATACTCCCCATCCCCCCAATAGGCAGTTGATACTGGCTACCTTTTGCGAGCCCGAGTTGAATCGCACCTTGATCTGCGTCCAATCCTGCGTGCCTTTTATTCCCTTACTCCCCGGCGCATTGGGATGGGCGCTGACGTAAAGCAACGCGCCACGTCCACCACCTCCCACATTTTCGGTTTTCACCCAGGCGCTCAGTTCATATTCTGAGTTCATATCGACCGGGACATCCATGGTGACGCCCCACTCGGCAGCCGTATCGGCCGAAATCTCGATCGAGTGTTTCCCCGTCCGGGCAACATTCGCTAACTTGTGCCGGGCCGCTCCGCGAAACGAACGTCCACTCCATCCGGCCGCAAATTCGCCCCTCAGATTTTCGAACGAACCGTTAACCAGGAGCTCCTTGCCGAGTTTGGAGGGCCCACGCTGCACCGGGCCGGCACCTGCATTGCGCAAGCTCTGCGAGAGCCACGGCTCACTCGCATTGGAAAAGTCCTTGATCAGCTCCTTGGCCGCCTGCTCGATCGTCTTTTGATCGTCGAACTGAACCATTTTATTGAACGCAGCGAGCCGCACTATCAGTTCCTCGTCCTGCACCACCGCGGTGTCGAAGAAAAGTTGGAGCGCGTTCGCATCATCGCCCAGAGCATTGATCGCATTGCGCCGCATCGCCGGGTCTTTGCTCATAAGAGCCGCCTGGTGCACTTCTGGATCGAGGGCACCGAGTCCGCTCAAACTCCAGAGCGCCTGAATCGCACCGATTCCGCCCGCCCCTACTTTCTTCTTCAGTCCGGGAATCGCCCCCTTCTTTCCTCCATCTACCAAGAGCCGTTGCGCCGTGTGCCGCCAAAACAAGTTGTCGCTCTCCAGCGCCGCAACAAGTTGCGTGTCGCTCGCTCCAGCCAGCGACTTGATCTTCGACTTCGGCGCATCTTCCCAGATGACACGATAAATCCGGCCGTGTCCGCGGTCGCGGTTCGGATTGACGTGGGCGTTCCCCCTGCCCCGCTTTGCATCGTAGCCACCGCGCCCTTTGCTGGGCGTCGGATTGTGTTGAATGATGAAGTTGTACCAGTCCGCTACCCACAGGTGGCCATCCGGCCCAACCTCCGCCGCCACCGGCGAGAACCACTCGTCCGCCGATGCCAGGAAGGCAAACGCGTTCTTCGCCTTATAGCCCGCACCCGTGGGAGAAATTTCATACATCCCCAAAAGGTGGCCGGTAGGCCCGCCGATAAACGCCATCTTCTCGCGGTAGGACTCCGGGAAGGCCGCCGAGGTTGCCAGCGCATGACCAGCTCCCGCCGTGTAGTTGTTGAATGCATCGACCTGACGGATATTCGGGGTGATCGGATGGAACGAGCGATCAATCGCGATCATCTTCGCAGTCATGCCCTTCTTGCCGTCGGGGTAGGCGGTGGCGGGAATGCCACAGAAGAAACTGGGATTGTTGTTGGCGGTGGAGCCAAACACATCACCGGACGAATTGAACCCCAGCCCCCACGTATTGTTATTAAACTGATGCATGAACTCGAGAGCAGATCCGTCCGGCTTCATGCGGAAGACGCCGGACCCGAACCTTTTTTGCTCACCGCCGACCGTGCCACTGTAAGACGAGTAGCCGACCGCGCCCCAGATCCAGTTGTCGAACCCGTAGCGTAGATTCGATGGTCCGGCGTGCGTATCTCCCGTGCCCCAACCAGTATTCAGCACCTCGCGCACGTCGGCCTTGTCGTCGCCGTCTGTATCTTTAAGGAAGAGAAAATCCGGAACGTGGGCCACTATAATTCCGCCGCGGGAGAAGGTCAGCGAGGTCGGGATGTTGAGTCCATCCGCAAAGACCGTCACCTTGTCGCACTTTCCATCCCCATCGGTGTCTTCAAGAATCTTGATCTTGTCGTTTCCGACCCGGTCCGGAGTCATCTCGTTCGGGTAGTCGACCGTCTCAGCCGCCCAGAGACGACCGCGCTCATCCCAGGCTAGACCAATCGGATTGATGATGTCCGGCTCGCTCGCAAAGAGCTCCAACCGGAAGCCGACCGGCGCCTGCGTGTATTTCATGCTGTCCTTGGCAGGGAGCGGAAACTGATACGGAAGTGGCTCGGGGCGGTTCTCGTAATTTGCAATGTCCCCGCGCTTCTCGTACTTGAGCGGTGCGCGTTCGGCGAGAAACTTGTCGTACGATTGCTTCCGCGTATCACCCGCCGCCCAGAGGATCCCGGCCTTGAGCAACTGATGAAAGGCCGACTGGCTCCACACACGTTCGTCGTGCCCTGAAGCAGTATAGAAAACACGCCCCTTCCCTTGCGTGCGTACCCACGTCCACGGCTCGGGCTCCTTGATATTGTCCCCGACTCCCGCCACTTCCCGCACCATCAACACCGTGCGGTCCTTCTCATTATGGTTCCGGTGTTTGTAGGTCTCATCCCACGCCTGGAACTCCTTCACCCCAGACATCGCCGGGTGTTCAGCTTTGATCGCCTTGGCTGTAAACGTTCCGCCTCCGTGGCTATCAAACCGACCACCGACCAACTGCTCGAATTCTGGTTCGTTGCCGAAGCACCAACTCGCGCAATGCACCGGCACAAAACCCCCGCCCCCCTCGACGTATCCCTTCAGATTATTCCACTGCCCTGGCGTGATCGTTCCGTGATTCGCGTAAAGCAGGACCGCGTCGAACTTGTTAAGGAAATCCACATCGTCAAAGGCCTCTCCGACAGTCGGGACGTAGTCAAAGTAGATCCCGTCCTGCCCCAACCCCTTCGCAAGCATCGGGTAGAATTTCTTACTGTTGTGGTGCTTGCTCTCATGTCCGAGAAAGAGAACCCGAATCGGGCCCGTCTTTGTCTCAGACGCTTGACCGGTTTCTCCCTTGGATTTGGTCGATGCCAGAGCAACTACTGCTGCACAAAGGACACTCGCGGCGAAGAGGGGAAGGAGGGCTTGAGTTCTCATCTGAAGATTTCTTTTGTCAAACCGGGTATAGGGGCTTCCCCCCCTTCTAGCAACGACCGGATCATGTGATCTTTCGCTCAATCCATGATCCACGGATTGTATTGTCTCGGGCTTGATGCATTGGCTGGAGGACTCCTGCGGCAAGATCTCTTGGACGATTGCAGGCAAACACGCGCTCTCACCCAGCACCCTTCACCGTGACTCCTGAATCCTTATCGGTGGTCGATGGCAGCATCTGCCTTGAGTTTGCGCGCCCTGACGATGCCGCCTTCTTCCAGTTCGGCGTGCAGTAGTCCCCCACCCTGTTTCCTGCACCCCCCACCATTTCCGCATTCGGGACAGGTTGACGGAGGTCTTCTGTCTCGACGCTTGTCGGTCGCGAGTGGCCCGCTAGCCTGGAAGGACAATGAAATTCGGATTCTTCGCGGGCTTGGCAGCATGCTCTCTCGGAGCAGGGCACTCGGGGGCAGAGGAAAAGCAATGGTTTGTGAATCGGAATCTCGTCTATGAACGAGGGAGCGCCTTGAGTGAGGAATATTTGGGGAAGCATGCTCCGGAGTTTTCCAAGAGACTTGAATCCGTCATTCCCTGGATCGTGCGGATCGAAGTAAGGCACTCGTATATGAAGAACGGCTACAGCTCGAATCACGGCACGGGAATCATTTTAAAAGGCGGGCGGGTCCTCACTGCAAAACATGTTCTGACTGAGAAAGCCAAGGAGGGGAAGAAGCAGATTCTCCTCACCACGACGGACGGACGGGGTTTTCCTGCAGAGATCATCAAGGAGGGGGAGAAGGATTGGGCCATGCTGCAGATCACCGGGAAAGAGAGTCAGGAGATGGCAATGAAATCACCCGTGGTGATGGGGAAGGCGACGTCAAAGCAGATTACGGCCTTCTTTGGCTATCCCGCCCGATTGGGTCTCGACGAAAAAGGGAGAGTGAAGTCGTTTCATCAGGGCAACGAGACGAAGGGGGTTCCGGCGAGCAAACTCTCGCCGCTCTTGGTGGTGGCCACCGTTTCCGATCCGGAGGCGATGAAGCTCAAGCCGCTGGCAGGTTTCCCTCCGGTCGGGGGGATGAGTGGTGGGCCGGTGTTAAATATCGAAGGAAAAGTGATCGGAGTACAAAATTCCGTTTCCAAGACGACCGAGGACGCCACCGGAAAGGTCCTCTCCTACACGATTAATGCTACGCCCACCAGTTAGGTGACGGGAGACCAATAGAGCACTCAGGATTTCGGCAGCCAATCGAGTTTGACGAGGAAGGCATCTGCTTCCTGGAGCCTCTCATCATGATGTTTTCCGCGGTTGAAAAACCCGTCCCCCGCACCCTGATACGGGAGTATGGACGTGTGTATTCCATCGGTTCAGTCAATGCATTTCAGAATCCCTGTAGCCGCCGCGAGTAATTGAATTCCCTCCTTCAGTTCCGTCACATTTCTCCTACCATTGAACGGTGATTCCCACCCTCACCCGCACGGCCGTTGGCATTGTTCTCGCCTTGCTGCTCCCCGGAAATGCAGTAGCGGGTGAGTCACTGGGGCCTTCGAGTCGGCGAACACCGCTCGTAATCTCGGAGATCATGTATCATCCGTCGGAGAGAGTTGATGGATTAAATGGTGAGTTCGTCGAACTCCATAACTCGCAGCCCTGGGCAGAAGATCTTTCCGGCTATCGCCTGTCCGGGGCAGTAGATTTCGAGTTTCCAGCCAATACCGTGATCCCGGGAGGTGGTTTTCTCGTTGTCGCCAGCTCACCATCTGATTCTGAATCCCTCTTCGGCATTCAGGATGTTCTCGGACCCTATGCCGGCCAGCTCTCCAATGATGGTGAAACCGTGCGCCTGCGCAATCCAAGCGGGGCGGTTCTGCTCGAAATTCCGTATCAGGACGGAGACGGTTGGCCGCTCGCGGCCGATGGCCTCGGACACTCTCTGGTGCTGGCGAGCCCCTCTTTTGGTGAATCGAATCGAGCGGCCTGGGCGGCAAGTGAGACGATAAACGGCTCGCCCGGAACGCACCATGAACCTGACACGGAGCCATGGAGCGCGGTGGTCATCAACGAGGTGAACGGTCATCCAACTGAGCCCGGGATCGGCTTTGTTGAAATTCTCAACCGCGGAAAAACTCCGATCGAGCTAGATGAAATGCGGCTCTCGGTGAACCGCTCTCCCGGTGTTGTGATCCCCCCCGACACGACCCTCGCTTCAGGGGAGTGCCTCGTGATCACGGCCCAAGATCCCGACCTGCTTCTTGATGGACGCCCGTTCCTCCTGGCGCTCATGAATCCCGAGAACACCAGGGTTCTGGATGCGATACGGTATTCGCCACATTCGCCGGGAACGAGCTCAGGACGTGTTCCCGATGGCTCCCTCAGCTGGAAGCCCCTGGCAACAGCCTCCCCTGGATCAGCGAACGGGCCCGCGCTTGAACCTGCAATCGTCATAAACGAAATCATGTTTCATGCGATCTCCGAATTGGCGGCGGACGAGTACCTTGAACTCTACAACCGCAGCGCAGATCCGGTCGATGTGAGCGGCTGGAGAATTGATGGCGGGATCCAGCACACGATCCCCGAAGGCACAACCATTCCCTCTTCGGGCTACCTCGTCATCGCCAAAGACGTAGTCAGGCTCCGCAGCAATCATCTGCAATTGAATGCCACCAACTCAACGGGAGATTATGAAGGCAACTTGTCCAACGGTGGAGAGTCCTTGAAACTCCTGAGGCCCGCTGAATGGCACTTTCCAGATGATCTGCTTGAAGCCCCACTCATCCTGATGGACGCAGTCACCTACCAGGATGACAACCGGAGAAACCGTTGGGCGGACGGGGGCGGCAGCAGCCTCGAGTTGATCGATCCCCACAGTAACAACGACCTCGCGGAAAACTGGGGTGACAGTGATGAGTCCGAGAAATCGCAATGGACCACCGTGGAGGTGACTGCGGATCTGTCCCGCATATCCGGATTGACCCCGACGTCTCTGCAGATCCTTCTCCTGGCAGCCGGAGAAATGCTGGTCGACGACATCGAGGTGTTCAGGCCCGGTTCGAGCAATCGCGTGAGGAATGCCGGTTTTGAATCCGCCACTGACTGGGTTTTTCAAGGGAACCACGAGAGATCGAAATACCGGGAGGCGAGCGACAACGAGAGCCGGACCTTGCTCGTGAAAGCATCCGGTCGCGGTGATCCTCATTCGAACCGAATTCGCCAGACCATTTCAAGCGGTCTGGCGGCCCCCGGACAAGCGACCATCCGTGCCAGGATTCGCTGGTTGCGTGGCCATTCCGAAATCCTGTTCCGTCTTCGGGGCAACTACATGGAAGCGGTGGGCAGGGCGCAATTGCCGGCAAACCTCGGGACCCCTGGATTGCAAAACAGCCGGTGGGTTGAAAACGCCCCCCCCGTGATTCGCGATGTCTCCCACTCCCCCGTTTTACCAGCGGCATCCGAACCCGTAACGGTGACCGCTGCGGTCAGTGATCCCGATGGAGTGGGAGGAGTCATCCTGCACTACCGGGTCGATATCAGCGGAGGGGCTACGGGTGAGGTCATGATGAAGGATGACGGTCTCACTCCAGATGAAAGAGCGGGAGACGGGACATATTCCGCAACGATCCCCGGACAATCCACCGGTCGACTGGTGGCCTTTCACCTTGAATCAACAGACGACAATCAAGCCACACCCGCAACGGGCACCTTTCCCGCGGTGGTGCCGGAGCAGGAATGCCTGATCCGCTTTGGAGACTCGATCGCTCCGGGGGGCTTCGGGGACTATCGGCTCTGGTTCACCCGCGACACCCTGAGTCGGTGGACCGCAAACTCACGGGGCAAGGCCAGCAATGAACCACTGGACGTCACCTTCGTTTACAATGGCGAGCGCGCATTCTATAACGTGGGAGGCAAGTACTCCGGGAGCTTCTTCAACAGTCCCGACTACACCGGGCCAACCTCTGGGCCCTGTGACTACGCCTGCCGCTTCTACGGGGACGAGCCTTTTCTCGGAGCGACGCGGATCATTCTCTCCTGGCCGGGACTGACTGGCGCCCCGGACGACACCGCGCAGCACGAACAGTTTTCCTATTGGCTCGCATCCCAACTCGGGCTCCCCTTCAACTACCGCCGCTATGTCAGCGTGATTGTCAATGGAGTGCGCCGGGGCACCGTGATGGAAGACACCCAAAGACCAAATTCCGACATGCTGCGGCAGTGGTTCCCCGGAGACAGCGCCGGAGAATTGTTCAAGATCCAGCTGCGCTACGAAAGCAACGACGCTGCCACAAACAGCCTCCTCTGGGGACTCTTGCCTGCCACCCTTGAGCGCAGGTCTAATCCTGATGGGAGTCTGCGGACCAGCGCTTATCGTTGGCACTGGACACCGCAGGCGATTGGAAATTCCCCCAACTCCTTCGACAGCATCTTCCAGTTGGTGGAAACCCTCGCCATCCAGGACACCGCCTCCTACACCCGGGCGGTCCGGTCGCTTCTCGATATCGAGCAATGGATGGGGATCCTTGCCGTGGAACACATCGTTGGGAATTGGGACAGCTATGGCTATGGCAACGGACAGAACATGTATGCCTACAAGCCCGCCGGCGACCGGTGGAAACTCATGATCTGGGATCTCGATATCAGTTGTGGCTCGACCTATGGAGACCGTGCGTCCACCAACCTCTTTTCGCTCTCCAACCCGATCCCGTTCTTCCCGGTCGATGGCGATCGTGAAATCGTGGGCAGAATGTATGAACACCCCGAGTTTGTCCGGGCCTACTGGCGAACCCTGGAAGAAGCCGCCCGCGGTCCCATGACGGCGGAGCGAGTTTCAACGTTGGTCGATACGAAGTACAACGCGCTGAGGACCAGTTTCGGAGGCACTATCCAATCTCCGAGTGCGATCAAGACCTACATGCGACAACGACAGAATCTAATTCTGCAGCAACTCGCAAGCAATGTGGCGACCGGGTTTGAGATTATCACCCCTTCAACGCCGGGCATTTTAACAGATTCTTCTCCACTGGTGATCCGGGGCAGCGCACCGGTTTCCATTCAGGAAATCAGAGCAAACGGGGTGGCCGTCACTCCCCGGTGGACCTCCCCCACCGCATGGGAGCTCACCATCCCGCTCTTCGAATCAGAGAACGAGTTTCTGATTGAGGGATTTGATCGCCACGGCGATCCGGTCGATTCGGCCACTTCCCGGTTGTCCGTCACCTTCACGGGAGGAATCGATCCGGAAAGCCCCAACATTGTGATCAATGAATGGATGGCGTCAAACCAGTCAACCCTCGTCGACCCAGCCGACGGTCGGCCCGAAGACTGGCTGGAGCTCTACAATGCCGGTAGCGAGCCCATCGATCTGGCGGGCTACACCCTGACTGATGATCTGAACTTTCCGAGTCGTTGGACCTTTCCCATCGACACAATTATTGAACCAGATGGGTATCTGTTGATCTGGCTGGACGGCGACCTCGCACAACAAGACCCAGCCCTGGATCAGTGGCACGCGAGCTTTTCCCTCAACAGTGCGGGCGAGCGCATAGGCTTCTTTACGCCGGAAGGCGTGCGCGTCGATGCCGTGGAGTTCGGCCCCCAAGAGACCGATCTCAGCGTCGGGCGAACACCCGATGGAGTGCGAACCCAGCCGGTTTGCCTTGCTAGCCCAACACCTGGAAAGGCCAATCGCCCCAGGTGCCCGTTCCGGATCCTGGAGATTACGCTCTCCAGTCCGCAGCGCGTGCGACTGACCTGGCGAAGCACACCGGGTGAACTCTACGTAGTGGAGCAAAGCGAGAGCATGGAGCCTGCCTCCTGGACGGAAGTCTCCGAATTAGTCACGGCAGAAAAATGGAGCACAACAACTGAGATCGGGCGCCTTGAAAATCAAATTGGCGCGTATTACCGCGTGAAACTCGTCACGCCGTAACGGGTGGCCATAGACTCCCGCACCCTGATGCGGTGGGCTGCTACCCTTGCAGGTCTAGCGCCTTTTTGGAGCAGGCTAACTTCCGGCAAGCCTTACACTCTGATCCCATGAAAGCCGCGCCCCTGTTCGCTATTCTACTACCCCTTCTGTTTGGAAGGTGTGAGAAGAAGGAGTCTCTTACTGAGGTTCAGCCCTCGCTTCCCGAGGAGAAACCAATAGAGGATCCTGCGAAGAAGCCAATGGACCCAGAGGCCAAAGCGGAACTGCTTGCCGCTGTCAAAAAAGGAGACCTAGCAGCAGTTAAACAGCGCTTAGCTAATGGTGCTGATGTGAATGCGAAGCTGTCCAATCTTGATGAGACTGCTTTGCATCTAGCGGCGGGGGGAGGTCATAAGGAAATCGTCGAACTGCTTATCGCTGCAGGCGCGGATGTAAATAGGCAGTCCGCGATGCCTACAAATGACGGTAACCGCCGCACACCACTCGATAATGCCCGTTTCCAAATGTATGGCTTTGGTCATGCAACTCCACCGGCGAATCTTCCTAAGGAGCACCGTCATCATAAATTCAAGGCAATTGCAGACGTTCTCACGAAGAACGGAGGGCATTCCGGATCGATTTTTGTTGCAGCAAAATCCGGAGATATTGTCGGGGTTAAAGCGCTGATGAATGGCAAGGTGAATTTGAATAAAACTGGTCTAGACGGAAGAACTCCTTTGCATTTGGCGGCTGAAAACGGGCACAAGGAAATCGCCTCTTTATTCCTTGATATAGGAGCCCAAGCAGATTTCGGAAATTGGTCTGATAAAACGGCACTCCATTACGCTGCTGAAAAAGGCCACATTGAAATTATTGAACTGCTCCTCTCCAAGGGTGCAAATGTGAATGGCTTAGGAGGTGCCCAGAAAAGAACGCCTTTGGACTTCGCTACAGGTTTTAAAAGAAACAAAGCCGCTGCCTTCCTTCGTGCAAAGAAGGCTAAGACTGGTGAAGAATTGGAAGCTGAAGGGAAGTGACACCCCACCCTTAACCCGTGCACCGCACCTGGTTCCTGCACCGTGACGGGGTGGGTTCCGGTGTCTGCTTTCCCTGCCTCAGGCAATCTGATAAGGGCTGGGAGAGACATGAAATCACTCCAAGCCTTTCTTGCACTCTGTGCGCTATCCGCAAGGGGGATGAACACGCCACTCCTCCTGATTGTGTCTCTCCTGTCTATCGGCCTCCTCGGGTCCTGCGTCACCCCCGCCTCGTTCGGGGAGGAACCCGGTCATCTGACAGCTGATCAGCAATTCGCCAAGGTGAAGTCTTTGGTCGGTCATTGGTACCGGACGGATGGAGCGCCCACCGACGGGGCTTACGCGACTTACCGGATGGTGGCGAAGGACTCCGTTGTTGAAGAACGGATTTTTCCGGGAACGGAAAGGGAGATGGTGACCATGTATTTTGTGGACAAGGACCGTCTCAAGCTGGCTCACTTCGCTTTTACGGGAATTCACCCCACCATGGCGGCCAAGCCTGGCGGCGCAGATTTGCTTGAGTTTGGTTTCCTTGGGGCGGCAAACCTCAAGTCGCCTGAGGCGAGGCACATTCACGAGCACTCCTTTTCCTTCCTGGGTAAGAATCGCATCAATGCTACCTGGATCCGCTGGATTGGGGGGAAGGAAGCTGAACGGCTCCATTTTCCTCTTGCGCGGCGTTGAGCCCCGCACCCTGATGCGGCGGCTCCGGTGCCCTGAGATCTGAACCCTGAGTTTCCGGTCCTCGGAAGAGGCCGGCATCGGGTCGAGGGTCACCGTCCATTTGCCGTCTTTGCAGACCGCGGCGATCTTCCTCTGACCAGCAAACTCAATGGCCGCTTCCGCGCCTTCCTCGGCCCAGCCCCGGATCATGATCAGCGGGTCGCGTTGCATCCCCGCGTGATCCAGGAAGAGATTGCCCAATTCCAACTCGGAAGCTCCAGCGGGAGCCCTCAGGGTTGCGATACGGCCGGCCTTTGAAAGGGCCTTGAGAAAGGCCATCCCTCCGAGTAAAATTTCAATCAAATCACCCATGAATTCCCCGAACTTTACCCGCCGCCAAGTGCTACGACTGGCTATCCCCGCCTTGGGCGGAGCCTTTCTAGACGACAAACTCCTCGCCAAACCTGCTGCTCTCGACCGCCCCTTGTTCTCCTTCGGCCTCCTCGGTGATCCGCAATATGCTGATGTCGATCCGGCGGGCAGCAGGCACTATCGTGCCTCCCTCGGCAAACTGAAAGCCTGTATCGCACGACTCAATCAGGAGGATCTCGAATTCGTCGTGACTGTCGGTGACATCATTGATCGCGACTTCGCCAGCATTGCCCCCATCATGAAAGTCTATGAGAGCTTGAAAGCGGAACACCGCAGCGTCCTGGGAAACCACGACTTCTCCGTGAATAATCAGTTCAAGGCCAAGGTCCCCGCAGCCCTGGGGATGAACGCCCGCTATTTGTCCGACACACGCAAGGGCTGGAGATTCATTCGACTCGATGGGACTGAACTGGCTGACTATGCCCACCCCCAAGGAAGTCCCCGGTATAAAGAAACACAGCAGAACCTGCAGACCTTGCGCGCGTCCGGAGGGGAGCAAACACGATCCTGCAGCCACGGCATCGGAGACCAGCAAATGGCCTGGCTCCGCCGGGAACTCGAGGACTCCGCCGCTCAAGGCCAGCGGGCCCTCATCTTCAATCACTTCCCCGCCATGCGCAAGGGCACTCCGGTCAGATCGTGGAACTCAAGAGAGCTCGTCACCCTCCTCGAGGAACACAAACACACGGCGGCCTACTTCAACGGCCATCACCACGCCGGCCGCTATCATGCCCATGAGGGGATCCACTATCTCAATGTCAAAGGGATGGTCGAGACGGCCAAGGATACCGCCTACGCCATCGTGAGGGCTTATCCTGATCGTTTGGAAATTCACGGCTTCGGAACCGAACCGACACGGGACTTAAAAATCCGTTAGGCCGGCTCCCAGGAAGGCAAGATCTTCGCGGTCGTCTCCAGGATCAGTTCAGATCGGCACGTGATTGAGGAGGTCTTCGTAGGCTTCCTGATGGAACCCAGCACCTGACATCTGAACTGTCAGGTGCAAATTGAATTGTTTCGATAATGCGGTAGGCCTTGGTGCCGCTTTCGGAATTTCGTCTTTCCCCTCACGGCAGTTCTTTCACCAAAGCTATCCAAAGATCGTAACGCGCTTTCAGCGGACCACTTGAGATGCCGGCGTTGTGACTGGGTATCGGGTTCACGGTCAGCGGGAGCTTGAGTCGTTTACCGCTGGCTGCATGGCAGTAATTGCTGTGTGTTTTTTCGGTGGTTGTCAGAAAAGTGAACGGCTCGGTCGGAAGCCTGGCTCTTCAGCTCATCTCTTCCCCACCGCTTTTGCCTCCTCGAGTTTCACGGGCTTCAGTTTGAATTCCTTGATGCTCACACCTTTATTCGGGGCGTACTGGGTAAATGAGATCCGGTTGCGTCCCTCTTTCAATTCGAGTTCAACGGGTTCGGTATCCATCCAGTCGGCTTTGGTGTAGGGAATGTTGACATTCACGAGAGTTCTCCTGTTGACGCGAAGCAGGAATTGTCTGTCCATGGTAACGGTACATACATGTGCAGTGAATCCGTACTTGCCAGCCTTGGGAATATCTACCGTGTAACTGAGCAACTCCGGGCGTTGGCCTGGCAAGCCGTAGTGCACTTGCATTCCGCCATCGATGCTTTCCATAAATAGTATCTTCTCACCGTTCTTCGGTGATCTGCATGCCGCTACGGGAATGGTGATGGAGCCATCTTCGGCCACGGTGATCGTCCGAAACTTCTCAGGGATCTCTATCTGCTCGATCTCTTCCTTCTCGCTACTCACATTGGATTCTGCGAGTTCTTCACCCGTGGTCCCGATGTCTTCTATTTTCTGATCTTCGACGATGGCCTGTCTTTTGTAGAAACCAAGCGATCGCCAGAACCCACCGCTTGCTCCGTAGTTACGCGGGGCATCTTCGGCCAGCGCCTTTCCTAACCACTCACACATCAGCACCTGTTTGAACCCCCTGGGATCTTGGCGCGCCTGTGATTCCAATAGAAAATCCATGGGAGGCATTCCATTGATGTGCTTACAGAAATAAAAATGTGGGCCGAGGACGGTGGTCCATCCGTCCGGAGTCCAGTGCGCCATGGCACCATGACCCGGGGAGGGTGCACGACGAGAAGGTATCCCAAAAGCATAGCCCGATATTTGCCCGACAAAAGCACGCGGGCCACAAATACCGCCTTCGAGAAAGAACTTCTGGATATTACTCAGATCGGCCGGCATTCCGCTTCTGTCGACGCCGCTTGTGTAGGGAATGTCGGTTCTGACGATACGGCAGTAGCGCCATCTATACTCCAGGCGCGTGTGATCGGGACGGTAGTTGCGCAACACCTTTCGCATCCAGTCGATATCTTCAAGCGTGTAGGAGTCTGGGAATACAAAGCGATAGTTCCAACCGGTACCACCAATTTTGGAAAAGAGGGGATCCAGTATGCCGTCGTCGTATGCCTTCAGGTAATTCAGGTAGTACTTAACCAAGGACTCGGCCGCGGGAACGTCGGGATAGACATAGGTGTCGCCCGTATACTGAAGGGATACAGCCAGGGCCCAAACCTGAAAGAAACCCTCGTGAGAACGTTCACTGGCTTTCTGAATGGCTGTGTAGCTTCGCATCGCCTGGCCGTAATTTCCGCCACTGGCTCCTCCCAACGTCATGGCCTGCACGACGAGCTTGTCGTCATTGAGGAGCGTATCGATCAGCGCTTTTTCCTTTTCGCCCTTTTGCGCGAACCCGGCCAGACGCTCCGGCGTGGCATGAGACAGCAATGCGAATTTGGCCATGATGGGTAACGCCTCCTCGCCGACTAAAAATGCGTCAATGTCCTTCATGACAGCTCGGGCCGCCGTAAGGACCTCTATTTGCTTTTCAGCAAAGGCAGGGTTGCCCGGCCCATACTTCACGCTGACTTCATTGCCCATGACGGTCTTGGTCACAGGTGTGACATTCTCAAGTGAGCCGCACTGCTGGGCGAATTCGGCCTTCTTCTTTTCGTCCACCTTGGGTTCCAGGCGCGCGATCTCTTCCTTTAGATCAGACAGCATCCTGCTGTAATGCGCCTCGAGTTTCTTCCCTTCAGAGGTCAGGCTGACCGGCGCTGGTTTCCCCGCCGCGATGACAGATGTCGATAGGGCCAGGATCGCCATGATCCAGACGCTCTTGATGATGTCGTGTGTCTTCATACTCTTGATCTCTGTTTATTTCGCTACTTCAGCCTCAAGTTCCTCAATTTATCGTGGAACATTTTGTAAATGGATGACGGATAAGGAGTAGGTTTCACCGCGGCGTTTTCCTGGGCAGCCTTGGACTCTTCGACCCTACCGACTTTCCCAAGGATGAGCGATCTCAGAGTTCGCATCTCAACCAGACTAGCACCCGGCTCATTTTCCTTGCGATCAAACTCTTTTACGTGGGCCTCGATCGCCGTATCGATGTCAGCCAGCGCGGCTTCCCAATCGTCCAACCCAATATTCGCCAGCGCCCGACCGTGAAATCGCGGAGCACGCCAGCGGTAGCGCTCATCTCCCTCAGGGAGAAACGGACCGGAAAAAATCTTTTTGGCCTTCGCAAATTCACCATCGACCAATGCCCGATAAGCGAGTTCGGTGTCGCACACTTCAATGTGCACCTTCATCGCGAGCCGGATCGCGAAGGGATACCCGAAATCTGATTTGTAGGAAAAACCGGAGGTGTGCCAGGCGACCGTACCATCGCGTCGAAGCAGGAAGACATTAGGAATACGATCTGCGGAAAGAATGCCTAACTGCCGCACCAACGGGTTATTCAGGCCACCCGGCACCAAAGCCGCTCGACACGACCATTCGTTTTTTTCCATCAGCCCCCGAACGCGCTCAGCATCGTCGCACAGAAACGCTGCTATCACCTCAACCTCCTTGTAAATATGCCGCTCGGCAAACTCGAAGGCATATCCCATGACATTTCGCAGTGGGTCATTCTTGGTCGGTTGTCCTTTGCCATCCAAGAGAACCGGAAAATCGGCTCCCGGATCGGCGGGCGGCTCGACAAACAGGAGGAGGGTGAGCTTGCCCTTGGTGTTCTTTGGCAGATTCAAGGTGCCTCCGTCGAGCGTCTTGAGCCCGATGTCCGGAAGACGGCGGGTCATCGGGTCCAAGCCGTGATTAACGGCATGGGCACGCGGCGAAACGATATCGCCGTAGAGCGCCCGGACACGCCGTTCCGGGCGACTGAGTTTGACCTTCAACAGGTCAAGGGCATGGAAACGGTCGCGCAAGAAGGTCGCTACCGGCCAGACTGCGGAATCCTCGGCATACTTTTCCAAAACGATCTTACGGTAGTGATCGTGGAGTTCCCGCGAATTGGTATCCAACGCCAAAACGGCAGCTGCCGCGACAGCTACTCCGGGCGCCTCGCTTCCTCCCGATGCCTGGATTAAATCCGAAATGATCGACTTCGCATCCAATTTGCCCGCGCGGATCGCCGCTTTCGCCATACAGAATCGCGGCACGACCTTGGCTCGCTCCGGCAAGGGACTCGCCAACAAATCGCGCGCCACCTGCACAGCCCGCTCCAAGTACTTCGGTTCGCCGTTCATCTTCCACATCCCGAGCAGGGCGATGATCTTGCGGTTCCGAATACGCCAGAGCTCCGGGTCATCCGCGAAGCTCACGATGGCTTCCCCGCAGAGTTGCACCGCCTTTTGGTAATTCGCCAACGCCTCTTCCCCGGTGAGCCGGTAGCGTAGTGGCTCTGGGACGAAGCGCTCTTGGATCGCGCGAAGCGGTGCTTTCAACTGTTCGGATCCGGAGTCATCGGTATCGGCTATCAGGAAATCGCCAATGAACAACGACTGCAGTTGTGCCAGGTAGCGTACGCTGGTGATTCTGACATCATCGAATCGGTAGGGATTCACCTTCCCACCATGGCCGCGCCCGTAGTTCTCGGTCGGCGTCAGGAGGGTGTAGCCGTAAGCGTTGACCAGGATGCTCACTGGCTCCCTGCGGCCATAGGTGCGGAATGTCTGGCTGTTCCTCCCTTCGGGAAGTTGCAACGCCGTCCAATTCAACCCGAGACCGCGCAGCGTCGCCTCCCCCGCGTCCGGCAGCCCGTCGAGATTGAAACTGTAGTAGTCGAAGCGCCCCGGATGTTCGTCCTGGTACTCGTTGATATTTTTCAGGGCAACATCGAAGCCTTCCGTCCGTTTCGACCAGAATACCATGAGGCAGGGATGCCCCAGACGGTCGACTGGAAAGCAAAGAGAGGTTCCGTCCATGCGTTTGAAGGTGCCCCGAAACAGCGCCTCGATCCGGCCGGCGGCCAGACTTTTGCGGCGGAACTCGATGACGCCATGATGATCGGCAAAGCGCTCCTGCATGGCACGGAGGATGCGGATTTCCAGATCGAAGGCCTCCAGCTTCGGCGCGATCTGCGAGGCCATCATCAGGCTCTTCGCCTCACCCGGCGTGTCGCGGTAACGTGCAATCAGTTTCTGGAGCACCTCGGCACGCTCCTTCACATCCGCGTTCCTGCTCGACAGCGCTCTCTCCGACAGCAGCAGATCCGCCTCGAGGCGAAGATCCGCCACCTCGTCAGGCGCCCCGGCCAGCTTAGCGCAGGTTGCGAGGAGGGAGTCGCGATTCTTGTCGGAGTTATCCATGGAGAGCAGGCGCTTCTGGCTCCGAAACACGATATCCAGAACTCGGTAGCGGTTGGGTGCCGCCGATGGATGGCCTTCCAACAGATCCTCCGCATCCCGGACGACCCCCTTGTAAGCCCGTCGCTTTCTCGAAGAGGATGCCGCTTCGTCGGCCTTGGCTATTTCCTTTTCCAAGGCCGCGATGTCCCTCTCGGGGATTCCTCTCTCCCCCGCAAAACCCAACGTAGCCGCCGTGCATACCGCACCGACAATCAAGAATCTCATCCAACTACTCACAGGCAGCACCCCCTTCTTTGTTCATCGCTTCCAATCGGTCATGGAGCCGGCCAGCCCGTGACGGACCGTGCGCCGTCCTTGCGGCGGCAGCCGATTCCCTCGCATGCTTCGCTTCCTGCGGCCGCCCCAATTCGTCGAGCACCGTAGCCCTGGTGAGCTGCAGCTGCGCGACGCGTTGGCAAACACACTGTTGTCCGGCGTTGAAGATCCGTTGGTGCGCCACGATCGCGGCATCGAGGTCCGCCAAGGCAGTCTCCCAGTTCTTCAATTTCATCTGCGCCAATGCCCGGCCGTGCAACCGGGGAGCCGTCCACTCGTCGGGGTTCGGCCTCTCCGGCTGGGGAAACCAACCCGCAAAAAGATCGATCGCCTCCTCGAAATCGCCCTTCTCAAAAACCCTGAGCGATCCCTCCATCTCGTAGGCATCGATGTGCGATTTCATGGCGCGGCCGATCACGTGCAATGTCTCGCCGATACCTTCGCTCCGCACCTGGGGATGCACGATGCCGGAGAGCGTCCACAGTATCGTTCCATCGGGGCGGAGAAGAACAATGTTAGGCACACGGTCCGCGGAGAGGATTCCGAGGCGCCGCACCAGCGGATTGGTGAGCCCACCGGGAACCATGATCGCCTCGCAAGGCCACCCGTGTTGATCCATCAGCGCCCTGACGCGATCGCTATCGTCAGACAGGAAGGCCGCAACCACCTGGATCCCCTCGCGCACATGCTGATCGGCGAACGCGAAGGCGTGTTGCATCACTCCGAGGGTCTCCACCTTTTTGCCCCTCGCGTCTTCGGTAACGGATCCGTTGATCAAGGTCGGGAAACTCGACTCCGATCCTGACGATGCCTCGACGAACATCAGCAGCGTCAATTTCCCATCGGTCGCCTGAGCCAGGCTCAGCTTCCCGCCGTCGATCGTATCAAAATCAGCCTCCAATGGATCATCGGTGACTTGAGGAGCGTCGAACGCCACCGCATTACCTCTCAATCTTGCCCGTTCGATACGGCGACCTTTGCTCGGGGGAAGGTAGAGGTTCGGTTTGAAGAGGCGATAGCGGTGGTTTTGATCCACGAGGAACGATACCACCGGCCAGAGCGCCGGGGTTCCAACGTGCGTCTCCAGCACCCTCTCGCGGAATGTTTCGTGCATGTCCCTAGCGTTGGCCTCCAGCGCCAGAATCGCCGCCGCCGCGTAGGCGGATGCGGAAGCATCGTCTCCACCCAGCGCTTTGACCCATTCGGTGAGCAGCACGCGCGGATTGGAT
>PVBE010159047.1_pt1 | contig 20359 bp, 13 predicted proteins | sample 1631181 | NCBI WGS metagenome assembly PVBE01 (sample SAMN08397723, study PRJNA350692) | Marine metagenome, whole genome shotgun sequencing project. | isolation source: water | place: Pacific Ocean | collected 2012-04 | reverse complement strand
CCTCAATCTCGCCAGATACTGTGTTGCCATTGCCCATGTCCTTACTGGAATTAAAACCAAAGCGTGTGGCACCGTCTGTCATGGCGATGTTGGAGTCTTGGACCGTGGTCCGTATGTACAGCGTGCCGTAAGTGTTTACATCAGCAGCAGCGAAGCCAGGAACGGCAACAGCACTGGCAACAGCCGCGGCTAGTAATTTCTTGTTCATAAAATGTTCCTCTATACGTATTAAGGTTAAACAACGTTTGCTCGTACAAGCAACGCTAGTGTGTGGTAAATAGGGTGAAAACACAAGGCTTGTGGACTAAAAGCGACAAGGAAGTGTTGTGATTACACAACAATTAAATCGGCACTGTTCAGTATCGCTCGGTAATTTGCGCGCGGAGGTGGTTTTTGGCTCCCAGGACCTTAAACAAAAACAATGCGGTTTTGCTCTTTGTTGACCGACTAACGCCCTAAATACGGCTAAAACAGTCTTTGTTTTTGTCGGATTGAGTGATGGATAGTGTGTGGGGATTCATAGATTGTCAGCGCTTTTCCTGATCTCAGCCAATACCTCTAGAAATCTTGGGTCCCTCTTTGTTGCGCCGGCGACGACGCGCAACTTAAAGTTCTGGATCCGAAAGGGCTGCCGTAGGCGGTTCACACGGCAGTTCGGTTGTGAAGCCTGTTTATAGGGCTTAAGAGTTCGATACGCGACCTGAGATACTGCGATACAATTGATTAAGACTATTGGCTGCAACTGCCGTCGGCTACTGAGGGCCAGTTTGGCAAATCCCCAACAGCACACCAAAGCGCCCTGGCATGACTGACGGGTTGTTTTCACATGAGTTCCAAAAATGACTAAGTGTTTCCATATTATTGTTGCCTTAACATTTGTGCTGACCGGTTGTGCGTCGGTCCTGCCAGGAAAGAATAAAGCGCATACTCAGGCGATAGGCAACAAGGTTCCACCAGGTTATGTTAGGGGACCAAAGGGCGAGCCACCCCACCGTTTGCGATCTGGGTTGTTTGGTTCGGGTAACTCAGGTGGCTCTAGGAAACTGTCCGGCCCTCAGGCCTACGACCCGGATTATGCCGAGTACCTCGAATGGAAGCGATGGCAGGAATTCAAGGCCTACCAGGAGTGGAAGGCAAAAAAGGAATCTGAGGCGCAGGGCTCCTGAACGTTACGATTGCCAGGGTGTCGAGGTCATTATTTGAGGCGATCAAACAGTAACCTGAGAATGTGTTCGTTATTTTCCGTAGGATCACCTTCCAAGGTTAGGGCTTCAATCACTGTGCTTCTACCTGCGGTGACTAAGCGAACCTTTGCTGTCTTGGCCTGTTGATCTTTGTTCTTTTTCCAGAGACGCAGTTTCTGTAGCAGGTTTTTCTTTTTCGGCTCTTCAATTGCGTCATAGCGAATCTGAAACGTATGTGCCTCGATTGATTTATCCGTGATAGTAAATCCCGCATCTTTCAGTGCGCGGCCAACGCTTGACCAGAGTCCTTGAGCTGTACCGGCAACCATTAGCTGAAATCGACCGTCGGCAGCTTGCTGCAGCGACAACGCTCCCACGTCTGAATCTCTTTCTTTTAAGAGCTGGTACTTGCTGGCGAAAGTGAGCAACTGAATCCGGAGCCGTTCCATAACAGCATTTCCGACATCTGAGGTGACCGGCAGTTGGTCGTCGTCAAATAATGTAGCCCTCACCATGTCGTCTTCAGCAGTCACCCATAGGGTATAGAACAACTCATCGTCGCGCCGCAACAGCCGTTTAAGAAAACTGGCGGGGCTCTTCATTTGTGGTTCGATTTCGTGGAACACTCTGAAATAACCAGAATTGCGGTTACCTTCAATAATTCGAAGACCGATGTTTCTGATGGCTGTATCGATACGGTTCCAGCTGTCATCGAAAGTGTCAGCGATCAGTACGATGCGCTCCCCGCTATCACCGGTAACAACCAAGACCTCTTTATCTATAAGGCGAGCTTTAAGAAGAACTGACTGCGCAGCGCGAAAGTCAGCGATGTTGAGTTCTTTATCGCTACCTTGGGCTTTTCGCCATTGCAGAAACTCCTCATACTCTGCCATCCGCTGGAACTGCTGGTACTGTTGATATTGGGCCTTTTCTTCCTCGCTCAATTTTTTGATTGTGTCTGCAAATAACGAGGCGTCGGTCGTCTGTTGGGGTGTGGTCAGGTCCGGGGGCACCTCCAGTGACTGAACAGTACTGGACGAAGTTGATCGAGAAACTATGTTCTCAGTGACGCCGCAACCCGTGACTACAACGAAACAGCACAAACCGATCAGGGTGTTCTTTAGAATTTCGCAGGTCTGGGTCAACGCGTTGGGCTCTCGTCGGCTGATGGCTCTATTCATCACAACGGGTTTAGTCGCAATTATTTTCGAGGATAATAGGGATTGTACCCCACAGAACATCCGTAGCATCTAGGATTGACAATGAAACTTCGCAGCGACAAGGTCACGGGCTTGGTGCTTGCTGGTGGGCGGGCCCGCCGGATGGCGGGCCGAGATAAGGGCCTGATTGAGCTTGCTGGACGACCCATGGTGCACTGGGTGGTTCAGCGACTGGTACCGCAGACTGCTTCAGTACTGATCAGTGCTAATCGAAATGTCGAGCGCTACGCCGATCTGGGGTTTGAGGTAATCCGGGATGTCGATGACGGTTTTCTTGGGCCTCTGGCAGGTATCTCCGCTGGTCTGACCCAGGCTGCAACGCCTTGGCTGGTTACGGTGCCGTGTGATTCACCTTTGCTTGTGGCCGATTTGGTTGTCCGCTTGTCTGCTGCAGTACCAGGGGAGGGCACTGGCATCGCAGTCGCTCATGACGGCAATCGTCTGCAGCCGGTGTTCAGCCTGATTCACCGGGATCTGGCTCCGGACCTAGTGGATTTTCTGGAGGCAGGGGGTCGGAAGATCGACCTTTGGCTGGATCGACATGTCTGGGCACGGGTAGATTTCTCAGATCACCCGGATATGTTCCTGAACATCAATACACCTGAAGAACTGGCAGAACTTGAAAAACGACTACAGCTTTAGCTTGTTATTGCTGGAGTAGGCGGTCTAATTTTGCCTCGCTGGGGGATTTGCGGTTTAATGGCCTCACGGTTCTCATGTCGAACCTAGCGTTGAACCCTGTGATTCAGCAATGCACCACAGCACCAGTTTCCCCGGCCGTGCGCGCGCTGGTTCCCGTTGCTTAACCCTACTGTCGAATTGACCCGAGATCATTTTTGTTTAAAAAAGTTTTAATCGCCAATCGCGGTGAGATTGCCTGCCGCATTATCAGATCGCTGCGCCAACTGGGTGTCGTTAGCGTAGCGGTGTTTTCGGATGCCGACCGGGATGCAATGCATACGGTTTATGCCGATGAGGCAGTTGCCATCGGTCCAGCGCTTTCTGCGCAGAGTTACCTTTCAATTGATCGACTGGTCGACGCCTGCCTTCAAACCGGGGCCGATGCTGTGCACCCGGGGTACGGGTTTCTATCCGAGAACAGCGACTTCTTGGAAGCCTTAAACACTGCGGGCATCGCATTTATCGGGCCGGGGCAGCGGGCGATCGAAGTGATGGGCGATAAGATAGCTGCGAAGGCGCTCGCTCGAAAGGCCGGCATCAGTGTCATACCTGGTTATGACAAAGCATTGGACGGTATTGACGATGCACTCGAAAAGGCGAGCGCAATCGGCTATCCCGTTATGCTGAAAGCGAGCGCCGGCGGTGGCGGTAAAGGAATGCGCGTAGCGTTCAATTCGACCGAATGCCGCGAGGGCTTCGACCGTGCACAGAACGAGGCACAGACAAGCTTCGGCGACAATCGTGTCTTTATAGAAAAGTATATCGACAGGCCCCGTCACATCGAAATACAGGTTGTGGGAGATCATCACGGCAACTGTGTATACCTCCACGAACGGGAATGTTCGATCCAGCGTCGGCACCAGAAAGTTATAGAAGAAGCACCCTCAACTTTCATTGATTCCGCTACGCGGGCAGCAATGGGCCAACAGGCAGTCGATCTGGCAAAGGCGGTTGATTATTATTCTGCGGGTACTGTTGAATTTATTGTTGACCAGGCCCGAAACTTCTATTTTCTGGAGATGAATACGCGCCTGCAGGTCGAACATCCGGTCACTGAAATGATCACCGGCCTGGATCTGGTGGAATTGATGTTGCGCATAGCCGCAGGTGAAGAATTGCCGTTCAGTCAGTCAGATGTTCCGATGGACGGTTGGGCCATTGAGTCAAGGATCTATGCCGAGAACCCCGCGCGAGGCTTTGTACCCGCTACCGGGCGATTGATCCACTATCGTCAACCACCACAAAGTGGCAGCGTTCGAGTCGACAGTGGCGTCAACGAAGGCAGTGAGATCAGTATTCACTATGACCCGATGGTGGCAAAACTGATTTGTCATGGATCAGATCGGAACGCCGCCATAGCACTGATGCGTGAGAGTCTGGATCAATTTCACATCCAGGGCGTGGTGACCAATGTGTCATTCCTGGCATCACTTCTGGCACACAAGCGATTTTTGACAGGGGAGACCACCACTGCATTTATTGATGAAGAGTATCCCGAGGGATTTGTATCCCAGATGCCTTCGGAGCCCCTACTGTCGAAGATCATTGCACTTATAGTGGTTGTCCATCAGCGTAGCCTAGTATTCCAGTGGGGTGACAACCCGCCATCATCGAACCTCAGAAAAACCCATGTGGTGCGTACTGCGGGGGCTTCGTACCGGTGCAGCGTTGAACCCGAAGATGGAGGCTATTCGGTTAGAGTAAACGGTTACCTGCTGAAGTTGACCACGGCGTGGACAGGCGCGGAAAAGGTAACAGCATTTTCTGTTGATGGTGAGCGTTACTATGCCCAAGTTGAGCGTACTGATATTAGCTATAGCGTAGTGCACGCTGGTTTCTTAGTTTCGGCACTGATTCTGGAACCGCATACGAGTGAACTCTACGACTTTATGCCCCTCAGGACCCCAAAGGACCAGAGTCACCTGCTGCTGTCACCGATGCCTGGGTTACTGATTTCGATTGACGTCGAGGCAGGCGACGCCGTGCATGCGGGTCAGGCGCTGGCTGTCATCGAAGCGATGAAAATGGAAAACGTCCTGAAGGCGGAACGTGATTGTGTTATTGAAACGATCCATGCTGCCGTCGGTGATACGCTCGAACCTGATCAGCCGGTTATTGAGTTTCAGGTCCAGATGCAATGACAGACGCCGAGTTAGACAAATTAAAAGACGGTATACCCGCGCGTGACCGCCGTGCACTGGCTCGTTCGATCACGCTCTTGGAATCAACCCGCTCGTCCCACCGCGACCAGGCTGAATCACTGTTGACTGCCTTGTTACCCGATGTCGGCAAGTCGTTTCGAATCGGTATCACTGGGGTACCGGGAGTCGGAAAGTCGACTTTTATCGAAATGCTTGGGCTTAAGGCGATTGAAGCAGGGCATCGGGTTGCCGTTCTGACCGTGGATCCCACATCAGTGGTGAGCGGCGGGTCCATATTGGGCGATAAAACTCGAATGGAGAAACTATCAAGTCATGCCAATGCTTTTGTCCGCCCGTCTCCCTCCGGCGGTAGTCCAGGCGGCGTTGCCCGTCGTACTCGAGAGAGTATCTATTTGTGTGAGGCCGCAGGATATGACTATGTTATTGTTGAAACCGTGGGTGTTGGTCAGTCCGAACTTCGTGTTGCTCAGATGACAGATTTTTTCCTGCTGCTCATCCTGCCGGCTTCCGGTGATGAACTACAGGGTATCAAGCGTGGCGTGATGGAGTTGGCGGACCTCATACTGGTCAATAAGGCGGATGATGATCTACAGAATGCGGCCCGGCGTACCGTCAGCAGTTACACTCAGGCTGTCCGACTGATGCAGCCACGTGTTGGCGGTTGGCAAGTGCCTGTGCTGGCCGTATCTGCATTGAGGGATCAGGGAATTTCCGAGACACTGGATATTCTGGACAAATTTCAGATCCAATACATGGAATCCGGTTTGACCGAAGAATATCGTGCCGAGCAGTCACGGCACTGGTTACGCCAGGAGGTTAGCGACGGGCTGATTGATCTATGTCGGCAGGATCGGGTGATCGCGGCCCGATTGAAGACTCTGGAAAATGACGTGAAAGCCGGCAGAGTGGTGGCTACAGTCGCTGCCAGACAACTCGTAGATGAAATCGTCCAGCGTAGGGCCGGTACTCAGCCATGATCGGCAAGCTCAATCATGTTGCCATCGTTGTACCGGATCTTCAAAAAGGAGCCGATCTCTATCGGGATGTGCTCGGCGCCCAAGTATCTGAGCCGATGCCATTGCCCGAGCACGGAGTCACCACGGTATTTGTAAAACTCGAAAACACCAAGATTGAACTCCTGCATCCGTTGGGGGAAGCGTCGCCCGTAAGCCGATATCTAGAGCGCCATCCCCAAGGGGGCGTACATCATATCTGTTACGAGGTTGCAGATATCACGGTTGCCCGAGATCAACTGTGCCAGACTGGTGCACGGGTGCTGGGCGAAGGTGAACCGAGCATCGGGGCACACGGAAAGCCGGTACTGTTTTTACACCCGGCCGACTTCTGTGGAACGTTGATCGAACTCGAACAAGCCTGAACTGTTGCAGTCGCTTGCGCTGTTACCTGATCCAGGCGCCGGTTCAATTTTTCCGAGGTAGATAGAGATCGGTGATGGTGCCGTCAAATGCCTCTGCCGCAAGAGCCAGCGTCTCAGATAGAGTGGGATGTGGGTGGATAGTCAGACCAATGTCCTGTGCTTCACACTGCATCTCGATGGCAAGACAAGCTTCGGCGATCAGGTCACCGGCATTAACCCCGACAATACCGGCGCCCAGGAGTCTTCGAGTACCTGGCTCAAAAAGAAGTTTGGTTAGCCCTTCGGTTCGAGCTAATCCGAGTGCCCGTCCGCTGGCCGCCCAGGGGAAGATGCTCTTTTCGTATTCGATTCCCTGAGAATTAGCATCCGTTTCGCTCAATCCGACCCACGCGATTTCGGGATCAGTATAGGCAACAGAAGGAATTGATCGTGCGTCGAATGCACTGGGCAGGCCGGCAGTAACTTCTGCTGCGACCTTGCCTTCATGGGTTGCTTTGTGGGCCAGCATCGGTGGGCCGACGATGTCACCACAGGCAAAGATATGATCGATATTTGTTTTTTGTTTTCGGTCAACCGGGATGAAACCCGAGCCATCGACGGTGATGCCGGCGTTTTCTGCACCAATCAGGCGGCCGTTGGGCTGACGGCCGACCGCGACAAGCACCTGGTCGAACTGTTCTGTAAGGGTGGTGCCTTCGCGTTCGAAGGTAACGTCGAGCCCAGCGTCTGCTGCGTTGATATGGCTAACCCGGGTATTTAGCAAGAGATTCTGGCAGCGTCGTTTCAGCCGCCGATTCAGTGGCCGCAAAAGATCAGTATCGACTCCGGGCATCAACTGATCCGCCATCTCCGCAATCGTGACAAGACTACCCAGTGCCTGATAAACGGTCGCCATCTCCAGTCCAATAATGCCACCACCGATAATCAGCAGGCGACCCGGTATTTTCTCCAGTGCCAATGCACCCGTTGAGTCGATGATCCGGGGGTCGTCCGGCAGGTCCGGCAGTCGTATAGGTTCGGAGCCAGCAGCGATGATCGCCTGCTCGAATGCGATGTCCGTTTTGCCGTTTTCGCAGGCAACACAAACATGGTTGGCTGCAGTGAAACTGCCGTGCCCGTTTATTACGGTCACTTTTCGTTTCTGAGAAAGTGTGTTGAGGCCATCAGTCAGTTTTTCTACAACGCTGTCTTTCCAGGCAACCAGTTTTTCGCGGTCAATGGTGGGTGAACCGAATTCGAGGCCAGCCGCCTCCATCTCAGACGTTTCTTCGATCACGCGAGCGGCGTGCAGCAGGGCTTTGGATGGTATGCAACCCACGTTGAGGCAAACGCCTCCGAGTGTGGGCGAGGAGTCGATCAGAACAGTGTCGATTCCAAGATCAGCGGCACGAAATGCGGCGGTATAACCCCCGGGACCGGCACCCAGAACCACCAGTTGTGTACGAATTTCAGCTTCGCTGGAAGAGACGCGCACGGTAGCGGGTTCAGGATCCTGTGTGACCGAACGATCCTCTTCAACAGCCGTGGTTGGTGTGCTGTCGGTCGGCCCAGTGGATTTTTCCGGGCCATGAATACGCACGATCGGCGAATCCGTCGAGACGCTGTCTCCCACGGCAACCAACACTTCGGTCACGGTACCGGCAATCGGAGATGGAACATCCATTGTTGCTTTGTCACTCTCCAGCGTCAGTAGTGGTGTTTCGATATCCAGTTGATCACCGGGGACAACCAGAATTTCGATGACGTGGATATCGGTGACATCTCCGATATCGGGCACCTTCACAACTTGATCTTGCTGCATACTATTTTCACCCGGGATTGGCTTAAAGGAGCAGTCGCCGAGTGTCCTCGAGCAGTTCGCGGATAAACACTGTGAAGCGTGCGGCTTCGGCACCGTCGATAACCCGGTGGTCATATGACAGTGACAAGGGCAACATCAGACGGGGTCTGAAGTCCTGTCCATCCCAGACGGGGGTCATCCGCGCCCGAGCAACCCCCAAAATTGCTACCTCTGGTGAATTGATAATCGGGGTAAAAGCGACACCACCGATACCCCCTAGATTTGAAACGGTAATACATCCAGCTTGCAAGTCTTCAGGGTTCAATGCGCCGGACCGTGCCTTCCTGCTCAGTTCGTTCATCTCGGTCGCCAACTGAATCAATCCCTTGACTGGGACGTCCCGGATCACGGGAACGATTAGACCGTCGGTTGTATCTACGGCAATACCGATATTGCAGTACTTTCGGAAGACCAGATGTTCGCCATCGTCAGCCAGTGACGAATTGAACTTTGGAAACCGCCTGACCGCCCCGGCTAGAGCTTTCAGTGTAAACGCCAGCGGTGTAATAGATGCCGTCGATTCTTGTGTGTCCGCATTGAGTGATTGCCGAAACGCCTCAAGTTCTGTGATATCCGCATCATCAAAATGTGTGACATGTGGAATATTCAGCCAGGCCCGATGCAGGTGCGGGCCGGAGCGTTTCTGAATCCGGGACAACGGTTGTACGTCGATCTCGCCCCAACGGCTGTAGTCAACCTGCGGGACGGGTGGGATACCGGACGTTGACGCGTCATTTACGGTTTGAGCGGAGGTGTCCGACAAGGCGTTTTTGACATAGTCCTGAATGTCTTGTTTGAGAATTCGACCCTTCGGTCCTGAGCCCCGCACCGTACGCAGGTCCGCACCCAGTTCGCGCGCAAATCGACGGGTAGCAGGACTCGCATGAGGTAAGGCACCGCCGCTGCGTTCTACCGGTGGCGGCAGGGACGGTGGCGATCGATGGGCAGCTTGTTCAGTGACGGTTTGTGTCGTCTGGGAATCCGTCGAATCAGTGGCGATCGGATCTGGGTCTGGTGTTTGTGCGGAGATCGGCTGTTCCGGAGTGGCAGCCGCGGTACCGGATTCGGCATCTACCAGTGCGATAACAGCGCCTTGGGCCACTTTGTCGCCAACCTTGACTGTAACTTGTCTAACGATACCACCAAATGGAGCGGGCACATCCATGGTTGCTTTGTCGCTTTCGAGCGTGATCAGCGGATCCTCCGCTTTGATCTCATCACCAGGAGCGACCAGAATTTCTATGACATCAACAGACTCGAAATCGCCGATATCAGGGAGGCCAATTTCTTTTGGATCAGTCATGTGTTGCTGCAAGGGTTTCGAAGCGGTGTCATGAATGGAAGGGATCGGGTTTGTTGCTGTTTATGCCATATCGTGACAGGGCGTCGGATACTGTAGATGAGGGTACTGCGTTTTCATCAGCGAGCGACTTGATCGCTGCAACAGCAATGTAGTAACGATCCACTTCAAAAAATTCGCGCAACTGGGCTCGTGTGCCGCTTCGACCAAAGCCATCTGTACCCAGAGCTACATAATGTTGAGGGACAAATGGCCGGATCTGCTCAGCATAGTTGGCGACATAGTCTGTGGCAGCGATGACGGGGCCTTTTTCTTCCTTCAGGCACTGGGTTACGTAGCTGGTTTTCTGTTTGTCTTCCGGATGGAGCATGTTCCAGCGTACCGTGGTTCGACCTTCTCGGCTGAGTTCATTGAAACTGGTCACACTCCACACATCGGCTTGTATGTCAAAGTCTTCCTCCAGAAGATCTGCTGCGGCCAGCGATTCTCCTAGAATGGCGCCACTGCCCAACAGCTGAACTCTTGGCGATGCCTTACGACTGCGTCGTGCACTACGCAAGCGGTACATGCCTTTCAAAATGCCGGCCTGCGCTTTATCGGGAAGTGCAGGCTGGGGATAGTTTTCGTTCATGACAGTGATGTAGTAGTAGATATTCTCCCTGTTGACAAACATGCGCTGCAGGCCGTCCTGGATTATGACGGCAAGTTCATAACCGTATGCCGGATCGTAAGCGATACAGTTAGGGATGGTAGAGGCGTGCAGCAGGCTGTGACCATCCTGGTGTTGCAGACCTTCACCGGCCAGGGTCGTACGCCCGGCAGTGCCACCAATCAGAAAGCCACGGGCCTGAATGTCTCCCGCAGCCCAGGCCAGATCGCCGATTCGCTGCATCCCGAACATGGAGTAGAAAATATAAAAGGGAATCAGGGCCGTGCCGTGGTTGGCGTAAGCCGTCGCCGCGGCGATCCATGATGACATCGCTCCCGCTTCGGTGATCCCTTCCTGTAGCACCTGGCCTTGCTGGTCTTCGCGATAGTACATCAACTGATCGACATCTTCGGGTTCATACAGTTGCCCTTTGACTGAGTAAATGCCCAATTGGCGAAACATACCTTCCATACCAAAGGTTCGGGACTCGTCAGGTACGATAGGCACCACCTTGTGGCCAATGTCGGGATCACGTACCAGTGTTGACAGAATACGTACAAATGCCATGGTGGTCGAAATTTCCCGATCGCCCGTGCCGTCTAGTTGATTCTGGAATGCCGTCAATTGCGGAATTGGAAGCGGTTCCGCCAGGTCCTGTCGGGCCGGTAGGTAGCCACCGAGTGCTTCCCGGCGAGCTTTCAGATACTGAATCTCTGGGCTGTCATCGCCCGGGTGATAAAAAGGCGCCTGGATTACTTCTTTATCCGTCAGTGGTATCCGAAACCTGTCACGGAAGGCAATCAGCGATTCGTCGGCCATTTTCTTCTGCTGGTGGGTCGTATTCTGACCTTCGCCGGCTTCGCCCATGCCATAACCCTTCACCGTTTTCGCAAGAATCACAGTAGGCTGGCCCTTGTGCGTAACGGCAGCAGCGTATGCGGCATATACCTTGTGTGGATCGTGTCCACCTCGATTGAGTCGCCATATGTCTTCATCGGTCATGTTGGCAACCATTGCAGCCAGTTCGGGGTACTTGCCAAAGAATCGTTCGCGTACAAATGCACCATCTTTCGCCTTAAAAGACTGATATTCGCCGTCAACCGCTTCTTCCATCCGCTGTTTCAGTAATCCTTTGGTATCCCGCATCAAAAGCGGGTCCCAGTACGAACCCCAGATCAGCTTGATAACATTCCAGCCGGCGCCGCGAAATTCTCCTTCAAGCTCCTGGATGATCTTGGAGTTGCCTCGCACCGGCCCGTCGAGCCTTTGCAGGTTGCAGTTGACCACAAAAATCAGGTTGTCCAGTTGGTCACGACCGGCGACACCGATAGCCCCCATTGATTCCGGCTCGTCCATCTCGCCATCACCAATAAAAGCCCACACCTTTCGGTCCTGTGTTGGTATGACTTCGCGGTGCTGCAGGTATCGCATGAATCGTGCTTGATAGATTGCCTGGATTGGTCCCAGGCCCATGGAAACTGTTGGGAACTGCCAGAAGTCGGGCATCAACCATGGATGCGGATAGGAGGACAGCCCCTGACCGTCAACCTCCTGGCGGAACCGTTTGATCTGCGTTTCGGTGATGCGACCTTCCAGAAAAGCTCGCGCATAGATTCCGGGTGCCGAGTGACCCTGAAAGAAGATGAGATCCCCACCATGCTGTTCAGTGGGGGCACGCCAGAAGTGGTTGAAACCCACATCGTATAGCGTGGCTGATGACGCGAAAGTTGCGATGTGACCGCCGAGTTCGGGACTTTCACGATTGGCATTTACAACCATGGCTAGCGCATTCCATCGAATCAGCGATCTGACTCGCCATTCAATCGAAGCATCTCCAGGGCTGCGTTCTTCTTGGGCGGCAGAGATCGTGTTGAGGTAGGCGGTAGTTGGTCTATAGGGTATGTACACACCCGACCGGCGCGCCAGGTCGATCAGTTCTTCAAGCAGATAGTGCGCACGGACCTCCCCTTCGCGCTCCAGAACTGAAGTCAGGGCATCACGCCATTCTTCAGTTTCTTGGGCGTCGATGTCTTCGTGGCGCGTGTTATCTACCATGAGAAAAGATGGGGAGTCAGGCGTGGCAAGAGATCAGAGGGTTGTTCTCCCGGCCTTGTGATAAGTGGATTTGGTAGGTCGAAGCACCGCGGAAATCTCCTTATCATCAATTATTTAAATCATAGCACATCCGAATTCCCGATCATTTTCTGCGCTGAAACTGGTATGATCCGGGTCTGGACGTTGCTGGCAATTCGAGTGGTTAATCAGCTTGTAGTTGCCGTTTTTCCAGTAGGTCCTTCGAAAACCGCCACGAGGATCAGGCGATCAGTCTTTTTTCGTGTGCATCGGGTTGCAGAATCTTGGCCAGAAAACGCCCGGTATAAGAATCCTTTACCCCAGCCACTGTTTCCGGTGTGCCGCAGGCCACCAGTTGCCCGCCGCGATGCCCCCCTTCAGGACCGAGGTCAATAATCCAGTCGGCTGTCTTAACAACGTCCAGATTGTGTTCAATCACGATCACGGTATTACCGCCATCCCGGAGTCGGTGCAGTACCTGCAGTAACTGGCGAATATCGTGGAAGTGGAGTCCAGTTGTGGGCTCATCCAGTATATACAGTGTGCGACCGGTATCTCGTTTTGAGAGTTCACGAGCGAGCTTGATACGCTGAGCTTCGCCCCCTGAAAGAGTAGTCGCACTCTGGCCCAGAGAGATATAGCTCAGGCCAACATCCATCAGTGTGTCGAGTTTGCGCTTGATGACCGGTACAGCCGAGAAGAAATCACAGGCCTCGGCAACAGTCATTGCAAGTACTTCACTGATGGTTTTACCTTTGTATCGAATGTCGAGTGTTTCCCGGTTGTACCGTCCCCCTTTACATAGATCACAAGGCACATAGATGTCGGGTAGAAAATGCATCTCTACTTTGATCAGTCCATCGCCCTGACAGGCTTCACAACGCCCGCCGCGGACATTGAACGAGAAGCGTCCAGGCTTGTAGCCCCGTGCTCGTGACTCTGGCACCGCAGCATAAAGTTCCCGGATTGGCGTAAAAAGCCCGGTATAGGTCGCAGGATTAGAACGCGGCGTCCTACCGATAGGACTCTGGTCGATGTCGATGATTTTGTCGAAATTCTCAAGCCCCTTGATGCCGCGGTGTGGTGCTGCCTGATGGCGTCCCTGGTAAAGCTCGCTGGCCAGCGCCGGATAAAGCGTGTTATTGATCAGCGTGGATTTGCCGGATCCTGAGACACCCGTAACACAAGTCAAAAGTCCAACGGGTATTTCTACATCAATGGTCTGCAGGTTATTCCCGTGGGCCCCATTGATTTTCAATGTTTTTTGAGGATCTATTTGAACACGTTTTCCAGGTACCTCGATCTGCAGGTCACCGGAGAGGTAGCGTCCGGTCAGCGAAGCCGGACTGGCGATGATCTCCTCAGGTCTTCCTTCGGCGACAATTTCTCCGCCGTGAATGCCAGCGCCGGGGCCCAGGTCGACGACATGATCCGCACTGCGAATGGCCTCTTCGTCATGTTCGACAACAATGATGGTGTTTCCCAGGTCACGCAGCCGGTAAAGGGTTTCGAGAAGCCGTCCGTTGTCGCGCTGATGGAGACCAATTGAGGGCTCATCCAGGATGTAAGTCACGCCGACAAGCCCGGATCCGATCTGAGACGCAAGCCGAATCCGCTGAGCTTCGCCGCCGGACAGTGTTTCAGCTGTCCGGTCAAGCGTCAGATACTCAAGGCCGACATTAAAAAGGAAGCGCAGCCGCTCCTGAATCTCTCGGATGATGCGTGCCGCGATGTCGCCGTGGCGCCCCGGCAGTTTGAGCTGTTTAAAAAATTCCAGTGATTGCTCAACCGGTAGCGCTGTAATCTGATGTATCGCATGTTCTCCAACGAAAACATGCCGGGCGCTTTCTCGTAATCTGCAACCGCCACAGGTCTTGCAGAACTGGGTGTTCAGGTAACGACTGAGTTCTTCCCGGATCAGGTTGGATTCCGAATCTTTGTAACGCCGCTCCATGTTTGGCAGAACGCCTTCGAATGCATGATTGCGTCGCCGTGGCCGGCGGCCGTGAGCTCGAAGATAGGTGAACGGAATTTTTTCAGAGCCACTGCCATACAAAAGTACATCGCGTATTCTTTTGGGTAGCTTTGAATACGGTGTTTCAGTATCAAAACCATAGTGGCTTGCCAGGCAGCTGATGAGGTTGAAGTAGAACGCATTACGTCGGTCCCACCCTGCAATTGCGCCTGCCGCAAGACTGAGGGACTTATCGTGCACTACCCGATCAGGGTCGAAGAACTGGCGAACACCCAGGCCGTCACAATCGGGACAGGCACCAGCTGGATTGTTGAAAGAAAATAATCGGGGTTCGAGTTCACTTAGACTGTAGCCGCAATGAGGGCAGGCAAAAAGAGCAGAGAAAAGATGCGACTCCCCTTCGGTATGTTCGTCATCGGGTAGCACCTGTACCAGAGCCAGCCCATCGGTCAGGGCCAGAGCGGTTTCGAATGATTCCGCAAGACGCTGTGCCGACTGCGGCCCGACAATAACGCGATCGACCACAACGTCAATGGTGTGTTTCCGTTTCTTGTCCAGTGATGGAATCTCATCCATTTCATACACAACACCATCGATCCTGACACGCACAAATCCCTGGCTCTGGAGCGTGTTGAAAAGTTGCTGGTTTTCGCCCTTGCGATCCTGTATCACTGGGGCCATCAGCAGGAGTCGTGTACCGGCATTTAGAGACATCACCCGGTCGACCATCTCACTGACCGTACTCGCATTGAGTACGGTGTTATGTTCTGGACAGTAGGGTATTCCGACCCGGGCAAAAAGCAGGCGCAGATAGTCGTAGATCTCGGTGACGGTACCTACCGTAGAGCGTGGATTGTGGGAAGAGGATTTCTGTTCAATACTGATTGTCGGTGACAGTCCCTCAATCAGATCGACATCAGGTTTTTCCATCAGTGATAGGAACTGCCGCGCATAGGCTGACAGTGACTCCACGTAACGCCGCTGCCCTTCGGCATACAACGTATCAAATGCGAGAGAGGATTTTCCCGACCCGGACAGTCCAGTGAAAACGATCAGTTGGTCTCTCGGTAGATCCAGATCGATATTTCTGAGATTGTGTGTTCGGGCACCCCGAATCTGGATTGCTCGCATGCGAAGGACCGGTGAAAAGCCAAACTGTTAATATTACGACTCGTAGGCCGTGGGATTCAAAGCTTTTTCCAGTATTTCTGTTTTCTACTCAGTTGACCGGGTAAATCGCAAGAAGCTGTTCGTAATCTGAGCCAGGGACCCAGCGTTTGTGCCTGCAAAATGGTGCCCTGGGCTTAAACCACTTGAAACAATTGGGAGATTGCTCTCTGAAGCGAGATAAAAGTACCGCGATGAATGCGTTGGAAAGGCGTTCGGCAGTAGCGCTTTCCTCGCTTATGGGTTTGAGGATGTTTGGATTGTTCCTGATCCTGCCGGTATTTGTGCTTTACGCCCCGCTACTTGAGGGTGCGACGCCATTAACGGTGGGTATTGCATTGGGGGCCTATGGATTGACGCAGGCCGTGCTGCAGGTGCCGTTCGGGATGCTGTCTGACCGCTATGGGCGAAAGCGGATGCTGAGTATAGGGTTGCTGCTATTTTTGTTTGGCAGTGTTGTCGCGGCGCTGTCGAGCAGTATCGAGGGCATAATCCTGGGTCGCGCGATTCAGGGCGCCGGCGCGATATCAGCCGTTGTGTTGGCCACGCTGTCGGATCTGACCAGAGAGCAAACGCGGACCAAGGCGATGGCCGTAGTCGGTGTAAGTATCGGATTCTCATTTCTACTCGCGCTGATGTTGGGCCCCTTGCTGGGTCAGTGGCAAGGGCTTTCCGGACTGTTCTGGATCACCGCCTGTCTTGCCGGTGTGGCCCTGTTGGTTGTATGGCTCACGGTACCGACTGCGACTCGTGTGTTGGCATCTGTAGAGATCCTACCCATTCGCAGTCAGATCAATACTGTGTTGTTTAACCGCCAGCTGCAGGGTTTAAATCTGGGAATATTTGTTTTACATATGACGCTGACGGCACTTTTCGTTGCTGTGCCCATTGGTTTGCGTGACACCCTGGGTCTGGGTTCAGCGAGTCACTGGCAGTTTTATGTGCCAGTCTTGGTGTGTTCGGTGCTCGGCATGGTGCCGTTACTCATTTATGGGATGCGGCGGCACAGAACATTTGTTGTGTTCCGTCTCGCAATAGCGCTGCTGCTTGTCGCACAACTGATCCTGATCATTGGGATGGATCAGACTGCATTTCTCATCACTGGCGTTTGGTTGTTCTTTGTGGGCTTTAACCTGCTCGAGGCTATGTTGCCGTCACTGATGTCAGGGCTCGCCCCGGCGGCAGGTAAAGGGACTGCACTGGGTATCTACAACACGTTTCAGTTTTCGGGGGTATTTGCAGGCGGCATTGTGGGTGGACTTATTTATGGCGTGTGGGGTATGGCCGGTGTTTATGGGTTTGCGGCGTGTGCGGTGTTCGTATGGTTGGTGTTGGCTTTAAGTACTTCGGCCCCGGCGTTGCTGGAAAGCCTCACACTTCGTCTGGTCGATACTGTTGAGCAGGAACCAAAAGATGTCCTGCAGCGATTGAGTCAGGCGCCAGGGGTGTGCGAAGCTGTAACCCTCCCGGGATGGGATCTGGTCTATCTGAAGGTCGACCCGGCAGTGGTTGACGAGGATGCCCTTCGAGAAATAGATGGCGTAGTGGCCGTTGACTAGTTGACGAAGTTAAAGCGGGGGCCGTTTGGCTAAATTTTCAAACCATCGCCCGGCTGCTCCCTCAAATGCCATACCGGCCCTGAATACGTCCTTGTCACAATACGTTCTGCCGACAACCTGAATGCTTGTGGGTACACCGTTTGAGGCTCTACCGCTCGGTAAGGTCAGGACCGGGCAGCGACTCATAGTATTAAATGGTGATGTCATCGCCATCAAGCAGGATTGCTCCCTCAGTGGGGCGCTCGAAACCAGCGACCAGTCGTAATAGCGTTGTCTTTCCACAACCAGATGGTCCAAGGAGCGTGAAGAACTCGTTCTGGTTGATCGAGACTGAAACCTGATCTAATGCTGTGACAGATTGGTCGGTTTGCGCGCCAAAAACCTTTGTAACGGCTCTAACATCGACTGCTACTTCAGTACTCAATTCGGCGGTCCTCATCGGTGGCATCATTTCCTGCGCCAGTTGATGGGTCCAAAACAGATCCAGTTGTCTGAGTAGATTCTAGGGCAGCGGGTGTAATTTCCATGGACTCAACACTGTACTCGAATTTACGGAGGCTGTAATCTGTGTGTTAACGCACTTTAATCAACGGGGATCAGCGTTATACTCAGATTTGGAGTGACGCAATAGGGCCAGGGGTTTTGGCCCGGGAAAATGACCAGGAAGTACTAAGTTCAACCGAAAAAACGAAGCTGGAGAGCGCTATGGCCAGAGGAGTAAATAAAGCAATCATCGTGGGCAACCTGGGTCAGGATCCGGAAGTCCGATACACAGCCAGCGGTACGGCCGTTACAAACGTTAGTGTTGCCACTACAGATAGCTGGAAAGATCGGCAGTCCGGTGAGCAAAAGGAGCGAACGGAGTGGCACCGTGTGGTATTTTTTAATCGCCTGGCAGAAATTGCTGCTGAATACCTCAAAAAGGGTTCGCAGGTATACATCGAAGGTCAGATCCAGACAGAAAAGTGGCAGGATAAGGATGGCAATGATCGTTGGACGACCAAAATTGTAGCAAGGGATATGAAAATGCTCGGTTCCCGCGGTGGCGGCGATATACAAGGTGGCCCGGCACCGGATTCGGGTAGCACACCCGAATCTTCCGGAGGAGGTTCATCGGGGTTCAGCGACTCGGAATTTGATGACGATATTCCGTTTTAGGGATTCAACGGTATTAATCCAGAATCGGATTTGTACCTTTTGTGGGGGGTAAAAGCCTAAATTCTAATATATTAAGGACGTTGCTATAGGCGCGATACATTACAAAAAAGTTAGCGAGGAATAGAATTTTCTCCGCAAGTGATTAAGACGCGTTGCAAATTTTGTGACTCAGTGTTTATAGTTGGCCCCGACTGGATAAGTTTAGGGCGTAAATGGACGCCTGGAACTTGTTTTCAAAAAATACTAAAACTACTAGAGGAGGCTAAACAGTCGACTGTAAATTAGACAGTCGCTGTGTGCTGCGTGAACCCCCAATACATGAAAACCATAAAACGACATGGTTAGTGCTGCCTATTCTTCTGCCGAGACATTCCCACGCTGCTTGCTGGATCAAGCTCAGCGTAATGGTGAAAAGCCGGCGATACGCGAGAAGTACCTCGGTATCTGGCAGACCTGGACCTGGCGTGAGGTCAGTGACGAAGTGCGTTCGCTTGCGTGTGGCTTGGCAGCAATGGGTTTCAAGCGAGGTGACAAGCTTGCGCTGATCGGTGACAACCGGCCACGGCTTTACTGGTCAATGAGTGCAGCCCAGTGCCTAGGTGGTATTCCAGTGCCCATGTACCAGGATTCTGTGGCTGATGAATTACAGTTTGTGGTCGAGCACGCCGAGGTGCGTTTTGCGGTTGCAGAAAACCAAGAACAGGTCGACAAGTTGCTCGAGATTAAGGATCGATGTCCCAATCTAGAGTTCATTATTTACTGTGATCCGCGAGGTATGCGGAGCTATTCGCTGGAATTTTTGATTGCACTTGAATCGCTACAACAAAGTGGTCGAGATTTCGAGACCAAGAATCCGACGTTCTTTCTAGATGAAATAAACAAAGTCAAGAACAGTGATGTCGCCTGTATTCTCTACACCTCCGGCACAACTGGAGATCCCAAAGGGGTTGTTCTGAGTCATGAAAGCCTGATCAAGACCGCGACCAATGCGGCGAACTGGGATCAACTCACGGCAGACGGCGATGTGCTGGCCTACCTGCCAATGGCCTGGGTCGGGGATAACCTTTTCTCTTACAGCGAGTCGTACATTGTCGGCTTTTGTGTCAACTGCCCTGAAAGTGGTGAAACGGTGCTCAACGACATGCGCGAAATCGGCCCGAGTTACTTTTTTGCGCCACCCCGAATTTTTGAGAACTTACTCACTACGGTCATGATTCGGATGGAGGATGCGGGTACGCTTAAACGTAGAATGTTCCACTACTTTATGGCAGTGGCTAAGCGTACAGGGACGCGAATTCTGAATGGCGAAAGTGTATCGGCGGGCGATAGACTGCTCTACGCACTTGGTCGGTTGCTGATTTATGGTCCTCTGAAGGACACGCTGGGATTCACCCGGATTCGAATGGCTTATACCGCGGGGGAGTCTATCAGCCCGGAACTGTTTGATTTCTATCGGTCGCTTGGTATTAATCTGAAGCAGTTGTATGGCCAAACTGAAGCCTCAGTTCTGGTGACGATCCAACCTGATGGTGAAGTGCGTTCAGATTCAGTTGGTGTACCAGCGCCCGATGTAGAGATCGAGATCAGTGACGGGGGGGAAGTTCTATATCGTAGCCCCGGTGTTTTCATAGAGTACTACAAGAATCCTGAGGCAACTGCAGAAACCAAGACTGCCGATGGCTGGGTGCACACCGGTGATGCCGGTTACTTTGACAAGGAAGGGTATCTAAAGATCATCGACCGGGCTGCAGATGTGGGTAAGCTCAACGATGGCTCGATGTACGCACCCAAATTCCTGGAAAACAAGCTCAAGTTTTTTCCACAGATTCGAGAAGCAGTAACCTTTGGCGACCAGCAAGACTTTGTGTCTGCGTTTATCAATATTGATCTTGAAGCCATCAGTAACTGGGCAGAAAAAAATGATGTCACCTACGCTAGCTACCATGAATTGTCTGCCAATGAGCAAGTGTCCAATTTAATCCAGGACTGTGTGGCGTCTGTGAACCAGGAACT
>PVBE012405194.1_pt1 | contig 20363 bp, 19 predicted proteins | sample 1631181 | NCBI WGS metagenome assembly PVBE01 (sample SAMN08397723, study PRJNA350692) | Marine metagenome, whole genome shotgun sequencing project. | isolation source: water | place: Pacific Ocean | collected 2012-04 | reverse complement strand
GTCCCGGGTTCGAGAATCGTCGATCTTCGCCGGCATCACCTCTACCTTGCGCGCCAGCTGCAACGTCGCAATCGAGACCATCTCGGGCGGGGTCAGCATGGTCACCGGCTCGAATTCGGCGATCGTGCGCGCGACCTCCGCGAACGCGCGGCACGCGTCCTCCAACCGTTCGCCCCAAAGCTCCATCCGGCAGGGCCAAGCCATCCAGCAACGTTCGTGCGGCGCCCATTCCGCCGGCATCGCGAAGCCGTCCATGGCGGGCGTGGAATCTACCAATTCAAGCGCACTGCCCCTTGCATGATCGCCTCGCACCTTCTCCGCTGGCCAGCTTAAGCGATCCCGGCGATCCGCGCGAGACGAGGTGCCGACCTTAGTCATCGTCGATTACCTTTTGCCGGCCGAAGCGATCCGCGACTATGATCGCGCCGGAACGCCAGTCAGCCAGAAGAAAGGACGCCCAACCATGGCCGGAAAGATCGACGCACGCCTCGCGGAACTGGGGATCGAGCTGCCGGAAGCGCCGGCACCCGCCGCCAACTACGTGCCCTATGCGATCGGTGGCAACACCGTCTACGTCGCCGGTCAGGTCCCCTTCGTCGACGGCCAGCTCAAACACAAAGGCCGGGTCGGCGAGACGTATACCGTCGAGGAGGCGTACCAGGTGGCGCGGATCTGCGCCCTCAACATCCTGGCTCAGGTCAAGGCGGCCTGCGACGGCGACCTCGACCGCGTCGTTCGCTGCCTGAAGTTGGGTGGCTTCGTCGCCTGCGCCGAGGGCTTCGGTGAAATGCCGGAAGTCGTCAACGGCGCCTCCGACCTGATGGTGGAGGTCTTCGGCGACGCCGGCCGGCACGCCCGCTTCGCCGTCGGCACCAACGCCTTGCCGAGGGGCGTGCCGGTCGAAGTGGACGCCATCTTCGAGATCTCGTGACGGCCGAGGTGCCTGCCTGGCTGCTCGAACAACCGATCGCGCATCGCGGCTTGCACGACATCGACGCAGGCTTGCCCGAGAATTCCCGCAGCGCTTTTCAGGCCGCGGTCGAGGCCGGTTATGGAATCGAACTCGACCTGCAATTGTCGGCCGACGGCGCCGCGGTGGTCTTTCATGATTCCGACCTCGCCCGGATGACCGATGCCGAGGGCCCGATCGGTGCCAAGGGCGCGGGCGAACTCGGCCGGCTACGTCTGCTCGACACGGAGGAGAAGATCCCGACGCTGGAAGAGGTATTGGACGATGTCCGGGGCCGGGCCCCGATTCTGGTCGAGATCAAGAGCTGGCATGCACCGCTCGGCCACCTGGAAGCGGCCGCCTGGCGGCACTTGCGCAACTACCAGGAGCCCTTCGCGGTGCAGTCCTTCGATCCGGCGAGCCTGGCTTGGTTCCGCCACCATGCGCCCGCCGTCACGCGCGGCCAACTGAGCCAGCGTTTTCGGCGCAACCGGCACGGACAGCCGGCCTGGAAACGGTTCCTGCTGCGAAACCTGCTGCTTCTCGGCCAATCCAGGCCGCATGTCGTCGGCTACGACATCGACGACCTGCCGCACCCGGTGCCGGCCTTGGCCAGACGGCTCGGCCTGCCGGTGCTGGCCTGGACCGTGAAGACGCCAGCACAGCGGGAGAAAGCGCGCGGTCTTGCCGACAACATCATATTCGAGCAGATTCGACCCTGAGGGGAACCACGCCATGACGAGGCTGTACTGACACCAGATGGGTGACATCGAGCCCGATACCGTGACCGTGCGGATCGTCGGTGCCATGGCCGATATAGCCGCGGCCGAATGGGATGCCTGCGCCGGTGCCGACAATCCGTTTCTGAGCCACGCCTTCCTGGAGGCGCTGGAAAGCACCGGCTGTGTCCGCCCCGAATCCGGCTGGGCCCCCTACCACGTCGTCATCGAGGACGATGGCGGCCAGGTTCAAGGCTGCGTGCCGCTTTATCTGAAGGGGCATTCCAGGGGCGAGTTCATCTTCGATTACGGCTGGGCCGACGCCTACGAGCGGGCCGGCGGCAGCTATTACCCGAAGCTGCTTTCGGCGGTCCCCTTCACGCCCGTCACCGGACCTCGGTTGTTGATCCGGCCCGGCCTCGACCAAGAGGCGATGATCGACAAGCTGGCGTCGGGCTGCATCGCGGTGGCGCGCCAGTTGGAGGTTTCCTCGCTACACATCAACTTCCCCACCGAGCCGGAATGGCGGCGGCTGGGCGCGCTCGGCCTGTTGCAGCGCACCGACCAGCAGTTCCATTGGTTGAACGAGGGCTATCAGAGCTTCGACGATTTCCTCGACACGCTCACCAGCCGCAAGCGCAAGACCATCCGCAAGGAGCGCCGGGGCGCCCATGAGGCCGGCATCGAGATCGAGGTACTGTCCGGGCCCGAGCTGACGGAGGCCCATTGGGACGCCTTTTATCACTTCTATCAGGACACCGGCAGCCGGAAGTGGGGCCAACCCTACCTCAACCGCCGGTTCTTCAGCGTCATCGGCGAGCGCATGGCGGACCGGATCGCCCTCGTCACGTGCAGCCGGGAAGGCCGCTGGATTGCCGGCGCCCTCAACTTCATCGGTGCCGAGACGCTGTTCGGGCGCTATTGGGGTTGCATCGAGGACCACCGCTTCCTGCACTTCGAGGCCTGCTACTACCAGGCCATGGACTACGCCATCCGGCATGGCCTGAAATACGTCGAGGCCGGCGCCCAGGGCCCGCATAAACTCGCGCGCGGATATCTACCGACACGTATCTACAGTGCCCATTGGATTCGCGAGCGGCGCTTCCGCGACGCGGTCGAGGACTACCTGGCGCACGAACGCCGCGAGGTCGACCGGGACATCGAACACCTCGCCGAATTCGCACCCTACAGAAAAGACCGGGGAGACGGGAAGGACGCGTAGCAGTCGCGGTCTTGCGCTATAATGGTCCCGGTTTCAACCGGCCGATGTGCCGACGACGGCGTTTGCCATGGACAAGAAACAGCACTTTCATTTCTGGTACTTCGTCGTCGCCCTGATGGGTGTGTTGTTGATCCAGCAATGGCTCGGCAGCGGCCAACAGGTAGAGCGGCTCGAGTACAGCGAGTTCCAAGCCCTCGTCGAGGATGGCGCGGTCGAGCATGTCATCGTTACCGAGACCCAGGTCCGCGGTACGCTGAAAGCGCCGTTGCCGAGCGGCAGAAGCGCTTTCGTAACCACCCGGGTGGCCCCCGAAGTCGCGACGGCGCTCGATAAATTCGGTGTCAGCTATACCGGCGGTACCGAGAAGACACTGTTCCGCGAGATCCTGTCCTGGCTCTTTCCCGTGCTGGTGTTCTTCGCCATCTGGATGTTCGTGATCCGCCGCGCGGCGGACCGCCTCGGGCCGGGCGGCATGCTGTCGATCGGAAAGAGCAAGGCCAAGGTGCTGGTCGAAAAATCGACCGGCGTCACCTTCGGGGACGTTGCCGGCGTCGACGAGGCCAAGGAAGAGCTGCAGGAGATCGTCGCCTTCCTGAAGGACCCGGGTATTTATGGCCGGCTGGGCGCCAGGATGCCCAAGGGCGTGCTGCTGGTCGGCCCGCCCGGCACCGGCAAGACCTTGCTGGCCCGCGCCGTCGCCGGCGAGGCGGCGGTCCCTTTCTTCCAGATGAGCGGCTCGGAATTCGTCGAAATGTTCGTCGGCGTCGGCGCCGCCCGGGTCCGCGATCTCTTCGAACAGGCCCGCAAGAGAGCGCCTTGCATCATCTTCATCGACGAATTGGACGCGCTCGGCCGGGCCCGTGGCCTGGGACCGCTCGGCGGTGGCCACGACGAGAAGGAGCAGACGCTGAACCAACTCCTGGCCGAACTCGACGGCTTCGACCCCTCGACGGGCGTGGTCCTGCTGGCGGCGACCAACCGGCCGGAGATCCTGGACCCGGCCCTGTTGCGTGCCGGTCGTTTCGATCGTCAGGTTCTGGTCGATCGGCCTGACAAGATCGGCCGCATCGCCATTCTCGAGGTCCATGCCCGGAAGATCCAGCTCGCTCCCGGCCTCGCGATCGAGCAGGTGGCGGCGCTGACCCCCGGCTTCACCGGCGCCGACCTCGCCAATCTGGTAAACGAGGCGGCAACGCTGGCGACCAGACGCGGTGGCGAGGAAGTCGGCCTCGACGACTTCACCCGCGCCATCGAGCGCATCGTCGCCGGGCTGGAAAAGAAGAGCCGGATCCTGAACGAGCTGGAGCGCCGCGTCGTCGCCCATCATGAGATGGGCCATGCCCTGGTGGCGATGGCGCTGCCCGGTACCGACCCGGTGCACAAGGTCTCGATCATCCCGCGCGGCGTCGGTGCCCTGGGCTATACGCTGCAGCGGCCGACCGAGGACCGATTCCTGATGACCCGGGCCGAGCTGGACGACAAGATGGCGGTACTGATGGGCGGCCGGGCGGCCGAAAGCTTGATCTTCGAGGAGCTGTCGACGGGCGCCGCCAACGATCTGTCGAAAGCGACCGATATCGCCCGTGGCATGGTGACCCGCTATGGCATGGTCGAGGATCTGGGCCAGGTCACCTACGAAACCGACCCGGCCCCCTTCCTGCAGCCCCAAGGCGGCATGCCGCAGTTCGGCCAGACGCGCCGCTACAGTGAGGAGACGGCGCGCGAGATCGACTGCGCCGTGCGTGAACTGATCGACGCCGCCTACGCCCGCGCCCGCGGCCTGCTGGAGATCAACCGGCAGGTCCTGGAACGCTCGGCCGAGGCCCTTCTGGAACACGAGACCCTGACCGAGGACGACCTCCGGTCTATCGCGACCGAACTCCACGGCGAGCGCCCCGACGCGGCGGAGTGAACTCTCACTCGACCGACGTGTCCCTCGGACTCAAGGCTTCAGTCTGGCCCCGCAGCGTCGGCAAAGGCTGCCGTCGGTGACGCCGCGAAACGTCGCCGTGGTGTCGCAAGCAGGGCAGCGCAGATGCTCGATCAATGCGGTGAACGGCACCAGGGTGGCCAGCGCCAAGGCCGTCATCGGCAGGCCGAGCCCAAAGAGCGCGATCGCCGCCAAGCCCCAACCACCCCAGCTCCACTTCAGATAGCGGCGCGAACGGCGCTGATATTCCGCCATTCGGATCAACTCGTCGAGCGTCGTGGGCGTGCGCCGGCGCCACTGTCGAGGCAGCATCGGCATCCGGAAAAGTTGGCGGAGTTGGCGCTGTCGGGAAGCCCAGACATACCCCAACGCCAGCACCATCGGGCCGGCGAGGAACCCTCCGAAGACGAAAAAGAGCAGCACGTCGTTGGTCATCCGAGCCTCGTTGGCATCACCCTAGGCCGCCGGCAAGGCCGCGCAAAGCGAATTCCAAGATGCTGGTACCCGAGGGACGGAATGCTCTAGGCTTCGAGTAGGCGAAGGACGAAGCGGGGAGGAAACCAAGATGAACACCGCAAGTGATTGTATTTTCTGCAAAATCGTCGCCGGCGAGATTCCTTGCTTCAAGCTCTACGAGAACGAGGCGGCGCTCGCCTTCATGGACATCAATCCCTTCAACGACGGCCACGCGCTGGTGATTCCGAAGGCACACGCGGAAAACCTCTATGCCGCCGACGATTCGGATCTCGCCGCTTGCATCTCCGCGGCGAAGCGGGTCGCGGCCGCGGTCGATCGGGTGGTGGAGCCGGACGGCATCAACCTCGTGCAAGCCAACGGCGCCGGCGCCGGGCAAACGGTCTTCCATTTCCACATTCACGTCTTCCCCAGGCGGGACGGCGACGATGCGAAGTTGAACTGGGGCTTCGAGCCGGGCGATATGGACCAAATCGCCGCCCTCGCCGATCGGATAAGAGCCGCGATCGAGTAGACGGCAGGGATCGACAGGCGATCCGCTACTTCACCGGCTCCGGGATCTTGTCCTCGCGGGTGGCGGGTGGCTTGGGCGCTGGCTTGGTGGCGCGCTTGGCAGGCTTCTTGCCTTCCTCGATTTCGAAGCTCAAGGCGCCGTCCTCGACCTCGATCCGGACCACGCCGCCCTTGACCAGGCGGCCGAAGAGAAGCTCGTCGGCCAGCGGCTGCTTGACGTGCCGTTGAATGACGCGGGCCAGCGGGCGGGCGCCGTTCTGAGGATCGTAGCCTTTCTCCGCGATCCACTTGCGGGCCGCTTCCGTCAGCTCGAAGGTGACGTCGCGCTCGCCGAGTTGATCCTCGAGCTCGAGCATGAACTTGTCGACGACCCGATGCACGATCTCCGGTCCCAGCGCGGCGAAGCCGATCACCGAGTCCAGGCGGTTTCGGAACTCCGGCGTGAACAGGCGCTTGATCGCCTCCTCGTCCTCGCCCTCGCGTTCCTCGCGCCCGAAGCCCATCGCCATCTTCGACATCTCGGCGGCGCCGGCGTTGGTGGTCATGATCAAGACGACGTTGCGGAAATCGACCTGCTTGGCGTTGTGGTCGGTCAGCTTGCCGTAATCCATGATCTGCAGCAGCACGTTGAAGAGGTCGGGGTGCGCCTTCTCGATTTCGTCCAGCAGCAGAACCGCATGGGGATGCTGGTCGATGGCATCGGTCAGCATGCCGCCCTGGTCGAAGCCGACATAGCCCGGCGGCGCCCCGATCAGGCGGCTGATCGAATGGCGCTCCATGTATTCCGACATGTCGAAGCGGACCAGCTCCATGCCCATGATGCGGGCCAGCTGTCGCGCGACCTCGGTCTTGCCGACACCCGTGGGCCCGGAGAAGAGATAGCTGCCGATCGGCTTTTCGGGATCGCGCAAGCCGGCCCGGGCCATTTTCACCGCGGTCGAAAGGGCTTCGATCGCCTGATCCTGGCCGTAGACCACTTGCTGCAGCTCCCCGGCCAGGTTCCGCAAACCTTCGGTGTCGGTCTTCGAGACCGATTTCGGCGGGATCCGGGCGATCTTGGCGACGATGCCCTCGACATCCTTGACGCCGATGGTCTTGCGGCGCCGGGATTCGGGCAGCAGCATCTGTGCCGCGCCGACCTCGTCAATGATGTCGATCGCCTTGTCGGGAAGCTTGCGGTCGTGAATGTATTTGGACGACAGCTCGACTGCGGCCTTGACCGCGCCGTTGGTGTAGCGGATCCGGTGGAAGTCCTCGAAATAAGGCTTCAGGCCCTTCAGGATTTTCACCGCATCGGGAATCGACGGCTCGTTGACGTCGATCTTCTGGAACCGGCGCAGCAGCGCCCGGTCCTTCTCGAAGTGGTTGCGGAATTCCTTGTAGGTGGTCGAGCCGACGCAACGGATGGTGCCGCTGGCGAGCGCCGGCTTCAGCATGTTGGAGGCGTCCATGGCGCCGCCCGAGGTGGCACCGGCACCGATCACGGTGTGGATCTCGTCGATGAAGAGGATCGCGCCCTCCATCTGCTCCAGTTCCTGGATCACCGCCTTCAGGCGTTCCTCGAAGTCGCCGCGATAGCGCGTACCGGCCAGCAACGAGCCCAAATCGAGGGCGTAAATGGTAGCGTCGTGCAACACTTCGGGTATTTCGCCCAAGACGATGCGCCGGGCCAAACCCTCCGCGATCGCCGTCTTGCCGACGCCGGGATCGCCAACATAGAGCGGATTGTTCTTCTGCCGTCGGCAGAGAATCTGGATGGTTCGCTCCAACTCGGGCTCGCGGCCGATCAGGGGGTCGATCCGGCCGCTGCAGGCCTTCTCGTTCAGGTTGACGCAATAGGCGTCGAGCGCCTCGCTGCCTTCCTTGGCCGTGGTTTCGCTCTCGGCCGTCTCGTCGACGCCGCGCACGGTGCGCTGCTCGTCCAGGTCGGCCGACTTGGCGACACCGTGGGAAATGTAGCTGACCGCGTCGAGCCGGGTCATCTCCTGCTCCTGCAGGAAATAGACGGCATGGCTCTCGCGCTCGGCGAAGATCGCCACCAGCACATTGGCGCCGGTGACCTCGTCCCGACCGGAGGACTGTACATGGTAGACGGCGCGCTGAATCACGCGCTGAAAGCCCGAGGTCGGCTTGGCGTCCTCGTCGCTGTCGACGACCAAGCCCGCCAACTCCTGGTCCAGGTAGACGAAGAGGTTCTCGCGCAACTCGTCCACCTTGGCGTTGCAAGCGCGCATCACCGCAATGGCATCGGCATCGTCCAGCAAGGCCAACAGCAGATGCTCCAGCGTGGCATATTCGTGGCGTCGCTCGTTGGCGCACCTGAGGGCGCGGTGCAGACTCTGTTCCAATTCCGTGGCGAAGGACGGCATCACTCTTTTTCCATCGTGCACTGCAGCGGATGCTGGTGCTTGCGGGCGAAATCGGCGACCTGGACGACCTTGGTCTCGGCGACGTCGTAGCTGTAGATGCCGCAGACGCCGACACCACGGCGATGGACATGCAGCATGATCGTGGTCGCCTCCTCCCGGTTCTTGTGGAAGAACCGCTCCAAGATATGCACCACGAACTCCATCGGCGTGTAGTCATCGTTGAGCAAGACGACCTTGTACATCGACGGCTTCTTGGTCTTCGGCTTGGTATTGGTGACGACGCCGGTGCCGGTGCCGAGGTCGGAATCTCCGATACGGTCCTGGTCGCTCATGGCGGGAGTGAACTCTCCTTCCTGGTTCGAGCCTGGCTTGTCCTTAATATCGGTCATCCGGGGCCGCTTGCAAAGAGGCAACGAGAACTGTCGCCAAGGCGTGAACCGGCCGTGAACCACGTCAGCGCCCCTATCTTCCCCGAAACGAGTTAGCAATCCGTTAACCATACGGCGGGACACTAGACGAACGATCGAACCAAGATCGGTCGCACTCTTTATATTGCTCCTTCAAAACGAATAATGGACAAATGCTTCGAAAGCTTAATATATTATAATCGATTCGAAGATGAGGATGCCTAAATCGACGGGGTGATGGGCATGAATCCTTGGCTGATCGGCGGGAAGACATGCGCTCGAGGGGCTCGATGCTACGCGTACTGACACTGCTCGCTGTCGCCGTCGGTGCCAGTCTTGGCTTGTCGGGACAGGCAATGGCGAAATATGCCTCGATCGTGGTCGAGGCGGATTCGGGCAAAGTTTTGCATGCCCGCCACGCCGATACCCGCCGTTATCCGGCCTCGCTGACCAAGATCATGACCCTTTACCTGACTTTCGACGCCCTGAAGGCGAAGCGGATCAAGCTCGGCGACCGGCTTCGATTTTCCGCCAAAGCGGCCCGCCAACCGGCTTCCAAGCTGGGCTTGCGCAAGGGCCAGAAGATGACGGTCGAGCAAGCTATCCTGGCCCTGGTGACGAAATCGGCCAACGATGTCGCGGTCGCGTTGGCGGAGCATTTGGGCGGCACCGAAGCCGGGTTCGCCAAGAAAATGACCAGCCGCGCGCGCCGGCTCGGCATGTCTCGAACGACCTTTCGCAATGCTTCGGGTTTGCCGAATCGAGAACAACGCACCACCGCCCGCGATATGGTCAAACTGGCGCAGGCGATGATCCGCAACTTCCCGAAATATTACCGCTACTTCTCGCGCAAGAGCTTTCGGTACAAGGGGCAGACCTACCGCAACCACAACCGCCTGGTCGGCCGCTATCGGGGCACGGACGGGATCAAGACCGGCTATATCCGAGCCTCCGGCTTCAATCTGGTCGCATCCGTCAATCGTGGTGGGCATCGCTTGATCGGCGTCGTCTTCGGCGGTCGCTCGGCGGGACGGCGCGATGCCCACATGCGCCGGCTGATCGATCGTGGATTCTCTCGCCTCACTATGCTGGCATCGATCCGCTCGGCCCCGATTCCCGCGCATAAACCGAACCGAAGCGCGATCCGGGGCGCCAATGCTGCTGACTGGCGGGTCCAGGTTGGCGCTTTCCAGAGCTATGCAGCGGCGCAATCGCGAGTGATAGCCGCGGCGAGCGCGGTACCCGATCTGCTGGCGCGGCCCGGTGTCGCCATCGTCACCGGCCGCGATCATCTCTATCGGGCACAATTGACGTCGCTCGACGCCAAGCAGGCGCGTCAAATTTGCGCCGCGCTCAAGGCCAAGAAGATGGCCTGCGTTACCGTGTCACCGGCGCAGCGGCAGGCCTCGCTGAAACAATATCAGGGTTGATCCCCGGCGCCTTCGAGAGCGGCGTAGGCGATCGCGATGGTTGCCGCCAGCTTCGCGTTGGCGACCACGAGGGCATGATTGATCGCCAACGTTCGGCCCTCCGACAACGCGTTCAGCCGACGCAGCAGATACGGCGTCAACGCCCCACCGCCGATACCGGCGGCTGACGCCTCCGCCGAGGCCTTGGCGATCAGTTGTTCCATCTCGGATGCCGGCAACGACAACGCCGCCGGCGGCGGATTGCAGATCACCAGGCCGCCAACGCCACCGATACCCCAGTGCGCCGCCATCACCCGGGCCGCCGCCGCCGCGTCGTCGACCCGCCGCTCCAGGCGGAGGCCGCTACTCGGCGAATGAAAAGCGGGCAGCTCGTCGGTGGCGAAGCCGAGCACCGGCACGCCGAGGGTCTCCAGCGCCTCCAGCGTCGCCGGCAAATCCAGTATCGATTTGGCGCCGCTGCAAACCACGGCGACCGGGGTCCGGGCCAACTCGGCCAGGTCCGCCGAGACATCGGCCGGGCCGGGACCGGGATGAACGCCGCCGATGCCGCCGGTGGCGAAGACGGAGATTTCAGCGATGGCGGCGACGCGGGCGGTGGCGGCAACCGTGGTGGCACCGAGCCCTCCGGTCGCCACCGCGAAGCCAAGGTCACGGGCCGAGCATTTGATCGTCTCCTCGCCCGCCAAGCGTTGTAGATCTGCGTCGTCCAAGCCCACCTTGACGGCGCCGTCGATCACCGCGACCTGTGCCGGCACCGCGCCTTCCGCTCTGACGGCGGCGTCCATCTCTCGGCCGACGGCGAGATTCTCCGGCGCCGGAAAGCCTTGCGCGACGATGCTGCTTTCCAACGCCACCACCGGCCGGCGACGAGCCAGCGCCTGGCGCACCTCTTCGGCGATCAGCAGCGGCGGCGTGGCCATCCGCGCTAGATCCGATCCTCGCCCTGATGCGGAAAGGGTCGGCCGACGGAAACGTAATCGAGGTCGCGCGCCGCCATATCCTCGGGCCGGTATATATTGCGCAGATCGACGATCACCCGGCCCCGCATCAGCGTCTCTATCCGGTCCAAGTCGAGGGCTCGGAACTCGTCCCATTCGGTGATGATGACGAGGGCGTCGGCCCCCTCGGCCGCGACCTCGGCACTGTCCGAGAAAGTGACTTCGGGCAACAGCTTCGGCGCCTCGGCGGGATGAACCGGATCGTAGGCCCTGATCCGCGCGCCCGCGGCCTGCAGTGCCGGCACGATGACGAGGCTCGGCGCGTCGCGCATGTCGTCGGTATTGGGCTTGAAGGTGAGGCCCAGGACCGCGATGGTCTTGCCGGCGACGTCGCCGCCGAGCGCGTCGACGACCTTCTCGGCCATCGCCCGCTTGCGCGCCTCGTTGACCTTGACGACGGAGCCAACGATCTCCAACTCCACGTCCAGTTCGTGCGCGGTCCTGAGCAGCGCCAGCGTGTCCTTCGGAAAGCAACTGCCACCATAACCCGGCCCCGCGTGCAGAAACTTGGCGCCGATCCTGCCGTCGAGGCCGATGCCACGCGCCACGTCCTGGACGTCGGCGCCGGTCCGCTCGCAGAGATCGGCCATCTCGTTGATGAAGGAAATCTTGGTGGCGAGGAACGCATTGGCGGCATATTTGATCAATTCCGCCGTCGCCCGGCTGGTGAACAGGACCGGCGTTTCGTTGAGGAAGAGAGGCCTATAGAGCTCGCGTAGAACCTCGCGCGCACGCTCGCTGGCGGTACCGACGACGACCCGGTCGGGGCGCGTGAAGTCGCCGATCGCAGAACCCTCGCGCAGGAATTCGGGGTTTGAGGCGACGTCGAATTCGGCGTCCGGCCTGAGTTCACGGATACACGCGGCAACGGCGTCGCCGGTACCCACGGGGACAGTGGATTTCATCACGACCACGGTATAGCCGCGAAGCGCGGGTGCCAGCTCAGCGGCCGCCTGCATCACGAAGCTGAGGTCGGCATGGCCGTCGCCACGCCGGCTGGGCGTGCCGACGGCGACAAAGACCGCATCCGCCTCGCCGGCCGCTGGCCCGAAATCGGTGGTAAAGTCGAGCCGCCCCGCCTCGACATTGCGGGCCACGAGTTCGGATAGGCCCGGCTCATAGATCGGCATTTCTCCGCTTCGCAGCATGGCGATCCGGCCAGCGTCCTTGTCGACGCAGGTGACCTGATGGCCGAACTGCGAGAAGCAGGCGCCGGAGACGAGGCCGACATAGCCGCTGCCGATCATGGTGACGCGCATCGCTCAATACTCCACTTAGTCTTCGCTCTCGCCTCGGCCGACCCTGGCTTCGACGATCTCTCCCAGAAAGGCGCCCAGACCGTCGCTGAGATCGTCCCGCGTCATCGCGAAAGCGATCGTCGCCTGCAGGAAGCCCAGTTTGCTGCCGCAATCGAAGCGCTGACCCTCGAAGCGCAAGCCGTGAAAGGGTGATTCCCCAATCAGCTCGGCCATCGCGTCGGTGAGTTGGATCTCGCCACCGGCGCCTTTTTGCATGCGGCCGAGATAGTCGAAGACCTTCGGCGCCAAGATATAACGGCCGATCACCGACAACGTGGATGGGGCCACCGCCGGGTCCGGCTTTTCGACCAGGCCCCGGACCTCGGCCAACTTGCCGTCGTCGCGGCCGACATCGAGGACGCCATAACGCGCCGTCTCCTCGCGCGGTACGTCCTCGACCGCGACCAGATTGCCGCCGACTTGGCTGTAGACCTCGACCATCTGTTTCAGGCAGGGGGTACGGCTGAGCACCAGGTCGTCCGCCAACAGGATGGCGAAGGGTTCGTCGCCGACCAGATGGCGGGCGCACCAGATCGCGTGCCCGAGGCCGAGCGCTTCCTGCTGGCGGGTGTAAGCAACCTGGCCCGCCGCCGGCATCCACTCGGCCAGGGCGGCGATCAGGTCCTCTCGCCCTCGCGCGCCCAACACGTCGAGCAATTCCTGGGAATGGTCGAAATGGTCCTCGATCGCCGACTTGCCGCGGCCGGTGACGAAAATGAACTGCTCGATGCCGGCCTCTCGCGCCTCTTCCAGGGCGTACTGGATCAAGGGCTTGTCGACGACCGGCAACATCTCCTTCGGCAACGCCTTGGTCGCCGGCAGAAACCGGGTGCCGAGACCCGCCACCGGAAAGACGGCTTTGCGAATAGGTGCTTGCATGACGGTGCTCACTGCCGCTGGACGGCGTTCAAACGGGCGGCCCGGATCGGACTCCGCTCGGCGCCGCGAATGCGTCGGTCTTTTGCCACGGGCCGCCGCCCCGAGCAAGGGCGACGGGCTGGCCGGCGCCACTCGTTCAGACCCCGAGCAATATGTCCTTGGCTTGATTGATCTTGGCGGCGAGGTAGGTGGAGCCGCCTTGGTCGGGATGCAGTTTCTGCATCAGCCGGCGATAGGCGTCCTTGATCTCGCCCGGTGCGGCGTCCGGTTCGACGCCCAGGATCTCGCAGGCCTCGTCGCGGCTCATCGGCGCCTTCGCGGTCTGCCGCCGGCCCCAGCCCCGTCCCGCCTCCGCCTCGGCTTCTCCAGCCCCCGCCGCCTGCGCCTCGTCGCGCCAGTCGGGGCCGATGGTCCGGTCGAGATAGGTTTCCAGCAATTGCGCCGATTCGAAATCATTCTGGTGGCACTCGGTCAGAAGCGCGATCAGTTGCTCCAAGGTCAACTCCGCCAGGCTTTTGCCGGTATAGGCGCCCTGGCGGACCGCGCCGGCCATGACGCCGGTGTCGTGTTCCAGGGTCATGGAAAGGTATTCGGTTTCCACCTTCGAACTTTGCCCGGTGGACGGCTTGCGCATGCCGCCCAGGGGAAAGCCCGGCATCGGCAATCGCCAGCCGCGGAACAACGAGATCGCGACGGCGAGCAACATCATGGCAACGAAGTAGCGGCCGATCAGAAAACCGGCGAGTGCGCTCGCGCCCAAGAGTCCCACACCCAAATATCGAAGCATCCGCGCCAGCTTCTTCGGGTCGGCGTTGGCGAACCACTTGGCCGCCAGCAGCGCCGCCGCCAGAAGACAGACACCGAGGACGAGATAGGCGATCATGGCACCCGGTCACTCCACCTGATGCGCGATTCGGAGCGCCGCGCCGCCGCGCCGGCGACCGTAGTCGGCCAGCGCCGGCTGGCCACCGGCCGCGAAGACCGCGACGGCGCTCAGCAACTCCTTCAGCTCGGAGGCGCTGTTGGCGTCGAAGCGGCAATAGGCGCCCTTGGTCAGCTCGGCGATTTGGCGAAAGCCCGCTTGCGCGGTGGGGTCCGGGCCCTCGTGGAATAGAAAGCAGGGCACGCCCAGCATGCCGAGCTCGCCGGCGATGGCACAGACCGCGTCGACGTCCTCCTCGAAGGCGTCGCCGACGAAGACCAGCGCGTTGATCTTGCGCTTCTTGGTCTCGTTCACGGCGTAGCTCAGAATCCGGCCGATCTGGGTCTGCCCGCCGAGACAACGGACCCGGGTCATAAAGGGAATCAGGTCGGCGGAGCTGGAAACCCAGGGCGTCACCTTGACCTCGTGAAAGCCCCGATAATAGGCCAGCCGCACGTCGAGACCGCCGAGCGTCGCCGTCTCGGCGAACATGTCGCCCTGAATCTGGCAGGCCATGTCCCAGGTCGGCTCGCGGCTGGCCGTCGCGTCCATCGCGAAGAGCAGCCGGCCACGCACGCCGGCCGGCTTGACCCGTGGCATCGCCGCCACCTTGTCAAGGAAGGCCTTGACGTCCGATTGCTCGGACTGCTTCGCAACCGGCTTCTCGTCCCCGGTCATGGTCCCATGCTCCAGCGTCCACCGACGGCGGACAGAATACGCTCTCGACAGATAAATTGTACCGAATCCCGCCGTGTCCAGCGAGCGCCAGATTTGTCCCCTCGCCGGCCCGGCGGAGAGCGCTATTCCGTGGCGATCTCGACCGTCGGGCGGAAGGCGTGGAAGGCGAAGGCGAAGTCGACGCCATAGACCACGTCCTCGAGGCCGTCCGCGGTCTTGCGTTGGACGACGACGTTGCCGACATCGGCGCCCTCGGCGATGGTGCGCGCGTCGAGGGCAGAGTTTTGCCCCGGTTCCCAGGTGATCACCAGCCCGTCGGCGGTCTCGATGCGGCGCTTCTCGCGCAGCAAGTCCAAACTCCAGGCCCGGCCCTCGATGCTGACGACGCGCGACAGCGGCGCCACCTTGGTCGGCATCTGGCCGCTATAGAGAAAAGGCCGGCTGGAAGAATCATAGCCGGCATAGGGGTTGGCGCCATAGCGGCGCATCCCCGCGGTACTGGGGACCTGGACCTTGCCGGCCGGCGCCCGCTTCTTGAAACTGGCAAAGGATTCGAGCCTGGACGGCACGAAGGTGAGCTTCTTGCCCTGCATCGAGCCGACGATCGCCTCGCCGGTGAACTGCTGCCACCAGCTTTCGCTCTGACGGTCGTACATCCCCAGGTCCGAGTATCTGAGCTTGCCGGTGGTGCCGAACTCGAGCACCTGGCCGTCGAGCCGCCGATCGAAGACCACCGCCGCGTTGCACAAGGGGCAGAAGGTAACCGCAACCGGCACCCCGCCGACGACATCGTTGACGATCTCGTGCCAGATCAGGATTCGGATCGGATAAGCGCGAGCGTCGTCGCCGATCGCCAGGCCGACCACGGGCTCGGTGTCGGCCAAACCCTCGGCCTCGGCGATCGCGACGAACTTGGGCGCGTCGATCGAGGGAATGCCGTCCTTGGGCGGCCCGCCCGAGAAGATCTCGTCGAAAGCGACCGAGGTCTTGGTGAAATCGGTGTTCGGCCATTCGACCTTCCAGTATTCCGGCGAGGCCTGGGCGACGAGGGAAAGTCCAAGCAGCGACGCGAGTAGGGTCGCGCCGACGACGAGAGCTTTCCGCATGGCATGGCTCCTTCCGAGAGTGAGGTCGCGCATGTTGACCTCGACACGCTGTCACGGGCAAGTCACAGGTGCTTGACCGCCGCCGCCCGAACGGTGACAACTCCGCCGGTAATGGATCGCGTGGAATGCATCGTCGTCGGGGCCGGCGTGGTCGGTCTCGCCATCGCCCGCCGGCTGGCAATGGCTGGCGTCGAGGTCATCGTCCTCGAGGCCGAGAACCAGATCGGCACGCATACCTCGTCGCGAAACAGCGAGGTGATCCACGCCGGCATCTATTATCAAAAAGACAGCTTGAAGGCACGGCTCTCGGTCGCCGGCAAGCATGCGCTCTACGAATTCTGCGCCAGCCACGGCGTGCCGCACCGGCGCGCGGGCAAGCTGATCGTCGCCGGCACGACGGCGGAAGAAGCGGTGCTGGAAGACATCCGTGGCCGCGCGGCCGCCAACGGCGTCGGCGACCTGAAGCCGATCGGCGGCGACGAGGTGCGGGCGCTGGAGCCCGAGATCCATGCCACGGCGGCGCTGGTGTCGCCGTCCACCGGGATCATCGACAGTCATGCCCTGATGCTCGCCTACCAGGGCGAGGCCGAGGACCACGGCGCCATGATCGCCTTCGACGCCCCCTTGCGACGGGCCGAAGCGACACGGGCCGGCTTCGAGCTCTGGGTCGGCGCCGGAACCGAGGAGACCCGCATCGGCGTCGATATGCTGGTCAACGCGGCCGGCCTCCATGCCCAGAACGTCGGCCGGGCGATCGTCGGCCTCGACCCCGCCACGGTGCCGGCGCAGTTTTTCTGCAAGGGCAACTACTTCTCGCTTCTCGGCCGGCAGCCCTTTTCAAGGCTGATCTATCCGGTGCCCAGAGGCGCCGGCCTCGGTGTCCACGTCACCGTCGACCTGGAGGGCCGCAATCGATTCGGCCCAGACCAGGAATGGGTCGACGGAATCGACTACGACGTCGACCCGGCCCGCGCCGAGGTCTTCTACGAAGCGGTCCGGCGTTATTGGCCGGCGCTCGCCGACGGTGCCCTACAGCCAGCCTATGCCGGCATTCGGCCGAAGGTGCAGAAACCGGGCGGCCACAACGAGGACTTCATCGTCCAGGACGAGGCGGTGCATGGCGTTTCGGGCCTGATCAATCTCTACGGCATCGAATCCCCGGGCCTGACCGCATCGCTGACGCTGGCCGACCTAGTGGCGGCGAAGCTCGGCGTCTGGTTCAGGGCGCGGTGATCCCGCCCCTTGCGATGCTGGCGCCGGGCCCCGATACATGCAAATCTCGCCTCGCTCTTGCCCGGCTCGAGGAGTGGCGATGCGTTGCCTTTCGGCTCTGGTGGTCCTGGCGTTGCCGTTGGCGATCACGGCCTGTTTCGGCAGCGTCGGGATGATGGTCGCCCTACCCATCGCCCAGCGACTTCTCATGTTGCCCGCGATCGCCCTCTCGTACGAGGTCAATACCGCGGTCGCCTCCCCATCCAACTCGACCGAAGCCAGGGAAGGGCCGCGAGCGCTGCGTCGAGACGAGCTCTGGGCCCTGGCGCGGGAGGGCGATGCCGAGTCGCAATACAAACTGGCGACGGCGCTCTATCGGGGCATCGACGGACCATCTAACGCGACGACGGCGTCCGAATGGTACCTGAAGGCGGCCGAGCAAAATCACGGTCGCTCGCAGAGCAAGCTCGGCCTGCTGCATCAGCACGGGCACGGCGTGGCGCAGGACCCGATTCGGGCCTACATGTGGTACACGCTGGCGCTCGACAACGGTCTCCGCTGGGTCGAGCCGGGATTTCGCGAAAAACTGGCGGCAACGATGACCGAGCAGCAGATCACCCAGGCCGAACAACTGGCCTGGCAATGGATGGACGCACATCCCAGTTGATGGATAACGGCCTTCAGGGCCCGAGATCGCCCGATAGCGCTTGCTCATAGAGGCGGCGGTAGTCGGCGGCGGCGACGGGGCGGGGGTTGGAGGCGGTCAGGACCTCGGCCTCGGCCAGGGGCGCCAGGAACTCGGCCGCGTCCGCCGGCACGCCGATTTCGGCCAAGCCGTGGGGAATGGCGATCTCCCGCCGCAACGCCAGCACCCATGCAAGCACCGAGTCGAAGCCACCGCCGAGCCCCAGATAGCGGGCCAGCAACTCCATCCGCGCCTCGATCACGGGCCGGTTGTAGGCCAGCACATAGGGCATCAATACCGCGTTGGCGAGGCCGTGATGGCTGTCGTAGTGGACCGAGCAGGGATGGCTCATCGCATGCATGGCACCCAGGCCCTTCTGGAAGGCGGTGGCCCCCATCGAGGCGGCGGCTAGCATCTGCGCCCTGGCCTCGATGTCGGTGCCGTCGGCGACCGCGCGCGGCAGCCATTCCTTGACCAGGCGCATGCCCTCCAGGGCGATGCCGTCCGCCATCGGGTGATAGACCCGGCAGCAGAAGGCCTCGAGGCTGTGGCTCAAGGCGTCCATGCCGACGGCGGCGGTGAGGTGCGGCGGCAGGCCGATCGTGAGTTCGGGATCGGCGATGACGATTCGAGGCAACATGCCGGCATGAAAGATGATCCGCTTGGCCTTCGTCGTCTCGTCCGTCACCACGGCGGAGCGGCCGACTTCGGAGCCGGTGCCGGCGGTCGTCGGCACCGCCACCACCGGTGCCATTCCCGCCTCGTCGACCCGCTTCCAGTTGTCGCCCTCGTCGACGAAGTCGAAAAGCGGGCGACTCTGTCCGGCCATCAGCGCGATGTTCTTGCCCGTGTCGAGGGCGCTGCCGCCGCCGAAGGCGACGACGCCGTCGTGGCCGCCGGCCTTGAAAGCCTCGACGCCGTCATGGACATTGCTCTCGACGGGATTGCCCTGGACCTCGGCGAAAAGCCCGGTCGGCAGGCCTGCCGCCTGGTTCACCGCCATCGCCCGGGCGACGATGTCTGATTGTACGAGGCCCCGATCGGTGACCAGCAGTGGGCGCGCCATGCCGAGCTCGCGGCAGGCCTCGGCCAGCTCGGCGATGCGGCCCGGGCCGAAGCGGACGCTGGTCGGAAAATTCCATGTCAGTGTCAAATGATCGTGCGTCATGAGTTTCCTGTGCGATCAGAAACGGGTTCTCAGGTGGTAAGACTTGGGCCGGGTCAAGTGCTCGTAGCCGACCGAGGACAAGGTGCAGCCGCGCCCGGAATCCTTGATCCCGACCCAGGCCAGCGCCGGATCCAGATAATCACAACGGTTCTGAAACCAGGTCCCGGTCTCGACCGCCTCGCCGAGCCTGAGCGCCGCCGCCTCGTCGCCGGTCCAGACCGAGGCGGTGAGGCCGAAGGCGCTGTCGTTCATGCAGGCGATCGCCGCCTCGTCCGACGCCACCTTCATAATGCCGATGGCGGGACCGAAGGTCTCCTCCGTCATCAGCCGCATCGAATGGTCGACATCGACCAGCACTTGCGGCGCCAGATAGGGCGTGCCCGCCCGGTCGGCCGGAAAGCCGCCGGCATCGATCAGGGCGCGTGCGCCCTTGGTCACCGCCTCCGCCACCTGGCCACGCACCAGCTCGGCGGCGGCGGTGCGGACCAGCGGCCCTAGATTGGTGTCGGGGTCGAGCGGGTTGCCGAGCCGGTAGCCCTTCACGGTCTCGGCAAAGGCCTCGACGAAATGATCGAAGATCGCCTCGTGCACGTAGATCCGTTCGATCGCGCAGCAGGACTGGCCCGAATTGTAGAAGGCGCCGTCGACCAGATTCTCGACCGTGGCCTCGAAATCGCAGTCGGGGCGGACGTAGGCCGGGTCTTTGCCGCCGAGTTCCAGGCCGGTGGCGATAAAGCGCTTCGATGCCGCCGCCTGGATCGCCCGGCCACCCGCGACCGAACCGGTGAAGGCGACGAAGTCGACGTTGGCATCGCCGATCGCCTGTTCCGTTCCGGCATGGCTCATATGCAGGACCTGGAAGACACCGTCCGGCAGGCTGGCGGCCCTGAAGGCTTCCGCGAAACGTTCGGCGCATCGCGGCGTCTGCGCCGAATGCTTCAGCACCACAGCGTTGCCCGCCATGATCGCCGGCACCACCGAGTTGACGGCGATCAGATAGGGAAAATTCCAGGCCGCGACGGTCAGCACGACGCCTAGTGGCTCGCGGCGGGTGAAACGGTTGAAGCCCACCTTCTCCGCCGTCGGCAGGTCGGCGAGCGACCCCGCGGCAATCTCGATCATGTGCCGGGCCCGCTCCTCGAAGCCCCGCACCTCGTTCAGGTTCTGCGTCACCGGCCGGCCCATCTGCCAGGAAAGCTCCGGCGCGATCTCCTCGCCCATGGCGATGAAGGCATCGACGAAGCGGGTGCAGAAGGTTGCGCGCTCCTCTATCGGCACCTTTTTCCAAACCGTCTGCGCCTGTTTGGCCTCGGCCAATGCCGTCGCGCCACCGTCTTGAATGCGATTCCCTGCGGGGGTCACACACACACACACACACACACGTCAGCAATGTGCAGGGTGGAG
>PVBE010616140.1_pt1 | contig 20363 bp, 45 predicted proteins | sample 1631181 | NCBI WGS metagenome assembly PVBE01 (sample SAMN08397723, study PRJNA350692) | Marine metagenome, whole genome shotgun sequencing project. | isolation source: water | place: Pacific Ocean | collected 2012-04 | reverse complement strand
TGGATTGAAGACGGAAAGGTTCAAGTCTATAAGACTATGAAGCTGAAAGACTTCAAGAAGAAATACAAGGAAGTATGTGAACAACATGGGAAGCATGACATATTGATACACATGAGGATAGCAACTCATGGTTCAGTATGTATGGATAACAACCATCCATTCTATGTAGACCCAGAGACAACGTTCGCACACAATGGCATACTGCCTAGTGTGTTTCATCCATCACCTAAGTCTGACTTGTCAGATACAAGGTACTTTAACCAAGTATTCTTGCAGAATATCAAGCCAGTAGCATTTGATGACCCTGCTTTCTGCGAGGTTGTTGGTGAAATGATAGGAACATTCAACAAGATGGTGTTCTTATCAGCCAATAAGAAACTTCGTAAGGAGACCTACATTGTCAATGAAGGTTATGGTCAGTGGGTTAAAGGAGTATGGTACTCAAACACGAACCATGTCCCTGTGAATAAGCCTAAGACTTATACACAAGGCCAACTCCCTACAAGGTACTCAACAGGTATGCAATCTGATGTGGACGCTTGGGGCGACGAAGCCTTGGGATGGTACCAAGATGCAGAAGGCAACATTGTAGAATCGTGTGAGGTAGACGATGAAATAGAAGTAACCGTCTTAGAAGATTGGGAAGGTGTGAGTGAACCATTCACATCTGCAATCATTCCAGATATTGCATGGGAAGACACAGACTTTATCGATATGGTAGAGGACTGGATGTATGTTGCAGGTTATCAATACAGACATATTGATGAACTGTTAATGGACTATGCAATTAATTGGAACGACCAAGCTAAAGAGTCATCTGACGCACTAGTTTGTGAAAGTTGCAAGAAGCCAGTGGTCGCTGACTTGAAGAGAACTTGTAATAAGGACTGTCCTTGTTACGAACTTAGTACTGTATACGGTACTGCTTAAGGAGGAAGCATGGGAATTCCAACTTGGAATAAAATAGAAATAATGGACGGGAATTTATCCCGTCTTAAGGATATGAACGTAACTATGAGAGTAGACGTTGAAGAGTGGGCTCGTGTGACAGGTCGTGAAAGAGGCTTTATTAATATAAATGTTAATGAAGTCTTTGATGGCCGTGAAGACGAGTTCGAAGATATGACTCCTGAGGAAATCATGGACGAAATTTATGAATTCTTCAGTGAGTATCAATATGAATACGATATGGATACATATCAATCCTATGAGATTGATGAGTACCAAGATAGTGAAAGGACCACACTAGACACAGTATTCATAGTTAATGGTCAGCTAGGTGATGAATCAGAAGAAATTAATGCTGATGAATTACAAGACAGAATGGAAGGAGGTAACGAATAGTGGGAATACCTACTTGGAATAGGGTAGCCAACCCCGGACTTGAAGTATTAGAGTCCGAAGGTTTGGATATGACAGAAACCATAACAACAAGTGAAGTTGTTCGTGGGACTGCAACCTATTCAGAAACAAGATATTGTTCGATAACAGTTGAGGATGTAGTTAATGACATGCTCGACAGGAACATGGTAATAGAAGACAGGTACGACATATTAGAACATGCTCGAACTATGTCTGATGATATGGACTTCGAATACAACGGAGACGTTGAATACCATGACCATGAAACGAATGATATTGAACACGAAGATACATACTTTGGCTAAACAGAAAGGAAAGGTATGACAGAAAACACAAGTAACGGATTGGTCGGGGACGAAAAAGCCCGACTAATGCGTCGAATAACTACTACAATCAATAGTTCTATCAATAGCTACAGCTATAGGCCGAACTATTACTTCATATCAACTAAGAAGATGATACCTAGTTGGACTCGTTCAACTAAGGTTGACTCTGACTTTATAGATAGATATGGAATACCAATAGGTACAGAACTTGAAGTTGAACGTAGGCATAACCAAGGTTATGAATACGACGGCGAAGTTATATATGATATCAATAAGGTAGCAATGACTGAACATTATATCAACAGATATGATAGATACAGTAATGATATAACTGAAGGCGACGACTCTAAGTTAGTACAATTATGGAATGCTAAAGAAGATGGTTCCTTAAGTAATGGAGTTGAATTCGTTAGCCAACCAATGACCTTACAAACTTGGCAATCTTTGCCATTGACGTTTGAAGATTATACACCTGACTATGCAGGTTATCATCGAAGGTCAACTGGATTCCATACACATATGCCGAAAGGTGCATTCACTGATACGCAACTATTCCTATGGTTACATCTAATGGAAACATTAGGTCAAGCCAAGGTCGAACATCAAAGATATAGAACAATATTGAATGTTGTTGGACAAAGGGAATTCAACAGTTGGGCAAGGTTTGAAATGCCTCAGTTTACTGGGTCAGTTAAATCAAAGCATGCTCAAGTTGCTATTGAAAGGCAGAATAGGGAAGGTGGTAGATACAAGTTTATCAACCTTCACCCATCAGCAACAATAGAACTTAGGTTCTTCAACGCTAATATGAAGACCGAAAGGATATTGAAGAATGTTGAATTCGTAGACTCTACTTATGAATTCACTAAGTATGTTGATGACGACCCAATGCTTGATGTTGCAGAAGTTCTGCAACCAGACTCTTGGTATGAATATGTTAAATCACACTCAGTAAGATATGCAAACTTAATTGACTATCTATCTAAGTATGAACGCAGATTCACACAAGATATGTATACATTACGCGACATTGATGACTTCGAATATGAAGCATACAATAACTTGCTTAATGACCTTGACGCAGACCATGACAGAAGGGAGGTCCACGTTTGAATACGTTCGGACTTATACTAGGCACACCTCCTATCAAATGGTTACTAATAGTAATGTTTATAGGGGTACCAACAGGTATTCTTGTATTCTACATTATTATAGTCCTACTTGATTGGTGGATTCTGTATAAGGAATAATCTTTAGTTAGATTATATAGGGCGCATGTAAGAGTGCGCCTTATTATACTCTAACATTTATGTCCGTAGCATAGAGTAGTCTTTGACCGCGACCGCGGGGGAGCTCTGTCCAAAATAATTTTTTGAAACCCCTTGAAAATCCCAAGAAAACCAACCCCCAAAAATACCCTAAAAAATCTTTCATTTATTCTCTCCTATATATGTCATTTATTTAAGCAATAGATTTGTGTAATTTAACCCTTCTCTTTCCAGACCTGACCATCTCGCATCATTGTATCCCATTACACACCCCTATGTTTATTGACTTTTGTTTTAGTAAGTCTTTTATCCGAACCCAGACAGCATCTTTATTCCCTCTTTATCCCCAATGTTTTCAAGCTTTTGTGTAGTCTTTAAGTGCTGGCTCGGGGCGTCCTTCTTCCAGCTTCTTCTTCTTCTGGCTTCTTCCAGCATCTCTTCGGCTCTATTACACACATCTTCTAACGACTTAATAAATTTATTAATTCTTCTGTAACCTTTTCTGGTATCTGGAGGTCTAAGTAGTGTGGAAAAAAAAAGAAAGAGGTATATGTTGAATAAAACTAATGACAATTTAATAGATTTAGTAAGTGTATATAGAACTGATATGCACGATATTGGTATGAAACTTGATGAGAGTTTTGGTATGAGTATTGATAAAGCAGGTAGCTTAGAGAGTGATGAGGCAATGGCGTCTTTTGACGCAGGATATTATCACGCATTAGCTAGAGTGTGTAATGACTTATTTGAGATGGAGAAAGAATTGAGGACAAGTGGATAAAATGGAATTTAGTTTAGTTGAAATGGTAGTTGAGGGCTCTGACGGAAAATTGTATTCTGTTAGCAGTGATTACATAAATGAAAACCTAAACAATTGGGTTGATGAAGATGATATAAAGGAGATTAAATAAGTGTTCTTGTTTATATTGTTTTGGGTTGTAGCCCCATTATTATTTGCGTTCCCTTTTAAGTTAGCACAAGAAATATGGACTAATCATAATGAGGAATGGGACATTAATCCAGAACCATACACAGAAACAAGTGGTTTATCTGATGAATTAAGGAAGGAGTGGTTCGGAAGCTAGCATCACCTTGAACACTTAACTGCATATGCCCCTTTAATTAGGGGCTTTTGTGTAATGATTATTGGCGCACTACATCTTGTATGTTCATCTGTATTACCTGTATGTATAAGAATATAATAACTCAGAAACGCTAGACATAATAACGGCTCACAAAACCGACCTATGCCTTTTTATCGGACATTCGGATATCTAACGCTTCTAACTTATTACACATCTTAATAAACCACAGTTCATGCTTTTGTAATCTATCATTACTACCATCATCAGACAAATACTTGACTTCTTTTAATGCTTGTGTGAGACTAAAGTATCTCCAAGTCATAAAGAAACAGGCGATATACCCTTTAATAGTCCTATTATCCCAACCTAAATGCCAATCGCTAGTAGTTCTGCGGTCATGTGAAGTCGTGAGCATTGGGCGTATCCACTCCTCATTACCTATCCAATTAATAAGTTTATGTCCACAAGAATGACACAACAATAATGTAGTATCTCTATCAGTTCCTGTCATTATGTCAGCTTCGGTATCAACCATATCCTCATAGCCACCATGAACCTGTAATATTAAACGACCATCTAAAGCAATCCAATTACATCTATCGCATCGCACTTTACTCAATACCTACAACCTTTCTATTTCAAGTCTTTGTGTAATCAAGTCCTCTATATCTTCTTTATCTTTGCCTACTTCTGACTGCACTTTTATTAACCAACTGTCAAAAGCTTCCTTTGATACTTTCACTTTATATTTACCGACTTTAATAGTTACTTCATCATCATCTACTAATGGCTTATCTAACTCTTTGACTATGTCATCTAAGTCCTCTAAGTCCCAACCTGTTCCGTCTAAAGTCCCTGTTTCATCAAGGATATTGTGTAATGAGGCAACCAACTTATCATCTAACCAACCACCAATTTCAGTTAGTCTGTTATCAGCAATCAAATATGCCTCTGCCTCTGCTTTATCCTCAATGTTTACTTCATGATATGGAACTAGCCAATGCTCAATCTTCTCATCTTCAATATCTTTCTCCACCATAATTCTTTTAGGTGCTTGATATCCATTTTCTAGTAGAGATTGCAGGGCTTTTACCCTACCATGTCCTGCTAATAATTTATTATCAGACTTGTTAACTAGTATTGGTTGTGTGAAACCAAATCTAATCATGCTCTCACATAATACACCAACATCATGGTCTTTAGAGTTCCTCTCGTCTGGAGTAACATCATAAATATCTATATATCTATACCATTTTTTGTCTATCATTTCCAAGTCCTCCCTATTAATATGCCTACCATTAAACATACAAGCCATTGAAATATTAATTCAATCATTTGTCTACACCATGAAACCAGATATTATCTTTCGACCAAACACCTAGCTTCTTATCTATTTCTATAAGTTCTTTTGATATTTTCTCTCTCTTCTTAATTAACTTAAGAGTCTCCTTTGGAATATATCGAACATCTGTTCTATAAAACATTATTCGTCTAACTTCCTTGCAAGATATGTAATGAAATCATTATCTTCGGTTAAGTTCCATGTCTTAATTATAAAAGCAGTTCTATCTAGGTGGTTGTATACCTTTCTAATCATTGCTCTCTTTATCCAATCATTCACTCTCATCAGTAGCGCTATTCATTGGCACTACTATACCACTAGCAGTTGGTTCAATATCATTTCTTTTTTCTCTAAGAAGATTAATTTGTTTTTCAACAACTATCTTTTGTGCATTCCATTGTCCATATGCTTGTGAGTCAGTAAGTCTTGATGGCTCAATCATTAGCAAACTAAAGTGAGCACTCTCTAATTCTCTTAGCTGTGCTTCAACAATTGTAAGCTTGTCTTCATGAGATATGTATTCGTAATTAAATTCCTGTCCTTCTACCATTACTCTTCCTCCGTTTTTATATAGTCTTCAAATTGTGTATCAGTTATACCAATACTATTTAGAAAATCTATTCCTTCATGAGTAGCCATTACAAGATAGCCAAGTCCCGATAGCATTGTCATTAAGGTTTCAAAGTATTCTATACTTCTTTCCTTTGGATTTAAGTTTCCAGAAAATTTCATCAATGCTTCTTCTGGTGTATTGAATGAACCTTCTATTATATCACTCAACATTCCACGCATCTCTCCACCTTGTTGCTCATAGAAATCACTATCTTCATTAAAGACTAAATTCCCAGTTTTATCTTCTATTGAGTACTCAATACCAGATATATCTACATTACCGTTTCTTTCATATACCTGTGAAAATATAACATCAACAGCAGTTGGGTCTTGTGAAGGCATTACTTCAAGTTGTTCTTCTATAGTCTTGTATTGTTCTTCTATAGTCTTGCCCTCTGTATCATTCTCTCTCTTAGATACAGTTGCGTCCATTGTTACACCAACTTTATCTATTGGTAATACTGCATTAACTAACATTGCTGTAGCAAATGTAACTGCTTTTGTTTCAGTATCAAAAGGTCTCAGTATCATACTTATTAAAGGTGCTTCATAATCATTTCTAAAGAAATTAACTATGGGTAATATTGTTTCTTCTCTACCTTCCTCATGGTTCCATTCAAGCATGTCTCTATAAGACCTTACTTGGTAATCTAATATCTCCTTGTTATTCATTTGTCTCCTCTTCCTCCCATACCTCTGGGATTATTTTTTTACTTTCTTCGACATAAGCTTCATGCCATTGTCTCTTACTTAATTTTTGTGACCTTTCTCTCATCCACTTATCTTGTTCTCTAAGAATAATCATTGTCTTTATTCTGTCTAAGACGTAGTCAATGAAAGCTTTTATTTTATCTACAACAAATTCGTAGAATTTATAAACATATTTCATATTTGCCTCCCTGTGTATATGTATTTATATATATTTGTTTTGTGATAATCGTGTAAATCACATCTTACTTTTTCTATATCCCAATTCTCTTCGTGTCTCAGTTGCCATATCAACGCTCCAAATCTTGGTATATATGCTTCCATGAAATCGTTATGACATACACCATTCGGCCCTGCCTTACGAAACATGTACTGTACTTGTTCCATTTGTGTCATGTGAGCAAATCTCTCTCCATCTCTTTTGAGTATGGACTCTTCATCTGACGAAGAGAGACGCTCCTCCTCTTCCATCCATTCGGTCAAGGTATCTTCTGACATCATTAGAATGGAGCTTCCAGTGCTTCGCCTGTTGCTTCATCAGTTTTTATTTCTGACTCTGGTCTAGCTTGTGGTTGTGTAATTTCTTCTGCACCTAAAATTTCTTTTGCTGCAGTTACACCTTGTCCTGTATAAGTATTAGATTCTGAAGCAGAACCATCTCCTTTATACTGAACTCCACTTACTACTTGCCAATCCATAGCTACTGATACATTGTCTGCGGTCACAACCATCTGAGTTTTTTCATTCCCATCTTGTCCTGTCCACTTCTCTTCTGTAAGTCTGCCTTGAACTACTACTCTCATAGTGTTCTTATCAGCAGGGAAAGATGAATTAACATTCTCTCCTAAAGCACCCCACATTTTTACAGTAACCCACATATCATCTTTATCTCCATATGTTTTGACTACCATTCGAGTACTTGTTATTGACTTACCACCAGATGTTTGTCTAACTTCTGGTTGTGTTATATTTCCAGATAACATTATTGAGTTATTACTCGCCATTGTTCTCTCCTTTTTTATCACGAACAGCTTTCAACTGTTCTAATGGTTTATGTATTGGGAAACGTTGCAAAAAACTTTCCTTCGCAGATTCCCATGGTTCCTCGGGGTCAATGTATTCATTTTCATTCATGAATGGTTGACCACTTGCAACCCTTTTCCTTTGTGTCTCATAGACCGCATGAGCAAAGCTATCGTACCCATTTAATTCTAAGTACTCTATCAATCCTCCTGCATTTTGGTCATAGATATCTTTGCCTTTTGGTAATTGTTTATTATTCTCTAATGATTCCTTCTCTTCATCAAGTCTCTTCCATGTCATATGACATGCTTCAAAAAATTTAGAGTGATTAAAGAATTCATTACCATTCTTTTGATAAGCTTGTAGTGATACCCAGATTACATCTGCAGGGAAAACCTTATAATCCTCATAGAGTGATTTTATATCTTCATCTGACCAATTTACAGGCCATCTAAGGTTAACCCACGATACCACATTTACCCAGTCTGACTTGGTAATTGCTTTATCTAAATTAACTAAACGTGCTTCCGTCATTACACCTCCTATATAATAAATAGTATGCAAATAAATAAGCTTTGCGTAGCAAGTTAGGTACACCTCGCCCTTTAGAGCGAGATGAACTTAAATAAATAGATTTATTAAGCATTTGTTAAACGCCCTTCATCTATACAGATTGCACAAGCACCAGTCCTTTTAGATTTTCCATAGCCACAATTTTCACATTGTTCAAATTGTTCTACTAATCTATCTATTTCAGACATAATGTTTTCAATCTGTGTTTCTGGCCTTGATATTAAATCTCCTTCCATATAAGATATGGTTTTGATTTCTGTATTACCAAGTTCTATTTGTCGCATAATAAGTTGCTCGTGCATGCCTTCCTTATTGCATACAGCTAAACAATCGCTATGATGTTTTTCTATAAATCTTGCATTTAAGCTTGGGTCTGACATGACCTCATACCATGACCAAGATTCTACCTCTTCCAGATTGTCTCCAAAAGCTTTCAATAACTGAACATCTTGTTCAGTAAACTTCCAGTCACAATGTAGATGTGAGAGCTGAAGAGTACGATAATAATAACCATACTCTCTATTTCTAATAAATTCTTTCAGCATTACTGTAAGAAAATGTTGTGCATTCCATTTTGGAATTGCCATATTTATCCTTCCGTTAGATTTCGAATAACTCACTCGTATTCTTGCCCTCTGAATAGCATTCAGTAACAAGATATGAATATAAGTTCATCGTTTGCTCTACATATCTTCTTCTACTAAACCTAGGCATAGGTACATCTTCTGGAGTATCCTTCATCATCTTAAAGAAAACACCTGCACTTGCTCTTGCTACCTTCTCTGTTTCATCTATCGTTAGCCCTGCAGAAAGACAAGTCAATGCCAAATGATATGACGCTGACTTAGTCTTTCCATTATTAAAGCTTCTAGTACTATCTTCGAACTGCTCTAATTTTTGTAATATGTTCACGCCAGTTCCTTTAGCATTGAATAAGCTTTGTCTGTCATTGGCGATTGAGTTCCTTTTATAGTCCTCATAGCTATGACTTCATTTCTATCATACTTTCTTATTGGTGCGAACCACTGCTCGAAGTTACTCATTGCATTGATGACTGCCCATGCTGAATATTTTTGCTCATCATATTCAGTAAACTCAAACAATTGTGTAATCTTTTGTCTTGAAAACTCTGCTCTTTGAACTTGCAATTGATTAGTATTGTCTTCATTCACTTCAACTTGAGGGAATGTAGTGTCTAATATTTCAAAATACTTATCCCTTGAAACATGTGTTTCAATCATTTTCTCAACCTCTTCTTGAAAGTTATCTACATACTTATAACTAATATCTAATAACTTCCTAGCTTGGTCAATCTTTCCATGCACATTAGTTGTGTGCCTAAAGCTAAAACCTGTTGTACTATTTTTTAATGCTAATTGTAATGTGTTAGAACATACAACTCTGATAGGTGTAGTAACACCCTTAATTGCAGTTGAACCATCATGACTATTAGTCATTAACAAATAAGGAACTGTTCTGTCTTCTCCAACAACAACATCCTTACCTAAGTTAATCATCATCCATACAACTTTGCCACCATACAAACTACCTGCTGTTTCATACTTAGCAGTACTGTCATCTATAACAGTATCTAAGAAATCAAAACACTCTAAGTTTTGTATCGGTGTGTATCTGTTACCCACAACACCCAAGACACTATCATCTGTATCTCTAACTGTTGCCCAGAAATCTTCTACATCAATAAGACTTGATACATCAGTGTTGTTACCTTCTTGAAATGTTGCAATAGGTCTAGTACTAACAGTCCAATCAAGTCCTGCTTTTACTATTGCTTCTTTGGAACTTAATGCTCCCTCTGTTATCTCTCCTATTCTATGCCAAGGAATTTCCCTAGCACTAAACATATTTTCTACATTGGCAGGCATTATTTACTCCTCTCTAAATTCTCTATATTTTCTTTCATCCAACTTAAAGCTTCAAGCCAACCATAATAAATAACTACTGCACCTCTGTTGTCAGTATTATTAATCATAAATTCTTCTGCCATATCTTTAAGCTCTTTTAAATCTGTCTCTCTGTTAATACCAATTTCATGTTCCATAATCTCTCTTATTTCCCACATTTGTTTTTCAATATCAACCATTACAGTTTGTAATTCATTTAATTTATTTCCCAAGATTTCTCTCCTCTCCTTGTTCTAATTCTTTCATCCACTTAGGTGCTTTTGATTCTGGTAACACAGTTATGTTGTTATTTGTTATAACCCTTTGGAATAAAGATTCAACAATAACATCTGGGTTATCCCCTCGCTCTTTAGCAACAGCTTTAACTCCTGTTACTCTGAACTCTGGTCTAACAACTGCTCTCCAATCATCTCCTAAGTAATCTAAAACCTTTTCTTTATCATATGCTTTATATGTAGTGCTTGGTCTTCCGACAATAACATCTCTGCCTTCTCTTACAACCTTGCCCTCATATCTTTTACCTAGTTCTATTTGCATTTGTTCTTTTACTTTCCTGCCTGCACTAATAACATCTTCTACTCTTCTCATTAGTGTCATAAATTCTGAGATATCCTCTGGAAAATCTAGTTCCATTATGTCCTCAGTCCTTATATCAGTTTCAGTATCATCCCAAAGCAATGGTAATTTTTCCGCTGTGTACTTTACTCTATTCACAGCTTCGTCTAATATTTCTTTTAAGGGCATTTGTTTCTCAATCAAATGTACCTCCTTGTGAGTAGAAGGGTGGCTACGGCCATCCTTCTCTTTTTTATTTTCCATAGCTTTTTCACTTTCCATACTACTTAGACCTAAATTCGTCCATAAAGGTTACACCTTTTAAGATATTTTTTTTATCAACCATCTCTTAAACCAAGAAACCCTTAATTCATAGGCGTATGTGTAGTCTTCTATCCTGTATAAAAACTTCCTCACCATCTTCATTAGAGTTCCAATCTTTCAATTACTTCTTTAGCTACTATTGTTTCATCTTCTGCAATAAATACTTGCAATACTTTAGTGCCTGTTGACTTCATCATTTTCTTCATGTCTTCCCAAGTCTCATCATCTACTTCTTTCCACACACCTCTTTCAAACCTTGTTGGCTCTTCATCTATTGTCCACCAACAATCAGTAATATCTAAGAAAGGATTAAGTGTTACCTTCTTCACGTTTATAATCTTCATTTTGGTTACTCTTCCTCCAACAAACTATCGAGCTGTGCTTGTGCAACACTTCTAACATTGTCATCTGTAGATGTTAATGCGTCCACTAGTTGCTCTATATCTTGTGCTGTATCCTTATTCATTCTTCCTCCTCATGCTGATAAATTGTTTCCATATAAGCTAAGTCATTTGGATATACCATTATTCCTCTTCGCTTTCTGCAAATTTACCTAATGAATCCCATTGGCTCTCTAACTTTTTCTTATAGTTATCAAGCTCTTCTCTTTTCTTTTTCGTATAATCTTCTGAGTCACTTCTAGATTTAATACCTTTACCTCTTGTCCAATTATCCCAAGCTTCTTTAGTATAAGTATCATATCTCCAGTAGTGTCCTGTATTAATATGAGACTTTACATTCTGAGAATCTACTTGTGCTTTATTCCTACCTGTTGCGTTAGCCCAATCAATAATATTTTTTGTCTTCCATATCTTTGTTCGGCCTCCATTAACTGAAGCGTCTGGCTTAGGTAATATATTTCTTTGCAACCATTGTGATACAGTTGCTTTCTTTACACCTAGCACTTGTGCTATTTCAGTAACACCAAGAGGGTAATCTTCAAATGCATATTCAGTATTTTCCATTATTAAACCTCTGCCTTTTCATGCTCTGCAAATTGGTAAACTGTCTCATGATTATTTAACATTGTTACTTGTGTCCAGTTCAAAATAATTGGGTCTTCTATAAACAAATCTTTACCTTGTTTAAGTATTTCATCTTGTTCATAGCCCATCTCTTTTAAGATTTCCTCTATATAATGATGAACCATTGTCCCACTTGATGACTGACGACGACTATTTGGATAATAAATACTATGTTTTTTATTCAGAGTTTCTTGAACTTTAGTGAATAGTTCTTCGTGTCTAGGGTCATCACTCCCAATACCAGGAAAAATAATATCCCCTCTATATATAAAAGGTATTACCTCTGTGCCTTTAGTGGCAGCGGTTTGGAAATATTTCTTTCCATCTCTTGTATACAACCTAGCTTGTAGCTTCATTCTCTTTCTCCTTTTGCTTATCTATTTCAATTTGTAATTCCCACACTCTTGCTTTAGTCAGTGCATAGCTAAAAGGGTTAACACTTATTAACATACCGTTCGCAACTGTATGTTCCCCTCTCCACCTCACACTGAACTTAGCAAAAGATACGTCGTTTTTTACAGCTTGTGGCAATCTTTCTCTTGCTCTCTTTACACAACCCCTGCAATATGCAGTAGCATATGCTCCGCCTTGTTTACCATAAGGGTTTGCTTTTATAAGGTAGTAATCCCAAAAAGGTCTAACTTCCTCACAACTAAGACACGCTTTGTCTGTATCAAGACCTGCGTCTATAAACTTCTGCTTTCTCTTAGGGTTGCTCTGTTGATATTTATCCATACAAGAACGACAAGATGATTGTAATCCACCACTCATCCCTTTTGCAATATCAAATCCTTCTCTGTGTTTCAATGTTTTACAGGTAGCACATTTCTTCTCTGACGCCAGATTCTCTGGGTCAAATTCTCTTTGTCTTTTTTTATAGTATGCTTTAACTTGAGTCCTATTACAGTCATTACAAGTTTTACCTAGACCATCTCTATTAATACTTGAGAAAGGGAAGTTTTTTCTTTCAACAAATAAGTGACACCTGTTACATTTTCTGTGGCTTCTATTGTCTTTGTTGTACTGTCTTCGTTTTTTAGAATCTTGAATCATTTGATAGATTTCTGGGCGTCTTCTACTCCAATAAATAATATAAGAGTCTTCTACCGCGTGATAACTTTGAATAGAACTCTGGGCAATATCAATTTTATTTTCTATGTCTTTACATAGAGCTTCAAAGATTTGCATATTAGGTTCTGTTCCATATATCTTGGCATGCTTATCTTTTCCATAGCTTCCACCAGTAGCTTTCTTATGTAATACTCTGATAGCTTCTCTTGTTGTGCCATAAACATTTCCCCAAGACTGCATTGACCTATCTGGAAATAGTTCTATTAACAACGCCCATGTTTTTGCGTCTGGTAATCTCCTGTGTTTCATATTATGTGTTGGACACGTTCGTGAATTATTGCCTGTATGACGCGTTGTCGTTGAATGTAACCAATCACAGTCAATCCAGAAGAATTTCTTTATCTCTTCTATTTCTTTTTCTGAGAATTCTTTTTCGAAAGGTCTCCCAGAACCTTCTTGTATGCTTACTTCGGACATAGTCCTCCTTGTTGTTTCATATACTTAGACTTAAATAAACCCTGTATGGTTACATACTTTCTTACTTTATTTAATCTAATAATCTGTAAGATTACTTTGTCTATGTGAGCTTGTCAAGTTTCTTTTTGAAAAACCTTTTATTTTAATCTTCGTGTTGTAAAATAGAATAAGATGAGAGAACAATTAAATACAATTGACGAACCAATTAGCTTCTTCTTTAGCAACCATAAGGTTGACATTCATCCATCTGCTGATGGAATAATGTATGAAGCTGATGTGTATAGACTTCTCGGCGGTGACGACGAAGCAAATGATTATGCATATATTGATACGCTACTAGCTTCAGAGCCACAACAAGTAGCCGAAATGTCTAGACAGTTCATATTAAAAAAAATAAGCCTGTAACCTTTTCCGCTAGACTGAGGTCTAAGTGGTATGAAAACAGTAAGAGGTTTATATGATTGCTAGTTGTATGATATTCCTAGCTTCTTTTGGCGTCTCCAATGAGCTAACAACAGATAACCTACACAGAGTACATTCATGTCTGGATAATATGCCAGCTAAAATGATTCAACATGTACCTTATTATGTTGAGTTTTTTGATGATGAGAACTTATATACTGCTTTCAGAATTGGTTGGTGTGAATCCAGAGGTAAGTCAAATGCTTTTAGAAAAGAAGACAATGACTCTGGTGTTATGCAATTCATTCCTAATACTTGGAATTGGGTGGCAGATAAATATGGACTACCAAGTTTTGATGATTGGGTAATCATGAGATTTGGAAGGCCTTATATCTCTAGAGTAACACAAAGAACAACATATGGATTTGAACACCTACCTGTTCAATACTCTCCTTATTGGAATATAAAAGCATCTTCTCACTTAGCAGAAGATATGTATAGTAAAACAACTTGGAGAGATTGGGACTCTAGCAAATGGTGTTGGGGTAATGAGAAGAAGTGGGAGAAAAGTTGGAGAGCTTATGAAGGAAAAACCCAATGACTTACAGGCCTTTACCAGAATTCTTAGAGATACGAGTAAGCGATATTGATGGATATGGTTTATTCACTAGAGAGATATTAGGTATTGGAGAGAACTTAGGAATAACACACATGAAGAATAAAGACTTTGAAGATGGGAGAATTAGAACTCCTCTTGGTGGATTTATAAATCATAATGATACTCCTAATTGTGAATTAATTGATATAGGAAAATACTATTACTTGATTACAAAGAAAGATGTAATGCCAGATGAGGAGTTAACAATTCAATACACACTATACAAAGTAAAGGTGTGATAGGATAGCTTATGGAAGAAAACAACAAACATTCTTTTGACCAAATGTTGTTTATGATGTTAAAAAACGCTATTAAACAAGCGTCTTTTGAAATCATGATGGAAAGTATGATATGGAGACAAGAGAATTAACCGATGAAGAGTGGGAGGAAGCACTTAACGAACTTGTTCCTCCTGTTGATGAACCAAAAGAACTAACTATTGATAGAATGCAACAGATTGTTGATGACTACAAAGAGATTGGTGCGTTTGCAGATTGTCTAAATAAGATTGGATACTTCAAAACACCAGACGATGTAGTAAAACTATTAAAGACACCTAACAATTATAAAAAACAATACATGCTTTGGGTAGAACTTGACAGACCTAAACCAAGTTCAAAAGAATTTGAAAGGTTTGGTCAAGCAGTATGGAACAGGGAGAAAATTTAATGAAAGTTGCAAGGTAAAAATCTTGTGACTATGATGAAGAAACAAAACAAGGAGGAAATTAAATATGGCTTGGATAAAGTCGGAACAAGCATTAGCTAGTCATCCCAAACTGCATATGCTTGCGGAAGATTTGGGAATCACAATACCAGAGACAGTAGGTCATCTCCATTTACTATGGTGGTGGGCATTAGATTATTGTCAAGATGGTTACTTAACAAAATATAAAGGGTTTATACCTATTGCTTCACAATGGCAGGGAGATAAAGATTTATTTGTTAATAGTCTTATTAAACATAATTGGTTAGACGAAGTTGATGGAGAGTTGGTCATACATGATTGGCTTGATTACACAGGAGGTCTTATTCTTGTAAGAGAAAAGGACGCCGAGCGTAAAAGAAAAGCTAGAACATCTAAAAACTCTAAGAACTCTAGTAATAGAGATGATTGGGAAGTAGATGATACACTTAATAAACCTAGTAAAACAACTAAAGCGTCCATTGGACGTCCCACGGACGTCCAACCACCGTCCGCCGTGAGAGGAGAGGAGAAGAGAGGAGACGAGAGTAGAGTAGATGAGATTGCACTTGCTTCTAACGAAGCAGTAGAAAAAACATCAACAAGAAATGTCTTTAGTGCTTTATGCAAAGCATTCAGTTACCAATCAGATGATTTAACTAGTTCTTCTAGGGGTATGTTGAATAAGGTAGCCAAAGAATTAGCAGATGTTGGTGCAACTGCGTGGGATATAGAGCAACGCATGAGAAATTATGCAATAACATATGGAAAAAAGCCTACACCTACGGCGTTAGCTAAACATTGGACTGATATGGCTAGTCCTAATCCTCAAATAGACAGTAAAACATTGACTAAATTGCAGTCAAAGATGGCTAGTAAAGACAATTTGGAGAAATGGGCAGAGGAAAATAAGTAAAATAACATGTAACCTTTTCATGCAATAAAAGGTCTAAGTAATATGAAACAAGGAGGAGATATATATGGAACAACTACACGAATTAAGTAGACCATTTCCAGAACAATTTATACATAAAGCACCGAAGGGAAAATTCGGGGATTACATACAGCATTCTGTAATTAGACAAAGATTACTAAGTGTTGTCGGCCCTTATTCTCAAGAGGTTAAGCAAGTGTTTAAGGAAGTTCTAACGGATAAACAAGGTAATCAGAAAGAAGTTATTACAGGTGTAGTGCTTGCATTAACTGTAGAAATAGACGGACAACTAGTAACTGTTGAAGAAGCAGGAGATGTTGAACAACCATTTAACTGGTTTACTGATGGTGCAAGAATGAAAGACGCAGTATCAGACGCAGTTAAAAGATGTGCTATGGCTTTCGGTGTTGGGCTACATTTATGGGCTCAATTTGAAGGACAATCAGAATACTTCTTAGATAAACAATTAGAAAAAGCATTAGAGGAAACAAGTAAGAACGATGGATAGTGAATTAAAAACATCAATATATTCAGTGTTTAATGACTCTATTCAGAGTTCTCTTGTGGAGTATGATAATGCTGACTCTCTTAAAAAAATAGAACAAAGGAAAGAGATAGTAAATCATATTGCTAAAGCTCTTAATGGTTTGTTTTATTTAGAGATGATTAGTGGAGGAATAAAAGAACAATGAGTACAAAACATTTAGAGAATGAATTTATTAGAATAGCTCAATATTACAGCATTAGTATTGAAGATATTGTAGATACAACTGATAGATTATCTAAGTATTACAATGCACTTCTTATAGAAAAAGAAATGGGTGTAAAGAACTAATGGGTGTTGAAGGAATAAAGGCACGAAGTAAATTTGATGCTATAAGAAAGAGTAAAACCTATGACAAGGGGCGTGTGTGTAATGAAGGTGGCTGCGAAATTACAATGAGTATGTATAACAAAGCAGACAAATGTTTTCAACATGCTCCTAAAACATTCCCTAGAGTAAGGGGACACATAGACGCAAGGGACAGAGCATAATGCCTAACTGGGTAGATAATAGATTGATTATCACAGGGGAGAAAAAAACTCTTAGTGCTATTGGAGATAAGATTGAGCTTGATGAGAACAATAATCCTCAACTAGCTAGGAGTTTGTATCCTTTGCCAGAAGACTTACAGCTTGTTAGTGGAACAGGCGATGAGCTTTTTTATTGGGTCGATGAAGATGGAGTACCACAAAAACCACCAAGATTTGATGAGTGGGACAAAACAATATTAACTAAGTATGAGTTAACTCAAGAAGAGAAAGATGAACTTACCAAATTACATGGTCATAATAATTGGTACGACTGGAACATAGCAAACTATGGTTCTAAATGGCCAGACTGTTATACAGATGTAAGAAATCTTAATCATGATAAGCAATTGTATTTTGCTTTTGAGAGTGCTTGGTCACCATTAGTTACATTGGCACAAAGAATAAGTGAAGATTATAAATGCAAAGTTGTACTTAAGTACTTCAGTTTGGATAACTTGTCAGAGGGAACTATAAAGTTTGATAAAGGTAGGGAATACTATTACTTATATAAAGATATATCCCATGATATATATCCACCACATATTTTAAAAGAAGAAGAATAGAAAGGAGAAATCGTGAAAAGAATTAACATTCAATTTCTAGGTCAGAGAGTTTATATAGCTAATGATGTAGAACAAGCGAAGAAGATGGCAGAAAGTGACTTACAATGTGTAAGTTCAAATCTTAATATCGGTGTCAATGGACATATGGTATTAGGAGAAATAGGAGAAGAAGAATGAGTTTAGATAAGATAACAGGTTGGCATTTTTCTATAACTATAAAAGCCGAAACAAAAGAAGAAGCTCAGAAATTATTGAGAGAAGAAGAAACATTGAATGCATTAATAGATAATGCTGTTCCTTCTTGGGTTGAGTATGGAGAGGAGGTAGGCATTGTCAGAATTGGTAGATAAAGATTACATTGAACCAGAGTTTCCTAAGTCCAATACTCCAAGAAGAGTAAGAATGAATTATTCTATTTGTGGAGAAGTTGAGATAAACGATATGGGAGATGAGTATGTTGAGTTCAGAGATAAAGAGGGACAAGACAGACACGATAAAGCATTCTTTATTAGTTGGTTTAAGAACAGAGTTCAGACAAAAGGTTTAGAAGGTTTAGACTTTAATATCTCGATTAAAAGTATAGATATGGATGATGAGATGTGGAATGAAGTAACTAACACTCGTCCTAAAAATAAGGATGAAGTGGAGGAGAAACCTTTCTAATGGATAAAGATACAGAAAATTATATTGAAGCAGTCAAGAGTGAAGTTGCAGACCAAACTATCCTTGACCCTGTGTTAGACGCATTGGTATTTGATGAGGAAGAAGTAGCACGAGTTGATGAAATACAAGCTGATTTGAAAGAGGAATTATATAAACAATTTGATTCGGAGGAAGAATAAATATGGGAAAGAAAACAAATTTGAAAACCTATCAAGGAACTACAGGTAAAGCAATAATTTTAGTTGCTGTGTCTGTTTTAGTTATGATGTATGTTCTTAAGTTCTTATATGATTGGTGTTGTCTAGCATGAGTGTTGTAGATAACAGTGACTTAATGGAAATTAGTTGTGAGATAGCAGATATGCTTTTGATGGAAAAATTTAATCACGATTATAGTTTAACTCATATGGTAGAAGCTGACATGAGTAGATACACAGAGGAAGCACAACCTGTATTTGATGAATACTATGATGACATAATGTCTATGTTAAAAGGGGCTTTTAGATTAGAAGAGATGGATGATGGACATTGGAAAGTAAAGTCATGAATGATATCTATACATACAAAGATAGTAACAACAAAAGAACTACTAATGAATTATGTGTTACTTTTCATTTTAATGATGATGTAACACTAGAAGAAGCAGATGGATATATAACATCTTTGCTTATAGGCATAGATAAAAATGTTGAATATTCATATGATATGTGGGTAATTAAGGAGAAGGATTAAATACAGCTTATGAGAAATTTATTCTTTAGAATAAGAGGAGATAGAAGTTTAGGGTGGAGTGTTTCGCCTTGGGGTTCGCCTCCTTTCTCTAAGGAATTTTACTCCACCCGTCTTTTTTTAAGGGGGCGATAGGATTTGATAATGGGATTTTCCTCCAAGACAGGAAACATAACATTAGACGAGGGTTCAATTCCCTCCGCCTCCACTAGCAAGTTAGTGTAGGAATGTTGAGCAGATAACCTGTCAGTCATCTGCCCTCCTTTCTGCCTACATTGATGAGTGCCGATTGGTATGAAAATAGTGGTCGGCACTTTGCTAAAGTGTAATTGTAAATAGTTTGCAATACAGGGTGCATACCTTTCAAAGAGGTTTCTTGCGTGTGCATTGTGTATTGCTAACTATCTATTAAACAATAGGTAGTCGGGACAGATGGTAGCTTGGGGCAACTCATTCAACCATAGGCAAGGAGGTTTCTGGTCTGGGCAACCAAACCAGAAACTCTTGCTTAACTGTCCCATAAATTCTATAATTAAATAATGAATAATATATTTGTTTATGGAACACTTCGTCGAACAGATGTTCGAAACTCAGTATTAACTAACTCAAAATTTCTAGGAGATTATAAATCAATTCCTAAATACACAATGTATAATCTTGGTGCTTTCCCTTGCATTACTTTTGGTGGAAAGACTTCTATTGTCGGAGAAGTCTACTCCGTAGATAATTACACATTAGATAGGATTGATATGATTGAGGGACACCCATCATTTTATACACGATTACCTATTGAACTTTTGGATAGTAACACAGAGCTATCATCTGTCAATGTAGAAGCATACTTTATAGTAGATGATATACCTACTAGTCCTATTATTAAATCGGGCGATTGGTTCTTCTAAAAAGTAAGAAGACGGAGCATATCATTACACAAAAGCCCCTAATTAAAGGGGCATATGCAGTTAAGTGTTCAAGGTGATG
>PVBE012664101.1_pt1 | contig 20371 bp, 22 predicted proteins | sample 1631181 | NCBI WGS metagenome assembly PVBE01 (sample SAMN08397723, study PRJNA350692) | Marine metagenome, whole genome shotgun sequencing project. | isolation source: water | place: Pacific Ocean | collected 2012-04 | reverse complement strand
TTGGGGGCAGGTCACTCAAGGCCATAGATCTGCTGGCGCCACCTGGAGTGCTGGCCACCATCTCGACGGTCCAAGTTCGATTGGATGTGGACCGAGGGTTCTTCGATCGCTTCTTCCCCCTCTACAAACGGTACCGCCCGAACGAGCAGCGTCGGGAGTCGCCGACTGAAGCCGCGGCCGCCCCGAGCGACCACGAAGAGTTCCGTTCGAGCGGGCTCATCGACGATGTCATGGTGCGGCAGTACCGATGGAATCAGACTTACACTACCGATGCCCATGAGCAGCTCGTCCGGTCGTACTCGGACACGCGGGCGATGGACCCCGCAGCTCGCGAGGGCCTCATCGCCGACCTGGAGGACGTGACCGAGCGAGAGTTCGATGGCACGGTAGTTCGGCCGCTGGTCATCGTCCTGACGATGGGAAGACGTCGGGAGTGAAGCTGCAGAGCCGGGCGCGACGAGGGGCTACTTATAGTCGGAGCAACAGGGTCGCCAGGAGCGCGGTGCGCTCAGGCAGGGAGCGGGTGAGCGTGAACTCCCGGGCCGAGTGCGCTCCCGCGCCGATCACCCCAAGCCCGTCCAGCGTTGGGCATCCCACCGCCGCCGCGTACTGACCGTCGCTGCCGCCGCCGGTCATCCCGTCGCTCAACTCCATGTCCAGCTCGCTGGCGGCGATCGCCTGTACCCGATGGTAGAGGGACATCGTGTCCTCGGTGGGCGCCATCGGTGGGCGGGTCAGGCCGCCGCTCACCTCCACTGTGGCCCCCTCGAGCACCGGTGCCAGCGACGCTATGGCGTCGGCCACGCGCGCCGCTTCCTCCAGGGTGGCGGCCCGCACGTCGACCTGCGCCTCCGCCCACGGAGCGACGACGTTGCGGGCGATCCCGCCCTCCACCACGCCCACGTTGATCGTAGTGCCGATGTCGGGGTCCGCAAGGTCGTTCAGTCGCAGCACCTGGTAGGCGAGCTCCTGGATCGCGCTCACGCCCTTGCTCGGAGTCAGGCTGGCGTGGGCCGCCTGCCCCGTGATGCGCACCCGGAACGACCCGATCCCCTTTCGGCGGGTCTTGAGGTTGCCACGCATGCCCTCGCCCGCCTCCATGACAAGGCACCGGGCGCTCCGCGCGGCCTCGTCCTCGACCAGGGCGCGAGACGTGGGGCTGCCGATCTCCTCGTCGGTATTGAAGAGCAGCGTCACGGGGCGCCGCGGCGCCAATCCGAGCGAGCGGAGCGCTCGCAGCGCGAAGAGGGTGCAGGCCAGCCCGCCCTTCATATCGAACACGCCCGGCCCATGCAGCGCACGGGGGCTCCGGCGGAAGGGGCGCTCCAAGACCGTGCCCAGGGGCCACACCGTATCCATATGGCAGAGCACCAGGGTAGGCGCGGCGCCGTCACCAGAGCCGCCCCCTCCCCACCGCGCGACCAGGTGGTCCCCCGATGCGTCCCGCCGGTGCCGCTCGACATCGAGCCCGACATCGGTGAGCTGCTCCCCCACGAAGTCGCCGATGGCATCGTTCGCCGGCTTGCTGGAGGTCGGCGACTCCCGCTCGACGAGCTCGCGCAGCAACTCGACGATCTCTTCCGCGCGGTCGAACGCATAGTCCTTCAGCCGGGACATTCTACCCCCCAGGATAAGCGAACCGTACTCTACATCGCCTCCCGTGTGAAGAGAAGCCGAAGCCCATCCATCGGCCACGCGCCTTGACACATCACGCTGGGTGCTCCATCATCGCGCCGAGCGAGGGTGTGGTGGCAGGGTGAGGCAGGCCGACGATCCGTGCGAGGAGGACCCCATGAACGGCGCAGAGTACGTGCAGAGCGCTTTCCGGGAGATGCACCGCGCAATGCTCGCGGACATGCAGCCGCTACAGCAAGAGAACCTCGGCTGGAAACCCGCGCCCGGCGCCAACCCGATCGGCGCGATCTTCCTACACTTCATGCGGACCGAGGACGGCATTGTGCACCGGCTCCAGGAGAAGCCGCCGATGTTCGAGAGCGAGGGGTGGGCCGAGAAGCTTGGCCTTGCCGACGAAACCCCCGGCTCCGCCCTGAACCTCGACGACGCCGACCGTGTGGCCCAGGTCCCGTTGGAGCGGCTTCTGGCCTATGCCGAACGGGTTATGGAGGATGCCACGGAGTTCGTGGCGTCGCTGACCGACGAAGGGCTAGACCGCGCCCCGGACCCGAACAACCCCCGGCGCACCGTCGCCTTCACACTTCGGAGCTTTACGCTGTCCCACGGCTGGTGGCACCTGGGCGAGATCAAGTACCTCAAGGGACTGCAGGGGTACGATAGCTGACCGGCAGGCGCGGCCACGCAGCGGAAGGGACCCGCTAGGCCCGGATCGGGGAAGTGGCGACGGCTACGCGCCCGACGGCTGCTCCGCCATCGCCGCCAGCTCGTCCAGGTGGTCCTCCACGTAGCAGTGGCCGAAGTAGTAGACGAAGTACTCCTTGCCTTCCCGCGTCTCCCGGTACTGCCGCCGGGGCTCCAGACCGTTGGCTTGGAGGTATGCGTCCACCGCCTCGTCCCCCGTGGACGGGCCGTCCGCGTCGAAGAGGAGGAGCACGCGCTGCGCCTCCTCGCTCAGGTTGACGAATTCCATCTTCATGCCACGCCCTCCGTGTTTGGCCTGTGACCCGCCGTCAGCGAAGCTAACCCGTCTCCATGGGCAGTGCCGGGTCGGACGCCCACTCCGACATCGAACCGTCGTAGACGGCGACGTTTGCGTGGCCCAGGAGCGTCAGGACCAGGGCGTCTCCGCTCGCCGCGATGCCGCCCCCACAGTACGTGATGACCCGTCCGCTGTCCATCGCGCCCACGTCCGCGAACCGGCGCCGCAGCTCCTCCGGTGGGAGAAGTGCGCGCGTCTCAGGGTCCACCAGGCCCCGGACCGGCACGTTGACGCTGGCGGGGATGCGGCCCGCGCGCCCGTAGGTGGCGGGACCGTCCCCTCGGTGCTGCTCCTCGCCAAGAGCGTTGAGGATGCACGTGCCGTCCCGGCCAATGGCCGCGAGCACCTCCTCCTTGCCGGCGATGAGCTCCGGCCGCGGCCGCGCCTTAAATGCGACCGACGGGTAGCTGGACGGCTCGGTCGAGACCGGACGGCCCTCGGCGGCCCACTTGTAGAAGCCGCCATCGAGGACGGCCGCGCCGTCGAAGCCGAAGGCGCGCAGCATCCACCACACGCGCGCGGCCCAGGAGCCGGTGGCGGTGTCGTACAGGACCACGCGGGCGCCCGGGCCGACTCCGTGGCGACCCAACGCGTCGGCGAACTGCTCGGGCGGGGGCATCATAAACCGGAGCCCGGTGTCGCGGTCGGACAGCTCGCCGGGCAGGTCCAGGAAGCCGGACCCTGGAACGTGTCCTTGCTCCCACCCGTCGCGGCCGCTCTCGACGCTCGCCCGGTTCCCCGGATCCAGCCTAAGCTGCACCGTGCAGTCGAAGATGCGAACGTCCGGGTCTTCGAGCCGCTCGGCCAGCCAGGCCGTGTCCACCAGGTATTGAGGGTTCGTGAAACCACCAGCCATCGCGCGCCTCCCTCCGTCGCCCTATCCGTGCCCCGGCTCCGCCTGGGCCCATGATACACTCACCGTGCAAGCCAGGGAAACGAGGAGGGCAACATGCGCGGTGCGAGCGCCAGCTAGACCATCGTGGGGATCGCGGTCGTGGTCCTGGGAGTGCTCCTGCTTCTGGATTCGCTGGACGTGGCGGGCTTCGGGAACGTACTGCAGTGGATCCCGTCGCTCTTCATCGTGCTGGGGATCTGGCGGCTGGTATCGAATGGCTTCCGCAGGGTGGTAGGGCCGCTCTTCCTGATCGCAATCGCGGCCGGGGTGCAGCTCCTGGTGCTGGACGTCATTTGAGGCGACTCTTTGTGGGACCTCTGGCCCCTCCTGATCATCCTGTCTGGAGTCTCGGTGCTGGTGGGTCGCGCCAGCGGGAAACGCCGGGCCGAGGGGCAGCGTCGCGCCCGGGCCGCCTCCCGTCCGACCGAAAGCGAGGGCAGGCTGGACCTGACGGCGGTGTTCGGCGGCGTCAGCCGACGGGTCACGGCTTCCAGCTTCAGGGGCGGGCAGGTCACCGCCATATTCGGCGGAGCCGAGATCGACCTGCGCGGCACCACGGTGGACGACCGGCCCGCCACGCTCGAAGTGACCGTGCTGTTCGGGGGCGTTGAGCTTGAGGTGCCCCGCGGGTGGCGCGTGGACCTCGACGCCACGGTCCTCTTCGCCGGAAGCGAGGACGAGCGGAAGAGCGCCGCGTCCGAGACGGAAGGGCCGCCGGACCTGGTGGTCACGGGGTTCGTGCTGTTCGGGGCCATCGAGATCAAGGACTGAGGGCGCACGGCTCCGGGCGGCGGGAAGCCAAAGCTCGGCTCCGGCGTGACAAGTACGTGGATTCTAGTATACTTTCGGGCGTGTAACTACGTACACCCAGATTCCGGAGCGGGAGGTAGGGCCTGTGAGCGCAGCAGAGATCTTCGGGGTCGTTGTCGGCGGCGTGAGCATTGTCATGCTCATCGGGGTCCTCATACTGCTCCAGCGAGTCTACCAGGTGGTCCGCAGAGAGCCGCCCAAGGGCGACTAGCCAACCCCCGTGCAATACCCCGACCGCGCGCAGCAACCACGGGTCGCTCGGCCCTCGGCGAGCGCGCGAACCGGTGGCCGATGACGGGACGCCTGAGCATCCTCTCCTGGGGACTGTTCTTTGTATGCAGCGTCCTCTACCTCATCTCCGCGGTGTTGAACCGCGACCCGTGGGCCATCGCCGGTAGCGCCCTCTTCGCGCTGGGCGTTGTGATGTTCATCGTCGCGCTACGGACGGAGCGGTGATGGGCGTGGCCGGGAACGGCGGTGGAGAGTCCCGATGAGCGGCCCCCACCCGGCAAGATCGACCCTACCCACGGCGCTGCTCCTGGACCTGGACGATACGATCCTGGACTTCGAGGGCGGCGCGGTCCCATCGTGGCGGAGCGTCTGCGAGGCGGCGTCCGACCAGGTCGCCGGACTCGACCCCGCCGCCCTCTTCACCGCCATCGACGTTGCGCGCGACTGGCTGTGGGCCGATCGAGAGCGCGCTCGCGTCGGGCGCACTGACCTTGTCGAAGCGACTCGCCTCATCGTCCAGCGGGCCCTCGCCTCGCTGGGGTTCGACCTTCCGGACCTCGCCCGGTGGACCGCCGAGACGTACCGGGGGCTGCGCGATGAGACCATCCATCCGTTCCCCGGCGCCATCGATGCGCTGTCATCCTTCCGGGAGGCCGGCGTCCGGCTCGCCCTGGTTACCAACGGAGCGGCCGCTGACCAGCGACGAAAGATCGACCGGTTCGGTCTTGCGCCCTTCTTCGAGCAGATCTTGGTGGAGGGCGAATTCGGGGTGGGCAAGCCGGACGAGCGGGTTTACCGACACGCGCTGGACAGTTTGGGTGTGGCGCCCGCCCAGGCGTGGATGGTCGGCGACAACCTGGAGTGGGACGTGGCGGGGCCGCAGCGACTCGGGGTCACGGGCATCTGGGTAGACATGGCGGGGCGCGGGCTACCGGAGTCGAGCCCGGTCAGGCCCGACCGGATCATTCGCGCCCTGCCGGAGCTTCTGCCGTAGGCCACGCCGCATGGGCGGCCGGGAGGCGGGATGGGCGTCAATCGGAAGCGAGCGTGGGACAGAGCGGATGCGCTGCTATCGGCCAGGGGCACACGGTCCGTACCGATAGTGCTCAGGCGGGGCAAGGGCGGGGTCACGCTGCTCCACAAAGGACGCGCTCTCACCCACTGCCCCCACTCGAGCAACGGCCGGCTGGCGGCGGCGCTCGTCGCGGAGGCCCTGGGGGTGGACGTCCCGGCCATCGGAGGGTCGGTGGAAGCCACGGTGAGCACCGGCGTCCTGTACCGCGCGGTGTCCATCTCCAGCATTGACCTCCGAATCCCGGAGGCCCGCCCCCTGGTGCGGCGGCTCCTAGAGGAGGCGATTGAGCAGCGGCTCAGCGCCAGCCCGGAGTCCGACTGATGCCGGCGACGGGGTCCGCGGGTGAGCGGGTGGCATCGCTTCGCCCGCGAACGCATCCTATTCACCGGGCGGACCAGGAGCTTGAGACGCCCAGGATCGTCGGCGGGGGCGGCGCGGAGGCGGGCGATTGACACCCCGCGACTAGAGTGATAGAGTTCACACTCGATGAGGAGTAACTGGACCCCCACGGCAGTCGGGCGCAGCAGCGGAAGCTGCTCGTGTTCGTGTTGCTGTTGTACCACCCGGTCGTCGGGCGGGGGCTCCTAGGCGCGGAAGCGCTGAGCGCAACACTCCTTAGAGGAGCCCCGAATCGTCCGGCGAGTAACGCCCGGGCGATTTCTTATTTCAGGGAGCGTGAGAGCCAGTGGCTGGAGTCAGCGGAGTCGAAGTGAAGAGTGGGCGGACCGTCCGGTCCTTGGCCCTTGCCACAAGCTGCGCTTGTTGTTGCGCCTGTTGTTGTACCCCAACGCTGGGCGAGGGGGATTCTGGCGCGTAAACGCAGGCCAAGACAGCCAGAACGAAACCCGAAATCGCCCGGCGAGCACGCTCGCGGGCGATTCTTCATGTCAGGATGGTACGTCGGTAGATGGAAGACCTCGGAATCGGAATAGCGCTCCTCGGGTTCGTCGTCGGCTTCCTCGTCGGGATGACGGGGATGGGTGGCGGCGCGCTCACCACCCCCGTGCTGATCCTGTGGGTGGGTGTCCGGCCCGTGGTCGCGGTAGGCACGGACCTGCTCTTCCTAGCGGCCCTCAAGGTGGTCGCCGCGTGGGCGCACCACAAGTGGGGCAACGTGGACTGGCGTCTGGTCAAGCTGCTGGCGCTGGGCAGCGTGCCCGGAGCGGTGGTGGGCCTGCTGCTGCTTTCGGGGCTGCGCGGAATCTCAGAGGAAGCAACGGACGCCGGAGTGACGCGGCTCCTGGGGCTGGTGCTCATCGTCGCGGCAATGGCCGTCCTCGTCCAATTCTTTCTGGGAGAGCGGCGACTTCGCCTCCCGTTCTCCGGTGGCGACGACACCGCACACGCGCCGACTCCGCGACCGATCATAGTCCTGGGATTCGTCGTAGGGGTGCTGGTGAGCATGACGTCAGTTGGCGGCGGGTCGCTGGTGGTGGCGTCGCTGGTCATCTTCCACCGGCTCAGCGGCCGCCGCATCGTGGGAACGGACCTGGCCAATGCCCTGGTCCTGAGCGCGGTGGCCACCGTGGGGCACATCGGGATGGGGAGCGTAAGCTGGGTCCTGGCTCTGAACCTGCTGGTCGGCGCGATCCCGGGAGTCCTCCTGGGCAGCCGGGCCACGATCCGGGTCCCGGAGCGGGGACTGCGGGCGATCATGGGCTCGGCTCTTCTAGTGGCGGGCATCGCGGCGGTGGCGTAATAGCGAGTTGAAAACGGCACGGTACACGGCGGAAGGTGGCCAAGGGGCCGACGGGGAGGGCACAAGTGGTTCGAAAGGTTGAGACGACCAGGGAGTCGGAATGGACGGAAGCTCGGATCCGCGCGGCGAGTCTGGAGCTGGAGTCTTCGACGCCCCAGGAGATCGTGCAGTGGGCCGTCAAGGAGTTCTTTCCTGACCTAACCCTGGCATGCAGCTTCGGCGGGGTCTCGGGCATGACGCTGCTGGACATGACCATGAAGGTGAACCCGGATGTTCCGGTCTTCTACATTGACACCGATCTCCTCTTCCCCGAGACGTACGCCCTGCGGGACGAGGCGTCGGAGCGGTACGCGTTCAGCCCCACGGGGTACCGGACGGACGTGACGCTGGCGGAGCAGGCTGAGCGGCACGGACCGGGGCTGTGGTCCACGGACCCGGACCTGTGCTGCGAGATCCGCAAGGTGGAGCCCAACCGCCGCGCTCTGGCGGGGAAGCGAGCTTGGATCGCCGGCCTGCGCCGCGACCAGGGAGCCACGCGCAAAGAAGTGGGGATCGTGGAGTGGGACGCCCAGTCCGATCTGATCAAGGTGAATCCCCTCGCAAACTGGACCGAAGCCCAGGTGTGGGGATACATCCTGACGAACAGCGTCCCCTACAACCGCCTCCACGACCAGGGATACCCGAGCATCGGCTGCACCTTCTGCACCCGCGCCGTCAAGCCGGGGGAGGACCCCAGGGCCGGGCGCTGGGCAGGGACCGACAAGGAGGAGTGCGGCATCCACGTGCAGGCGGACGGCACCATCGGCCGGGGAGCCGCGTAGCGCGGCCCACCACAAGATTGAGCACAAGGGCTCGGGCCCGCGGGCCGGGTCCCAACTGAGAGGAGACGACTTGGACAAGGGAGTAACGGTCTGGTTCACGGGTCTGTCCGGTGCGGGCAAGACCACCATCGCCGATCGGCTGGTCGACACGCTCCGGGAGCGAGGCAGCCGGGTGGAGATCCTGGATGGGGACGTGATACGGACGAACCTCAGCAAGGGCCTGGGGTTCAGCAAGGAGGACCGGGACACCAACATCCTCCGTATTGGCTTCGTCAGCAAACTGCTCACCCGCAACGGTGTCATCAGCGTCGTCGCGGCCATCTCCCCCTACCGCGAGATCCGGGATCAGGTGCGGGCCGAGGTCGGGAACTTCTTCGAGGTATTCGTCTCCTGTCCGCTCGACGAGCTCGTGAAGCGCGACGTCAAGGGCTTGTACGAGAAGGCGCTGCGGGGTGAGATCAAGAACTTCACCGGCGTATCGGACCCTTACGAGGCCCCCGAAGACCCGCAGGTCACCGTCCACACCGATGTGGAGTCCGTGGATGAGAGCCTTGCCAAGGTCCTGGCTGGTCTGGAGAGCGGGGGCTTTATCCCAGCCGCCGCATCCACCGCGCAGGCCGCGGGGAGCGTATAGCCGATGACATCACTCACCCGCGACCCAATCGCCCCCCACGGCGGCGCTCTGGTAGATCGGCTTGCATCAACGGACGAAGCCAAGGCCATCCGAGGCCGCGCCGCAGGACTCCCGGGGGTGGTGCTGAGCATCCGCGAACAGGCCGATCTGGACCTGATCGCTGTCGGCGGCTTCAGCCCCCTCGATGGATTCATGACCCGCGACGACTACCTGGGCGTGCTGGCCGACATGCGCCTGGCCAGCGGCGCGCTGTGGAGCCTCCCGGTCACCCTCTCGGCCACCACGGACGAGGCCCAGGGCCTGGCGCCCGGCGCGGAAGTGGCGCTCTACGACGAAGCCAAGACGCTCCTGGGAGTGATTACGCTCGCGGACGTCTTCTCGTACGACAAGGCGGCGGAGGCCCAGCAGGCCTTCGGCACGACCGAGGAGGCGCACCCGGGGGTGGCCTCCGTGTACCGGCAGGGAGACGTGCTCCTGGGCGGTCAGGTCACCGTGGTCCAGCGTCAGGACTTGGGCTCGATGGCCCCCTACCGGCGAGACCCGGCGGAGACGCGCGCGGCTTTCCGGGATCTGGGATGGCGCACCATCGTCGGATTCCAGACCCGCAACCCTGTCCACCGAGCCCACGAGTACATCCAGAAGACGGCGCTGGAGATGGTAGACGGGCTTCTGCTCCACCCCCTGGTGGGCGAGACAAAGCCGGACGACATTCCCCCTGACGTGCGGATGCGCTGCTACGAGGCCCTGCTGGAAGGCTACTACCCTCGGGACCGGGTCTTCCTGTCCGTGCTGCCCGCGGCAATGCGCTACGCGGGGCCTCGGGAGGCCGTCTTTCACGCCCTGGTCCGCAGGAACTTCGGGTGCACCCACTTTATCGTCGGGCGTGACCACGCGGGCGTCGGCAGCTACTACGGCACCTACGAGGCCCAGGAGCTCCTCCGGTCGCTTCCGGCGGCGGACCTGGGGATCACGCCCCTCTTTTTCGAGAACAGCTTCTTCTGCAACCGGTGCGGAGGGATGGCCTCGGCCAAGACGTGCCCCCACGACGCGGAGGACCGGGTGTCCCTCAGCGGAACGCAGGTCCGAGAGATGCTGGTGCGCGGCGAGCTGCCTCCGCAGGAGTTCACGCGGCCGGAGGTCGCCCAGGTATTAGCGGACGCGGAGCAAGCCAAGAACACGTCGGCGGCGCCTCGCTAGAATCGCGAGTGTACTAGGGAGTCCAGAGGCGTGAAGCCCCTCTGGACTCCCTTCACCATTCCGGCTAAGGATGGAGGCGGTCTCCAGATACGTCCCCCTTGTACCCACGGTGACCGGCATGTCTTGGGGGGATGTCATCCGAATCGGCTATTGATCAGCCTGTTAGCCATCCGGCGCAAGGCGACGAAAGGCCGGCCCAGCCGCGACCGCGGGGACCCAGGCCCAACAGCGGCGGAGAGAAAAGGCGGAGGATGGGGAGGAAAGGCATGGAGCAGAGGCGAGACGGGACCGGGACAGCGAAGCCCGCATCCATTATCCAGTACATTGACGGGGAGGTCCAGGAGTTCAAGGATGAGGCCTCCGCGTTCCTCGCCGAGGAGATGGACCCCACCCAGTTCCAGTCCTTCCGTCTGCGGCTGGGGGTCTATGGGCAGCGGCAGCCCGATGTCTACATGATGCGCTTGAAGGTCCCGGGGGGACTGCTGCACGCGGACCAGATGGACGCCGTGGCGGAGATCATCGAGCGGTTCGCCCCCCTGGGCAAGGGCCACATCACCACCAGGGAGAACATCCAGGTCCACTTCATTCCGCTGACCCAGGCCGGTGACGCCTTGGATGTCCTGGACCGCGTCGGGCTCAGCACCCGGGACGCCTGTGGCAACACGGTGCGCAACGTCACCGCCTGCCCAATGGCCGGCGCCGATCCCCAGCAGGCTTTCGATATCCAGCCCTACATGGGCGCTTTCGTCCGCAACTTCGTGCGGCGGGACTTCACGTTCAATATGCCCCGCAAGATCAAGCCCGCGTTCTCCTGCGGCGAGCACGACTGCGCCACCGTCGGCATGCACGACGTGGGCTTCGTCGCGCGGGTCCGCGACGAGAACGGGGTGACGCAAGAGGGCTTCAGGATCGTCGTGGGCGGCGGCACCTCCATCCAGCCGCTGGTAGCGCAGACGCTGTACGACTTTGTGCCGGTCGAGGACTTCCTGAAGGTCTCGGAGGCGGTGTTGCGGGTCTTCAACGACTCCGCTTCGCTGCGTCGGAACAAGATGAAGGCCCGCATCAAGGTGTTGATTCACGGCGAAGGAGTCGAATCGTATCGGGAGAAGGTGGATCAGGAGCTTCAGAAGGACTGGGCACTGGAGTACCAGGCCGACGACAGCCTCCTCTTCCTCGATCCCGAGCAAGACGACATCCCCGCCCTGCCGGAGCGCGTCGGGCCCCAGGGCGGGGACGACGTCGCGTTCCAGGCGTGGCGCGCCACGAACGTGTTCCCACAGGTGGAGGATGGGTACCGCTTCGTCGCCGTGACCGTGATCCGCGGGGACCTGACCCCCGATCAGTTCCGTGGCCTGGCCACCATCTCCCGGTCCTTCGCGAGCCACCGCGTGCGGACCACGCCCGAACAGAACATAATGTTCCGCTGGGTCCCCGAGTCGCGCGTGTTCGACCTGTACCGCGCCCTGGCCGCCCTGGGACTCGCGGAAGGCGGCTACAACGAGATCACCGACGTGACATCCTGCCCCGGCACCGACAGCTGCAAGCTCGGCATCACCTCGTCCATGGGAGTGAATGTGGCGGTGCAGGACGCGCTCGCCAGCCCCAACGGACGCACGGACCTCCTGAGCGACCCGCTCGTCCGCAAGCTGCACATCAAGATGAGCGGCTGCCCCAACGGGTGCGGCCGCCACCACATGGCGGACATCGGTTTCCACGGAGCGGCGATGCACGGCCCCGGCGGGGGCCAGGTCCCCGCCTACGAGCTCTTCGTGGGCGGCAGCCAAGATGGCCCCAGCCTCCGCTACGGCATCCGGCCCCGCGGCCGGATCCCAGCCAAGCGCGTGCCGGAGCTCACATTCCAGGTCCTGGAGCACTACCGGGCCAACCGGCATAAGGGCGAGGCGCTCAAGGACTACGCCGCGCGCGTCGGCAGAGAGCCCTTCGAGAAGATCATCGCCGGCCTCGCGGAGGTCGGTCCTCTTGGGCGGGACACGCTGGACCTCTACATGGACTTCCAGAAGACGATCCTGTACAAGATGGAGCGGGGCGAGGGGGAGTGCGCCGTCTGACAAGGGCCAGCCCTTGACCCCGCAGGGCTCGCCCTGAACCCAAGCTCCGGGAGCCTGGGTAGCCTGCCGAAGGGTTTCTTCGCGCAGCGGCGCGCCGGCCGACGGAACCCCACGGGGGTCCTCGGGCATCCCACGAAATAGACGGGACCATGAAGGGTGACGAACCACCAGGGGGCCTCCGTTGGGAGGCCCTTTGGTATTTGTCCGAGAGGGCCGAACAGCGGCCCGCCGGGGAGACGAAACCGTGGTCGGTTGGGTGGCGGCGGCGATAGCGCTCGCGACGGTGGCCCTGGTCGGCTGTCGAACGGTCGCTCCGGGTCCGGACGATCCCACCGCCGTCCCGACTATAGCCCCCCCCGCCCGCACCCGCCGTCGTCTCGCCCACCGTCGTCCGTCCGGCGCCGCCGCCCGAATCGCCCCAGGAGGCCCTGGAGCGGCGGGCCGCGGAGGCCTATGCCCTCTATGGCCACAGGCAGCTCCGGACGTTCCGCGAACGCTTCACGACGCCCCGATACCAGGAGGAGTGCGTGGCCAGCGACCCGGCGCGCCTCAGGGACCAACCCCCGCCGCGCCTCACCGTGTTCGGATTCGAGGCCATCACCCTGCTCGAGCTGCGCCCGACGCGCGTGACGGTGGACGGCTCCGAGGGCCTGGTGGAGGTGGGGCTGTTCGAGCGGAGCGACAACCTTGGGCTCGGCGGGAGGGAGGAAGAGAGCGAGCGGTGGGTGCGCCTGGACGGCGAGTGGTACATGGAGGACCTTGCGGTCCGGTGCTCCGGACAACAGGGCGGGCCGTGACGCAGGGCACGCCCTGCACTCAGGCTTTCGGGACCTGCCCACTCCGTGGCAGCGTTGGTTATGTGGGCCACGGATCACGCGGGTTGGCAGACGCGGCGTCCGGGTGTGTCATGGCCACCCGGTGATTGACCGAGTGGCGAGCGACGGAGCGGCCCGCGAGGCGGCGCGAGCCTATGCGGGCGGCGACAGGTCCACGATGCCTCGGTCGGCATCCACGCTGATCGTCTGCCCGTCCACGACGACGGCGGTGGCGTCTCGGGTCATGATGACCGCCGGGATGCCGTACTCGCGAGCAACAAGGGCGGCGTGCTGAAAGACGGCGCCCTTGTCCAGCACCACCCCGCCCAGCAGGGGAAATACCGGGGTCCACGCGGGTCCGGCGTTCTGCGCCACCAGGATGTCCCCCTGCCGCACCTCCGGAAAGGGTGCATCCATGCGCGTCACGCGCGCCCGGCCCTGCGCCATTCCGGGTGACGCGCCGACCCCTCTCAGCAGTGAGCCATCGAGCCCCACGTCCGATGGAAGATCATAACGGGCCATTGGGTTGATCGGTGAAGGACCGCCGCTGCCCACGGTCGGCGGCGGCAGCAGGCGAGAGTCCCGCCGCCACTCCTCGGCGCGCGCGGTCACGATCTGGCGTAGGTCTCCCCCGCGCTGTCCCTGGGCGACCTGCCTCAGCTCCGCCAGGGACAGATGGAACGCGTCGTCCGCGTCGTCCAAATGGCCGTCCCGCACCAGGCCGAGCCCCATCCAATGGATCGCCTCTCGAAGAGCGCCGGCGACCCCCTGCTCCATGATGTGGTTGTGGTTCTCCATCCGCTTGACGTTTTCGACCGCCAGGCCGAGAGCGACGTCGAAGCGGCTGAGGCGGTCGCGGTCACCGGCCAGGATGCGCCGGACCCGGCGCTCTTCTCGCCGGCGGGCCCGAACGGCGCTTGCCTCCAGTCGCTCGATCCGAGCGATGTCCTGGTCGATGTACACGGCGATCAGATCGAGCGGCTGCTGAGGGCTCATGTTCCAGGTCGGCGTCGTGAACGTGGTGCCTGAGCCGAACCCCCTCCCGTTCCGCAGGCCGTAGTCCCGTAGCAGGCTGCGAAAGCGGGCGCGAAATCGCTGCGCGGCGGCGCCGCGCAGGGCCGGGTCCCAGAGGCGGTCATAGGCGCGACGGCGGAAGGTATCCAACAGGTCCGGGTCGTCCTGCGCCAGCTGGGCCAGACCCCTTAGCCGGCGGGCGAGGCGTGTCGTCCTGTTGGGGATCGCTTGGAGCAGCGCTCCGGACGCCACCTCCGGCTCTCCGGTGATGGCCCGGTATTCCGAGGGCCAGTCCAGGCGGGCGCCGGCGGCCATCCGCCAATGCAGGTCGCCCATGACTTCCCCAAAGCCCCGCATCGCATCCTCCAGATGCTCCTCCAACGCGGCGAGGGAGGCGCGGCGACGCCTGGGCCGAAACTCGGCAAGCTGGGCCAACCACTGCTCCACCTGGGGACGGATCTCGCTCTCGTAGAGGCTGGCGCCCTGCTGCCTGAGCGCCGCGTCCCGTTGCTGCCCGCGCTCCTGCCGTCGGGAGACTTCAGCTTCGTCGACTTGCGGGGCGCGGACGTAGGGGTAGCCGTTGAAGAATCGCACTAGATGACTGCGCGCCATCGGAGCGCCCGTCTCGTCGAAGCACGCCCGCGAGCCTTCCAGATATGCGCGTATGGCGTCTTGTTGGAGCGTCAAGGCGCGTCCGACGCCGACCGCCTGACTAGCCCTGGCCCAAGTCAGCCGCGAATCGGCGGGGTTCTCCCACCTCACCTCAAACGGCTGGGCCTGCTGATCCCCGGTGATCGGCGGAGCCTGAAGCAGATGGACGGCGTCAGGCTCCGCGGCAGACTCGATGTCCAGGTGACCGCCGAAGATGCCCCGCGCTCGTCCCGCCAGCCGCCCCAGCTCGGCGAGCTCCGCGTGCGTCATGGCCGGGGCTTCCCGGCGGTCGTGCGGCACGGGGACCCGGCGCACACCGCCCCCTGGCGCGGCCTCCATCATTGCATCCTTCCCGCCGATGGCCTCCGCGACGACATCGAACGTAGTGCCGTCCAGAGAGAAGGTGTCCGTGGGTACGTCTCCAGTCACCACGCCCTCTCCCAGGCCCAGGGCTACATTGACCAGCAAGCGGCCATCCTCGCCGGTCCTGGCGTAGCGGGTGAACATGACGCCTGCCGCCTGGGGACGGAGCTGCCTCTGCACCACCACTGCCATCGACGTCGAGGCAGGCGTCACCCCTAGGCGCTTGCCGTAAGCCACCGCGCGAGTGGAGTAGAGGGACGCCCAGACGCCCCGCAGGCGGTCCAGCAGGGCCTCCAGGCCGGTGACGTTCAGGAAGGTGTCGTACTGTCCGGCGAAGCTCGCCCACGGCTGGTCCTCCGAAGTTGCGGAGGACCGCACGGACACCGAAGCCTCCTCGCCCAGCGCACGGTATGCCGCGGCGACGGCCTCGGCTGTGTCACGGGGAACGCCGGCTTCTACGATGCCCTGGCGGGCCAGGCCGCACAGGCGCTCCAGGCCTTCGAGATCGGCCGGGTCGGCGGCAGGTATCCGCTGCTCCAGGTCGTCTGACAGGGGGAAATCGGGGCGCCGAAACGCCGAGGCGGTCACGATGAACCCTTCGGGCACGGGAAGGCCCGCCGAGCTCATTCTGGCCAGGGACGCGCCCTTGCCGCCCGCCACGGCGAGCAGCCTGGCCGCGGGGTGGTCCAACGCCACGACTAGGTCCGCCACCACTCCCCTCCTCCAGATCGTCCCCTCGACACCCGTCGTCGGACGGCGCTGCCTACCGGCTGCTTACTGGAGGTACGCGGCGTGCTCGTAGCAGTAAGACCACGAGTCGTCGGCGACGGGCATCCGGACGATGATGGCGTGCCCGGTCTGCTTCCAGTGCGCCGTGTCGTGGGAGGCTCTGGACTCGCAGCAGCCCACGTAGCCGCAGGTCGCACACATTCGCAGCGGCCCCTCAATCGCGCACTCCTGGCAGACGGTGGCCTTCGCCGACACGCCCTCCACCATCTGCTCGCCGAAGTGGCTGCACTCAGTCTTCTGCATCCCTCACCCCCCCTCATCGGCCATGGATTCCCCGGACTCTAGTGCGGCGTCGGGCCTCTGTCAACCGAGGCGCGACGCGCGGTGCGCCGGGCAGCTTGCCCACAACCGCTCGCCCAAATATAATGGGCGACGATATGCGAAACCATGAACGCTCCGAGAGGCTCTACGCCCAAGCCCTTGAGGTGATCCCCGGCGGTGTGGACTCTCCAGTCCGCGCCTATGGAGCCGTGGGCGGCAGCCCCCTGTTCATCGCCCGGGGCCACGGCTCCCATATAGTCGACACCGACGGCAACGACTACATCGACTACGTCTGCTCCTGGGGCCCTCTCATCCTGGGCCATGCGCACCACAGGGTAGTGGGCGCTCTGCGGGACCTGGTGATGAACGGCACCTCTTTTGGCGCCCCGTCGCCGTTGGAGGTTCAGCTGGCGCGGCTGGTGGTTGACGCCGTGCCCTCGGTGGAGCTGGTGCGGTTCGTCAGCTCGGGGACCGAGGCGTGCATGACCGCCCTGCGCCTAGCGCGGGCCTCCACGGGGCGGGATGGGATCATCAAGTTCGCGGGGGGGTATCACGGCCACACGGACGCCCTCCTGGTGCAGGCCGGATCCGGCAGCGCGACCCTGGGGGTGCCCAGCAGCGCCGGGGTCCCTGCCGCCTTCGCCGGCCACACGCTGGTCGCCGACTACAACGACCTCGGCTCGGTCGAGGCGCTGCTGCAGGCCAACCCTGACGGTGTCGCCGCCGTCATCGTCGAGCCCGTCGCGGCCAACATGGGGGTCGTTCCGCCAGCGCCGGGGTTCCTGGAGGGTCTGCGAGACCTGACGACCCGGTACGGCGCGCTGCTGATCTTCGACGAGGTGATCTCGGGCTTCCGCATCGCCCCTGGAGGGGCTCAGGAGCGCTACGGCGTGACGCCGGACCTGACGTGCCTGGGGAAGATCATCGGCGGCGGGCTTCCCGTGGGGGCCGTGGGCGGTCGGCGCGGCGTGATGGAGCTCATCGCCCCCCTTGGGCCGGTCTACCAGGCAGGCACCCTGTCCGGGAACCCGCTCGCGATGGCCGCTGGGGTCGAGACGCTGGAAGAGGTCCTCCGACCGGGCGCGCTGGACAAGCTCGAAACTCTCTCTTCGCACCTGGAAGAGGGTCTGGTCTGGGCGATCGGCGAGGCTGGGACGCAGGCGCGGGTGCACAGGGTCGGCTCCGTCTTGACGCTCTTCTTCACCGACGGCGAGGTGACCAACTTCGAGTCGGCCTCCCGGTCCGACCGGGAACGGTTCGGCCGGTTCTTCCACGGGATGCTGGAGCGGGGGGTCTACCTGCCGCCGTCCCAGTTCGAGGCATGGTTCGTCTCGCTGGCGCACACCCAGGAAGAGATCGAGGCGACGGTGGACGCGGCCCGCGAGGTGTTGACGGACCTGGGCTAGGCGGACCGATCCCGCCACACCCGCCGATATCCATCCCCCCTCCCTCGTATCTTTGGGCCCGACGCCCCGTCGTCGGCGGCGATCCCCCGCCCTGTATGTCCACCGAGGACGACAACCCCCAACGGTCGTTCGCCCTGAGTCCGTCGAAGGGCAGCCTGGCACTCAGCTTCTGCCCGGACCGCCCCCTTGACACGCCTTGCGCGGCGGCATATGATACCCAAGCAGGTTATGCATAACGGGGTCTAGTAATGTAGGCGGATGGCGAAGGAGGCAGGATGCAGGAAGAGGCGTACTGGGAGAACCTGGTCAAGCGGAGCCTGTGCCGGTTCTTCCTTCTGGCGGAGCTCGCCCGGGGACCCGCCCACGGATACCGGATAAACCAGGCGATCCAGGAGGCGTGCGGCGGGTGCTGCGAGCCGACCGAGGCCATGGTCTACTCCACGCTCAAAGAATTGACCGAGGGCAGCTACGTGGAGGTCACGTCCGAGACTCACGGCGGCCGAGTCCGGCGGGTGTGCCACCTCACGGAGGCTGGGTTCGAGGCGTTCCGAGCCGCGGGCAGCGTCTGGCGCAAGATGCTGCCCCAGGTCCAGGCGACCGCCGTGATGGCGCTGAGCCAGCCCCAGGAATTGAAACTTGTTGGGCTAACCAAAGGAGGAGTGAGATGAGTAACGAACAGCGTGTGGACGATCAGAAGGTGAAGGAGCACGTGCGCGAGCGGTACGGGGCGCGGGCCAGGACCACGGCGTCGTTGATGGTTCTCACGACCGCCGACGCCTCCTGCTGCGCGACCGACGATGCGACGCTCGGCGCGTTCCCGGACCTCTACCGCCGGGCGGAGCTCGAGGGCCTGCCCACGGCGGCCGTGGCCGCCTCCGCTGGCTGCGGGAACCCAACGGCGCTTGCCGGCCTCCGGCCCGGCGAGCGGGTGCTCGACCTGGGCTCGGGCGGGGGGATCGACTGCTTCCTGGCGGCGCGGCAGGTGGGCCCGGAGGGCCACGTCACGGGACTCGACATGACGCCCGACATGATCGCCCTGGCCCGCAAGAACGCAGCCAACATGGGCATCAGCAACGTCGAATTCGTCCACGGCGAGCTGGAGAGCATGCCGCTGCCGGACGCGTCGGTGGACGTGGTCATATCCAACTGCGTGGTAGTCCTATCCCCGGACAAGAGCGCGGTGTTCCAGGAGGCGTTCCGTGTCCTGGCCCCAGGCGGCAGGATGCACATCTCCGACATGATGGCGCTTGGCCCAGTGCCCCAGGAGGTCCGCGACGACCCCGAGAAGTGGGCGGCCTGCATCGCGGGGGCCGACCAGCAGAGCGAGTACACCGAGCGTCTGACGGCGGCCGGCTTCGAGGCCATCGAAATGAATCAGGATGGCCCCAGCCGGCCGATGGGTGAGGGCACGACCGAAGTCGCAAGCGTCAAGGTGGTGGCCTTCAAGCCAGCCTAGGCAGGGCCAGCCCTGCACCCACAGCTTGGGGAGGCTCTCCGCAAGCTGTGGGTGCTCGTGATTCGTTCCTTCAACGGAACGGCGGGCACTCGCCGCCAGTGGCGCTGCCACTCACACACGGTCGCGCTCGGCGGTGGATCTGCCACTCTGCCAAGCTATCGCCCTCAGGCAGCACAAGGAATCATGTGGGTGCAGGGCGTGCCCTGCTGGGTGTGGCAACCAAGGGGGGACGCGCTTGTTGCCGGATCTGAGTCGCGTGTACCCCGGCTGGTACATAGCAGCCGCCGGTGCGACGACCAACATCGTCGTCATGGGCTTCATCCTGGTCGGCTTCGGCATCTTCATCCGGCCCATGCGCGAGGAGCTGGGATGGAGCGTGGCGGCTATTGCCGCGGGCTACTCCGTACGGAGCTTTGAGCAGGGTTTCCTGTCCCCGGTCGCCGGCTATCTGGTCGATCGGCTGGGTCCCCGTCGCATGGCGATATCCGGTCTGGCGATCCTGGCGGCGGGGTTGCTCCTCTTCTCCCAGGTCCACACATTGCCGCTGTACTACGTGGCCTCCGCCACCATCGCACTGGGTCAGAGCCTGGGAACCAGTACACCATATTCGGTGGCCCTGATCCACTGGTTCATCCGCAAACGCGGCCGAGCGATGGGGGTCCTCAACACGGGGGGGGGCTTCGCCTACTTCACCACGCCACTCCTGGCGGTGCTCCTGGTTGTCCTGGGGTGGAGGAACACCCTGGTGTTGGCCGCCGTGCTCGTCCTGGCCGTTGGCGTGCCCCTGACCCTCACCCTCAAGGGGCATCCCGCGGAGCACGGCTATGAGCCCGATGGACGCCGCATCCCGCCGAGGCCCCCCGCGGACGGGGACCAGCTGCCCGTCGCCACCGGTCCCGCGACCAGGAACGAGCCGTCGGGAGCGAGCGTGGCGGAGGCCCTGCGGACGCCTGCCTTCTACCTGCTGGTCCTTGCCACGGCTGCGGCGGGCGGCACGTACCAGGGCTGGATCGTGCACCTGATCCCCCACCTGGAGAACGTGGGGTACACGACCGCGACGGCTGGGCTGATGGTCGCCGGTTTTGGAGGCTTCCAGGTGGTGCTCCGGTTCTCAGCGGGGTGGCTGGGAGACCGTGTGGGGAGACGGAAGCTGTACATGGCATGCTTCCCGCTCATCGGCATCGGCATGCTGATCTTCGCAAACCTGAGTCCTTCTCGACCTTGGCTCCTGCCCCTCTACTACCTGACCCACCCAGTGGGCCACGCCATCTCCGTCGCCCTCGGCCAGATCCAGGTGGCCGACTACTTTGGCGCGCGCAGGTTCGGGACGCTCCGGGGACTGAACGCATCCCTGCATATGCCCGTGGGCGTGGCGCTGCCCATCCTGGCCGGCGTCATGTTCGACCGGACCGGGGACTACGGCCTAGCCTTCTCCCTCTTCGGCATGCTGGCCCTCTCTGGTCTCCTCTGGATCTGGCTTATCCGCCGGGGACCCTGGCCGGAGTAGGGTC
>PVBE010222857.1_pt1 | contig 20373 bp, 18 predicted proteins | sample 1631181 | NCBI WGS metagenome assembly PVBE01 (sample SAMN08397723, study PRJNA350692) | Marine metagenome, whole genome shotgun sequencing project. | isolation source: water | place: Pacific Ocean | collected 2012-04 | reverse complement strand
GGCATTCTCGCACCTTGTTTCCATGCGAAGCATCGGGAGGGTTTCAAACCCTCCTCTGCGACTCTGTATTGCGACGCTGTCCATCGATGGCACACATCGCGATGCACCGAGATATGCTAGTCCGAGGGAATGCGAATGTCACTTCATGTTGTACCTGAAATAAGAGCCGTTACTTGGAAGTCCCGATGCAATCGGGATTATGTCCGCAGGACGGACAATGCATTAGACAGCAACGGCGCTTGAAATGTCGCCATTCTGAGGCCGCAGCCGAAGAATCTTGGGCCGCGCAGGGAGACATTTTTCGCATACGACCAGATCCTTCGCTGCGGCTCAGGATGGCGAGATGAGGAGCCGTTACTTGGAAGCCAGTCGAAGGGCCGCCCACACCCAAGCATCGTTCAAGCCGCTATGGTCATTGACCCAATACGTTGTGCTCAACGTTTCTTGTCATGATGGGCGCCCCGAAGAAAAAGAAGCGTTTGGGGTTGCTCAGGCAAAATGGCGTGATCCGCGCCCAGATTCTTCGGCTGCGGCCTCAGAATGACACATTGTTCCGGTGCCACTTAATTTGTTTATCGCCATCAGGGCTAAGCCTAGTCTTCATGATTTGATACGAGGGTGGCAACCGCCATGAGTGATTCTGAGCGAAGTCGAAGAATCTGGCGCCTCGTAGGAAATAAGGTATCGCGTCGAGCCAGATCCTTCGCTGCGGCTCAGGATGACAACCGGAAGGCCGTCATTGGAGGCCCATCGGCGGGTCATCGATCGCCGCCAATTGTTGAGCGAATTTGCGAGTCGGGACATTAGGGCGGCGCCGTATTCACGGCCACATGCGCCCGATTATGATATTGGTGCTGGGTCGACCCCGTAAGGAACAGTGGGGTGACAGAGGGTGAAATCCCCACAACCCACTTTGCCTTTGGCAGTAAGCGGCTCCTCTTTTGGCGGCGACCCAGCATTCACTCTCAGGCAATCGAACAGGGCCTCATTCTCGCTCGATGGCCTTGGCTTCCTCCCAGAGTTGCTCCTTGCGCTCCAGCGGCAGGTCCTTGAACGACTCACCGCGCTCGCGGCAGAGCCGTTCCATGGTCGTAAATCGAGTGTAGAACCTCCGGTTGCTCAGTCGCAACGCGGTCTCCGCCTCAGCCCCAAGCCAGCGCGATGCGTTGACGACCGAGAACAGGATGTCTCCTAGCTCCGACTCCCGCTCCTCCGATGACTCGGCGTCTTCGAGTTCGCGCAACTCCTCGGACACCTTGTCGATCACGCCTCGATAGTCCTCCCAGTCAAAGCCCATCCTGGCGGCTCGGTCCTGGACGGCTCGAGCGTAAGACAATGCGGGCATGCCCTTCGGCAGATCATCGAGCGTCGACTTGGTCGAGCCCTCCCGCTCTTTTCGTTTCAGCTCGTCCCAACGCGGGACAGCCTCAGACGCGTCCTCCATGCGATCGTTGCCGAACACGTGCGGATGCCTGCGGACGTACTTGTCGACCATTCCACCGAATACTTGGTCGCCGGTGAATCGTCCCGCCTCCGTCCCGATCTGGATCTGGAGGGCTAGATGCAGGAACACGTCACCGAGCTCCTCGACCATCTTGCTCGGATCGTTTTCTTCGATCGCTTCAACAAGCTCGTAGCACTCCTCGAGTAACAGGTGCTTCAGCGACTCGGAAGTCTGCTCACGGTCCCACGGACATCCGTCCGGGCCGCGCAGGCGTTCCACTAGCTGGCGGACTCCTTCGTACGTTGACGGGAACGATATCGTTTCTGGCATAGATCACCTCGGTAGGGATGTGACAAGGTCGGTTACGCGTCCGGCTCCGACAGGTTGACCGTCAAGAATTCGACGCCTAAGATGCTACCGTATGCTAAATAGGAATAGAATCACCCATGGTCTGAAAATCGCCGCAGTTGCGGCTTTCGTCGCGCTGGTTCCTGTTTTCTTGATCACGTTAAACGTGCGGTGGGTCGTGAATTTCCCGCCGCTTTACACGCACGGGTATGACGAATACGAGCACACAGTCAGGCACTACCTGGACATCGAACGCGAGGACTACCTCGAAGCCGGACGCAAGATCAGGGAGTACTTCAACGACGACTCCGAGTTCATCATGATCCAGGTCCCGGTTGGCGGAGTCACGATGGTCAACCTGTTCAACGAACGTGAGATCCTGCACATGGTGGACGTCAAAGTCCTGGTGAAGGGCATTTATCGTCTCTCCGAGATCGCCGGGGTATACCTGTTGGGCTTCGTCATCGCGGGCTTCGCGATGCGTAAGCGCGCGTTCCTGCCGCTGCTGGGCAGGTTCGCATCAATGGGCGGCATACTGACGCTGGCACTGGGCGGCTTCGTAGGCTTGGGGTCGCTGGTCGGTTTCGATCGGTTGTTCCTCTTCTTCCACCAGATCAGTTTCAGCAACGACCTCTGGCAGCTCGATCCTCGACGGGACTTCCTCATCGCCCTGTACCCCCAAGGGTTCTTCTTCGACGCAACGATTCTGATCGCCAGCTCGGTCGTCGTCATGGCGATTTTGCTAGCCGCCGTGCCGATCGTACTCGCCAAGCGCGCAAACCGAATCGCCGAGACGCGGAGTGTCGGGCATCCAGCCGACTCGCTGTCGTAGAGATGGGCGCCCAGCGCGAAGATTGACGTCGCCGGTCACATCATTCCGATACGCCAGGAGGAACTCATGCATTACCAGCTAGAGCGCAACTACGGCTGCCGCGTTTCAGACGCATGGACGTACCGTGGACTCAAGACCGCGATCATCGAAAACGAGCTGCTGCGCATCGTCATCCTCGTAGACAAGGGCGCGGACATCTACCAGTTCGTACACAAGCCGACCGATACTGATTTCCTCTGGCGTTCGCCCTGGGGCGTTCGCGACCCGAGGGTGTTCATCCCGACGACCGGGTCGCCGACGAACGTGTGGTTGGACGTGTACGAAGGCGGATGGCAAACGGTGTTGCCGGGCGGTGGATTTCCGTCCGTGTACGGCGAGGCGGACATGGGTCTGCACGCCGAGGTCAACACGATGCCCTGGGACTGCGTGATCATCAAAGACACTCCGGAACGGGTCAGCATCCGCCTATCGGTGCGAACGTATCGAACGCCGTTCTTCTTCGAGAAGACCCTGTCGCTCTCAACTGGTTCGGCGGTCCTGGAGATCGATCAGGTGCTGACCAACGAGGGCGAGGAGCCGGTCCATTGCGTCTGGGGCGAGCACATCGCGCTGGGGCCGCCGTTCCTGAGCGACGACTGCGTGATCGACGTTCCAGGCGGTAAGGTCATGAACCACCACGAAACGTTTCATCCGAACAACCGGCTGAAACCCGGATTCGAAGGTCCTTGGCCTATTGTCGAGGCCGCCGACGGCAGCACGATCGACCTGAGCAAAGTGCCGTCCAAAGACATCCGGTCCTACGATCAGTCGTACATCACGGACATGCCGGCCGGCTGGTACGCGATCACCAACCGACAGCGAGGCATCGGATTCGGCGTCGCGTTCCCCACGGACGTGTATCGCTACCTGTGGTACTGGCAATCACTCGGCGGCGGCTACGGCCACCCGTGGTACGGCCGGACGTACAACATTGGCCTTGAGCCGTTCACCAGCTACACCAACGAAGGGCTGCAGAAGGCTATCGACAACGGCACAGCGTTGTTGCTCCAGCCGGAACAGCGCGTCGAGGCGTCCGTACGCGCCGTCGTGTTCGAGTCGACCTCGGGCGTCGAGTCGATCACCCCAGACGGCGAGGTCACGACGAAGGACGGCTGATCAACGGGCGCATCGGGCAACTACACAGTTCGGACCAGACCCACATCCGATACCCGAATCCAGCAGGAAGCTGGGCGCCGTACTGGCATTCGGACGGTTAACCGCGAACGGCGCTGGTTTCTCCTTTACTAGGAAGCAACGTTATGTTCGCACGGCGGACAATGCATGAGGCAGCAACGGCGATGGATGCCATCTGAATCGTGCCTGAAAGGTGAGCCGTTACTTGGAAGCAACCGTTGATCACGAGTACTGGTTCCGCCTGCGAAACTTGTCGGGTCAAGGTCGTTCGACAAGCTCATCATGAACGGACGTAGGCGAGGTTCCACCTCCAAATCCGTTCACCCTGAGCCCGTCGAAGGGTCGCCCTACACACCTGTCCCGCTCCCTGTCCGTTCGCCCTTTCGACGCACTCAAGGCAGGCGCTGGGCAACGCCTGCCACTCAAATCGTGCCTGAAAGCGAGCTGTCATTTGGACGTCCCGACGCATCGGGACCTCGGCTTTGTCGGGACCTCTCGGACCACCCCAACAAGCCGACCACCGTGCCAATTCGCTCAAATTTCAGCGTCTCCGAGCATTTGTCTGTCATGTACAATAGGCGCGCTATCGTGTCGAAGCCCACACCTCTGGCACGATCGGCTGGGAATCGGCGACCGATATTGTATGTGACCCGCAGACCGCCTTGGAGGCTTCGAAACATGAAAATCACGGACGTCGAAACTTTCGTAGTCGATGGAGGGCGTCGTCCCTGGCTCTTCTCGGCCGTTCGGACCGATGAAGGGATCACCGGCTACGGCGAGTTCGGGTCGGGCGTCGCCGCCCACGCGCTCGTCGGCCTGATTGAAGACCTCAAGCCCCTCGTCGTTGGCAAAGACCCGGAGGCCGTCGAGAAGCTGTACTTCGACATGTACCGCACCCTTCGACAGGCGCCCGGTGGGCTGACGCAGATGGGCATCGCCGGCATCGAACTCGCTTGCTGGGACATCAAGGGCAAGGCGATGGGAGTGCCAGTCAACAACCTGCTCGGAGGACCGTATCGCGACAAGCAGCGAGTCTACTGGTCCCATCTCGCCTCGGCGCGGGCGAACCGTCCCGAACTGGCGCCCGACAAACCGTTGCGCGACTGGGACGCCGTCGCCGCCGCGGCGCAAGAGGCGCCTGCACGTGGCTACGACGCCTTCAAGACGAACATCCTCTGGCCCGGTGACCCGCCTCGCGGAATTACGCAAGGCAGAGACGGGCTGAACCACGACCAGCGCGCCGACACCGAACTCGTTCGACACGTCGAGAAGCAGGTTTCGGTCATGCGTGAGGCAGTCGGGCCCGACGTCGACATCCTCTTGGACATCAACTACCACTTCAAGACCGAAGGGGCAATCCGGATCGCGCGGGCGCTGGAACCGTACGGGTTGTTCTGGATCGAACACGACAACGAAGACCCCGAGGCTTTGGCGCAACTGAAAGCATCCACGACGACGATGCTGTGCTCAGGCGAGCAGCACTTCACCATGCGCGAGTACCTTCCGTATTTCGAGCTTCGAGCCATGGATACGGTCATGGTCGACGTCCAGTGGCAGGGGTTCGGCGCTTCGAAGAAGGTCGCTGACCTCGCCGAGGCCTACGAGCTGAACATCGCGCCGCACAACCCGGCTTCGGAGCTCGCCAGCTTCCAGTCGGTCCAGTTGTGTGCGGCCGTTTCGAATGTTCGGATCATGGAGAGCGACCCCGAGGGCGTGCCATGGCGATTCGAGCTGTTTACCGAGCGACCGGAGGTCATCGACAGCTACATGACCGTCCCGATGGCGCCCGGCTGGGGCTGCGATCTCGTCGAAGACGCGGCCAAGAAATACGCCTGGAACGGCTGACCCCAGATAGCCGAATATCTAACGGCATAATGATTTCGAAAGGTTTGACAACCGATGAAGATTACAGGAGTTGAAACCTTCTTGGTGCGCAAGCTGGGCCCCGCCCCCTGGATTTTTTGCGCCATCCGAACAGACGAAGGAATCACCGGATACTCGGAGTTCGGCCAGGGCGCTCAGTACAAGGGCATGGTTGGCCTGGTCGAGAACCTGGGCAGCAGTCTCATCGGCCAAGACCCAAGGCCGGTCGACAAACTGTACATGGACCTGTACCGTCGTTCCAGGGCTGAGTCCGGCGGCGCGACCGCCATGGCCATCGCCGGCATCGAGCTCGCGCTCTGGGACATCAAGGGCAAGGCGCACGGCGTACCCGTTCACCGGCTCGTCGGCGGTCCGTTCCGCGACAAGCAGCGCGTCTACTGGTCGCACCTCGCAACCTATCGGGCGCGCAGCGCCGCGCTCATGGGTAAACCCGAGCTGCGAACCATGGAAGACGTGGCCAACTGCGCGCGCGAAGCCGTCGATGCGGGCTACACTGCCTTCAAGACGAACATTGTCTTTCCAGGAAAAAACGCGTCAGGCATCTCCAGAATGGGCGGGACCGACGACCAGAACGCCCCCACGGACTTGGTGCGACACGCGGCCGAGCAGATCGGAGCGATGCGCCAAGCGGTCGGTCCGGATATCGACATCTGCCTGGACATCAACTACAACTTCAAGACCCAGGGCGCGATCGCGATCGGCAGAGCGCTGGAGCAATTCGACTTGTTCTGGTTGGAGATCGACAACCAGGATCCCGAAGCCCTGGCCCAGCTCAAATCGTCGATCCGAATACCCATCTGCTCGGGCGAGCAGTTACTCGGATTGCGACAGTACATGCCGTACTTCAAGCGTCACGCGATGGACACTGTCAAAATCGACGTCCAGTGGCAAGGCTTCTCGCAAGCAAAAAAGGTTGCTGAGCTAGCCGAGGTCTACGAGCTCAACATCGCGCCGCACAACTACAACTCGCAACTGTCCAGCTTCCAAAGCCTGAACCTCGCCGCGTCGGTATCCAACGTGCGCATCATGGAAAGCGACGTCGACTCCGCCCCGTGGCGCGATGAAATCACCACCGAGGTTCCTGAGATCAAGGACGGCTTCATGACCATCCCGACCGGACCCGGCTGGGGCTGCGACCTCGACGAAGCGGCAGCGAAGAAGTACGCGTTCGCGGGGTAGCGATCCTCGCCTATCGGCCTCCGTTGACGGACAGCGTTTGCCCCGTAACGTAGGACGCCATGTCCGAAACGAGGAACATCACGGCGTTGGCGATGTCCTCGGCTTGGCCAAGGCGTCTTAAGGGAATGCTGTCCACCAATTGCCGTTGAGCCGTATCGCCCATCGCTAGCCACTGCGCCTCGGAATCGGGGTTGGATCGCACGAGACCCGGCGCGACGCTGTTCACGGTGATGCCGCGTTGTCCGAGTTCGTGCGCAAGCTGTCTCACAAGCCCGATCTGTCCGGCCTTCGCAGATCCGTAGGCCTGGATGCCGGTCAAACTAACGCCAAGCCCCGCTCCGCTGGAGATCACGAGTATGCGCCCGGCGCCGGCCGCTTTCATGCCAGGGACAACGGCCTGGGCGCTCAGAAACGCGCCCTTGAGATTGACCTCGTAGATCGCGTGCCATTGCTCCTCGGTCACGTCCTCAATCGGCTGCCCGACCTGCCCGCGAACGCCTCCGGCCACGCAGACGAGAATGTCCACACGCCCGGACTCGGCCGACGCCTCGGAGACCAGCGACGCCAACTGGCCCTTGTCGGTCACGTCAACGACCCGGGTGACTACGCGACCGCCGCCGGCCGGTGCATCCGACGCCTCGATCTCGGCGATGTCGGTGGCCCACACCGTCGCGCCACGGGAGGCCAAGCCATGAGTGATCGCCTGACCGATGCCGTGCGCCGCGCCGGTTACGATAGCCGTTTTGCCGGTGAAGTCGATGGTCATGCTTAAGGTCCCTCCGCCTGAATTTGTGGGTGACAACCTGAGAGTTCACCCTCGATGTATCCAATCGTGTCAAAGTGTCTGGGGCGCGCCCGGACGGTGGTCGACTTAGATGGCCGTGAGTCATTATAGACTCGCTCCGGGTAGTGGAGGGACGATTGCTCGTACCGGGTGACTCAAGGCCCGTGCGCGACGCTACACGTAAGGTGTGTCTGTCCGATAACGGCGAGGCGGTCGTCGGAAACCGAGCCTAAGAATGCGACCGGCGCCGAGTAATGGCTAGCACTCGGTTTAGGGGTATACGGTCCCGACGACGGGATGTTGACAGATTCGTCCGGACGGACCACGACATTCAGCAATCATGGAGAGAGGTGCGCAATGAGAGTTGTCCTCGCTATGGTCGCAGCCGTGCTGCTGGCAGCGGGGTTGTTGAAGCTGACCGCTACAGGTGGAGAGGGTACGATTGAAGCCGCCACGCCGGCGACCGTCTGGGTGTCGCCCTACTTCTTCGACGACAGCGGCATCGGGATGTACTCGCTGGTTTCTGTGCTCAACGCTGACTCCATGGACGTCACAGTCACGTCGAGCTTTTTCGATACTTCCGGATCATTGGTAGGCGCCGATGTGCAACTGGTCGCCCCCAACGCCACCCACGTCTTTTCGACCGCTTCAGGGTTATCCAATCAGGTCACAGTGATGGTGGACGCTGAAGGTTGGATCAAGAACGAGGCGACTGGCAATGTATTGCCCTCGGGCTTTCTTGCTCTGTCTGCCACAGGGGATCTGACCATGTCGGGTCTCACTTTCTATAACCCGTAACTTGCGAGGCTCCGGAAAGCGGAACATCACTGAAAGGCTCTTTCCAGCGATGCATAAATTCATGACGAATACGAGAAAAGTTGTCGGTCCGGCGGTCGCTGTCATAGTTGCGGTCGCGCTCTTGATTACGGCGGTAGACGGGAACTTCCTCACCTCGAGGCTGAGGCCTCCGGTGGAGGATGGGTCTCCGCGTACGCTGCAGACCTCCTTACAATCGACCTGTACACGTTTGTAGCAGTCAACAACACGTCGGCTGCCGCGGAGACGGTTACAGTCAGCTTTCTAGATCAAAACGGGAACACCGTGGCGGCGGCGGCGCATTTCTTGCCTGCGTTGCAAACCTGGACGATCAGCACCGGCAGTAGTCCGTTGTCGAACAAACTCGGGAGCGCGGTTGATTTCGAAGGATGGGTCCAAATCACGGCAAGTTCCGCTGTGATTCCATGGGGCAGCGTAGATGGTCTGTTCAACACCACCGACGGTGCAAAATTGCGTTTCTTCGAAGCGACGGTAGTTAGTCCTTCGTCTGTGCCCGTGCCTGGAGCAACGGTATGGGGTCTTTTGGGCCTCGCAGCGGTGCTGTTCGGACTGCTTCTGGCGAAGTCAAGAAACGGCGGATCGAGCGCCGCCGCGGCGTTGACCCCCGATCGGCGATGAGACGGAGCCAAAGGCTCGACCTGCGCTACTCCTTCACGGCAATCGATCTGCACTGGCGCGCCCGACAGCTCGGTGAGGCAGGCAGTTGACCACGTCTCGGAGCGTCCGTACAATCGTCAACGTCTAGGATTGTAGGACGCTAGGGCACATCTGAATCGATCTTGATTTCCGAATGACTGCCAGTCGGTTGATCATCGTCGATCACGCTCGGCGCGATGTCGTGATCGGGCCTCGATGCCTCATATCAGAAGGAGAAACACTATGTCAGCAGAAAGCCGTATGTCGATGTCGCTTGGGGAAGCCCTTTTCTCTCAACGGGCGATCCGACGTCTGAAGCCAGATTCGATTCCGGAGTCTGACCTGGTCGACATACTGGAGGCAGCGACTAGGGCGCCCAGCGGAGGCAACGGCCAGCCGTGGCATTTCGTCGTGGTGCAAGACGCCGGACTTCGTGAGCAGTTCGGTCCGCTCTACCGCGAGGCTTGGTGGGCGAAAAGGCGGGACTCGGGATACCACACCGTCGAGGATCTTCCGCCAGAGTACATACAGGCGGCGAAGTTGGCTGACAAGATCGGAGAGGCGCCGGTCTTGGTTCTGCTTTGTGCCACGGCCAAGGGAGCAGGTCCCACGGGATCGGTGATACCGGCGGCTCAGAACCTGCTGCTGGCGGCGCGTGCTCTTGGCATTGGCGGCACCATCACAACGCTCCATCCGACAGTGGAAGAGCGGGTCCATACTCTGTTCCGCATACCCGAAACGGCGCAGATCGTCTACTGCTTGCCGCTAGGATATCCGCAAGGACGGTTCGGTCCGGCTCAGCGCAAACCTCTCTCTGAAGTCTGCTCGTGGGATGTATGGGACAACGCCTTTAGCTGACCCTTGAAGCCCGTCCCCGGCATCGGTTGGTCGAGCTCAACCTGAGCGGCCGTCGCCAGCAATGCGTCGTGGCATCTCGGGTGTCGCGCCATCGTCACTCGTGCCGTGCGGTAGCCCTCACGTCCGGAATCGTCGCGCGCCATACGATAGTCAACTGCCGTCTGCGACACCGGCGGTGATTGCATGTCACAGTCCGAGAACCCTCGCCGCCGTGCCGCCCATGATCAGGGCTAGTTCGGCCTCGCTCAGAAACGTGCAGTGGTTCTCGATGTGTTCGCGCGACTGGCGGTAGGTGCAGTGCCGGTTCTGAAACGGCATGTCCGTGCCGTACATCAGGCGGTCCGCGCCTATCCGGTGAACCATCTCCTCCATGGTCGGCAAGACCTCGCGGTACGGAAAGTCAAACATGTCGCCGACCCGAACGGGGAAGCACACTTCGATGCTAAGGTTCGGGTTCTCGAACGGCTCCCAGATGGCCTCCGGAAGCGTGATCGTGTCGCCGTCCAGGAAGCTGCGATACGGGAAGCCGTGCGTGATGCTGCACACATTGTCGGGGTAGCGTTCCATCCATCGCATGAGGACCTGTTGCTCGTTCAGGTACCCTTCGTGCGCTTCCGTGGACGCTTCCCAGTTTGCGCCCGAGGGCCCTGTGCTCAACGAGAAGAAAATCGGCACGTTCAGAGACGTTGCCGCCTCCCAGAACGGCCTGTACGACCCATCGTCCCAAGGCTCCGGACTGACCATGTAGCCGTTCGCGTTGAACTTGATGGCATGGAGCCCGTGCTCGCCGATGGCGGTCGTGAGCTCGCGGATGACGGTGTTGGCGTCGTCGCGGATGCGCCACTCGTCGACTGGGGCCATCGAATAGAACCTGCCTGGAAAACGACGCACGCACTCGGCCTGGTAAGCATTATCGCGACCCAACATCGGGTTGGTGTGGAGCAGCGCCGCGTCGATTCCGGCGTAATCCATTTCGCTGATCAGATGATCGGGCGAAAACTCGCAATTTCGTAGACCAGGCGGGTAGTAGTGCTTGGTATAGTCTTCGCCGTCGACTGTCCAGACGACTCTGCCCGCGGGCCCATCGACGCGGAAGTCTACGTCAGCGAGGCTCGAAAGGTCCCACTTACCGCCGGGCGCCAGGATATCTGACGAGCCGGGAGCTCGGTCGCGGAGACGAAAGGCGGGCTGATAGTGCCCAGCCTGTCCCGCCTGGACCCACTTGAGGTGCTCCGCGGCCGAGGCGTGCCCGCCCGTGTCGTCTGCGGGTCCGAAGCAGTATGCGTGAGAGTCAATGATCACGTCGACTTACCTTTGTTCGATGCAGATAATCGTCGGTCGCGACGACCCAGTTTGGCCGAGCGAAGCGTCTACAGACTCGAAAAGCGCGCAGACGCTCTGACCACGGGACATCGTCGGTCGAGGAGATTGGCTACATCTCCATCTTCTTTTCGCCAGACAGATACGCCTCGGGCTCCTTCTGGAACGCACGGTTGCAGCCGTTTCCGCAGAAGTAGTACGTCTCGCCGTTGTGGTCGAACGACCCGCCGCCGGGCTTGCGCGTGTCGACGTCCATGTCGCATACGGGGTCTTTGGCTGTGGTTCCTCCGCCTTTGTTGAACAGTGGCAATCTCACGGTGTTCCTCCATCCTTGCAGCCCCTGGAGCCGTCTAGTTCTGCTGACAACGTTGACTCGGAATCAATGAACTCGTAGGGGAGGGTTTCAAACCCTCCCGCTGGGTTGCAATACATAAATGCTCTCGAATAGTTTCGAATGTCTGTGGCTTGTGCGCCTCTTGCCCTCGGGCGACGCCTCGGGAGGGTTTGAAACCCTCCCCTACGACCGGTCGTCCAATCACGTATGTTTCGATCGGACGCACTGCCAACACGATGGCCGATGTTCACGGCTTCAGGCGCACGCCTTCGTTACTCCGCCTAAGGCTTGAAACGCTTCAATCGCAACGAGTTGCTGACGACCGTGACCGAGCTTATCGCCATTGCGCCCGCCGCGAGGATCGGGTTCAAGAAACCCGAGTCTCCAAAAATCGGCTCCAGCGACGACGGAACTCCGCCTCCGGAGAATACCGGGTAGAGCGCACCGGCGGCAATCGGTATCAGCGCCACGTTATATGCGAACGCCCAGAACAGGTTCTGCCTGATGACTCGCATCGTAGCCCTGCTGAGACTGATCGCGGTCGACACTCCGCGCAGGTCTCCGCCCACCAGCGTCACGTCCGCGGCTTCGATCGCCACATCGGTGCCCGTGCCGATGGCAATGCCGATGTCCGCCTGCGTGAGAGCTGGCGCGTCGTTGATGCCGTCGCCCACCATTGCGACGACCTTGCCTTCGTTCTGGATCGCCACGACCTGCTCCGCTTTGTCGGCGGGCAGCACTTCCGCCACGACTCTGTCGATGCCGATCTCGCCCGCGATCGCATTCGCGGTACGAGAGTTGTCGCCGGTCAACATCACGACTTCCGTGCCCATCGATCTCAGATGTCGCACCGCGTCAACGGCTTCCGGTTTGACAGTATCGGCCACCGCGATGATTCCTCGGAGTTCGCCGTCGGTCGCCACGAACATCGGAGTCTTTCCCTGGATCGACAGTTCCGCCGCAACGGAGTCCATTCCGTTCAGGTGCAACCCTAGCCGTTCCATCAACGTGGGGTTCCCCATGGCCAGGCTGGCCCCGTCGACCTGAGCCGTGATGCCTGCGCCGGGCAGTGCCGCAAAATCCGACGGCGTGTCGAGGACCAGCCCTCGATCTCGTGCCGCCGTCACGATGGCCGCGCCAAGGGAGTGCTCCGAACCCTGTTCAGCTGAGGCGGCGAGTCGCAGGAGTTCGTCTTCGTCGAAATTCGGGGAATGTATGTTGGTGACCGACGGCATGCCCATTGTCAGCGTGCCGGTTTTGTCGAGAACGACGACCTGCGTTTTGTGCGCCCGTTCAAGCGCCTCCGCGCTGCGTATCAGTATGCCGCGTTCGGCGCCCTTGCCAGTGCCGACCATGATCGCCGTTGGCGTCGCGAGACCCATGGCGCAGGGGCAGGCGATGATCAGCACCGCCACCGACGCTAGGATCGCCGTCACGTAGGTCGGGGTCGGTCCGAACACCAACCAAACCAGGAATACGACCGCCGCCGCGCCGATCACCGCAGGCACGAAGTAGGCGGAGATCATATCGGCGAGCCGTTGTATTGGCGCCTTCGAACCCTGGGCCTCTTCGACCAGCCTGATAATGTTGGACAGCATGGTGTCGCGTCCCACCTTGGTTGCCCTGAAAGTGAAACTGCCGGTTGCATTGATCGTAGCGCCGTACACCTCGCTGCCCGCCTCTTTGTCGACGAGCGCGCTTTCGCCGGTGAGCATCGACTCGTCCACGGCTGATGCGCCGTCAACGAGCTCGCCGTCCACAGGAATCTTCTCGCCGGGCCGGACCAGGACGATGTCGCCGGTCACAAGGTTATCTATGGAGATGTCGACGAACTCGCCGTCGCGTGAGACTCGAGCAGTTTTGGGCTGAAGTCCCATCAAGGCTTTGATCGCGTTGGATGCGCGACTCTTCGCCCTCGCCTCCAAGAACCTGCCGAGAAGCACCAACCCGATGATCGCCGTCGACGTATCGAAATAGGTTTCGTTCGCCTGTCCGTCGAAGAACGAGGCTTCGCCGAATAGGGTGACAATCGTGCTGTACACGAAAGCGACTGACGTGCCCATGGTGATCAACGTATTCATGTTCGAAGTGGCGTGCTTCAAAGCGCCCCAGGCGCTCATGTAGAACTGTCTCGCGGCCCACACCTGAACGGGCGTGGCCAACGCCAGCAGAAGATAGTCCATCGTGAAGGGGAACCAGTCCACGGAGCCCGGGATTGCCATGAGGGCCATGATAATCCCGGCGACGGTCAGGCTCACGATAAACTTGGTTCGCAGGATCGCGACGTCTTTAGGAGTGGCCGCCTCATCGTCGTCGCTTACGACGGACGACACGGTGTGACCGGATTCCTCGACCGCGTGACGTAGGTCTGATATGCCGGCCACGCCCGGGATGTACTCGACCGTCGCTTGCTCCGATCCCAAAGCGACTTCCGCCGAAGCGACTCCGTCGACCGAGGCGAGCGCCTTCTCGACGGCTTCGACGCTGGGCGCGCCCGTCATCCCAGCTATCGCCAACGTCACCGCCGTGGTTCCGACGCCGTAGCCAGCGTCTTCGAGCGCGAACTGCAGGTCCCCCAACTCAGGGAATTCGTCTCCGCGGAAGACCGTTGCTTTTTCGGTCGCCAGGTTCACGTTGACGTCGTCGACGCCTGACACTTTCACCAATGCATTGGTGACATGACCGACGCATGCAGCGCAGGTCATGCCCTTTACAGGGAAGGTCATCTGGGCTTTGGTCTGTGTAGTCATTTCCTACCTCTTGTCCGAAAGAGAGAAGAGCTCGAGAAGTTCGTCCAACACTTGGTCTTCGCGGCCATCCCTAACTCCATCGATTACGCAGGAATGGAGGTGGCCTTCCAGAAGAACTGATTCGAGTTTCTGGATCGCTCGGCGAACAGCAAATGTTTGCTTGAGGATGTCCACGCAATACTTGTCCTCTTCGACCATCTTGCGAACACCGTTGAGATGGCCGTCTATGTAGTTCAGACGCTTCAGCGCGTCCTTTTTTGCGTCCGGTAGTCGCTCGTGCTCGTGGATGTGGTTTGCGGTAGCCATCGATTCGCCGTCCTTTTTCGTTGTTCACCCATACCCCCTGGGAGGGGGTATACAATCAGTCTATCGCTTGATTCGGCAGTCGTCAAGCATCCACCGATCAACGGCGCGAGCCCGTCTCGAGTGTAAGTCTATGCGCCTGCGGCCAAATAGCTCGAATCGGCTGTTGAAACGCAAGGTGCACCGACGGGCGCCGACAGGATCTGAATCGCCAGGGAGGGCCAAAGCCGCTCGATGTGTTGCTCTCCCGACACCTTTGCACAAGTGAATCACAGCGTAATTCGGCCTGCAAGCGATTAGCTCCGCTGGATGATCGGATGGAATGGAACTATCTCCGACAACAAGGACCGACCGGGAACCAGATCACTGACCACGGCTAGTTGAGGATCCATCGCGAGCCAAGCCGGTCGATCTCATCGTTCATTGGCGTCAATTCACATTCAGAATAACCATAGTCTACGATTAGTATTACAATAGGTTTAGCATCGGACCCAAAGTGGTTTAGATAGAGAGAGCGGGCGTGGCGTCTACCAGGAGTCCGATGCTTGATGCCTGGCAGACTACGCGCGTGGGGCGGCGTCGCTAACCAATGGTTGGCGGCGCCGAGGTCAATATCAACCTACTTCTATTCAAACCAATAGGTATAGCAGTAGGCGATATCGTGGAATAGTCCAGCAAATAGGGTCATCGGACGAGTCGATGGCGATCCATCTTAAACGCCGACCGAAGGGAATTCTCCGACGTCAGGCAGATGGGCGTCATATTGAACCCGGATCCAAACACGCAGACCCCGGACACTATTTCGCGAAACGACCGGAATTCGCTTCGTCGGACCATTAGGGAGGACAATAGACCGTGGTCTACAGGTTCCTGCATCTCAGGGTCCCGATCGCGCTGACCGCATTGGTTCTGTTGGCGATCAGTCTGTGGCTGATGTTGGGCGAGTGTGGCGGATCGTTTGAGACGGCAGCCGCGCTGGCGGTCACGAACGGCGAAACTACAGTTCCCATGGTTATCGAAACCAGATTCGACACCCAGGCGGTCTCAACCATTGACCCGTCCGTCTCCGCCGCCGACACCATGTCCGGAAACTCCGAGTTGGACCACGTCTCGGCAGTCTCCGCCGTCACGGGCTAATGCTGCCGGGCCGCTCTCAAGCCAACATCGAAAGGCAAAACGAAACACGGCAAGACGTGCGCTGGTTGAGTGGTTTCGGGCGAAAACTGACGGTGACCTAGCCGATGGTCCGGAGGTTGAACATCCGAAGCTGCGGACGATGCCACTGGCACCAGCCGCGGACCGCCGTCTCGAGTGATCCGTTTCGGACTTGAACCTGTTGGCTTCGTCCGATCAAATCATCGAAACCATGAGTGTGCAGTGGTTGGCTGCGCAAGTAGAACCGCGACCAAGATGGTTCGGGCTGCGGCGCACCGATTGAATCACCGGACAGCGCAAACGCCATTTTTGACGCGTGAGACCTAACGACGAATCTCGTCCTCGACCGCAACGTGCTGGAGCTGACCTCGGTCTATAGCGTCCTGATCACCCCGACAACGCGTCCGCGAACCGAAACGTCTTTGGCTGGAACCAAGATCGGAGGCATGGTTTCGTTCGCCGGTTGGAGCCGGACCATGTCTCCTTCCAGGTAGAAGCGTTTGAGTGTCGTCTCTTCCAGGCTTTCCACCCACGCGGCCACCATTTCGCCGTTGTTCGCCTGAGTGGCAGGTCGGAGCACCACGAGATCGCCGTCAGCAACGAGCGCGTCGATCATGGACGTGCCCTTCACTCGAAGTGCGAAAGCGTCCGAGCCAGCGCCGGCCATCGAGGACGGAAGCTCGACCGAGTCGTAGTTCTCATCGACGTTGCCCGCGGCGTCGGGAACATGCATCAATTCCCCAGCCGCGATATTCCCCATGACCGGAACGGACACGATGTCGTCCCTGGCATCTGGCCGTCCTTCGCCGACGAGCTCGATTCCGCGCGACACCTCACGCTCGCGTCTCATGTAACCGCGCTCCTCCAGCTTGTGGAGGTTGTAGTCCACAACCGATGTCGAGCTGATGTTGCACCCACCCTGAATGTCCCTGACGGTGGGCGGATACCGGTGGTCATCCATGAAATCGCGAATGAACTGAAGGATCTGTTCCTGACGTTGAGAAAGAGGTCGGTTCATGGCACATCCTATCGCACTTATGTTCTGGGCGAAAGATATCAGACCATATGTGCTGTGTCAAGGCAATTCACGTCGTCTGTTCGGATATTTGTGTCGCATCGAACCAAACCCGGTAAAGATCGATTGTGGTTTGTCGTTGTTCCACCCCGAGAAACCAGCGCGGGGATTTGGCGGTTGTCATTGGGCAGATGCGACAAAGATCGACGAATTTGTCACGCCTTAAACTTGGGCAAACCGTGCAGTGGAATGAAGCCCATGATTGCGACTCTTTTGCGGTGTGTCAGAGGTCGCCGCGTTCATATTGACGGCGCAATTTCCCAGGTGCTAGGATGTTGAGCGGCTCAATCACCACCTTCATAGCGCCACGAAATACTATTCTTTAGTGAACCCAAGGAGATTACCGTTGATAAGGTACGTTTCGTTTGTATTGATGCTCGGCGCAGTGCTGGTCGCTCTCGCGGCCTGCGGTGGCGGCGATTCTCCGGACCCAACAGCTACCCCGACACAGGCGGCTTCCCCACCGGCTCCAACCCCTGCCCCGGCGACGGCTCCCGCTCCCGCGGCTCCGGCGGCGCCTGCGGCCCCAACCGGCGCGGCGGTAACGGTACAGAATAAAGATAACGGCGGCAGAGGGCCTTTCGAGTTCGCCCCGACCGAGCTCACTTTTGACGCGGGTCAGACCGTGAGCTTCGCAATCGTCGGCGAGTCGACTTTCCACACGTTCACGGTGGAAGCCCTCGGGATCGATGTCGAGGTAAACGGCAGCGAGACTGTCGATTTCAGTTTCACATTCGACACTGCCGGCACTTACGAAGTGATTTGCATCCCCCACGAAGCCCTCGGCATGGTTGGGACAATAACCGTCAACTGATCTGAGTCGGTATCATCACTCGGGCGTTCCACTCGAATCAGGGAACGCCCGTTTTGTTTTTCGGCGGTTCCTCGATGCGCAACCGGGTTCGCCCGGCAATGGGAAAACGATCGGACGTGAGGTTGGCATGGCTAGAGTAATTGCGGCATTCATGGGACTGATCGTCGCGACGTCCTTGCTTGCATGCAACCGAGCTCCGGACACAGACGAGACACCGCCAGTTCAGCCAGCGCCGATCGCCCCGAACGCGGCGCCAACGCCAGTGTCGACACCCGCCGCCGGTGCACTTCAGGCGTCTCCAACCTCCGCGCCTGAACCGCCCCAGAGCCAGCAACAGGCCGGGGACACGAAGCTCGAGATAGCAGGCGGCCTCGCTCGCTATCGCGTCAACGAGCAGCTCGCTCGACGCGAGCTCCCAAACGACGCCGTCGGCGAGACCTCGGGCATTGCGGGCTCGATCGTGTTCGACGCCGATGGAGTGATTCTTTCGGCGACGTCTCAGCTCTCGATCGACCTGCGAACGCTCAAAAGCGACGAAACACGTCGAGACAACTACATTCGCGATCGGACGATTCAGACCGCGCGATTCCCCACCGCGGATTTCACGCCTCGGAGCACGGAAGGTTTGCTCTGGCCGTTGCAGATTGAAGGCCAGACGACGTTCAAGCTGCTCGGCGACATGACGATGCACGGAGTCACGACCGCTGTCGCGTTCGACGTCACTGCAAGCTTCTCAGGCGACCAGATCACCGCCAAGGCCGGAACGACCATCACGTTCGAGCAGTTCGGCATGTCGAAGCCTCGCCTGTTCCTGATTGTCAGCGTGGCCGACGAGATCAAGCTGGAGCTGGAAATCCAGGCAACGGTCTCGACCCAAAGTTGATTCAAGGCAAGTCACCAATATGCCCGGTAATGCATTCCGCAAAACGCTAAATGCTGTATGTATGCGTTGACGCACATGCCCCGAGAATCTATACTACCAAGACTAAATTCGGGGGATTATGATGCGCATTTCTTGCCTGCAAGAGAACCTTAGCCAGGGCCTGTCGGTCGTCCAGCGCGCGGTCGCCACTCGGACGCCGCTGCCCATCACTCAGAACGTCCACCTGTCCACGGACAACCACCGGCTCAAGCTCGCCGCCACCAACCTGGAGATCGCCATCAGCACTTGGGTCCCCGGCCAGGTGGAAGAAGAGGGCGCGATCACGATCCCAGCCCGGCTGGTGACGGAGTTCGTCAACTCGTTGCCGCAGGATCCGATCAACATCGCTATGGTGCAGCAGCCGCTTGGACTCGAGCTGAGCTGCGGTCGATTCGACGCCCACATCAACGGGCAGGACGCCAACGACTTCCCTCCGATCCCGACAGTCGACACCGGCATCATCGGTAAGATATCGGCAGCCGTCCTGAAAGACGCCATCACCCACGTCGCCTTCGCCGCCGCGACCGAGGACTCCCGGCCTGTTCTGACTGGCGTCAAGGTCGAGATCACCGGCGACGACTTCACCTTCGCCGCCGCCGACGGGTTCAGACTCGCGGTCTACGAGGGCAAACTCCTCGAGCCAATCTCGGAAGACATCAGCTTCCTCATGCCGTCTCGGACGTTGCAGGAAGTCAACCGGCTCGTCGGCTCCCAGGACACGACAATCGAATTTACGGTCACACCATCCAAGAGCCAAGCGCTTTTCCGGCTGGACAACGTCGAGATCGTCTCCCAACTCGTTCAGGGAACGTTCCCCAACTACACTCAGCTGATCCCGGAATCCTTCGACACCAAAGCGATTGTGGACCAAGCAGCCTTCCTTCGAGCCACGCGTACGGCGTCGATATTTGCACGAGACGGCAGCGGCATCGTGCGCCTGAACACCGTTGGCGCAAAAGACGGATCGGAAGGCAAGCTTACAATCAGCTCCCGCGCCGAGGAGCTCGGCGACAATGAAGGCGAAATCGACGCCGCCGTCGAAGGTCCCGAGTCCAAAATCGCCTTTAACAGCAAGTACCTCACCGAGGTTCTGGACGTCCTCGGCTCCGGCGAAATCGCCCTCGAGACGACAACCCCGTCCTCCCCCGGCGTAATCCGCCCTCTCGCCAAAGACGGGTATGTGCACGTCGTCATGCCGATGTTCGTTCAATGGTGATAAATTTAGATACCCATTCACGATGAAAATCTTCTTCTGAGAGTAAATTCCACATGACGGAATCTAATCCGCCTGCCCAGCCTGAAAAAGAGTTGCGCAGGCGGATTCTTTTATTCTTAGAAGAAGAAGATAGACGAGGTGTCGACCATCCTCACGCGATTGAAATAGCCGATGCCCTGAACGAGACGGAAAAAGTTATACTGCGCCATTCCAGGATTCTTGAGTGCGATGGGCTAGTAAAGTTGAGATGGTATATCGGCGGCGGTGCACTGGTGAAACTTCTGCCCAAGGGATTTCTCGAAGTCGAAAAGATAGCCCAGGCGACCCCTGAGACAGACTCCCCTCCAACCTCAGAGACCAGCTCAGAGCCCCAAGAGTTCAAGCATAACAACGCCTACACCGTGGTTATCTGGCGAGGTAAAGAGTATTTGCTTTTGCCCCGTCAAACTCAGTGCGTGCGCCTACTTCATAAAGCGCACACTGATGGCACTCGCTGGTTACGTGGTCAG
>PVBE012822364.1_pt1 | contig 20375 bp, 16 predicted proteins | sample 1631181 | NCBI WGS metagenome assembly PVBE01 (sample SAMN08397723, study PRJNA350692) | Marine metagenome, whole genome shotgun sequencing project. | isolation source: water | place: Pacific Ocean | collected 2012-04 | reverse complement strand
GAGCATACAGGCGTGCCACGTCTTCGTAGCCGATCCAGTCAATCGGCATCCCCCCGATATCTGTTCTAAGCACTCGTAGACTAGTGTCGATCATTACGACCTTACTTTGCTTGAATTCTCAAGTTGAATCAAGCGACACTCAGTGAACGATCTTTTCCAGACATACGGTGGTCATTGTATCTGTTCGCTCCCTCCTCGGTGTGCAACCTGGGCTCGGTGAACCTGGCGGCACACGTCACCGGCGGACAACTCGACGAAAAGGTTCTCTCGACGACTGTACGCACCGCCATCCGCATGCTCGACAACGTCATCGACATCAACTACTACCCGACGCCGGAGGCTCGGACCGCCAACCTGCGGCATCGCCCCATCGGCCTTGGCCTCATGGGTTTCCAGGACACGCTGTACAAGCTCGGCTTCAGCTATGCCAGTGAGGACGCCGTGACCCTGGCGGACCGCAGCATGGAGATGATCTCCTACTACGCGATCCTCGCTTCCACCGAATTGGCGGCTGAACGCGGAACCTACGGTTCATATACGGGTTCAAAGTGGTCACGCGGCCAGTTGCCGATCGACACGATCGAACTGCTGCAACGCGAGCGCGGCGGCTACCTCGAAATCGACCGCGGTGTCACCATGGACTGGTCGGTCGTGCGTGAAGCCGTGCGGACGCACGGCATGCGCAACAGCAACACGATGGCGATTGCGCCGACCGCGACTATTTCCAACATCATCGGCGTCAGCCAGTCGATTGAACCGACGTACAACAACCTCTTCGTCAAATCAAACCTGTCCGGTGAGTTTACCACGGTAAACAACTACCTGATTGCGGACCTGAAGAAGGAAGGGTTGTGGGACAAGGATATGCTCGATGACCTGAAATACTTTGATGGGGTGATTCAGGAGATCGAGCGTATTCCGGAAGACATCAAGCAGAGGTACCTGACCGCCTTCGAGATCGACCCGACGTGGCTGATCCAGTGCGCCAGCCGGCGGCAGAAGTGGATCGATATGGGCCAGTCACTCAACCTCTACTTGCGCGAACCGAGCGGCAAAAAGCTCAGCGATATGTACATGCACGCCTGGCAAGCCGGGCTCAAGACCACGTACTACCTGCGGACGCTCGCTGCCACCCAGATAGAAAAGTCGACTGTCGACATCAACCGCCGGGGCGTCCAGCCGCGGTGGATGAAAAACCGCTCTGCTTCGGCAGAGATCAATATCAAGCGGCAGCCGGAAGCATGTAGTGTCCTTGACCCTGATTGCGACGCGTGCCAGTAGGCGCCTCGCGGTCAGGGCCACGGTTTTTCTCGCCACCAGCCATAACCCATAGAGCCGAACAGGAAGGAGGGTCTCCATGTCTTGCTGTGTCGTCGGCGACGAACGCCCCCAACCGTATGACCTGAGTAAGCGAATCAATGTTGATGATAAACGCCTCATCAATTGCAACAGCGTCGATGTGAATCAACTCATGCCCCTTAAGTACAAGTGGGCATGGGAGCACTACCTGAACGGCTGCGCCAACAACTGGCTGCCTACCGAAATATCCATGCAGCGCGATATCGAGCTGTGGAAATCCAGCCAGTTGTCGGACGCCGAACGCCAGGTGATCATGCGGAACCTCGGCTTCTTCAGTACTGCCGAGAGCCTGGTCGGCAACAACATCGTGCTGGCTATCTTCAAGTTCGTCACCAACGCCGAGGCCCGGCAGTACCTGTTGCGCCAGGCCTATGAAGAAGCTGTGCATACCCACACCTTCCATTATATCGTCGAGTCGCTCAATCTTGACCAACGCGAAGTGTTCAACATGTATCATGAGGTCAACACGATCCATGACAAAGACGCGTTCGAGATGGATCTGACCAACGGGATTCTGGCGGACGACTTCTCCACTTCGACCCTCGAAGGCCAGCAGGAGTTCGTCAAGAACCTGATCGGCTACTATGTCATCATGGAAGGCATCTTCTTCTACAGCGGCTTCGTGATGATCCTGTCATTCCACCGCCGCAACATGATGACCGGCATCGGCGAACAGTTCCAGTACATCATGCGGGATGAGACCATCCACCTTAATTTCGGGATCGACCTGATCAACACGATCAAACTCGAGAACCCGGACCTGTGGACGGAGGATTTCCAGGAACACGTGATCGACCTCATCCGTGACTCCGTCGAACTGGAAATCCGCTACGCCGAAGACTGCCTCGCCAACGGCATCCTCGGACTCAACGCCGGCATGTTCCGCGAATACGCTCAATACATCGCCGACCGCCGTCTCGAACGTATCGGGTTGCCGGCGCAGTATTTCTCATCCACCCCATTCCCGTGGATGAGCGAGACTATCGACCTGGGCAAGGAGAAGAACTTCTTCGAAACCCGGGTCACCGAGTATCAGACCGCGGGTGCCCTGGAGTGGTAAATCCCTCTACCCGGGGGCGCGGGTAGTAACCCGCGCCCCCGGAAGCGGATAGACTCGACTGAAGGCCTTGCAACAAATGAGGCCCTGATCCGGGCTGGCCGCGGCGCCTTTGCGCAGCGCCGGCAATCGATTTACAGGGATGCTGTGCAGACAGGCGGGCAGAGGATGGCCGGGGCGGCGTTTCGCAACGCCCGGGGTTCGCCTTCGCCGGCAGGCAGGCTCAGAGGCTGGCCGTTTCCAGGCGGGTGCTGCCGGCTCGACTGAGGTTCGCGGCGAACATCTTGCTGCCCTCGACCAGCTGCAGCGTCGCTTCCTTCTCCAGCAGCAGTGCCTCGGTGTCGGCAAGGCAGCGGGCGGTCATCGTCCGGGGCACATCCTTGATCAGGGCGATCTCACCGAAGTAATCATGGGCGCCGAGTTCGGCGACCTCTTTCTCGCCCTCGGTCGACTCGTCAATAATCGAGACGCTGCCGGACTGTATGAGATAGAAGAGGTCACCCGCGTCACCTTTGCGGAACAGCGTGTCCCCATTCTTGTACGTGCCCATGGCAATCTTCGGCAGCACCGACCGCACGACCACCGACGGCAAGTCGGCGAACAGGCGGATAGAGAACAGGAAGTGCATGATCTCGAGCTGCCGCTTGACCGTTTCAACGATCTCCGGCCGCTTCTCTCCGAGCACTTCCACATCCTCGCGGTACAGCGTCAATACGGTTGTCGGCGAGACTGTGCGGACGTTGGCCATGCGCTTGGAATCCTCGAGCAACGCCGCCTCACCGAAGAAGTCACCACGATTCAAGAACGCCAGAATGTAGCTGTCTCCGACGAGGTCGACCTCTTCGACCTGCGCCCGGCCGTCGACGATGATGTAGCAGCAATCGGCCGCATCGCCCGATTGCACCAGCAACGTGTCGGTCGGGAAATGCTGCAGGACCATGCGCTGTGACAGAAACAGCTTGTCCTCTTCCCCCAGGCCCTGGAAGAAGTTGATGCCGTTATACAACTCCAGGCAATCCGCGCTGTTGACCGCCGAATCGGGAAAGCTGAACCGCGTGTTTTTCAGCACGTTGTGATACAGCGCCAGGTAGCACTCGTAGTTGAGCTTGTTGAAGGCCTGGCGGAAGACTTTGTTGCTGAACTCCGCACCAAAGTACCGGGCGATGGCCGCGTCAATGCCCGAGATGATGCCCTGGATGTCGCGCCTGAGCCCATCGAGATCGTCGCCGTCAAGGTCCATGTGCTTGCTGAAGGCGAATCCGGATTTGCCGACGCGCCGTTCAATGACCGGTGCGAAACTGCCGCACTTGGCCCGCAGGATTTGGCCGATATTCTGCTGCAGCTCGTTGAACGTCGTTGCCAGGGCTCCCGCCTCGTCGCCGGCCGCCGGGTCGTCGAGAATCAGCAGGTCCGCATCGAGCGCCGCGTCGTTCAGGTGCGCGTGGTACGCCAGGACGGACAGCGCCATCAGGACGGAGGCGATGAAATCGACCTGCTCCGCCGCCAGCCCCATCGTCGTCGCATTCGCCGCCCCGCCGCCCACGGCGCCGACAAGACTGACGACGAACAGCGCCAGGCCGATGAAAAACAGCCAGGTCGGCAAGGCAAATACGGTGCCGCGCCAAAGGAACGAGAATTGCTGTTTGCCCAATACCGCCAGCACCGGCGGAACCAGGAGAACCGCAGCGAGTATCTCGAGCGGGACCGGCGAGCCGATGACGGCGTGATTGAAGACGCAGGCACCGCCAACCGCCGTGGCGAGTCCGACGGCAGCAATTTGGAGAGTTGCCGACGAAGCGCCGCCACGGAAAGTACAGTAGGCCATGAACAAGCCGGCGAGCAGCAGCACGACGCCGGCCAGCCCCGCCGCCAGGGTGTACAAATCATGCAACTCTTTCGGTACCTGCGTGATTGCCAGGATGAACCCGATCAGGCCACCGGCGGTGACTGCCAGGGCCGCATTCGGCCGGCGGAACAACGGTTGCTGCGACAGGAAACTCCAGATGAAGTAGAACATGCAGAAAATTGACAGAATAAACGACAGCATGACGGGCACCAGCAGCAGCAGCAGCACGACCACCAGCACGTTGTCCGTCTGCCCGTGTGCCGGGCCCTGGCTGAGCCAGCCGGAGAACATGTTGAGCATGTCGATCTTCAAATCGTCGTCGTGCGTCATCACGACCTGCCCCAGCCTGGTGACCAGGAGCACCCACAACACAATGGAGCCGATGTAGCCGAGGAAAAAGCGGTGCTCCCTGCACATCTGGTTCCTCATCGTCAGGTTCTCGATCAACTTGTGCTGCACAAAGCTGAAAGCCTTTTGCCGGAAATCCTGGAGACGAATACACTCGCTCATGATCCCATGCAGATCGCTGCCGGCAAACGGCGACAGGTGCAGGAAGGAACGGATCAGCAGGACATACATGACCTTGTAGGTCAGGGCCACTCCGAAAGTGCTCAACGGCAGCGTGCGGTTGCTGTTGAGAACCAGCAGCAGGACACAGGCCGCAACAAGTAACAGTTCGAAGCCGATCCCCGCGAAGCTCGCCACCATCCGCTGCCGCATCGGCAGGATGTTGCGCCATTTCCGCGGGTGATGGAACGACGGCACGCCATACAGCCCGAGGGTCATGGCCGGGTGGCGGCCGGTGAAGGATCCTTCGACCGCGGAGACGACCAGTTCGCGGATGAACGAAGCGATCACGCCGATCACGATCATCAGCAGCAGGCCGTAGCCGTACGTCGTCGTGACGTCACCGATGAAAGTGCCTTCGAAGGCCTGCTTGAAACGGAACAGCGGCTGCAGCTGCAGGCCGGAAATGGCACCGAGACCGACCGCGATCGCCGCCACTGCCAGGACGATCACCGGCCGGGCACTGAGCATGGCGATCTTCAGCAGCCCGCCCAGGATCGACGACAACACGCCGGTACCCGGCAACGGCAGGCGCAGGCCGAAGGTCGCTTCGTCGGTCGCGGTCGCACCACCGCTCCCGCTCTCACGCAGATGCGGATCCTCGGTGAGCAGACCGTGCTCCCACAGCCGTCCGATCAGGGCGTACACCCGCGAGAGCACCAGCGACTGTTCGACCTCGAGAAACCGGACGCAGATGTCGTTTACCGATGCCTGCCCGTCAAACCAGTCCCAGAGCTTCTTTTCCTCTTCCGACAGGATGGCGACGGTCCGGCTGCCTGCCGTCGTGATCGCATAGCGCGCGGTTGCTTCCGCGGCACCGCGGTCAAAGACCTCAGCCCCCTTGGCCTGCTGCGGCTTGTAAGCGGCCGGATCGAATGTGCTGGCGTTCGTAGTGCCCATACTCTGCAACCCGGTCTACGGGCAGTCCCCCAGGTCGAAATTGTCCTCATTATCTTCATCCCCGAAGCAATCAAGGATCGAGTCAACGTCGTACGGAGTTCCGGTAATGTTGTACTGGAACGGCAGCGGATATCCGCCGTCGTCGACATTGTTCTTGAGATTGACATGGCCATCGCCGTAAGTGACGTTCGAGTTGCGCAGATTGTGGCTCTCACCCACAGGACTAAACGGCCTGCCGTCATAAGGGGGAAAGGAAATAACGGTCCATGATCTCGTCTGGTTCCAATCTATCAGCACCGCCTTCTTGTCCGGCTCGCTGTAATCCTCGAACTGCGCGATGTTATGTTTGTACACGCTGTCACCCGTGTCCGGATCCTTGTACTCATCTCGCACACCGCGATAGACCCACGAAATAGTGTAGAGACTCGCGTTGTCCCACGTTTCCACCCCCCAGGCACCACGGGAATTGAAGTCGGAGAGCACGCAGAACATCGATTCAACCAGCGAAGCGTTTGGTCCCTCGACCAGAAGCCCCAGCCCACGCGATTCATTTTGTAAACGAATATACGACGACGGCTCGTCGTAGTTTGTCGGCGAGGCGTACCCCGTCAATCCCTTGGCTGTCGGCAAATGCTGATTGTTCGCATCGTGATTCGACAAGCCGATGTAGCACTGCCGCATGTTGTGCATGCAGACAGCGACAAGTGCCACATTGCGCGCTTCCTTCAGTGCCGGAAGCAACATAGCGAACATGATCATGATGATCGTCGCCACCACCAGCAGCTCCGGCAAGGAAAAACACCGGCAGCGGGAGCGCCGTTCAGAAACGACGCGGTGCGTCGCCTTCAATACAGCATCTTCACTCATACGCAGAGTTTCGAGTCCTGCTTTGGTCTGTAAACTTTGTGCCGCCCGCCACTCGCTGCCGCGGCCCAGCCGGCACTCGGCAGTCGTCTGCAAGGGAAGTGATTAAAGAGGTCTTGCAATGGCCCTCCCGATGCTGTTTAAATATAGAATAATGGCACACTAATGCAATACCAGCGAACGATCTTTGGCACCTGCGGCGTGTCCCGTATTGACCGGCATGAAATGTGCCGGGTGCCCGGAGATCGCATCGGACCGCCGTTCCTGGCACTACCAATCCCCGGCGAGAATATTACTGCTGCAACAGGGTGATTAATTTCACCTACGCCGGGCCCACCGCCATTGCCAGAGGCGTCGCGTCTAAAAAAAAAGCAGCGACCGCCGAAATTCGACGGTCGCTGCATGGATGTAGGTTGGTTAAAAGCGGTCTGCTGCCTAGCTGCCAGTCCACGACGCGAGCTTGCGTGACGCAAAGTCCCGGCCGCCGATGCCAAAGGCAATTGCCGCCGCAACAGCGAGAGCGCCGAGCGCCAGGGTGGACGCGTGTTTATTTTGGAGGAGGCCGCCGACAGCATCAATCTCATTCAAGCCCATGATCACCGCACAAAGGACGATCACAATCTTGGTCAGGGATGCCAGCCCTCCGGCATTGGATGCTCCACTGCCCCTGATCACCGTTGTCGCGATATTGGCCAGGTAGAGGCCGATGGCGATGATGATACCCGCGACCAGCACCTGGCCGCCAAGGCCGAGGAAGTCGCTGAACAGATTTGCCGTGGCCGTGACGCCCAACGTGGTCAACGCCACGACACTGCCGTACAACACAACCGCACCGAAGGTCACCGTGCCAGCGACAGCCGACAGTTTGCCGCCGCCAGCAGCCCCTTCCGACTGCAGACCGAGCTTGGTGACGACTGTGTCGAAGCCGACGGCCGCCAGCACATCCGTGGTCAACCCACTCACGACCTTGGCGATCGCCAGCGTCACCACCAGGATGATCAAGGCGCTAATGATCGCCGGAATCTTGTCCTCCAGCGCCGCCAGACCGGTCGCCGCTGCGGCAGTTTCCGACAGATCGAGAGCACCCAGTGCACTGGTCAGCACGGGAATCAGGATACCGATGTACACCAGCAAGCCCAGCAGGCCCGAGAGCTTTTGGTCATTGAGCACCTTGGCGATGCCGAGCTTTCCTGCAAGCGTGTCAAGGCCGGACGCACTACCCACCTCCGTGACGAGTCGGCGCACCACCTGTGCGATCAGGCAACCAATCCACAGAATCACCGCGGCAGCCAGTATGTTAGGCCCATGCTCCGAACACGCATCCAGCAGCGTATTCACCCACTCTATTGATGTGCCTACCCTCAATGTTGTGAGGATAACCGGCAGGAACAGCAGGAAAACCGCATAGTACAGGGCATCACCGGCCGTGGACGACTGCGGCGCCGATTCGGAACCCGTTCCAGACTGGTCTGCAGCTCCTCCGGCGTTGTCAATCGCCGTGTTCGCCGCCCCCAGCACCTTTGAGACAATCAAACGTGCCAATGTCGCCAGCACCCACGCCACCAACACCAGAATGGCGGCACAAATAACCGGCTGCCACCACTCAACTACCACCCCCCATAATTTATTGAGGGAGCCCTGCGGCTCAAAGTCATCCCCTTGCAACTGGCCAACCACCCCGAGCGCAACCACCAGCATAATCAGGTAGAAGATCGTCGAGGACACAGACTTCGCGGGCGAACCGCCGCCCAGCCCGGTGCTGCCCAGCCAGTCGGAGACTGAGCGTCCGACCTTGTTGCCATCAAGGAGCTTGGTAATACCGAGTGCAACGACCTTGGCGATGATAAAGCCAACCAACAGCAATACCAAGGCCCCGCCGATGCCTGGCAGGAATTCAATTACATTCGCATATACAATATTAAATGCATTTTCCGCTGCAGGAACTACCTCTCCCGCGTCAGCGGAGGTTTCCTCCTGTGCCATTGTCATTGGGACACTGGCGAACAGGAAGAACACCATCATTTCGATAAGTCCTTTGCACTTCCAACCGGCTTGCTTCGTAACTTGCTCTTTCTCTTTCATTGGTGATTCCCCACTCAATGTTGCTCCAAAGTTGTCTCGGAGCAGTGATTTGGTTGCCATTGGTCGATGATCGACCGCAGTAATCAGCAGTCCAGTGGCTTGAACCGCCTTTTTTGTGAATCACGACTATCTGAATTGAGGGAAAAAACAAATTATTCCATAGCCATCCCTCCAGTAGGTTTGCACTGAACCGTGTTTATGGAAAAGAATGGAACGAGCGGTACGATTTGCCAATGTGAGATACAATTCGACTGTTGCCGAAAAGAAGCAAATCGTGACGCCGTCACTGGCTGGTGACGATGAATCTACACCATTGTAGCAGTTGTGCTAACTGATTCTACAAATATTTTTTCGGGGGATTCCCACCCTGCCTGGGGCTCAAAACGCCGGATCATTGCCATGGGGGCCGTGAGGGCCGGCAATGGCTTGGCACTATTGACCCATGCTATTGGCTTACATTGCCTCGGCGATACACCTCATCATCACCGAAACAAGCCGTTAGGTGGATCGCGGTGTCACCCTCCAAGCCACCTGTTTCCTTCCCAGGCGAACAAGACACGCCCGGCCAGGACGGTGGCTGAAAAATTCTTCAGCCCTGTCCCAATTCCGCCGAACGCTCGGCAGCTGCCCGGATCACTCGGGCCATGATCTCGCGGAACTCCGCGTCTTCGAGTACCGCCAGGCCGGCAGCGGTCGTCCCGCCGGGCGACGTCACTGCCGTGCGCAGCTCGTCGGGTGTCCCCATCTTTCGGGCTGCCATCTCGGCAGCTCCGGCAACCGTCTGCACGGTCAACGCCAGCGCCGCCTCCGGCGCCAGGCCGACGAGCTCGGCGCCGTCGACCATTGCCTGAACCATTTCAAAGACATATGCCGGGCCGCTGCCGCTCAGTCCGGTTACGGCGTCCAGTTTCGACTCGTCCATCTCCATGACAATGCCGACCGCCCCGAAAATCCGCTCCACCAGCGCCCGGTCGTCAGCCGTCACGCCGCCGCTGCAGGCGTAGACCGCGGCCCCCTTGCCGACCAGCGCCGGCGTATTCGGCATCACCCGCACCAGCCGGTCGCTGCCCACCCACTTCTGCAGGTTCGCCAGCGACAGGCCGGCGGCAATAGAGACGAACAGCTTGTCACCGAACATCCCGTGCAGCGGCAGCAGCACTTCCGCCGCGACCTGCGGCTTGACCGCCAGCACAACGACATCGGCCGTCGCCAGCGCCGTCTCGTTGTCCGCCTCTGTCGCGATCCCGGTCGCTGCCGTGAAGGCGTCGCGCGCCGCCACCAGGATGTCCGCGGCAACGACGTCGCCAAGGCGACAGATGCCGCCCTCGACCAGGCCGCCAGCCAGCGCCGTGGCCATTTTTCCCGCTCCGATGAAGGTGATTTTCATACTGTCATAGAGTAGCGCATGCCAGGCGGTTTTCGAGGCACTTCCGCACCTTATTCACCGTCGGATAGTCACGGAACAGAAAGCCGTTCGCGGCAAACCAGCCACTGCCCTCCAGCGCCCCATCGATTTCAGGCTTCGACAGCAGTGAGCGGTCGACACCGATAATCAACGGCAGGTCCGGATTCGCCGCCCCGAAGACCAGGCGCTGCAGCAACTGCGTGCCGTGCCACCGGTGGAACAGCTCCAGGTGCACACGGCCCCCGTCGGAGTTCTCGAAACTGAAATCGGGAAACACCAGTTGCTGGTCGCCGCTGTCGATGAACGGGGTTTCGCCGACAATCGTCCACTCCCCCACCGTTTCCCGGAAGTGGCGGTGGAACATGCCGATCTCCTCAGGCACATACGCACTGAAGTTGCGATACGCACTGACCAGCCCGAGTTTCTGATCGGCCACCAGGCGAACTTCCTGGCCGTTGCGGACGCTGACCGTCGTCTCCAACCGCCACTTGGACAGGCTGCAGACCGCCGGGAAAAAAGAGGCCAACTGCAGCCCGTACTTGCCGGTATTGCCCAACACGCTCGCCGGCCCGTCGATGACGATGCGCAGTCGCGATTCATCATCTGCCTTTTTGTGGCGCTTCGTGTCGGCGCGATGAATCGTCGCCAGCAGGCGAAAAAACTTGAGGTACTTCATCAACCGCCGCAGGTTCGCCGCCTCCGGTTCATCGATTGTCAGGGTCAGCGACTGGGCCTGCAACAGCAGCGACTGCACCTGGGCGCAGTTGTAGCGCTCGAGCAACTGCTGCGGGGACAGGTCGCGGAAGCGCACGAGACGCTCGTTCTCCGGGAGGTCCTGGTAGATGTCGAGGTCACCGGCATCGGCCAACGCCTGCTCGCGATACGCTTCAAAGCTCATCCCAGCCGCCCGCCGCAGCAGATTTGCCGAATCCGCGAACAGCCGGCCGCGGTGTTCGGCGAAATCGACATCCTCGGCGTGCCCGAACCCGGCTCGATCCTGCAGCAGTTTTTCCAGGCCACAGGCCAGTTTGCGGTCGCTGATGCAGTTGAGCGCCGGCTCCACGACGTCGGCGATCTCCGCTCGACTGACGCCGGGCTGCCGATAAATAGTCAGCAGCTCCTCGGCAAGTTGCAGCAGCGTCGCGTTGCCGGGGTCGACGAACTGCGGCTTTACCGTCCCTTTGACGATGCGAAATCTAAGAAGATCTTTGGTAAGCACGATGCTGCCGCCGCCGGTCGCTAATGTGATATTCTGAAGTGCCCTCGCTCACCAGCTCGTAGAGCTCTGCCTGCTTGCCCGCCATCGGCCGCAGGATGCGGCCGAGCCGCTGCACGTGCTCGCGAATGCTGCCGCTGCCCGACACGACAATGCCGACGCTCGCCTCGGGCACGTCGATGCCTTCGTTCAGCACCTTGCTCGATACCAGCACCGGGTAATCGCCGGCACGGAACTTGTCCAGGAACGCCTTGCGCTCGACCACCTTCGTATGCTGTGTAATCACCGGCACCAGGAACTGTCGGCCCAGCGCATACGCCGTGTTGTTGTCGGCCGTGAAAATCAAGGTGCGCTCACCCGCATGCCGCTGGATCAGGTCCCAGATCATGCGGAACTTGCCGCGGCTGGCGGCGGCGATGCGTTTCTGCGCCAAGTACGCATTGAACACGGCGCGCCCGCCCGGCATGCGGGCGCAAAGCCCGGTAAACTGCTGCCAGCCGCGCGGGTTGCCGAAATTCACGCCGTTGGCCCGGACGAAGTCGATATACGTCTTGCGGTTGCACTCGTATGCCTCCGCCTCGTCGTCATCCAGCGGCAGCTCGATGCGATGGGTCTCGTACGGCGCCAGGATTGCCCCTTCCAGCTCATCGATGTCGCGCCGGAAACAGATCGGCCCGACCAGTTCCTCCAGCACCGCGTCACCGTCGTCGTTACACTCCGGCGTCGCCGTCAACCCGAGGCGATACGGCGCAATCGACATCGCCGCCGCCGTGCGGTTTACCCGGCCCGGCAGGTGGTGGCATTCATCGAAGACGATGAGGCCGAAACGGTTGCCGATGAACTCCATCATGATCACCGCCGAATCGTAGGTGCTGACGGTCAGGTCCTGGACGTCCTTGCTGCCGCCGCCCAGCATGCCGACCGGCACCTCGAACGCCTCCTCGAGCCGGGTCGCCCACTGCTGCATCAAATCGAGTGTCGGCACGACGACCAGGGCCGGCCGCTGCACATCGGCGATCGCCATCATCGCCAGGAACGACTTGCCGGCGCCCGTCGGCAGCACCGCCACGCCCCGCCGCCGTGCGGCGTTCCAGGCGGCCAGCGCCTGCCGCTGCAGCGGCCGCGGCATCATCACGTCGCTCAGTTCAAGGGGAGATGGCGCAAAGGCCCGGGCGCGGTCGTCGTACGGCAGCCCGCCGCAATGCAATTTGCGGACGATTGCAGCGTACAGGTGGGCCCCGGCACGATACCTGCCAATCCGCTCATCGTACGTGAGGTACGGTGCGATCGGATCGACCGATGCGGACTCCGCAACTTCGACCAGCAGCGTGCCGTAATTGTAATCGATCGTAAACATGTGTTGTCCGGGCGGGCATGTGCGGGGTTCGATCACCGCCGGTCCAAGATGCCTGAGGTACAGCGCAAATTCAACCGGGAATGCCGTTTTGGACAAACGGATTCTGCCGATTGACAATCCAGCAGCGTGCCGTAATTGTAAGCAATCGCAAACATCGTTGCCAGGCGGAGCATGCGCGGGGGTCCGATCACCGCCGGTCCAGGATACCCGAGGTGCGGCGCGAATTCAACCGGAGATGCCGTTGTGGACGAACGGATTCTGCTGATTGACAACTCAGACGTCGACGCCAGCCGCCAACATGGCGAGCTGATCATCCACAGGTTCCCGTTTACCATCGGCCGCATGCCGTCCGCCGACGAGAACGAGATCACCAATCTCGACCTGCGCGAAAGCGACCTGGAACTGCGCGAAGAACACTCACCGTTCATCGCCTCGCGCAACCATGTCGAAATTGGCTTCTCCGGCGGCCGGGCCTATGTCAAAGACCTGGGCAGCATGAAAGGCACACTGGTCAACAACGTCGAGGTCGGCGGCAACCGCAAGGCCGAGTCGGCCATCCTCTCCGGCGGCGCCAACACCATCCAGCTCGGCACCAGTCGCTCCCCCTGGAAATTCCGTATCATCGTGGAGTCCGGCCAGGAGAAGCCCCGCATGGTCGTGGCCGATGATGATGAGACCGTCCGCAAGCTGCTCCTCGACACCTTCAACCGCGAATTCGCCGTCATCCCGGTGGAGAACGGCTACAAGGCGTTGAACGCCTGCATCAACGAACACCCGGACATCGTGCTGCTTGACTGGCAGATGCCGGACATCGAAGGCATCAAGGTTTGCCAGACGTTGAAGGCCAACGTCCGCACCGCCACGTTGCCGGTCATCATGGTCACCGGCATGGACACCACCCCGGACCGCATCCGCGGCATGAGTGTCGGTGCCGACGAGTACATTACCAAACCTTTCGATGTCCACGAAATCCGGGCACGGGTCAACGCCGTCGTCGATCGCCAGCGGCAGGCCCGCAACCAGCACTGGCTCAGCGGCATCCCCAGCGAAGCGCGGCTGCAATCCGAGTTCGACCAGCTCGCCGCCAGCGACGCACCGCCACACAGCCTGATTACGGTCACGGTCGGCGGCCTCGGCTGTTTGCAGGAGGAAAGCGGCACCATCGCCGCCGAAGTTATGTCCCGGCGCATCTCCGAGGTGTTGTGGCAGCAGTCCCTGGCCAGCAACCGCACCGTGCCCGCCCAGCTCAGCCTCAACCGCTGGTGCCTGCTTTGTCCGGACGACGGCGCCCGCGGCCTCGAAGCCGCGGTCAAAGAGAATCTCAAAAACCTGCTGGCCGATACCCCGGCATCGTTCAAGATCAAACGCCATGCCACCGCCAAATACTGCAACTACCGCCAGCTCACCGAAAAAATCTGAGCCGGCACGGATTATTGTGGTGTGACCCATTGCTGCCGGCGATTCGAAATCGCCGGGACAACTGGAAGTCAGGCGTCCTGCAAAGGAATAATGGATCGGCACTTTTACGATTCGATTTCACCGGCGGCAACGCACTGTACCGCTAAAATTCCCCTCCCACACACAGGGTTGCCACCTCTTATTCATTTTCCTGCTGGCATTGGCCGCAACAGCACGTCATGATACTGCCATGCAGAAACAGGAACAGATCGCCATCGACGGCCCCGCCGCCTCGGGCAAGAGCACGGTTGCACGGCTGCTGGCAGAGGCGCTCAACGCCTACTTCGTCAACACCGGAGACATGTACCGGGCCCTCACCTGGCAGGTCATGAAGCACGGCATCGATCCGCGTAACGACCCTGGTGCCGTCGCCCCGTTGCTCGAACATCTCGACCTGACCTGTCGCCCCGACGCGGCCAACCGGTTGCGCGTCTACCTCAACGGCACCGAAGTGCCGCCGGCCGAGATCCGTGCCCCCGGCATCACTGCCGCAGTCAGTTTCCTCGCCCGCATTCCCGCCGTCCGCCAATGGCTCGTGACGCGCCAGCAAGCGCTCGCGACCCTCGGCCTCACGGTCACCGAGGGGCGCGATATCGGCACCGTCGTTTTTCCGCAGGCGCGTTTCAAATTCTTCGTGACCGCGACCCCCGAGGAACGGGCCAGGCGCCGCCTGCGGCAGACCGGTGAGACGATCGACGGCGCCACACTGGCATCGGTGACGGCGGCGATTGAGGAACGCGACCGACTCGACAGCACCCGGGAGGTCGCGCCTTTGCGGCCGGCCGACGACGCCCTTGTCGTCGATACGACCGGGCGCCCGGTCGAAGCCGTCGTCAACGAGCTGGCGGCAATTATCAGGGAGGGCCTGGCCTGAATGGAGAAGTCAAGGATCAGCTATCGCGTACCTTACGCCGATACCGACCAGATGGGCGTCGTTTACTACGCCAACTACTTCGTCTACTTCGAGCGGCTGCGCAACGAGTTGCTGCGCGACCTGGGCTATACCTATGGGGAAATGGAAGTGCAGGGCCTGCAGCTGCCGGTGATCGAGGCGCACTGCGACTATAAGTTGCCGGTGCGTTATGACGACCTGATCGAGATCTCCGGCTGGGTGGAGGAATGCCGTGGCGCCAGGCTCAAAGTGCGCTGCGAAATCCACCGGGACGGCGAACTGCTGGCGTCCGGTCACACGATCCACGTCTGTGTAACAATTGCCACGCGCAAACCGAGGCGCCTACCGCCGGAGCTCGCGGATCAGCTGATGGCCGGCGTCAGGGGGACAGTGCATTGAGCGGCATGCGCGACACCGACGACAGGACCGCGAACGGCAGCTTCAGCACCGCCCCGATGATCTGGAATGGCGCCTGGACACCGCGGCCGATGTCACTCATGGCACTGCCCGCAGTGATGCCGGGCAACGGAGACATTACCAGTTTGACGGCGCCGAGCGGCAGGTAAAACAGGTTCGCAACCGCGGCCGGCACAGTCGCAGCCGAAGCCGCCGCATCAATGGCGTGCGGCGTGCTCTGCAGCGCCGCGTACGCAGCCTGCGGGCTGGCGGTGTAAGCTTCGCTTTCGGTCGCACCGAAGCACAGACAAAATCCCACGGTCAAAACTGCAACAGATAGTTTGCGCATCTTGGATCTCCGAATAAGTGGAAACGACGGCTGGATGGATATCGAAGGCGATAATGTACTGCAACAAACAGGAAACCCGAAATCCATGTTTTCATTTCCCGTCACCCCCCCGTGCCCTTCGTGGAGATCTCTGTTTCCCCGCGCTTGACGCCACCGGCAGTACCGACAATAGTTGAGATGACCGCGGAAACTTCATCACTGGTCAAGGCCATATGTCATCAGTCACACTGTTCGACGCACTGCTGGATATCCTCGAACGCCGGCGCCGGGACAATCCGTACATCGAATTGTCGCCGGAGAACCAGACCTTCCTGACCCAGGCAGCTTTGCACGCCAGCAGCGCACCGACACCGGCCACACCGACACCCGCCGCACTGCCACCGACTGCCCCGGCCGACGACGACCGCACCCCAAAGCCCGCCCCGCAACCACCCGGGCGCGAACCGCCGGCCGCCGAGGCGCCCAATACGGCAGCGCAGCCGACCGCCGAGCCCATCGACCTTGGCAACACCGACCTGGTCGAACTGGAAACCATGGTCAGCGCCTGCACACGCTGCGAACTCTGCAAAGAACGCAACCGCACCGCCTTTGCCGACGGCAGCGCCGACGCCGACCTGATGTTCATCGGTGAAGGCCCGGGCGCCGACGAAGACCGCGAGGGCATCCCTTTCGTCGGTGCCGCCGGTCAACTGCTGACGAAAATCATCGGCGCCATGAAGATCAGGCGCGAGGATGTGTACATCGCCAACATCGTCAAATGCCGACCGCCGCGCAACCGCAATCCCGAACCCGACGAAGCAGCCGCCTGCCTGCCGTACCTGGAGCGGCAGATCGAACTGGTCGCCCCGAAAGTCATCATCACCCTCGGCGCCGTGCCGCTGCGCTTCCTGTTGGACCAAAAAGGCATCCGCCGGCAACGCGGCAACTGGCTCGACTACAAAGGCATCCCCGTCATGCCAACCTTCCACCCGTCTTATCTGCTGCGCGTGCCCGACGCCAAGCGCGACGTCTGGAACGACATGCAGCAGATCATGGTGCGACTCGGCATCCAAAAATGAATGAGGCCCCGAAAACCCGACCACCTCTGGGCAAGGCGCTGTTCGTGCTGACCGCCCTGGCGCTGGTCGCGGGCGGCCTGCTCTGGCACAACACCCGGCCGCAGCGCAACAGCGGGCCCTACACCGCCATAGAGCATGTGATGGGCACCCGCGCCGGTGTCACCTTCTGGACCGACAAAGATTCCGGCGCCCACGCCGCCAGCACGGTATTTGCCATCTTCAGGGAGATCGACGAGCAGTTCAGCAACTACAAGCCCGACTCTGAACTGTCGAAACTCAACGCCACAGCCCACCAACAGCCTTTCCAATGCACCGGGCGCATGTGGGAGCTGCTCAACGCCGCACGAACCGCGTGGCGCGCCAGCGGCGGCGGGTTCGATATCTCCGCCGGCCCGCTCATGCACCTGTGGGGGTTTTACACGAAACGCCAGGAACTTCCGTCCGCCGAAGAGATCGCGGCGGTCACGGCGTTGGTCGGTCTCGACAAGATCGTCTTCGACGACGACGAGCGCACGGTCTTCTTTCCCCGGCAGGGGATGATGCTGGATACCGGCGGTATCGCCAAAGGCTACGCCATCGACCTGGCCGTCGCCGCGGTCCGTGAGCTGGGGATCGACCGCGGTGTCATCGACCTGGGCGGCAACATGTTCTGCATGGCCAAGCCACCGCCGGGCCGGGACTCTTACAGCATCGGCATCCGCAACCCGCGCGCCAAGGAATACCAGACTATTCTGGGGTCCGTTGCCATTCTCAATCAGTCGGTCGCCGGCAGCGGTGACTACGAGCGCTTCGCCGAGGTCGGCGGCCGCCGAGTCTGCCACATCATGGACCCGCGCACCGGCCATCCGGTCAAGGGTGTGGCGCATGTCAGTGTCGTCGCGAAATCAGCGCTGGCCGCCGACACCCTCTCGACCGCCGCCTTTGTCAGTCAAGGCAGTAATCTGGACGCCCTGGCCGAGATCGATCCGGCGGCCCAGTTTTTCATCGTCCACATCAACCCCGATGACAGCCTGTCAACGGTGACGCGTGGTGATCTGTGGCAAGCATTGACGATCGAGGGAGTGACCAATGGCACAGTTGAATGAGCTCGTGGAATTTCTGGACGGGGCGTTGGCGATCAGCAGTATCCCGGCCGACAGATCGAACAACGGCCTGCAAATCCAGGGTGGCGATACCGTGACGACGGTCATCGGCGCTGTCGACGGCTGCCTGCAGACGTACAAGGCCGCCGCCGAACGCGGTGCCGACCTGATTTTTGTCCATCACGGCGAAAGCTGGGGGGACTCCCTCAAGCGCCTCACCGGGCACACCGCCGAGCGCCTCCGCGTTCTGTTCAAGCACGACATCTCCCTGTACGCCGCACACCTGCCGCTCGACGCCCACCGCGAACTCGGCCACAACGCCATCATCGCCAACACCCTCGGCCTGCGCCAGCAGTCGACGTTCGCCGAATACGCCGGCGCGGAGATCGGCATTCGCGGCGAAGTCGATGCGACCACGGTCGCTGACCTGGCGGCGCTGGTCGATGAGCGGTTGTCAACGCAATCGGTCGTCTACAGCTTCGGCAGCAGGGAGATTCGCCATGTCGGTGTGATCTCAGGTGCCGGCGCCGGCGCCATTCCGGAATGTCACCGCCTCGGCATCGACTGCCTGATCACCGGCGAATCGGGCCACACCGATTACCACGTGATCCGTGAACTGGGCGATGTTGCCGTCATCGCCGCCGGTCATTACAGGACCGAGGTGCCAGGTGTCATCGCCGTGCTTGACCTCCTGAAAAAGCAGTTCGACGTCACCTGTGAGTTCGTCGATTTCCCCACCGGGCTGTAGGCGGCGGCGTTTGCCCTTGACGTTCTGCCGGAAGCGGGGGCATCCTCGACCGCGCCTCCGGAAGAGCTATTTCCCCAGCCACGCCTCGTACGACTGCTCGAGGCTCTCCGCCATCCTGGCGAAGTCAAAGCGTTCGACGGCATCCGCCCGTGCCGCCGCACCCATTTCCCGGCGGCGCTCCGGGTTGCGGATGAGCTCGAGCCAGGCGGCAGCCAACGGTTCGGCTTCGAGCGGCGTGACGCGACCGGTCTCGCCGTCACGGATGATGTCCGGCAGCATGCCGTAGTCCGAGACGACGCAGGCGATGCCCATGGCCATCGCCTCGCGCACCGCCCGCGCCGTACCGTCGAAGCCGGGCATCAGCAGCGTGAAGATGTCGAACACCGCCAGCGTGTCGACGTAATCGTCCATCCGGTAGCCGCCGAAAATCACCTGGCTTTCAAGGCCGCGCGCCTTGATCGGCTCCCACACCGTTGACGGCATCTGGCTGGAGTTGCCGAGCAACACGAAGCGGGCTTCCGGCACCTCGGCAGTCACCGCAGCAACAGCATCGAAAAACACCTCCATGCGCCGATACTTCTGGAACCGCGTCACCAGGCCAATCACCGGGCCAGCCGCCGGCAGGCCAAGCTCCGGCCGCAGGTCACGTCTTTCGCAATCCGGGCGGAAGCGCTGCAAATCAATGACCATCGGCAGCACGCGGATTTTCTCCGGCGGGATGGCGAAGCGGTCGATGTACCCCTGCCGAAACCCGTCGGTATACACCAGCATGCCGTCGGTCAGCCGGTTCAGCAGCACCTTGTTGATCAGCGACCCCCCGAGGACCGAACGGCGGTGCAAAGTCCGCACCAGCAACGGCCGACCGGCGCCGAGCTTGCGGGTGCAGAGCGTCCCGATCCCATGGTCGTGACTCAGGTGCGTGTGAACGATGTCGAACTCCCGGCTGCGGATGAAGCCGGGCAGTGCCCGCCAGTCGTGCCAAGTGTCCGCCGGGCCGAGGTAACGGCTGAGCCGGAATTGCGTCGTGCACGGCAGGCCGTACTCGGCGATCTTTCCTTCGACCGTCTCGTCCACGATCTTGTCGTCCGGGCGGCGCGGGCAGGCGATCAGGATTTCATGACCACGCTGCTGCAGGCTGAGGCAGGCCTGCAGCACCGGTTCGGCGGGGCCGGTCCAGCGCCAGTCGCTGTATAGATGGAGGATCTTCACGGGCGGCGGTTGTTGGATTGTCCATGTGGTGCGGGATAAGATACTGCATGGAGAACCTGCTCAAAGACCTTAAGGCCGAAATCGAAGGAGATGTTCGATTCGACACCTTCTCCCGCCGGGCCTACAGCATCGATGCATCGATCTACCAGATCGACCCGGTCGGGGTCGTGCTGCCGAAGACTGCCGAAGACCTGCTCACCGCCATGGCGATTGCCGGGCATCACAACGTTGCCGTCGTCCCGCGCGGCGCGGCAACCGGCATTGCCGGCGGCTGTATCGGGCCGGGCCTGGTCATTGACACCTCGAAATACCTCAACCATATCATCGACGTCGACTACGACGCCGAGACCGCCCTCTGCGAGCCCGGCGTCGTGCAGGACCAGCTGAACTGCGTCCTGGCACCACGCGGCTACCGGCTCGGCGCCGATACCTCGACCGGCAGCCGGGCGACACTCGGCGGCATGCTGGGCAACAACTCCTCAGGCGCGCATTCGATGCGTTACGGCAAGATGGTCGACAATGTCGAGGCG
>PVBE012331136.1_pt1 | contig 20376 bp, 19 predicted proteins | sample 1631181 | NCBI WGS metagenome assembly PVBE01 (sample SAMN08397723, study PRJNA350692) | Marine metagenome, whole genome shotgun sequencing project. | isolation source: water | place: Pacific Ocean | collected 2012-04 | reverse complement strand
CCAGAGCGTTGCGCCACGCTCGCGTCCCTCAGCCATGGCTGCCAGCGTGTCGGCGGTTTCGCCGCTCTGGCTGATTGCCAACAGCACAGTATTCTCGTCCACGATTGGATCTGCGTAACGGAATTCTGAGGCGATGCTTACTTCGACGGGCACGCGCGCGAGCGCCTCAATAAGCACCTTGCCCACCATTCCTGCGTGCGCTGCTGTACCGCAGGCGGTGATGACGATGCGATGGATGTCGCGTGCGGCGGCTTGGGTGAGCTGCAAATCAGGCAGAAAAACCGCGCCAGCGTTGAAATCGACGCGCCCGCTGATTGTGTCGGTGATAGCGCGCACCTGCTCGTGAATCTCTTTCTGCATGAAGTGTCGGTATTCGCCCTTCTCGGCCGCCACTGGGTCCCATGGGATTGTGTGCATCTCGGCGGAGACTTGCTCTCCGGCGAGGGTCTGGGCGTTGAAACCGTCCTTGCTCACCACCGTCATCCAGCCAGGTTCCAGAAAGGCCATGTGGCGGGTGTGATCTAGGATAGCAGGCATGTCAGAGGCGACGAACATCTCGCCCTCGCCTATGCCAATGGCGATGCCGCCGGCGTTGCCAACGCGTGCTGCGATGATTATGTCTGGCTCGCGCGTGGAGATGAGTACAATGGCGCTGGCCCCGCGCAAGTCGCCGATTGCGTGTTGGACGGAGTCCTTGAATGTGTGGCCGGCTGCTAGGTACTGTTCGACCAGATGGACGATCACTTCGCTGTCCGTATCCGACTGCAGTGTAACGCCCTTCGCGAGAAGATCTTCGCGCAGGCTCATGTAGTTCTCCACGATGCCGTTGTGCACGATGACCACTTCGCCGGTGGCGCCCATGTGAGGGTGAGCGTTGCGCTCATTTGGTTCGCCATGTGTGGCCCAGCGTGTGTGGCCGATGCCAAGGTTGCCGCCGAGCGGCTGCTCAGAGACCAGACTCTGCAGACGCGCAAGTTTGCCCGCATCGCGCCGTATATTGATTTTGCCGTCTTCGATGGTGGCCATGCCGGCGGAATCGTAGCCACGGTACTCCAGCCGTTTTAGGCCGTTAAGGATAATCGGCGTAGCATCGCGCGGGCCGATGTAAGCGACTATGCCGCACATAAAGGAATCCCTCCAACAGATGGGCAGCGCCCGCTGCGCACGCTCGTGTGCTCAAGAGGAGCTGCAGGGTTTTCTCCCGCGCCGCCGCCTCTGTGCCGCCGGTTACCCGGCGGTTTTGTGCGGCCGCTTTGCAGATTTGGAGGGGAAAGGGGGTGCGGGCGCTGGCACGCCCGGAGGGCATCCGCTGATATCTCGATTTTCCGCCGCTGTTTTCGCGGCGTTAACCCTGCCGCACGGCAGGGAACCCTCGTCCTCGTCACCCGGCGATCTGTCACCGGGCCGTGCGCTGTGCCTTTCCGCGATTTCTGTGAATCTTTCTCGTTGCGTTTGACCTCCAACTTCGTCCTGCCATTATAGCAGGCAGCGTCATTCAGCGGCAAAACCTGTTTTCTGTTCTGTAAACGCTAAGTTTGACTCACGAATTCCTGCGTAGCTCGCTCTAAATCGGCGTAATGGCCCCGGCGGTGCTGCGGCAGCAGCCGCGCCAGAGCGTACATGCACTCGCTGGTCATCTGCTCCAACTGTGCTCCGGTGGGGCGGGCGGCCATGCGCTTCAGGCGCAGCGGCAGCCCCAACCGCAGCACTGCGCCCGCCTGCTTTTTTCGCGCAGAGCTAAGCGTGGGGAATCCTTCGGTGCCGTCGATTGCCAGTGGCACGATGGGCACATCGGCGCGGTACGCCAGATAAGCCACCCCCTCTTTGGCCTTGTGCAGCGCTGGGTAGCGCGTACCCTCCGGGGCGACGAGCAATACCTCGCCCGCGCGCAGTACCGCCAGTGCGCTGGTGATGGCGCGACGGTCAAAGCCGCTGCGCTCCACTGGAATGACCTGCCACAGCCGCGGGAAAATGCCCACGAAGGGATAATCGTAGACCTCGCGTTTTGCCAGCGGCACCACATTGCGCGGCATGGAGCCCATCACCACCAGCGAATCCACGAAAGCGATGTGGTTCATCATCAGAATGGCCGCGCCTGTGACGGGCATGTTCTGCATCCCGTGCACGCCATCAATTTTCGCTAGCCAGCGAAAACCGATCTCGCGCAGCAGCCAGCGCAGCAGGTTGCGCATTGGCTCCACCCGAGCATGGTCGTAATCGCGTGAGGCAGGCCGGTTTGCGCTCGACGGCGCGTTGATTCGGGCCATGGCGGTCAGTCGGACTGCCGCTCGGGGTGAGGGTAATCACCGCGGTGGTGCGGCGGCAGCAGCGCGGCGATGCGGCGCATAATCAAGTCTGTATGGCGCAGGAGCGCCTCGCGGCGGGGGATGCTGGCCAAATCCGGCAGCCGGTAGAGCTCACCAATGACCATGTCCACCAATTGTTTGCGACCGTTGCGCAGCGACGAGAAAATGTCCGCGGTTCCGGAGATGCCCACCGGCAGCAGCGGAACCCCGGTTTTCAACGCCAGAAACGCTGCTCCGGGCTGCGGGTCGCACAGCCCATCCGGGTGACGGGTGCCCTCGGGGGCGATGAGCAGCGGCAACCCGCTGCGCAGTATCGTTAGCGCAGTGCGCAGCGCGGCGCGGTCATCGCCATCCCGCTGCACTGGCCATGTACCGTACCAGCGCATCACGCGCCCCATAATCGGGTGAGTGGCCATGGTCTCCTCCGCTCCTAGCGCCTCGGGTGGGTAAGGCCAGAATGAGAGCGGAATGGGAGGGTCGTAATAAGAGAGGTGGTTGACAGTGAGCAGATATGCGCTGCGGGGAGGGATGTTTTCGCGGCCGTGAATGCGAATGCGCGTCAGCACGTGGTAGAGCAGGCGGAAAAGAGCTCGCACGGGCGGGCGATAGAGTCTAACGCCCAGCGTGTGGCGGATGGCGGTGCGCATGGCTTCAGGCACTGTGCTGCCTCACTCTACTCTCGATTTCGACGAGCACCTGCTCGGGTTCCTTTCCGGTGGTGTCGAGCCTGATCGCGTCTGGTGCGGCGCGCAGCGGCGCGGCCTCCCGTTCGCTGTCAGTGCGGTCGCGGTCGCACATTCTCTTAAGCACATCTTCATAATTGCTGTTCTCGCCCCGCTTCTGATTCTCATCGTGGCGGCGTCGTGCGCGTACCTCTACGCCGGCATCGAGGTAGATTTTCAGTGGCGCATCCGGTAGCACCACCGTGCCGATGTCGCGCCCCACCATAACCACGCTTCCGGCGCGGGCGATGGCGCGCATGCGCTTGGTCAGCGTGCGCCGCACCTCCGGGAAAGCGGAGATTGTGGAGACGTGGGCGTCCGTCTGCGAGCTGTGCAGCTCCCAGGTGACATCGATTTCATCCACCAGTACGGTGTACTGGCCATCATTCACGCGCGGGGGTTTCACGCGGATAGTGAGCGTGGCTGCCAACGAGGCTACGGCAGCCGCATCCGTTGGCGCAAACCCACGCTGCCGCGCGGCCACGGTCACTGCCCGGTACAGGCAACCGGTGTCGTAAAAAAGGTAGCCTAACTTCGCGGCCAATTTCTGGCCGAGAGTGCTTTTCCCCGAAGAAGCGGGGCCATCAATGGCTATTACTGCGGGCGCGGAAGCCATCACCACCTTCGGCGGCGTCTGGTTGCGGGTCGCCGCGAACTCAGCCGTGCTATTTCCGCCGACGTCAGTTCGCGCCACTCGCCGGGTTGCAGCTTTCCGAGGCGAAGCGAGCTCAGGCGCACGCGAACAATGCGCTTGACGCGCAGCCCTAGCGCGAGGGCGACGCGTCGAATCTGGTGTTTGCGGCCTTCGCCCATGGTTATGCGCAACCAGCTTCCGGAAGCCCCCTTTTTTATCAGGCTCACTTTGGCGCGCGCCGTCTTTTCACCCTCTTCAAGTACCACTCCATGCCGCCACGCCGCCAGTTGGCTCTTGTCCGGATAACCATGCAGCAGCACCTGGTATTCCTTCTCGTGGCCGTAGCGGGGATGCGTCAGTCGGTTGGTCAGCGCACCGTCATTAGTGAGCAGCATCAGGCCTTCGCTGTCAGCGTCCAATCGCCCGACGGGGTAAAGTCGGCCGGGCGTATCTACCAGCTCGCGCACGCCCGTGCGTCCCGCGTGCGGGTTGAGGCTAGATTCGACCCCGCGAGGTTTGTGGAGCAGAATGTAGGTGAATTTTTCGGGCAGATCAATCGCGCTGTGGTCCAGTGTGATGCGGTCTCTGGCGGCGTCGGCACGGTCTCCAAGAGCTGCCGGCTGCCCGTTGACGTGCACTCGCCCGGTCGCAATCAGAGTCTCACACGCGCGGCGGGAGCCATGCCCGGCAAGGGCAAGTATTTTTTGCAGGCGTTCAGCCCCCATTTTCGGGGAGCGGCGTCGGTTGGTAGTCCAGGTGGTCGGTTGTTTCTTGAGCTGGCTCGGTGGAAACGGTGGGCTCTGGTTCTTCTGGCTCGAGCGGAGGCAGTTCGCGCAGCGACGCCAAGCCAAACTGCTGCAAAAAGGCGGAGGTGGTGCCGTAGAGAATAGGCCGGCCGGGGCCCTCGGAGCGGCCAATTTCCTTTATCAGGCCTTTGAAGAGCAGGTTTTTGAGCACGCTGTCGGAATTGACGCCGCGCACGCCATCAATCTGAGGCCGGGTGACCGGCTGGCGGTAGGCCACTATGGCCAGCGCCTCCAGCGCGGCGCTGCTGAGCCGCTGCTGCGATTCTAGCCCGAGAAATTGCTCGATCGCAACTGCGGCTTGCGGGTGGGTGGTGAGCTGCACGCGTCCGTTAGTGTGCTGCAATTGCAGGCCGCGCTCTTGATACGATTGCTCCAGCGCGAGCAGCGCTTTTTTCACCTGTTGCGGACGGGCGTCGAGCGCGGCCGCTAGTTGTGAAGCCGGCACCGGCCCATCCGCTACGAAAAGCAGGCTTTCAACCAGGTTTTCGAGGCTGAGCGTTGAATGCGTTTGTTCGTCCGTCACGATAGTCTACGCAGCTAAGGGGAGGCACGCCGGAAGCCCGTACCGTGCCCGGTATGCCACACGGATGCGCTGACGTCGGTGGATTGGCCGCTCAACTCTCCTCGGATTCTGATGGCTCCTGCTCGCTTTCATCTTCCGGTGCGGCGTCGTCATCCGAATCCTTTATTCCGCTCCGGAACGCGCGAATGCCTTTGCCTAATTCCCCGCCTATTTTGCCGATGCGACCGACTCCGAAGAGCACCAGCACGATCACCAGAATGATGATCAGTTCAGTTGGTCCCATGCGAAATGGCATAATACTTCCTCCGTGGTTGTGCTTTGCGCCGCTATTGTCTCACAGATGCGCGTTTGTTCCAACCCCCGGCGCACCCGCTGGCGGTTTCACTTTACGGCAGCATTACATGATTAATGAGGCCGCACATAAATCGGGTTGCTGAATATCCAGCCGCGCTGTCGCGCCCGGAAGCGGATAGTGGCTTCAATGCGGTACGCGCCCGGCCTGGTGACGGTGTGCGTTAGTTGGGCGCTGTTTTCAGCTTGCGCGACCGTTTTGCCGTGCCGAATCAAGCGCAGGTTGCACGGCCTCGGCGTATCCGCCCGCAGAGTTACGCCACTGCCGAGCGTGATTTCCGCGCCCATGATTGCGCTTTGCTCTCTGCTGTGCCCGCTGAAACGGAAGCCACGGGTGGGGTGGGGTTGATCGTATCCCACGAAGCAGTTCCCGTTCCTCAGGGCGGAGTAGATAAGCGCCTCATCCACAGCCATATCGCCACCGAATTTCCGCTCGCAGAGTACGTGCGTGTTCACCGCCCGGTAGAGGAATTCATAGGGGAAGATGCAGCGCGAGAGCGGGCCCATCGAATAAGTCTCCCCGTGAGCGTCAGCATTGCCAATTGCCACCACGCGCTGTCCGGATGCAAGCAGCGCATCCCATTTCTTCAGGGTTTCGGGGAAGGGGCCGCGCATGCCTATCTCCGGGTTGTACGCGTAGAACAACGCCATTGACCGGGAAGTGACCAGGCTCTTGAACTCACTCATGTAATTCCAGATTTCGAGCCCGGTGTAACCGTTGACTTGCCAGCTGCGCCAGGAATAAACTGCGTCTTCCAGAATCGGGGCGGCGCGTTCGAAAGGGTGAGCGAGGAAGCTAATTCCGCCCGCCGCCACTGCATCGATAAGCTGCTGCGGGTTTGGTGCAAGCCCGGATAATTCGGAGCGCGCGCCGAACACGAGCAAGTGATTTCCTTCCGGCTGCAGTTCGGTATCGTGGATTTCCTCCCCGGTCAGCAGTAACACGCGCCGACCGTCCGCACCGGTGTGATAACCTTCTGGGCCCTGTACCCACACGTTGTGGTCAGTGACAATCAGGAAATCGAGCCCGGCGCGCAGCGCGGCCTTGGCGAGGTCATCGTGGTAGAGCACGCCATCGGAATGAGGCGTGTGGTTGTGCATGTTCCCGGCATATTCGTGCAATTTCATGGGCGTGCGCTCACTCTGGCGCGGCTGGGACTGGAATTATAACCTGCAACCGAGACCTGCTGGCACGAAGTTTGGCTATAATTGGCGCGGCATGAAATCGTGAGAGGGTGCGGTGAGTTCTGACGGGTTTAGCAACCGACCGGCCTCGGTGCCGCTGAGCTGGCTATTTGCGGTGGCGCTGGTGGTTATGATGGCGGCTGCAGGATTGTGGGGTTACATCTTGGTGACGAGACCGTCGGCCGTGCAGCAGCCGACGGTCACTCCGGTTTTTGTGGTCATCACTCCTGAGCGCACTCCGATGCCGTCACCGACCACGGCCACGCCGGACGCGGCGGAGGCCGGGCCAACGCCTACATTTCCGCCACCGCCGGCGGGCAGCCTGATAAAACTGGATGCTTATGTGCAGGTGGTCAACACCGGCGGTGGGTTGCGCTTGCGTTACGAGCCCGGGCTGCTTTCCGAGGTAAATTATCTGGCGGTGGATTACGAGGTGTTTGTTGTGGAAGATGGCCCGCGCGAAGCCAACGGGATGACCTGGTGGTTCCTAGTGGCTCAGGCAGATGAACGTCGTAACGGCTGGGCGGCCTCCAATTATCTGCAAGTTGTGCGCTGAGAGAGCGGTCTTTTTTCCGCCCGCGTGGCCCCACCTGTGTCTCGAGTGATGATGGACTAATGGCTATGACATTGCGCCCTAATGCTATCCGCCTTGACAAAAAACGACGCGTGCTGGAAATCCCGTGGAACGACGGACAGGGCAGTGAATACACGTGGGATGTGTTGCGGGCTGCCTGCCCGTGCGCGGGCTGCCGGGGCGGGCACGAGAATATGGGCGCCGCTCCCAACGCGACCGTCTTTTCGCTAACGCCGGTACAGAACTTCACGCTGGATCGTGTGGAATTGTCCGGGAATTACGCGCTGCAGTTGCACTGGAGCGATGGACACAATAGCGGCATTTACAGCTGGGAGTATTTGCGCGAGATGCAGCCGCCAGAATCGTAAGATGTGCGCCGCGAGTTAAACACCCTCCAGCATCATGTAAGCTAACAGTCTCACCCCGAATCCAGTAGCGCCCGCTGGGCCGATTGGCTTTACCACTCTACTGGCAGGTAAGCTGGCCATTGGCGCGATATCCAGGTGCGCCCATCGGGATTCCTCGGTGAATTCCTTCAAAAACGCAGCGGATGTGCCGACCCCGGCATTGCGCTTGCTGGGGATGTTACGCAGGTCAGCCACATCGCTGCCGCGCATCCATTCTACGTACTCTGGATATAGCGGCATACGCCAGATTCGTTCTCCGCTCGACTGGCTTGCGCGCGAAAGGCGTTGTGCAAGTGCCTCGTCATCTGTGAATAATGCCGCAGCGCACCCCTCGCCTAGTGCTACAACCGCCGACCCGGTCAGGGTGGCAAGGTCTATAACAGCCGCCGGCTCATATTGTGCAGCATAGACCAGCGCGTCTGCCAGGATCAGTCGGCCTTCGGCATCGGTGTTCACTATTTCAATTGTCTTGCCATTGGAAGCACGCACCACGTCAGAGGGGCGGCTGGCCTGACCACTGACCATGTTCTCGGTGGCAGGCACCAGCCCCACTACCGGGTATGGGACCTGCAGCCGAGCTGCGGCCTCTAGAGCTCCCATCACCGCAGCGCCCCCAGCCATGTCGGTCTTCATGTCTTCCATGCCTGCCGCGCTTTTCATGGAATATCCACCGGTGTCAAAGGTGATCGCTTTGCCTACCAGCACCAGCGGCGCGGTGTTTTCTAGCAGCGCCTCGTTGTGTTCCAGCACGATGAACTGTGGTTGCTGCGCGCTCCCTTGACCGACGCTGAGAAAAGCGCCCATGTTCAATTCGCGCGCATCCGCCTCTGAGAGCGCCCGAACGGCCATGCCGTGGTCGGCTGCCAGTTTTTCGGCGTGCGCTACCAGAAAGGAGGGCGTGCAGCTGTTGGGTGGTTCGCTCACCAGATCGCGTGCCTTACAGGCGCACTCGGCAATGATTTCGCCCTCACGCGCTCCGGAACGAAGCGCTTCCGCCTTCTGCTCGTCCCATTCAACCAACGTAAATGACGTCACCTTTTTTTGCTCCGGTTCGCTCTTGTATTGCTCGAAGGAATAGAGCCCAAGCAACGCGCCCTCGGCTGCTGCGCGTGCGGCAGCGTTAGTTTCGATTCCGCCCGCACCCGCACCATGCAAAATGGAAGCTAGGCTGCGCGCACCGAGTTCGCGCGCGCGCACGGCGGCTGCGGCGGTGGCGTGGCGGGCGCGGTCGAGCGTGAAGTCTTCTGCCGGCCCCAGCCCGACCACAATCACCCGTCGGGCGGGAAGCGCGTCGCCAGGGTAAAGCACGCTGGTCGCACGCAATTTTCCGCTGAAATCACCGCCACTGAGTAGGGATGAGATTGCGCCCTGCAGGCGGTGGTCAATGGCCGCGGTCTCGCCGCCGGGGGCGTCAGTCTTCTCGAACAGACTGAGAACAATGGCATCTACAGCCTGTTCAGCGATGTCGCCAGTGATGGTGTTCAGCTGCATCTTGAGCTCCCTCCAGTTGAATTAATCTGCTCTCTCTGTGCGCGATGTGTCACGCAGCTGCCGGCGCGGAAACGCTCAGTCCGAGTTCGGCCAGAATTTCTGCTTGCGCTTTCCACATGCGTGCGCGCTCTGTCGGAGCGGTGTGATCATGCCCCAACAGGTGCAATGCGCCGTGCACGGTCAGCAGCTGCAGTTCATCCGAGGTTCCATGTCCACCACGCTGCGCGGACTGGGCCGCGTGCTCGGCAGATATGATTATGTCTCCCAGGTGTCCGTCCTTTGCATCGTCCGGGAATGCGAGCACGTCTGTGGGCGCATCCACTCCGGAGAATTGGCGATTGAGCTGCTGCAGATAAGAATCCACGCTGCAGATCACGCAAATGCTCGTACCGAGCGCTGCGTGCTGATGGGCGAGTGTTGCCCGTGCTGCGGCACAGATTCTTGCGCGCGTGGCGGCAGGGGGCGCTTTAGCATGCGAACGTGGGTGCGTGCGCGTGCTGATGCGGTACGAGGAGATCACGGGGCCGCAGGCTACTCCGAAGTTGGAAGCGCCGACTGCTCCGGCGCCCCTAATTGCTCAACAGCGGTTTCATTCTCCGGTGCGCTGGGATATTGTAGGCGGCTGTGAAAAAACCCTTTCAGTGTGTTCACGAATGACTCGCGCACTGTGTCAAGGTCAGTCAGCGAAAGGTTGCACTCGTCGAGTTGCCCCTGTCGCAATCGGCGGTTGATTATGTGGCGGGCGATTTCATCGATTTCGTTTGTGTTGTTGGGGTTGTCGGCGCGCGCTTTGGCTTCGCAGCCATCGGCCAGCATTAGCAGCGCTGTCTCCAGGCTCTGTGGTTTTGGGCCAGGATAGGTGAAGTCGTCGATTGCCACCTTGGCTTCGTCTCCGTCCGCCTCTGCGACCGCCTTTTCATGTTGGTACATTGTGACCGTCGTGCCGTGATGCTCCAGAATCGCCGCGCGGATTGCGCTGGGAAGCCTGTGCCGCCCGGCCATTTCGTCGCCGTCGCGCACATGGTCAATGATGATGCGGGCGCTGGCGTGTGGGCTAAGCTGCTCGTGCGGGTTAATGCCCTCAATCTGATTCTCGACGAAATACTCCGGGTAGCGGGTTTTGCCGATGTCGTGAAACAGCGCCCCCACCCGTACCAGCATCGTGTTCGCGCCAATGCGCTGCGCCGCCTGCTCGGCCAGATTCGCCACGTGCAGGCAGTGTTGATATGTGCCCGGCGCGGCGCGGAGCATCCCTACCAGCAGCGGATGGTTGGGTCGTGACAGTTCGACCAGTTGCAGCGAAGTGGTGATGTCGAAAACAAATCCCAGCAGGAACAACCCCATCAGCGTGAGCGCACCCGAAATAGCCCCGTTTGCCAGACTTGCGCCCAGCAACGTGCCCAGGCCGAGCATGTCAATGGCGGGGTCATCCAGCCGGAAGATTAAAATGACGACCGTATTCGCAGCAGCGGTAGCCAGGCCGGCCAACAGGAAACTGTTGACGCGCTCAGCTTTTCCTAGAGCCAGTATGGCCACTATCGGTCCGGCAAGATGGTAAATAGTCACATCCACGCGCCCGTTCGAAATGATGGCGATGAATACCACGAAAAGCGTCGCGGTGACCAGCCCGAGTTGCACGCCCAACCCGACAGCTATCAGCATGCCCAGAGTGGCGGCCGGGAAGAGAAAAGCGAGCACAACCCGCTCCGGAATGACGAACTGCGCGGAGAAGAGAAAGGCCAGTGCCAACAGAGTGATGAAAAGCAGATGGCGCGTGCGCCCAAAGAAATCGGGCTGGCTGCGCAGCAGATAAAGGGCCATTGTGACCGCCACCAGCACCACCGCCATCACCGGTGGCAGATATGTCGTCCACGGGCTTTGTTCCGGCGTGAGCATGTCCAGTGCTGTCATTGCCTCCAAATCCTGCTCGGTGAGGACGTTGCCGCGCGGCACGATAGTCTGCCCTTGCGCGAATGCCTGTTCCACAGGTTGCACAGCGGCGACTGCCGCATCGCGGGCTTTTTGAGTGGCACTTTCGTTAAACAGCGCATTTGGTTCGATGAATTGACCGGCGAGCGCAGCGGCCAGATCGGCTTCCTGTACGGTGACGGCGACACTTATCATCATGGGAACGTGGTCGCGGGTTTCTGCCAGTTGATGTTCGCGGATGGGCTCACTCATCGCCGCCTCAATCACGCGTGTCACTTCTTTCTGCACGGCGACCCAGCGCGAATCTTCCATGTGCAGTAATTGGATTTGTAACTCGCCGGAGAGAGAAATATCGCGGAGATGAATCAAATCCTGGCGCTTCTGCAGCTCGCTGGCGAGTGTGTCGGCGCGAACGGAATTAACGAAGCTGAGGGCCGCCTGCGCGGCGGCAACCTGCTGCCGGGCGATGCGCGTGTCGGGAGGGTCGTACACCGAGGCGATGGAGGTTTCCGCGGACGCTTTGGCGCTCTGGGTCTGGATTTCGCTGACGTAGGTCTGGGAGTGCGGCGCGACGATATCAAACGGCGCCAGATCGCCCGCGCGCACGTTAAGCGCTTCGTCTTGGGTGGCTCCAAAGGGTACGAGCAGCACGCCGCAGGCCAACAGAATAAAAAGCAGCCCGATTGCCCATGACCGTGCTGCAGGCAGCCAGTGACGAGCGACGCCTGTCTCGGGTAGGGCAGTGGAGTCAGGCATGAAGTCTGGCGACCGCCTCAGGCCATACATGAAACAATATCATCATTATCAAGACATCTGTATATCTAGATAATGCATTTAACATTTTGTTAATGATTGTTGATTTCCTTCTTGAATTTGCGAGTATCATGTGAAAAATTTTTCAACTTTTTCAACTTTAGACAAGATGTTTTTGAAGTAGAAACGTCGTTATTTTAATTTAAGAACTTATTGGATGAGTTTGTTTTGCCAAAATAGGTTTCATAACAAATCTTCCTGGCTTCAATATAAGCATTTGCGATAAGGACAATGTGGTCATCTTAGAATTGTTTTTTACCATGTCTTGTATATTCATTGCAGTAAGATTATCTATACTAAAGCTCAGCGAATTAGGATTAAGAAACTTATCTTCGGTTGTAATGAAACCGGCTTCCACTAAAGCATTCATGGTATCTGTTGAAAAATCAAGAGTAAGGCTAAGATCATCTTTTCCTGACATACATCGTATTAAATAATTTCTTTCTTTACATAATAAAAGCAATTCCGAAATTATCTTTGGATTACAAGAAGACATAATTTGTAACACAACGCGTTCTAAAACTTGGTAATAGGCCTCATATTGTTTTTTATCTAAGTAAATAGTAGCTAAGAAACCAAAATTTAATTTAATAAATTGATTGTTATTAATGAGAGCTTCCTGATTTGTTGAGTTTGTAACATAATGCTCCACATCCTTTAAGGACGAATGAAATTCTTGTAAAGACTGTTCAATTAACCAAACTACACTCTTCTTGAAAATGGGATTTTTCTTACCTTCTTCTACCATCTCTTCACAAATGTTTGTAAAAGAAACGTTCTTGCTAGTTAGATAACTGACCAAGGGAAGATGTTCACCTAAGGTTACACTGGAAAAAAAGAATGCTCGTACAGCTCTGAGCCTCAGCATTTCTTTTTCCGTCATGGTATTCGTTTGGCGAATCTTTTCTTGTGTCTCATAAATAAATTGACCTTTATATACCCCATAACATCCTTCCATTAAGCAATATTTAGTCTGGATAGCATATTCTTTGCGACACCTTTCTGAATCCATCTCGGTGCCAGGTAGCATTTCAATCTCCCCACCCATAATATGATTAAGTCCCATAGATAAAGCTGTTTGTAGTGAATTAAGATGACTTTGGTAAGTTTCTCCCGGAAGACCTACTAATAGATCCGTCCGAGCCCCATAGGAAAATTCTTTCAAACTTTCAATCATTTCTCGGAGTTGAGATGTCCGAATGTTGGAACGTTTTATGTTTTTGAGTACCTCTTCATCAAAACTCTGAAAAGCGATATAAGTGTGAGTAAGATGTCCAAGAATCTTACCTATTTCAACAATACGTGGCTTAAAGATTTTAGCCCAATACAAACTAATGGCCCCAAATGAGTTGGTTTGATCATACAAATCTCGCATATGTTGAGCTATTTCAACGTCTCTTGGCAAAATACCAAAATTCGCATCTGCCAGATAAAGATGTGATGGATTGAAAACATTTGCAATATAAGTTAATTCACTTTTTACTCTATCCATTGAATATTTGGACATGTTATTTAAAGCGGTAACCCCCCAATAGCAGTAAGTGCAGCCAAATGGGCACCCGCGATTTGTTTCTACCAGCGGAATGCAACCTTCTCTCAAAAAAGGATCCATCATGCCTGTTAGATAAGGAGACCCATTGTCATCAAGGGAGTTTGGTTTCTCATATTCAGAATTTCCAAACAATTTATTATTAATAATGGAATAACAGCCATTGATGATATGGTCTCCCAAAATATTTGAATTGTTTTTCTCTTCTGAATCTGTTAGCAATAAACTTATGATTTTGTAGACTGAAATTTCCGACTGATACATACAATAGGTATCGACATATTCATTGGATCTAAGAAAGCCTTCAATGCCTTCTGTATCTATACTTATATTAGGGCCACCCATAATGATTGGAAGAGAAGGACAGCTTTTCTTTATCGAGCGACCCACAAAAGCGGATAAAGAGAGATTCCACGTATAATTAGATAATCCTACTAAATCAGGTTTTTGTGTTTCAATTGCATCCAACATTCTATTAGCAGACTTAAAGAGTTTAAACTCCACTTGATCTCCTAGCATGGATTTAGAATATGCAGCTAAATATCCAACTCCAAGTGGTGCGTAAAAATTTAAATTACTGAAATAGTCATGAGCTAAATCAGCTAGATAAACTACTAATGGTCTTTCCTTCTTCATGTGGATTCAACTCACAAGTGCAAGATTAAGGGTTGGCATAGGAGGTAAGCTGCGGTAGCATCAGAGTTTCCTATACCAATCAGGCAAAGGAGCATGGGTGCGAACCTACACACAGCTTACCCGGGAACAAAGATGCCAGATTTATGCGCTTCTGAAAACGGGACATTGTTAAGCCCAGATTGCACTCTGGTTCAAGGTTGACAAATCCACCATCGGCAGGGAGTTGAAACGCAATTGCGGACTGAGCTCGGCCTGGTATCGTGGATACCCGCTAGCCTCTGGGCGATTGGGAGGTGGATGCAATGATTGGAAAAGGACATCGTCATGCGATTATCTTCCTGACCGAGCGCAACTCTCGCTTAGCCCTACTGAAAAAGGTCGAGCACTCAAATATCTCGTAAACAATCCAGCGCCGACTTGCGCTGGAGATTTGCTCGCCGTCGGCAACTGAGCCGCATCTGTGCGCTCCGTGTGCGGCGCTGTTGTCCGCGATTATAGCATGTGGCCGTTAACCCAACCTGTGCCGCATTGGCGCGCCGCCCAGCAGGTGAATGTGCAGATGCTGTACCTCCTGATGGCCGTCCACGCCGGTGTTCGCGACCACGCGATAGCCGCTCTCGGAGATGCCCTCCAGTCGGGCCACCTCCTTCACGGCCAGCAGTAGTTGCCCAGCCAGTTCGCTGCCGTCCGCCGTGAGGGATTCGAGAGAGGTCAGGTGCTCATTGGGAACAATCAGCACGTGTGTGGGCGCTACTGGGTTGACGTCTCTGAAGGCACAAACGTGTTCGTTGCGCAGCAGCACATCCCCCGGTGTTTCCCCGCTGACAATTCTGCAAAAGATGCAGTCCATAGTACTTGCTCTCCGGTTCTAGTTCACGGAGAGAGTCTAGCACGGCCAGCCGGGATAACAACCGGTGCTTTGGGGGGGCGGTTGTGGTAGAATTTGCGAAATCGTTCAATGAAAGGGACCTTGTGTGCACATCGCAGTATGCATAAAACAGACGCCTGACAGTGCGGCAAATGTGGTCGTGGAGAATGGCGCGGCCACTTGGGGTGATGCTCCCATGGTGGTTAACCCGTGGGATGAGTACGCGCTGGAAGAAGCTATACGCACGAAGGAACAACACGGCGGGCAAGTCACCGCGCTGGTAATGGGACCGGAAAGCGCGAGAGAGGCTCTCAAGACTGCCATCGCTATGGGGTGTGATTCCGGCGTGATGGTTTCGGATGAAGTCTTGGCCGGCTGCGATGCGCGCATGACCGCCCGCGTGCTGGCAAGGGCCATCGAAAAACTGGGAGATGTGGAACTAACCGTTTTCGGAAAGCAGGCCATCGACGGCGATACCGGACTGGTACCGGTCTCCGTTGCCTGCACCTTGGGCTGGAACGCGCTCAGTTACGTGGCGGAGATTAATGAATTAGATGTGGACAACGCCCGTATCAGCGTGGCGAGGTCGCTGGAGGAGGGGCGTCAGAATTGCTCGGGCGTGCTTCCCGCGGTCATCAGCGTGGTCAAGGAGATTAACGAGCCGCGCTATCCCTCCTTCATTGGGATACGCAAAGCCAGCAAAGCCGATATTCTGGTGTGGGATTTGGCAGAATTGGGACTGGAAGTGGCTGAGATGAAGGCAGGCGGTGCCGCCGTGACATGGTCGGATATGCGGCCATTACCGGCGCGCAGCCGAACGGTGGAGTTCATCGAAGGCGAGAGCATGGAGGTCATTGTGGCGATGCTGGCGGACAGACTGATGGCCGACAAGGTAATCTGATGGCGAGCGACGTCTGGGTCTACGTTGACCAATTCCGTGGCAACGCACTTCCGGCTGCCTGGGAGACCTTGGGCGCAGCCGGCGAGGTGGCAGCAGAGTTGAACACCGGTGTCACGGCGCTGGTGTTCGGGCATGATGTGGATGAGCTGGCGCAACAAGCAGCCGACTATGGCGCCGATAAGGTCTTCCTGTGCGATGACGCGACTCTGGCTGATTTCCGGGTACAGGCATTCGGGTCCGTGGCTGCGAAACTGGCATCGGCCGACAAACCACAGGTGATACTCGCTCCCGCCACAACGCGGGGACGTGATCTGACCGCGTTCCTAGGGGTTGAACTCGGGGTTGGAGTGGTGGCGGACGGCATTGCTCTGCAAGTAGAAGCCGGAGTACTGCAAGTGACGCGTCCGGTGTACGCGGGGAAATTGCACGCCACAGTTTCAGCGCCTGGGGCGCACCCGCAGATTGTCACCCTTCGTCCCCGCGCGTTTCCACGACCCGAGCCGAATGCAGGCAGCGCGGAGGTAGTGCAGGTGGAGGCTGCGGTGGCGGAAGAAGACATCAGCGTCAAGGTCGTCGACTACAGCGTCTCGGCGAGCGAGGTCAGCCTGACAGATGCGAGCATCATTGTCTCCGGTGGTCGCGGAGTTGGCGGCCCGGAGGGGTTCGAGCCGGTGCGCCAACTGGCTGTCACGCTCGGGGCGGCAATGGGGGCGAGTCGCGCCGCGGTGGATGCGGGCTGGATACCTTATTCTTATCAGGTCGGGCAAACGGGGAAAACAGTCAGCCCGGATTTATACATCGCTTGCGGCATTTCGGGGGCGATACAACATCAAGCCGGAATGCGCACCGCCAAAGTTATCGTTGCCATCAACAAGGATGCGGAAGCGCCTATTTTCAAGCTGGCAAAGTACGGTATTGTCGCGAATTTGTTTGATGCGGTGCCAGCGCTGACGGACGAACTCACGCGGCGGCTGGGCGAGTAATTGCCGTCAGTACGCTAATAAAAGAGCCGCCCGAATGAGACTCGACCGGCTCTTTTGATGATTATGCTTTGATGATTATGCATTGGGAAAAAGGATCATGCGCCGCTGGGAACCGGAACCGGGTCTTTGCCCGTGGCGTCGGCGTCCTCTTCGTGCGCGTCTCCGCCGGCGTCAGCCTCGGCAGGCGGCGGGGTGGGGGGCGGCGGTTTCGGCGGGGGTACCGGTTCCCCTTTCCACAACGCCTCGAACTGCTCCATTTCCAGCGTTTCGTTCTGCAGTAGGTAGTTAGCCACCTCATCAAGCTTGGCGCGCTGTTTCTTCAGAAGCTTGCCCGCCAACTGGTGAGCGGTGCTCACTAAAACGCGTACTTCCGCATCAATTTCTTCGGCCACCGATTCAGAGAAATCACGCTGCTCGCCGATTTCACGACCAAGGAACACCAGTTCCTCCTTCTTCCCGAATGCCATCGGGCCAAGTTTTTCGCTCATGCCCCAGCGGGTGACCATGCGCCGGGCGACGCTGGTTACCTGTTCGAGGTCGTTTGACGCGCCTGTGGTGACTTCGTCCTTGCTGAACACGAGCTCTTCAGCGGCGCGCCCTCCTAGCATGTACGCCAGACGCGCTTTGAGCTTCGACCGCGTGGCTAAGCGCTGGTCTTCATCATCAGTTAAATACCAGGTAAGCCCACCCGCGATGCCGCGCGGAATGATGGTGACTTTGCGCACCGGGTCCCCATCGGCCTGTGCACGTGCCACGATGGCGTGGCCGGCCTCATGGTAGGCGGTGACCTTGCGCTCGCGCTCGGTCAGGATGCGGCTTTTACGCTCCGGGCCGAGTACCACTCGCTCAATTGCATCTTCCATTTCTCGCATGCCAATCAATTTCTGGTTGCGTCGGGCGGCGAGAATCGCGGCCTCGTTCACTGTGTTTTCAATGTCGGCGCCAACGAATCCAGGGGTGGATTTTGCCAGTACGTCCAGCCGCACGTCGGGTGCCAGCGGTTTTCCGCGGACGTGCACTCCGAAAATCGCTTCACGCCCCAGAACATCCGGACGGTCGAGCACCACGCGGCGATCAAAACGGCCGGGCCGCAACAGTGCCGGGTCGAGGATGTCGGGCCGGTTGGTGGCGGCGACGATTATCACGTTGGTGTCGGTGTCAAAACCATCCATCTCCACCAGAATCTGGTTCAAGGTCTGCTCACGTTCATCGTGGCTGCCGCCGAGGCCGGCGCCTCGCTGCCGGCCCACCGCGTCAATTTCATCCACGAAGACGATGCACGGGCTATGTCGCTTTGCCTGCTCGAAAAGATCTCGCACGCGGCTGGCGCCCACGCCGACGAACATTTCAACGAACTCGGAACCGGAAATGGAGAAAAAGGGCACCCCGGCTTCTCCTGAGACCGCCTTTGCCATCAGAGTCTTTCCAGTGCCCGGTGAGCCGACTAGCATAACGCCCTTGGGGATGCGCGCGCCGAGAGTGATGAATTTCTCCGGCTCTTTCAGGAACTCCACCACTTCGTACAGTTCCTCTTTGGCCTCGTCGATACCGGCGACGTCGTCGAACGTGACCGTCGGTTGGTCCCCGGTAAACATGCGCGCGCGACTTTTTCCGAATGACAGAGCTTGATTATTGGTGCCCTGCGCCTGGCGCAGCATGAAGTAGATGAACCCTATTACGAAGACGGCGGGCAGCGTGTAGCTGAGGAGCACCATGATGTTGCCCCAATCGCTTGGCCGCTGCACCTCCCACTTCACGGACGCGCGTGCTTGGTCGCTGACACCCAGAGATGCGAACTGCTCCGGCGCGGTGGATGCGCTCTCCTTGCGTGTGATCGCCAGTTCATAGGGCGCACCGGCGCGAAAATGCACGGTCAAGTCATCTTCCGCCACTACTACCTTCTGGACATTGCCACGCTCGATTTGTTGCGCCACCTCGCTTAGGCTCAGTTCGGTTTTCGGCGTAGATTGTGCGCGCACCGAGTAGAGTATCGCGCCCAGAGCCACCAGAATGAGCAAGTATACAAACGAGTTTCGCATGCGGGGGTTTTCCACTGTTAGTCTCCGTCGTTAGCCTTCAGCGTTGCAACCATTATACCAAGTTTGAGTGCCCTTTCCGTAAGACATTCGTTAATTCGCGGATAGCAAGAATGGTGCCAGTCTCCAGAAGACGCGCGTCCATAGGGCCAGCAACCCAAGCACCAGCAGCGCCGCGCTGGCGCCAAGCAGATAGGTGACCCAGTCAACCTCCGCGGCACCGCCCGCATCGGCTGCGCGCGTTGCGCCGGTGGCGATAATGTGCGCGTCAAGCTCGTCGGAGTTCAACGCAAGGAATGGTCGCGTGGCCTGCGCGCCCTGGTCACGAAAGGTTATGAGTACATGCCCGAGGTGCTCAGCGGTGCGGTAGCGGGCGGAGGGCTCTTTTGCCAGCACTTTAGCGATAATCTCAGCCACCGTGTCCGGGATGGCGGGGTTTTGGCCGCGGATGTCGGGCGCGTCGGCGTGCACGTGCATATGACCGAGCACGTGCGCGTCGGGCGCGTCAAAGGGTAGCCGGCCGGTGAGCATTTCGAAGAGCAGTACACCGATGGAATAAACATCAGAGGCCGGTGTTGCCGGTGAACCCTGCGCCTGTTCCGGGGAAAAATAATGCGGCGTACCGAACAACGTGGCGCTGGTTTCGATTGGCTGAGTGGCGCTCAGCAGGCGCGAGATGCCGAAGTCGGCCACCTTCACCTTGCCGTCCGGAGTCACGAGGATGTTCTGCGGCTTGATGTCGCAGTGCACCAGTCCGTGCCGATGAGCGTGACCTACGCCGGCACAAATCTGGATGGCATAATCCAGGGTATGCTCAATACTGAACGGCGCGTCGAGGCGAATGTGTGATTTAAAATCCTCTCCGGCCACGTGCTCCAGCACCATGTAATGGCGATGCCGGTCACTGCCGACATCATGCACCGCCACTACGTTTGGGTGGCTGAGATGGGCGACTGCGCGCGCCTCGCGCAAAAATTGCTTCACAAGGTCTTGCTCTTCGGCCAGATCTTCGCGCAGCACCTTTATCGCCACCACGCGGCGCAGGGCGATGTCCTCGGCTCTGTACACATGCGCCATGCCACCCACGCCCTCTCGTTCCTTGAGTTCATAGCGCCGGTTGAGTATTTTGTGATCGCCCGAACTGGTTGATGGTGCGGGGTTTTGCGCGTTCATTCCAAAGCTATTGTACTGCATAGAAAAAGCAGAGCAAAGCTGTGGCGGGAGGCCGGGCTCCTGTGCTATAATCCGCGCGACGAATTACGCGAGGCCGGCACGCATGAATGTAACAATGAATTACGCGCAGATTGTAATCTCCGTGGCGCTGATTGCGGCCATTGTGCTGCAGAGCAAAGGTGCCGGTCTGGGCGGCCTGACGGGTGCCACCGAGGGTAGTGTTTTCCGCGCCCGCCGGGGTGTCGAAAAACTACTTTTCAACGTAACCATCGGTCTGGCCGTGGCGTTTTTTGTCACCGCGATTATCAACGTAATGGTGAACGGCTGACTATTTCGCTGGTCCGCATCCCGTCGAGGCATGCAACAATTGGTTCTGCGAGTTTGGTAACAGCAGCCGCACTCTCTAATGACGGGGTGTTTCCGCAGGGATACGGGGACGCCCTTTTTTATGTCCTCCAATGCTCTCATGCGCGAGATTAGAACTCAGAT
>PVBE011732300.1_pt1 | contig 20385 bp, 13 predicted proteins | sample 1631181 | NCBI WGS metagenome assembly PVBE01 (sample SAMN08397723, study PRJNA350692) | Marine metagenome, whole genome shotgun sequencing project. | isolation source: water | place: Pacific Ocean | collected 2012-04 | reverse complement strand
CGAGGGCAAGGCCGAGTTTTTCCACAACGGCGCCTCCATGCACAGCTCCAACATCCTCGTCACCGCGGCGGGCAAGCGCGTGCGCCTGTTGATCCAGGGGCGCTCGGGCCTCGCCACGGTGGACAACGTGCTGCTGGCGCGCCGCGAGGGCTGCCGCTCGCCCGGCACCTGGACCGCGGGGCCCACGGGCGCGGCGCCGGTGCTCCGCCCCAGCCTGGACAAGGACGACTTCGACTCTGCCAGCCTCTCCTCACCCTCGGTTGTCCACGACGGCGCCAACTTCCGGCTCTACTTCAGCGCCACCTCGGCCAAGGCCTCTCGCAAGAGCATCGGCCTGGCCACCTCCGTGGACGGTCACTCCTGGGACAAGTCTCCGCTGCCGGTAACGGTGGCCAACGAGAAGGGGCAGGCGCTGAGCGATCCCTGCGTGATCCGCGGCGTGCAGCACGCGTACATCATGGCCTACCGCAGCCACACCCCGCCGGCAGCGCCCGAGATCGCGCTGGCCACGTCCAAGGACGGAGTGGCCTGGACGCGGGTCAGCGGCATGAAGAAGGGCGCCGACAACAAGTGGGACGGCAACGACATCACGGCTCCGGCCCTCGCCTTCTTTCCCTCGGCGGGCAAGGGCGCCGAGGTGCTGCACCTGTGGTACGTGGGCAGCGGCAGCGAGGCGGAGTTTCTCGACCCCGCCCTCGGCCTGGCGCTGGTGGACGTCTCCTACAAGATCACCAAGCAGGACAGCATCAACCCGGTGCTGGCGCCCCGCAGCGGCGCCCACGACGATCGCGGCGTCACCGATCCGTGGATCCTGGTGGTGGACGTGCCGCGGTCCAAGGGGAAGAAGGTGCTGCGCCTGTGGTACAGCGGTCAGCTCTGGACCGGCGCCAGCATCAACCTCGCGGCGTCTCAGGACGGTCGCAAGTGGGTCCGTTACCCAAATAACCCCGTGGTGCAGCACGGCGTGACGTCCCACTACGGCAGCTCGGCGGTTCGGGGCCCCACGGTGCTGGATCGCTGGGGCAAGCTGCACCTGTGGTACGGCGGCGCGAACCCCGCGGGCAAGCCCTCCATCGGGTACGTCAGCAACTACGTCGAGTAGCCCTCGCCCCCCTCACTCGACGCCGTCTTTCCGCTCCCTGAACCAGCCCTCCAGCCGCTGCTTGATCTCCGCCTCCTGGCCCTCATCGGTGGGCACGTAGTAGCGGCGCCCCTCCAGCTCATCGGGCAGGTAGTGTTCGGGGACGTAGCGCCCGTCGAAGTTGTGGGGATAGCGGTATCCCTTGCTGTAGCCCATCTCCTTCATCAGGCTCGTGGGCGCGTTGCGTAGCTTCAGCGGCACGGGCAGCGGGCCGCGGTCGCGCACGTCCTTGCGCGCGGCGGAGTAGGCCGACAGCGCCGTGTTGGACTTGGGCGCCGAGGCGAGATAGGTCACCGCCTGGACCATCGGCAGCACGCCCTCGGGCAGGCCGACGAAGCGGAAGGCGTCCAGGGCCGAGGTGGCCACCTGCAGGGCCGCCGGATCGGCGTTGCCCACGTCCTCCGAGGCGAAGATCACCAGGCGCCGCAGGATGAACAGCGGATCCTCGCCCGCCTCCAGCATGCGCACCATCCAGTACACCGCGGCGTCTGGATCCGAGCCGCGCATGCTCTTGATCAGGGCGCTGACCACGTTGTAGTGCTCGTCGCCCGCCTTGTCGTAGAGCAGGGTCTTGCGCTGGATCGCCTCCTCGACCAGCTCGCGGGTGACCGTGCCGTCCTCGCCGGAGAGGGACGCCGCCACCTCCAGGGAGGTCAGCGCGCGGCGGGCGTCGCCGTCCGCGGACCGGGCCATCAGCTCGAGGCACTCCTCGTCCACGGTCAGCTCCAGTTTGGACAGCCGCCGGTCGGTGGCCAGGGCGCGGCGAAGGATCATCACCAGGTCCTCTTCCTGCAGCGTCTCCAGCGCCAGCACCTTGCAGCGGGAGAGCAGCGCCGAGATCACCTCGAAGGAGGGGTTCTCGGTGGTGGCGCCGATGAGCACGATGGTCCCCTTCTCCACGTGGGGCAGCAGCGCGTCCTGCTGGGCCTTGTTGAAGCGGTGGATCTCGTCGATGAAGAGGATGCTCCGCTTGCCGTACATGTCGCGCTGGTCCGCCGCCTGCTTGACCACCGCGCGCAGGTCCTTGACGCCGGCGCCCACGGCCGACAGCGTGTAGAAGCGGGCGCCGGTGCGGCTGGCCACGATGCGCGACAGCGTGGTCTTGCCGCTGCCGGGCGGGCCCCAGAGGATGATGGACGGGATGCGGTCCTGGGCGATGGTGCGCTCCAGCAACTTGCCGGGCCCGACCAGGTGCTTCTGCCCGAAGAACTCGGACAGCGAGGTGGGCCGCATGCGCTCGGCCAGGGGCTGGCCGCGCTGCTTCGTCTTGGAGCTGTGGCGGAAGAGATCCATGCCGCCAGTGTGCCAGATTCAGGAGGGCTTTGCTGGCCTACTTGAAGGTCTGCACCGCCTGGCGCGCCTTGACCCAGTCGGTGGGCGCCTTGTTGGCGTGCTTGAGCAGGAAGTCGTTCATCTTCGGCACCTCGGCCTCGGGGTAGTCGTGGCCCACGCCGGGCAGCAGCACCCACTGCACCGAGGCGCCGTTGTCCTTGCACAGCTTGGCGAAGGTCTGGGCCAGCTTGAGCCGGTCGTAGGGCTCCTCGGGGTATTTGTCCTTGTCACCGTGCACCACGCGGTAGTTGACGCCCTTGAGGCTCGGCACGGCGCACCAGCTGTTCCAGTAGTAGCCCGACACCGGCCCGAAGGCGGCGAAGGCCCGGGGCAGCATCCAGGAGATGGAGGCGGTGCCGCCGGCGCCCATGGACATGCCGGTGAGGTAGACCCGCCGCTGGTCCACGTGGAAGCGGCGGCTCACCTCGCGGATGGCGTCCACCAGGTCGATGGTGTTCTGTTTGACCACCCAGCCGTGGTAGCTGCCCGAGGTGCGCAGCACCCCCGCCAGCCAGATGAAGCGGTCCGACCGCCCCTTGCCCACCATGTGGCGCAGGCTGTCGAGGCCCGAGCCCCGGGACTCGGCGCGTCCCGTCTCCTTCATGCCGCCGTGGAGGAAGACCAGCAGCGGCCAGGCCTTGGCGCTGGTGTAGCCCGGAGGGACCCAAACCTGCAGCTCGCCCTTGCCGTCGCCGAAGGTGCTCTTGCCGCGGTAGATCGCCGGCTTGCTGTTGACCTTCTTCAGCCCCTTGTAGGGATCCGCGGGAAAAACAGGCTTGTCCGGGGTCGCCTTGCTGTCCGGCAGCGCCGCGTCGACGCGCGGGCCGTCAGGGGCAAGATCCGGCGCCTTGTCAGGGCCCTGCCCTCCCCCGCTGCAGGCGGCGAGCAGCAGGCAGAGCGCCGCTGTGATCGGTCTCGTCATGACGTTACCTCAACCCGAGGAGTATGTGGTGGATGTCGTGGACCAGCTCGGAAAACTGGATCGGATCCAGGTCGCCGAGGCGCTTGATCTCGCCCCACAACTGCAGCGCCTCGACGGTCTGCTCGCCCACGTCCGCCGCGGTCTCCGAGGGGTGCCAGCCCGGCTCCACGTGGAGCACCGCGTGGCTCTTGCGGCCCAGGGCCAGGGCCACGCCGTCCACCTGCACGTCGTACCAGCGCTGCCAGCCCCGGCGCTCCATGCCCCGCAGCTGGCCGAAGGTGACCTTCTCCCCCTTGAAGCGCTTCAGCGCGCTGGCCGCGGCCTCCTTTTTGGTTGCGGTGAAGACCTGCCGATCCAGCTGGTCGAAGGGCTGCAGGATCTCGTAGTCGGCGAAGATCTCGCGCCAGGCGTTGAGGGTCTTCACTGTCGTCACCAGCGGGTGGATCACCTGCACGCCGGCCCCGCCGTCCAAAACAAAGGGCTCGTCGTCCAGCCCGGCCAGGGTGCCGTCCTCCACCACGCGGAACGTCGTGGCCGCGTCGCCGGCCAGGCTCCAGACCAGCCGCTGGGCCAGGTGGGTCATCCAGGGGTGCGCGGCGAAGTGCTCGGAAAAGACCGCCGCCGGGATGTTGCGCCGGGTCTGCATGGCCCGCTCCAGGCGGGCGATCTGCAACGAGGCCGCCGCCCGGGCCGTGGCCTTGAGCGCCCTGAAGCGCGCGGTGGCCTCCTTGGCCTTGGCCTTGTCGTCCTTTTTGTTGGGGCGCGGCAGCGCCTTGACCACCTTGCCCTCGTTGTTGCGCAGCACCGGCTTGAGCGCCTCGTCGAAGGAGATGCGGAACTGGCGCGGGCCGAAGTCCAGGGTGTCGCCGCCCTCCTCGTCCATCTCCAGGCGCGGGCAGAGCCGGTCGGCCAGCTCGTCGGTGGTCAAGGCCCGGGCCCGGGCCATGGCGTCCATGCGCTCCCGGGCCGCCTCCTTGAAGGCCGGGAAGCGGGACTTCTCCGCCAGCAGGTTGATGTTGGTCAACGCCAGGTCGGTGCCGATGTTGGCCAGGGCGTCCAGGGCCCACTGGGCGCGCTTGCCCGCCCCCTGCCCCGGCCACTTCTTGGCCAGGGCGGTGAGCTCGCCGGCCACCTGGTCGTCGCCCCAGAAGCCCAGGGCCTGCAGGCACCACTGGGCCTTGGCGTTGGCCTTGGTGTCGAGCCAGGCCTCAAAGAGCGCCCAGGCGAAGGCGGCGCGACTCTTTGCCGTGTAGCGCTGCCGCGCCGCGAGCACCCCGGGGTGGGGCTCGTCGGCGTTGGAGAACGCCAGGCGGGCGATCTCCTCGTCGATCTCTGCGGGCGTGGCGGCCTTCTTCCCCCGAGCCTTGATCAGCTTCGGCAGCTTTTTGGCCGCGGCGAAGGCCGGGAGCTTGAGTTTTTTGCGCGCCGCCGAGGTCAGCGGATCCTGGTCCAGCAGGTCGCCAACGGCGTCCTTTACGCCTGCCGCGCTGGCGTACTCCAGCACGAGATCGCCGGCACCGCGGGCCGCGACAAAGCGGGCCACGCGCGCCGCCGCAGCGTCCCTGTGGTCGTCACGCAACATGGCCACGGCGCCCGCCGCCGCGTGTCGCGGGTGGCGCACGATCCAGCGCCGGGCCGCGGCCTTGTTCTTTTTGGCCGCGAACGCCGCCGCCATGGCCGGCACGAGGTTCACGTCGCCGAAGGGCGCGGCCACCTCGAGGGCGTGCTCCAGGGTGGTCGGCGCCTCGACGCTGGCCACCAGCAACGGCAGGCGGCTGAGCCCCCCCGCAAGCAGCACCAGGGGCAGCACGTCACGCACGTCCCATTCGCCGAGGCGGAAGCCGAGGGCCATGAGCCGCTCGTGCAGCGGCGCCGGCACAAGGGCCAGCTCCTTGATGCTGGTCGGCTTCCTCCACTTCTCGCGCAGGGCCACGAAGGCCTCGGTCTGGGACTCGTCGAGTCGCTGCAGCGGGACGCCGTCGTGGCAGCGGTGTTCATTCTCCACCGAGGCCTCGTAGATCGCGTCGAGCTCGGCGTCCTCGTAGCTGACGTCGGGCTCCGGGGCGATGTCGGCCGCGGTTGGCAGACCCGCGGCGAAGCGCGCATCGGGGGCGGTGTAGCCGCAGGGGCGGTCCTGGCCCTCGGCGGGGGCCGGCTCCACATGGGGCGGCGGCTGGTCCAGGTCGGCCTCGACCAGCTCCAGCAGCCGGGCCTCCTTCTTCTTCTTCAGGTAGGCGAACACTCGCCTCCGATCCATGCGCGCGGCGGTGACCAGCCCGGCCACGGCCCACCCCTGATCGGGGAGGTCGTGGTGTTCGTCCACCAGCGCCTGCAGGGCCGAGGCGTGCTTGACGTGGGCCAGCAGCTGGCACCACAGCCCGTTGTACCCCGCGTCGGTCTCCCACGGCGACGACGGCTTCATGCGGGCCAGCACCGGGCCGAGACCGGCGCCGCCCACACGCTCGAGGATGGAGGCGAGGTAGAGCCGGGGCTGGGGTGAGTAAAACTCCGAGCGCACGTCGCCGTTGTTGGCCTCGATGTACGCCTCCAGGGTGCTCACGTCGCCGGCCGCCATACCGCAGGCGTGCACGCCGAAGTTGCCAAACTTGGTCAAAAACCGCATGGCGTTGTCGTGCAGTCCCTGCTCCTCATCGCCGGCGCCGGGCCCCGGCGGGAGCAGGAAGCTGGCCACCCACTGGGGATCGGCCCAGGCGTCCTCGGAGACGTAGCCACCGGCCTCCTTCTTGGCCTTGGTGGCGGCGAACTTCTCCTCGATGGCGGCCAACACCGCCTCGCGCCCCGCTGCGTGGTTCTTGTCCGACAGGGCCATGACCTCCTTGAGGCGGCCGAAGGGCCCCGGCGAGGTGTAGGGCAGCTTCTCCATGGCGAGGAAACAGCGCCGTATGGCCTGGCCCAGGCCCACCGTGGCCACGAGAAAGTCCGCCGCCAGTTCGTGGGCCCGCGTGTCGTGCTCGCTGACGAAGGAGCCCCAGGCGCCGAGCACCACCCCGAGCAGCTTCAGGTCGGCGGCCGCGCTGCCCTTACGCGGCTTCGGGTCCAGCATGCGTTGGCCCACGGCGCGGTCGGCGCCGTCGTCGGAGCTGACAAACTTCCAGATACCTGAAGGCTCGTCGTGCAGGTTCATGCGCATACGGTCCGCGGTCCAGAGGGCGCGCCGCAGGGCGGCCCAGGCTGCCTTTTTGTTCGGCACGGGGCGCACGCCGGTGTCGATGCCTCCGCGGCGCGGGTAGAGCCAGGCCCTCAGCTGGGGCGAGGCGTAGACATTATTGATCACCTCCAGGGGCAGATCCGGGGTGGACCAGATCTGCTGCTCGGTGGACGGCGGCGGCGCGGCCCAGGTGGGGTCCTCGTCCGGCGCCGCCTCGTCATCTTCCGCGGGTGCCTCGGGCTCCTCGCTGGACAGCGGCGGCAGGGCCTGCGCCTCCCGGGGGGCCGGATCCCCGACCCGCACCACGAGCCCTCCCTCGCCGCCCACGATCATGGTGTCGAAGTGGGGGTGGGTGCACCAGAGGGTGCTCTTGTTGCTCCACTTCACTTTCTTGAAGGTCAGGCCGTCGTCGTAGGAGACGAGGATCGTCCCGCTGGAGCCCACCGCCACCAGGCGCCCGTCGGGCAGGTGGTCCACCGAGGAGAGCATCACCCTGGTGCCCGACTTTATCTTCTTTAACGAGGCGCCCTCGTCGTCGGAGCGGTAGATCGCTCCGTGGAGACCCACGGCGATGAGGGTGCCGCGAGGAGTGACGGTTGCCTTCATCAGGTCCTCGCGGGCGTCCATGGCCGTCTTGACGATCTTGCCCTTGAGCGAGCCGATGTAGAGCTTGCCGCCGTCCGTGGGGATCAGCACGCCCAGGGGGCTGGGCGAGATGCGCGCGATGTCCTCTTTGACGCCGCTGACCTTGCGGAAGGACTTGCCGCCGTTGGTCGAGCGCCCGACCCAGCCGCCGTCCCCCGCGGTCCAGATGTTGCCCAGATCGTCCTTGAGCACGGCGAAGAGGCAGCCGCCGGTGGTGGCGCGCAGCTTTTCCCAGGTGGAGCAGCGGTCCGGCGAGTGGGCGATGTGGCCGTACTCGCCGGCGACCCACACGTCGTTGCCCTCGACCCAGGCGCCGCGCAGCCCCTTGCAGACACCCGCGCGGGCGGTATAGCCGTCACCCACAGAGGACAAGATCAGATCCCAGCCCTGGCCGCCCACGGCCACCACGTGTTCGCCGTCAGCGCCGATGCCGAGCACCAGCCCGTGGCGCGGCGAGGTGGGGACCAGCACCGCCACCGGGGGCACGTCCTGGCAGATGGCTTGCGCGTCGGGCGCGTCGGGGGCCTTGGCGTTCTTCGCTGACTTGCCATCGCTGCATTCATGACGACCCATGGTGACCCTCCTGCCGGTTGAGAGGCCATGTTCACACAAAGCGGCCCGCCTCACAATGCGCCGGCAAGGGGGGGCCAAACCCCTCGCCACCTGTGGGCCACAGCCCCCATGGCGTCCCCCGCACCCAACGGAACCTGTTGAATTTACGGAGACGATGGCATGGCACGTGGGTTGCTTTGTCTCAGGGCAGAGGAGCTAACAAATGTCACGTTTATTGATTTCGCTGTCCGTCGTACTTTCACTCTCACTGGTCTGGATCACTCCCGCCGAGGCTGGATGACCCGACGCCGGCAGCGGGGGCAGTTGCCCCTACGGACAGACCTGCACCACCCACAGCGATTGCACGTCTCAGATCTGCGCCAACAGCGTCAGCAAGTCCAGCGCGTACTGCTCCAAGAGCTGTACCTCAGACTCTGACTGTCCGGGCACCGACAAGTGCATGACGTCGAGCAAGGGCTACATCTGCCGCAAGAACGACGGCGGCGGCACATCGCCCGATGGCGGCGGCACGCCATCGCCCACGCCCCCCACGGGTGACGCGGGGGTCCCCTCCCCCGTGCCGCCCAAGGACTCGGGCCCTCCGGGCAAGGACACCACCGCGCCCAAGGTGACCATCTCGTCGCCCCTGAACAACGCCAACGTCGCCTCCTCGGTCACCGTGACCGTCAAGGCCACCGACAACGTCGGCGTGGTCAGCGTTGAGTTGATGGTCGACGGGGTGCTGATGGCCAGCAAGACCGCCGGGCCCTTCACCTTCCCCACGGTGATGCAGCCGGGCAAGCACACGGTCACCGTTGTGGCCTACGACAAGGCCACCAACGCGGGCCAGGCCTCCATCAGCGTCACCGTCGGTGGCAGCGGCTCCCCGGCCCCGCCGCCGCCCAAGCTGGACGCCGGCACCGCGCCCTCACCCGGCGGTGATGGCGGCGCCAGCATCTTCGGCAGCCGCTGCAGCAAGGGCACGAGCTGCCAGTCGGGGCTCTGCGCCTTCGACCCGGCCCTCAACGACAAGTACTGCACCCAGCAGTGCGGCATCCGCGGATGGTGCCCCGCCGGATCGGCCTGCACCAGCCAGCCCGGCGGCAACCCCGGGCTCTGCGCCCTGACCATGAGCACACCCGGTGCAGAGTCGGGTTGCTCGGTGGGCCACGGCGCCACGGCCGTGCCGGTCCTCGGTCTCCTGGCGTTGATGCTGGCGCTGGCTCGGCGTCGGCGAGTAAGATAACAGCATCGTCCCCTGCAGCCCCGCCGAACAGCGCATCGCCCGCGTCCGGATATCGGACTCGCAAGCCATTGTAATAAAGGGCGTATTCCAAAGATCGTAACTCCGTCCCGGGAAAGCGCAAGATCGTAGGACCGTCCCCTACTTACGTTCGAGGTGTTTGACCATGGCCTCCACCAGCTCGTCGGCCACCTTGCGGGCGCCGCGGATCTTTTTGGGGGGCAGGTCGTTGAAGAGGATGGTGAAGGCCAGCGGCTCGGCGCCGGAGGGCGAGCCGGCGTAGCCGGAGAGGCTGACAACGGTGGCCAGGGTGCCGGTCTTGGCGCGCACGCGGCGGCGGGCCAGGCCCCTCTTGCAGCGGTAGTCCATGGTGCCGTCCAGGCCGGCGATGGCCAGGGACGCCACGTAGTCCGCGCTGATGGTGTAGTCATTGTGGGCTGCGCGCAGCACCTTGACCACCTGGGCCGGGGTGAAGCTCGACGCCTCGTAGAGCCCCGAGCCGTTCTTCAGGGTGTAGGACCCCGGCTTGAGCCCCACGCCGTTGAGGTAGGCGGTGACCGCGGCCAGGCCCTTGGGCCAGGTGGCCGGCGGGCCAGCGCTGGTGGCCCCCATGACCTTGAGCAGCTGCTCGGCGACGAAGTTGTCGCTGCGCTTGTTCATGTGACGCAGGATGGCCCCGAGGGGCCGGGAGTCGTGCCGGGCCACGGGGCGGGTCCAGCGCCTGGATTTGCCCCGCCGCACGCTGTTTTTGTGCACCTTGATCCCCCGCCGCCGCAGCAGGTCCAGCAGCGCGTGGCCCGTGACCAGCCCCGGCTCCTCGATGCGCCGGGTCGCCCGCCTGCCCCGCCGGCCCACCCGCGCCTTGCCGTGGATCTCGAAGGAGCCCCGGCCCGCGGCCTTGATCTGGGTCCAGCCCCGGCCGCGCCGGGTCGTGACGGTCTTGTTTGTGATCTTGAAGTAGCTGGAGGCCGGGCTGACCTGGATCCTGCCGGGCGCCCCCAGCGCGGCGCCGCCGAAGACCTGCACCGACATCTTGTTGTAGCGCAGGGCCAGCGGCCCGTTGGTTGTGCGGTAGTACTTGGCGGTGCTCCGGCTGCCGAACAGCGGCGGGTTACGCGCCCGGTCGAAGTAGGTCACGTCCACCACCACCCCACCCTTGATCTCACGGATCCCGCGGTGGTGCAGCGTCTGCACCATGCGCCACAGGTCGGTCACCTGCAGCGAGGGATCACCGTACCCCTTGAGGTAGAGGTCGCCGTCAACAACGGCGCCCTTGCGCGCGGGGGCGAAGATCAAGGTCTTGAAGCGGTGGGCCGGTCCCAGCCGCTTGAGCGCCGCCGCCGCGGTGATCAGCTTGACGTTGGAGGCGATGTTGAACGCCTCGCCCTCGCGCAGCTTGAGCAGCACCTTTCCCGAGCGGACCCGCGCCACCATCACGCCCATCCTGGCCGGCGTGACCCGCGCGTCCGTTGCCAGCTCGGTCATCTTCTTCTGCAGCGCCGCCAGCGCCTGCTTGTCCGGATCCTCTCCCTGGGCGGCATCGGGGGCCACCAACAGCGCGGCCACCGCCGCGGCGGCAGAAATGAAACGAGCAAGCGAAGCTAGTGTGTTGACGCGGTGTTTCATGGCCCTGTAGTTTGCTATGTTATCCACTCATGCTGACGACGACAAATAACCGGGCATTCACCTCACCGCCGCAGTTGGAGCAGGGTTCATGAGCACCGAGATTGACAACCGCATGGTCTGGGACCGGGAGCAGCCCGGCCACTACGAGGTATGGTACTGCACCTTCAACCACCGGCCGTCGGGCACGGGCTTCTGGATCCGCTACACGCTGGAGTCCCCCCACGAGGGCCACGGCGAACCTTACGCCCAGCTGTGGTTCGCCTTCTTCGACTCCAAGGAGCCGGGGAACAACTTCGGCGTCAACCGCAAGCTGCCCATCTCCGAATTGCAGGCCGACGAGGATCCGTTCTGCCTGCGCATGGGCGACGCGGTGCTGCGCCACGGTGAGCTGCGCGGCCAGCTGGAGGGTGACGCCCACTCGGTACGCTGGGACCTGGCCTTCCGCCCCGGCCTCTTCACGCACTACCACCTGCCGGACATCATCTACACCACCAACTTCGCCGACACCAAGGTGCTTTCACCCAACCTCATCGCCCACATCAACGGCAAGGTGGTGGTGGACGGGCGCGAGTTCGAGCTGGACGCCGAGCCCGGCTGCCAGACCCACCTCTGGGGGCGCAAGCACGCCCACGCCTGGGCCTGGGGTCACTGCAGCGCCTTCCGCGAGGACTCCACGGCCTGCCTCGAGATCCTGTCGGTGAAGCTCAAACGCCTCGGCCTGGTGACCCCGACCATGACGCTGCTGTCCCTCTACCTCGGCAGCGAGGTCTACCACTTCAACCAGTTCACCAGCCTGCCCGGCACCAGCGGCCAGTGGGAGACAGGGCTATACAAGTTTCGGGCCCTGGGCAAGCGGATCAAGATAGAAGGAGAGATGCGCTGCCGGCCCGAGGACCTGATCCGCACGCCCTACACCGATCCGGACGGCGAGCCGAGCTTTTGTCACAACTCCGAGGTGGCGGACTGCTCCCTGACCGTCTGGACCCGCCGCTCCTTCCGCGCTCCGTTCAGGAAGCTCTGCCGCCTCACCTCCCACGGCAGCACCCACTTCGAGTACGCCTCGCGCACCCCGGACGGCCACGTCGCCCGGCACCACGTCACGGTGAAGTGACCCCCGCGGATCCCCGCTCTTCTCCCTTGACCACCACCCGAGTTGTTCTATGCTCTCCCCCGATGGGAGCCGAGATCCCCGTGAGAACCGAACCTCGACTGAAGTGAGCACATTGGAAAAGAAAGCCATCGGCACGCCCCTGCTGCAAGCCCACCAAGAGCTCGGCGGCAGGATCGTGGAGTTCGCCGGGTTCCTGATGCCGATCCAGTACAGCGGCGTGATGGACGAGCACCGCGCGGTGCGCGAGGCGGCCGGGCTGTTCGACGTGAGCCACATGGGCCAGGTGGAGTTTTGCGGCCCCGGCGCCCTGGAGGCCGCGGACCGCCTGGTGACCAACGACGTGCTCGAGCTGGGCGACGGAGAGGCGCTCTACTCCCCCATCTGCTACGAGGACGGCGGCATCGTCGACGACTGCCTGGTCTACCGCGTGGCCCAGGACCACGCCCTGGCGGTGGTCAACGCCTCCAACGTGGACAAGGACTACCGGTGGTTCGCGGAGCAGACCGGGGACCGCTGCGACGTGATCAACGCCAGCGACCGCTGGTCGCTCATCGCCATCCAGGGCCCGCGGGCCTGCGAGATCGTCTCGTCGGTGGCGGGCGAGGACGTCACCGCCATCCCGCCTTTCTCCTTCAAGCGCCTGCCCCTGGCCGGGGTCGACTGCAACGCCTCGCGCACGGGCTATACCGGCGAGGACGGGTTCGAGATCGGCTGCGCCCCGGCCGACGCCCTCACCCTCTGGCGCGCGCTGCTGGAGGCGGGCGCGCCCCACGGCATCAAGCCCTGCGGCCTCGGCGCCCGGGACACCCTGCGCCTGGAGGCCAAGCTGCCGCTGTACGGCAACGACATCGACGCCACCACCACCCCGCTGGAGGCCGGCCTCAAGTGGACGGTGAAGCTCAAGGCGGGTGACTTTATCGGTCGCGACGCCCTCGTGGCCCAGCGCAAGACCAGGATCCAGCGCAAGCTGGTCTGCCTGGAGATGCGCAGCCGCGGTATCGCCCGCCAGGGCCACAAGCTGCACCTGCCCGACGGCGACGCCCTGGGCGAGGAGGTGGGCGTGGTCACCAGCGGCACCAAGTCCCCCACCCTGGGTCGGGCCATCGCCCTGGGCTACGTGCCCCGCTCCTGCTTCAAGGCGGGCTCGCGCCTGCTGGTCGAGGTGCGCGGCAAGGCCGTGGAGGCCGAGGTGGTCAAGGGGCCGTTCTACAAGAGGAGCTATTAGCTGTTAGCTTTTGGCGATTGGGTATCAAAAACAAGGAGCACGACATGGAGTTTCCCAAGGACCTTCGCTACACCAAGGATCACGAGTGGGCCCGCAAGGAGGGCGACGTCATCACCATCGGCGTCACCGCCTTCGCCGTGGAGCAGCTGGGCGACATCACCCTGGTGGACCTGCCCGAGGAGGGCGACGACGTCACCGAGGGTGAGGCCTTCGGCGTCATCGAGTCGGTCAAGTCCGTCTCTGACCTCTTCGCCCCGGTCAACGGCAAGGTCACGGCGATCAACGAAAAGCTGGAGGACGAGCCCGAGCTGGTCAACGAGGCGCCCTACGGCGACGGCTGGATGGTCAAGATCCAGATCGCGGAGGGCGCCTTCGAGGCCTTGATGGATCAGGAGGCCTACGCCAAGCTGGTGGCCGAGCAGTCCTGATCGTCTCGAGTCGTTCCCATCCTGGACCTCGTGCCCGGCCCGCGGGCCCGGGCATCATCACCGTCGTGAGCATTCCATGAGATACATCCCACACACCCCGCAGGACATCGAGACCATGCTGCGCGCGGTGGGCGTGCCCACCGTCGACGCGCTGTTCGACATCATCCCCGAGGCGCTTCGTTTTCAGGGAGCGCTGGATCTGTCGCCGCCCCTGGCCGAGGCCGACCTGCTGCAGCACCTGTTGCAGCTCGGCTGCCTCAACCAGCCCCAGGACCGGGGCTCGGGCATGCTGGTCTTCGCCGGCGCCGGGGTGTCGTCCCACGCCATCCCCTCCGCGGTGAATCAGCTGGCTGCGCGCAGCGAGTTCTACACCGCCTACACGCCCTACCAGCCCGAGCTGAGCCAGGGCACGCTCACCACCATCTTCGAGTTCCAGACCATGGTGGCCGAGCTGCTCGGCATGGACGTGGCCAACGCCTCGATGTACGACGGCGCCACGGCCACCGCCGAGGGGATCCTGATGGCCCGGCGGCTCAAGCGAAAGAAGCACCGCGCCGTGCTGGCCGGCAGCATCCACCCGGACTACGTCGCCACCTGCGAGACCTACCTCTCCGGGCTGGGCGAAGATGAGCCGCTGCGCCGCGTGGGCATCGCCGACGACGGCGGCGTGGATCTGGCCGCCCTGGACGCAGCCCTCGACGACAGCGTGGCCGCGGTGGTGGTGCAGACGCCGAGCTTCCTCGGCGTGATGCAGGACCTGCGCCCGGTGTGCGAGGCGGCCCATGCCGCTGGCGCCCTGGTGGTGGCGGTGACCAGCGAGCCGCTGGCCTTTGCCCTGGCGCAGCCCCCCGGCGCCGTGGGCGCGGACATCACCGTGGGCGAGGGCATCGGCCTCTGCAGCCCGCCCAACATGGGCGGACCGGGCCTCGGGCTCTTCGCCTCCAGCGGCAAGAAGGCCACCCGCGCCATGCCCGGCCGGCTGGTGGGGCAGACCGTGGACCAGGACGGCAAGCCGGGCTTCGTGCTCACCCTCTCCACCCGCGAGCAGCACATTCGGCGGGAGAAGGCCACATCCAACATCTGCACCAACCATGGTCTCATGGCGCTGCGCTTCACCATCCACCTGGCCCTGCTGGGCAAGACGGGGCTGGTGGAGCTGGCGCGGCTCAACATGGCCAAGGCTGCGCACGCCCGGGATCTGCTGGCAAACCTCGACGGCTTCGCGCCGCGCTTCGACGCGCCTTGCTTCAACGAGTTCGCCCTGCGCGTTCCGGGCGGCGACGCCGGCGCCGTGGTGCAACGGGCCTCGGCCCGCGGGGTGGTGCCCGGGGTAGCCATGGGGCGGTTCGACGACCGCCTGCGCGACACCCTGCTGGTCTCAGTCACAGAGCTGCACCGCCGCGAGGACATCGAGCGGCTGGCCCACGAGCTGGCCGAGGCCGCCAAGGAGGTGATCCGATGAGCGCCCCGGAGATCAAGACCCTGCAGGTACAGGAAGCGCCCATCTTCGCCCAGAGCGTCGCCGGCCGCAGCGGCGCCTCGCTGCCCGAGCCGGACGTGCCCGGGGCCGAACGGCCGGAGCAGGCCTGGCCCGAGTGGCTGCGCCGCCAGGAGCCGGCGGGGCTGCCCGAGGTGAGCGAGCCCGAGGCGGTGCGGCACTACACCCGCGCCTCGCTGTGGAACTTTCACATCGACAAGGGCATGTACCCCCTCGGGTCGTGCACCATGAAGTACAACCCCAAGAGCGCCGACGCGGCCGCGGCCATGGGCGGGCTGGCCGGCGTTCACCCCTACCAGCCGGAGGAGCAGCTCCAGGGCAGCCTGCGGCTGATGGCCGAGCTGGAGCGCATGCTGGCCGAGATCGCCGGCTTCGCCCGGGTCACCCTGCAGCCGGCGGCCGGCGCCCACGGCGAGCTGTGCGGCCTGATGCTCATGCGGGCCTGCCTCGACCGCCGCTGCCACGGCCGCACCAAGGTGCTGATCCCCGACACGGCCCACGGCACCAACCCCGCGAGCTGCACGCTCAACGGCTTCTCCACGGTCAAGCTCGACACCAACGGCGTGCTGGAGCCCTCCAGGGTGGCCGCCGCCATGGACGGCATCCGCGACGAGGTGGCCGGCATCATGATCACCAACCCGAACACCCTCGGGCTGTTCGAGGTGCACATGGCCGAGATCTGCCAGATGGTGCACGAGGCCGGCGGGCTGGTCTACATGGACGGCGCCAACCTCAACGCGCTCATGGGCAAGTACCGCCCCGGCGAGACCGGCGTGGACGTGATGCACTACAACCTGCACAAGACCTTCGGCACGCCCCACGGCGGCGGCGGCCCCGGCGCGGGCCCGGTGGGGGTGGTGCAGGAGCTGGTGCCGTTTTTGCCGGTGCCCACCGTCGAGCAGCGGGAGGACGGCACCTACTACCTCGACGGCGACCGACCGGACAGCATCGGCAAGATGCGCTCCTTCGTGGGCAACTTCGGCGTCCTCGTGCGGGCCTACGCCTACATCATGGAGCTGGGGGCCGCCGGCCTGAGCCAGGCCACTGAGATGGCGGTGCTCAACGCAAACTACCTGCGCACCCGCCTGGAGCCGCTGCTGCACATCCCCTTCGTCGAGCACTGCATGCACGAGGTGGTGGCCACCGACGAGGGGCTCAAGGACACGGGCGTGACCACCCTGGACGTGGCCAAGCGGCTCATGGACTACGGCTTCCACCCGCCCACCGTCTACTTCCCGCTGGTGGTGCAAGGCGCGCTGATGATCGAGCCCACCGAAACGGAGACGCCCCAGACCCTGGACTGCTTCGTGGCCTCCATGGAGGAGATCATCAAGGAGGCCCGTGAGGATCCGGAGACGGTCAAGGCCGCGCCCCACTCCACGGGCCTGCGCCGCCTGGACGAGACCCGAGCCGCGCGCAAGCCGGTGCTGCGCTGGACACCACCGGTTGAGTAAAGATGCGCGCGTGCGCGTCGTACCATGACCATGGCACGCACGATCACCCTGGCGCTCCTCGCCCTCTCGCTCGCCCCATCCGCCAGTCGGGCCGACGGCAAGCGGGTCGAGCCGGCCGCCTCTGTCCCGCGGGGACTACGCTGCCTCTGGCAGGCCTACCCCAAACATCTCTGCGCCGCCGAAAAGAACACGTTGATCTGGTGCGACGGCACCCGCATGACCTACGACGACGGCCGCCGCAAGCCCGGCCACCGCGCCGTGCTCGACGACGCCAGCCTCAAGGACCAGATGGCCCAGCGTTATCCGGCGGGCGCGCGCTCCCCCACGCCGCCGCCCAAAAACTTCGACCCGGGGCGCGCACGACACGAGCCGTTCTTCCGCAAAATGTACGGCAGCAGCAGGAAGGCGGTGCTGCGCAACACCCGCCGCGTGCGCTGGATGTCGCGCCGCTGGATCCGCGTCACCAGGGTCAACGGCGTGGACCGGGCGCTGGAGGCGGTGTCGCGGGATCTTTCGCGGCTGCCGAAGCTGCGCAAGTACGTCCATCGCCTGGCCGGCGCCTTCAACTGGCGCAGGATCCGCGGGACACGCCGCCTGAGCACTCACAGCTTCGGCGTGGCGCTGGACATCAACCTGCGCTACTCCGACTACTGGCGCTGGGCCCGGCGCGGTCCGGGCAAGGCGCTGCGCTACCGCAACCGCATCCCGATGCAGATCGTCCGCGTCTTCGAAAAGCACGGCTTCATCTGGGGTGGCAAGTGGTACCACTTCGACACCATGCACTTCGAGTATCGCCCCGAGCTGCTGCAGCCCGGCTGCGCAGAGACCGCGGGCAAGGCGGGGCGCAAAAAGGAAACTGCGAGGGAGTGACGGGGGCGCTCAGGGCCGGCTGCGCAGGATGCGGAAGCTGGGCCGGCGGCTGATCTCGAAGAGGAAGCCGAAGCGGAAGCTGATCATGCCGGTGGACTTGTCCACCAGCCCCTTGGGCGGGTTCGGGAACGGCTCGGCCGCGCGGAAGGCCGACATGGCCTCGTCGTCCAAAAAGCCCACGCCGCTGGCGTTCTCCAGGTGCAGCTCCTTGAGCTTGCCGCCGGGGGTCAGGCGCACGCGGAGGATGGTCAGCCGATCCTTGAAGCCGTAGACGTTGCCGGTGGGGTCCCGGCGCTTGTAGACCACCGCCGGGTGCCAGTTCTGCGCCACCTTGCGCTTGACGCGGTTGAAGAACGAGGCGTACCGCCAGCGCTTGGAGTTGAGCAGGGTCTGCTTCCCCTTGTCAACGCCCTTGAGGTAGTCGTTGACCCGGGAGCCGAGCACGCGGGCCAGCTCCTTTTTGCTCAGCTTCAGCTCCTTGAGCGAGAGCTTCTTCGGGCCGTCAGCCTTCCTGGCGCCGGGCACCGCTTTTTGCGGCTTCTTCTCCACCTGGGAAGGCCGGTCGCCCTTGTCGCTTTCCGGTAGCTCGGAGCGGGGGACCTTGACCTGCGGTCGCACGGCCAACTGCTTTTCGATCTTTCGCTGAATCGCCTTGCGCTCCTGGGGCGTAGTGGGCCGGGGGCGGGGCAACCGCACGGGGCGCTTCGGGATCAGGCGGCCCTTTTTGAACGGCACTCGCGGCCCCTTGGTCTCCTTCTTCACCGTGGAGTCGTAGTCGGAGAGGAACCGCGCCTTGTCGGGCCGCTTCTCCTCGTCGGGCGGCGGCAGGTCCACCACCTGGCCCTTGGGATCATCCTTCTTCTTCTCCTCCTTGACGATCTCCTCGAGCTTCTTCTTTTTTTCCTCCGGCTTGAGCTGTTCCTCCTCGGTGACCATGGAGATTTCGAAGGGCTCCAGCTCCTCGTCGGTGGCCCGGCAGCCGTTGGGGTTGGCAGACAGCAGCGCCACCGCCAGCAGCACGACGTTGACGTGCAGCAGCAGTGAGATGCCGAGGGATCCCCACAGGGAGGATCGTGTCCGCCTGGATCTCATGACTATTTACCCAGTCTGTATTCTACCTGATTCGCTCGGTCCTTCCACATTGCTGGACCCATAAAGATCTATCGGCAGCAGGGGCGGTGATTTCAATAGCCACCGGCAGGCGCCGTTGCAGGCACCGCAAGCAGTTGATATCTAAAAACTTGGCACTGTCCGCCCCCGGACCACCGAGGGGCACGCTCCCTCCCCTGGACCCTACCTCACCATCGGATTGTGAAACTCGAAGGGCGCCACGATGGTCAGCCGCTTGCCCAGCCCCCTGGGGATCGGCGCGAAGGGCGCGGCGCGGGCCACGGCGCCCATGACCAGCCGGTCGAACTGCGGGAAGCCCGATGACTTTTTCAGGCGGATGTTGGTCACCTTGCCGCTGGCGAGGATGGTGAAGCTCACCTGGGCGTCGCCCTGCAGCAGCTGCACCTCCAGCTTTTTGGGGAAGACCCACAGGGGCTGGATCTTGCCGTGGACCTTCCTGAAGTAGCGCACGTACCGTCGGTCGGGGGTATGGAGCCAGATGGGCAGGCCGTGGCGCTCGCCCGTGGCGTCGCCTCTGCGGCCGGCCTCGCCGCCCTTGCCCGCGCCGGTGGAGTCGCCGTGACCCCGGGGGCGCCCCATCTCCACCAGATCGGGGTGCCTGCGGGAGGATGCCTGCTCCCTGTTGCGCCGATCGGCCACCGCCTGCCAGCGGCGGACAGTGAGGGTGCGCGGGGTGCTCCGCGGTACGTCGGGGCGTCGCCGGGCCAGGGCAGCGTTGCCGCCCCGCATACGGCGGGTCAGGCGGCTGCTGAGGGTGGCGGCGCCGGGGCTGTCCTCGCCACCCGGCGCGCTGGTCCCCGGATCGAGCCCGGCCCTGGAGCGGTGGCTGCGCATGCGGTTGCGCGGCGCGGTGCGCGGATGCCGCAGATCGCTGGTGCCTCTGCCCGTGGTCAAAAACGGCGTCGGCTCCGGGTTGGGCGTGGCCCGCTCGTTGTCGTAGGTCACCGCCCTGCGCCGAGTGCGGATGCGGCTGAGAGAGTCTCGCGTGAGGTGGTTGAACGGCCGAAAGCGAAGGTCGTCCAGGTCGTCGCCGGCCAGAGGATCGGGGTGCGGCCGCGGCTGCCCCTCCCCCGCCACCGAGCCGGACAGCTTTGAGTCGCTGAGGGTGTCGGCCGCCAGGCGATCCGCCGACGCCGAGGGGTCTCCAACCCGCGCCCGGGGCTCCTCGCGGGGATCCACCTCGTCCTCCATCAGCGGGCGGGTCAGCGACGACCTGCGGTGCGCCTCGTCCTCGGCTCCGGCCACCGGATCTACCGAGTAGACCAGCGCCTCTTCGGGCGCGGACGTTACCTGCATCAGCAGCAGGTGGGTCAACAGGAACAGCAGGCCGACGTGCGCCACCATGGATAGACCGACGAAGCCGGCCACCTTCGGGGCTGCGCGCCTGCGGGCTGATCGCGACAAGAGACCTCCTGATGAATATATTGTAGGCTGGCTCAAGCGGAAGTTCCATGCGACGCGCAGAAACCATCCACACCAGCCGGGGTGCCACCCGTGGCACATGAAGAGCCGCGCCGCCCCGCCACGCGGACCGACCAGAAGCCTTCGCTGCTGGAGCGGCTGTTCCCCTCACCCATGATCCACCCGGACATCATCCGCGTGGGCTGGATGCGCGGCAACGCCCTGCACAACGCCCTCGTAACGTTGTACCACCTGGCGCGCGTGCCGATCCCCATCTGCGCGGTTTTGGTGGGCGCCCTGGCGGCGGCGGTGGCCCTGACCTACCAGGATCCCGCTGTGGCCGGCGCGGTGCTGGGGGCCAACATGCTGGGGGATCTGGTGCTGCTGCTTGCCCTGCCCCGGCTCGGCGTCTCCTTCGGCTGGGTCGGCCCGCCGCTGTTCATCTTCGCCACCGGCCGCGGCGTACTGGCGCTGGTCATCGGGCTGCTGCCCCTGGCCGGCGCCGCGGAGCTGTGGGCCCTGGGCGCGGTGGAGCTGACCCTCACCCTGCTCTCCTGGTACGGGCACCTGGTGGAGCCGTTCTGGATCCAGCACACGCGGCTGACCCTGAAGCTGGCAGGCCTGGGCGCCCCCGTGG
>PVBE012858494.1_pt1 | contig 20389 bp, 15 predicted proteins | sample 1631181 | NCBI WGS metagenome assembly PVBE01 (sample SAMN08397723, study PRJNA350692) | Marine metagenome, whole genome shotgun sequencing project. | isolation source: water | place: Pacific Ocean | collected 2012-04 | reverse complement strand
GGAAAGCTTAGCGGAAGCGAACAAAGACTTGGCGGAGGTCAACCTAGAGGATACGAAGCTGGTGCCTCATGATTTATATCTGGAAACCCAAAAACAAGCCGAAGATCTTAGTTCGAAAAAATTCACAGTCTAATGAAAGAATTCAAATACAAAACAATTTTCAGTTCTACGCTCAAACCCCTAGTTTCTGAAGAGAAAGACAAATATTTAGCATTAGCATCCTTACAAGAGATTAAAGACTTTATCCCTGAGGTAGATACCGTAGAGAACGTAGATCTACTGCCGGTAGCCTTCAACGCTGCTGTAGCTAATAGAGTAAATAAGAATGGGGATGTTATAGACTCAGAAACAGCAGTAGAAATTTATAAGAATTTTATTAATAAACCTATTAATGTAGAACATAATAGAGAAAGGGTAATTGGTACAATATTAACCGCTTCTTTTTCTGAGTTTGGTACAGACAACCCGCTGACCGAAGACGAAGCAAAGGCTCAAGAGGGGCCGTTCAACATAACGCTTGGCGGTATACTTTGGAAACTTGTTAATAGAAACCTTGCTAATGTTATTGAAAACTCCGCAGACCCAACTAGTACAGATTATATGAAAATTTCTGCCAGTTGGGAGCTCGGTTTTAATGAGTATAGACTAATTCTCCTAGAAGGTGAAGAAAAAAACATAGAAAACGGAGAAATTGTGGACGACTTAGAGAAAATAGAAGAAATGGAGGCATTTCTAAGCTCGCATGGTGGGGATGGCAAAACTGAAGATGGCAGGTACGTATACAGGCAGGTAATCAACAACGTACTTCCATTAGGAATCGGGCTAACAGAGAACCCCGCTGCAGATGTTCAGGGGGTCGCAATTAAGGAAGAACAAGGGGCCAAAGCCGAGGCCACCGAAGACGGAAAAACAGAGGAATCCGTCGAAGAAAAGACTTTGTCCGAAGAGGACGAAAACCGGGACGACAACCGCTCTAAAGCAGTTGAAAATAATAGTTCCCAAATAGACCAAAATGATGTAAAACCATTAGCAAAGGAAGACCAAAAACCCATGAAGATAACAAGCATTAACGACATAACGGACGAGAGCATGAAAACACTCTCGGCTTCTGCCGTCCATGACTACATTAAGGAGGAGCTTGAGAAGGCGTCCGAGTCTTGGTGCGAGGAAAAGACCAAGACGGAGAAATCCCTAGTCGAAGCGGAAGAAAACTACAACACCCTGCAAAAGGAACATATTGAGGTTAAAGAGAGCGTAGAATCTCTCGAGACCAAAGTGTCTGACCTTGAGGCAGAAAAGACTGCCAAAGCTGCGGAAGAAAGATTTATTCAGCGTATGGCCGAATTGGATGAGACATATGAGCTCACCGACGAGGACCGCAAAATTCTTGCAGAGCAAATTAAGGACCTAGATGACGAAGCATACACTGGCTTCAACAGTAATCTATCTGTTCTTTTGCGCGACAAGAATAAAGAAGTTCTGAAGGCTAAAGCTGAGGAAAAGGCGACAAAAGCAGAAACCGAATCTAAGGAAGAGGTTAAAGCTTCTGTCGAAAACGAAGAAGTTAAGGACGCAGTTGAAGAAGCTGTTGAGAACGCCGAGGTAGACGAAGAGTCTGTACCGGTTAACACAACTGGCTCAGAAGACGAGACCGTAACTCAAAAATATGAAAAAGCTTTCGGGCTTGATCAATTCGACATCAAACTTTAAACAATTATATAAGGAATAATAAATTATGGCAACTACAGTAAACTTAAGACCATTCAGAGATTACGACGAACACGACGTAATTAATCTGTTCGCACACCGTAGTAGTAACGTCAACAAGGGTTCTCTCGTCAAATTGGAAACGGCAACTGGTTGGAAAAATACCAATGAGCCGACCATGGAAGAGGGTGTTATTGGGGCGACCTACGGCAACACAGTTTCTAATCGTTACGCAGTCAGAGCCAAAGTAACGGACGCCGCTAGCGGCTCCAATGTTATTGGTATGACTCTGTGGGACGTAAAAGAGACCGACGAAAACGGAGAGAAACTTCTCTACAACCCCCGCAAAGCGGCTGAGATGCAATGTGTCATCAGCGGACAAGCGGTACCGGTTGCAACGAGAGGTGTTTTCTTGTACAGCGGGGCAACCCTGAACGCAACACACGCAGCCCAAGGCCCTGTAGCAGGTGAATACCTGTATGCAGCAGACAACGGCCAAATGATGGTTGCGAGCTCAGTGGGTTGGGACAGCACGGTAGCTAAGGTCGGCCAAGTATTGGGCGGCATGGATAGCAGCAACCACGTCTTGATTAGACTCGACATTTAACATTTAAAATAAGGAATATTTACAATGAAGTTAAAACTTAAAAACACACCAGAACAGGTTGAGCTTATCAAAGCCATGGGTTCTAGAGACCCCGGTGTTGCTCGTGAAGCCCAAGAAGCGTTCGCCGCTTTCTTAGGCCCTGTAATCCGTCAGGTCTTGAATCAGGCGGCAACTGCAGGCGCGATCTTCACGGACAGTCTTTATGACGAAGACGACAGCCCGAGCTTCCCGCTTGACCTCTATTACAACGAAAGCACCAATTACATCACTGTTTGGTCTCAAGGTATTGCCGGTGGTCTTCCGACCTCAACGGACGTTTCTGCGATTCAAGAGTTAAAGATTGGAACGTATCGCTTGGACAGCGCCGTATCTTTCATGAAAAGATATGCTCGTCGGGCTCGCCTCGACGTAGTTAGCAAGGGAATCGAGCGCATGGCGCAAGAGGTTCTTGTTAAGCAAGAAAGAAACGCTTGGGCAGTTGTGCTCAGAGCTTTGGCCGAAGCCCAAAGTAAGGGCGTAGCCTCCGGTGGACTTGGAATCACTTCGCTAAAAGCGAAAACCCACGTCATTCCGGCTCAGGTAGAAAGCCTCTTTCAGCTTCACGATATGAATCGTTTGATGCTTCTCAACAAGAGAATCAACGAATCTTTTGCTGATGGTTCTCCGGACAACGCTTACAGCGACGGTATTACCGACCTGTATGTGAGCCCTGAGATCATGATGCAAGTTCGTGAGTTCGCTTACCAGCCAATTAACACCAGAGCAGCTGACAATACTGCCGGTGGTACTGCTTCTGACGGAATCGCTCTTCCGGACAATGTCCGCGAGCGGATCTTCCATGCCGCTGGCATGCAAGAGATCTACGGAGTGGCCATCACTCAACTCAACGAGTTGGGCAGCGGCAAGAAATATAACCAACTGTTCGATACTTTCGACAGTGGTAATATTGCTCCTAACGGAACAGCTAGCGCACACGCGTTCAGTGAGAGCGACGACGAGTTGCTCGTAGGCGTTGACAACAGCAAGGGCGCATTTATCCGCGCACTCGCTCAACAGTCTGATACTGGCGGAACTTTCTCGGTACTTCCCGATGACCAGTTCCTCACTCGTAGCGACAAAGTCGGATTCTACGGCTCTCTTGAAGAGGGTAGAGTTTGTATCGACGCTCGCGCGATCGTTGGATTGATTGTATAACTCACTCATAGGATTAACACTGGGCCCGAGAAATCGGGCCCTTTTTTTTGTTCCCTAAAATAACGGTTTTGTGTAAGTCCTATTAGGAAGGAAAAAGGTTATGGCTAAGAAAATCAGTAAGAAAACAACGGCAAAAGCGGCTAAAAAGCCGGCAAAAAGAACAGCGAAGGCAACCGAGAAGCCCGCTAAAAAATCCCCGAAAAGTCTCGAGAGCTTATCTCAAACACACGGACAGGAAGAGTATAGACCAACTACTCTAGATCAAATCTGGGGGGACTCTGGTCTTAGTAAATACGGAACCCTCAACGAGGAGGAGTACGCAGCGCAACTCAGAGAGATGAATAGGACCGATATTCACGCGCACGCATCTAAGGTTGGCGTAATTCCAGTAGACAACAGAGATATGCTTAACCAAAGATTGTTGAGAGAATTCAAAAGACACCTTTCCGCATATAGGGCTCCTGTAGGCAAAAAAAACCAGAAGACAGAAGTACCCGACAATATAAAGAAAATACTCGCAGAAGGGAGATAATATACTTAGGTTAACCTTCGGGCGCTGCTTTCGTGTAAATACTAAAAGGTATGGCAACTTCGGTAGACTTAAATATTTTGCAGGGAGCAACGTTTTCTGCTAGAATAGCTGTAACGGATTCAACGGGTGCAGCCATAAACCTTAGTGGGTATACTACCAGAGGGTGGGGGAAGCATAGATATTCTGACTCAAATAAGCTCATCGACTTAGATCCAGATGTCGTAAGCGGAAGTGGCAGTATGGTATGGCAGTCTGCCCTAGAATCCGGGTTGGTAGATATCAAAATATCCGCAACTGGTACAGCTGCATTACCCATAATACAAGGCGTATATGACGTAGAAATGTATAATGCCACCGGAACCGTCACAAGGATTCTGCAAGGCAAAATGAACGTTTCTCCTGAAGTAACAACGTCTTAAAAATGGGATTTGATCAGCAAATAAAAGTATCACTAGACGAAGGAGTAAGCAACGCTACTTCTTCGAGTGCTGATAAGTCTGCATCCATAACGACGAGCACGACTTCGGCGACCTCAACTTCTCAAATTCCAGCGACCAGCGCAAACACCGTGGCGGCTGGCATACAGGGGCCTCCCGGTCCCGGTGGACCAACTGGGCCGTCTGGCGCTAGTGGTTTCCATGTTACTGGGGCTTATATCAGTGGCTCTTCGGATTTAATTATACAGCGCTCTGACTCTTCCCTTTTGAATGCTGGCGCGGTAATAGGTCCCACCGGACCCACGGGACCCACGGGACCGACAGGACCCTCGGGTTTGTCAGGCACGAGCGGTTTAGATGGCTCTACCGGACCTACCGGACCAACGGGACCAACGGGGCCCGCTGGATCGCAAGGCGACGAAGGCGACGCTGGTGGCACTGGACCTACCGGTCCGTCTGGACCAACAGGGCCAACGGGACCCACGGGACCCACTGGGCCATCCGGAGAAGATGGTTCAACTGGGCCGACGGGACCCACTGGGCCAAGCGGACCCACTGGGCCAAGCGGACCAAGCGGACCATCTGGCGCTAGTGGCTTACATGTAACTGGCGCACTAATCAGTGGAGATGCGTATTTAGTTGTACAAAGGTCGGACGGTTCCGTAATTAATGCTGGGTCCGCAATAGGACCAACTGGTCCCGTCGGATCAACGGGTCCGACTGGGCCCACTGGGCCACAGGGAGACAAGGGTGACGACGGTGACGCCGGACCCTCAGGACCAACGGGGCCAGCGGGGTCAGCGGGGTCTGCAGGAAGCACTGGGCCAGAAGGAGCGACGGGAGAAGCTGGTTCAACGGGGCCAGCAGGATCGACTGGGCCCACGGGGCCCGCAGGATCTCAAGGAGATAAAGGCGACGACGGCGACGCTGGGCCTACTGGGCCGACAGGACCCGGCGGATCTACTGGGCCAGCTGGGTCAACTGGGCCCGCAGGAGCCACTGGGCCCACGGGGCCAACAGGACCTTCGGGACCCGCAGGCTCAACGGGACCTTCGGGGCCCAAGGGCGACCAAGGAGACACAGGTGGAACTGGGCCGACTGGGCCAGATGGCTCAACAGGACCAGCGGGACCAGCAGGATCGACAGGACCAGCGGGATCTACAGGACCAACAGGACCCGAAGGGGACGCGGGCTCTACGGGCCCTACGGGGCCGTTAGGACCGACAGGACCAACAGGACCTTCGGGGGCTTCTGGATTACTTGTTACGGGAGCATACATAAGCGGTTCTTCTAATTTAATCGTACAGCGTTCAGACGCTAGCACCATAGACGCTGGTTCCGTCATAGGACCCACTGGGCCTTCGGGGCCTACTGGGCCTTCAGGGCCAACTGGACCAACTGGTCCCGGCGGAAGCACTGGTCCAACTGGACCCACTGGGCCAACTGGGCCGCAGGGGGACAAAGGTGACGACGGTAACGCCGGACCCACCGGACCTGCTGGGTCAACAGGACCAGCGGGATCAGCTGGATCAACAGGTCCCGCGGGACCCACTGGACCTACTGGGCCTGAGGGAGATGCGGGCTCTACGGGCCCCACGGGGCCGTCAGGGCCGTCAGGACCTACGGGGCCCACAGGGCCCTCTGGAGCCTCAGGAATGGGCCCTACGGGCCCCACGGGGCCTACAGGACCCACTGGGCCACAAGGAGACGATGGCTCCACAGGACCTTCGGGACCAACGGGTCCTTCGGGACCAACAGGTCCTTCCGGGCCCGCTGGGTCAACAGGGCCTTCTGGTGCTACTGGGGTAACGGGGGCGACTGGACCCGATGGGCCAACGGGGCCCGCCGGACCGACTGGGCCATCTGGACCATCTGGACCCGATGGGTCTACGGGGCCAGCTGGACCTAGTGGACCATTAGGACCCACTGGACCAACTGGACCAACTGGACCTTCGGGACCTACGGGCTCACTGGTGGCACAGCACATGACGGGGCATCTGGTTGACATTAGCGCAACTGGAGAGAAGCTTATCGGCATAGGGATGACGGGGTTCTTGATAGACCAAAATCAAACCGGTATTTTCATGAGGGTCGACGACAGAGCCGTAAATAGGCTTGTCGCGATAGATGCTGATCTAAAAACCCTAAAGGGGCAAGAGGGACTTACGTTCGACGGCGGCAATCTCTACATAACTGGACAAGGGAAAATACAATTTAATTCAGCTGACTCTTGGATTGGCGCAAACACGAACGACCCAGAAGACGTAAGGATTCATGCAGACCAAGATATAGAGCTTAATGCTGATAGTCATATCGATTTAGATCCGGGGCTTCACACTCGTAGTTTTAAACACATAAGAGTATATGATAATAAGGGTGTTATTTTTGGCACAAATTATGACTACATTTGGATGTTTCAAAGGTCTGGGGTAGGCCATCAAGGAGTAGGTAACCAACTAGTTCTATGCGCTACAGGCGTAGACACTACCTCTCCGAGCTATGACCCAAATAGAACTAAGTTCATGACAGTTTCGGGGGATGGAGTAACTGACCCCGCAAGAAATTCTGCTGCAACGATTGTTTTTAATAGGTCGTCTACGGGTGAGCTATCGTCTGATAAAGGCGACTACGGAAGGCCAATGATTATCAAAGCAAGCGGTGGTCGCGTTGGAATAGGTTTTCTGAATCCATTAGCGTTACTGCACGTTTCTGGTGGTCCTGTAATATTTAATAATGATTTTGCTGTTAGCGGAACACAACACTTTCAGAAAGTTTTACATGCTAATATAATTAAGAATCGCTCGACTTTAGAGACAAGTGGTAACGCTAGATTTTTGACTGATGTCGGAATTGGGGATAGCCTGATTGTTACTGGGCACTCGTATTTCCTAAAGGACATTGACTCCCATAAAATAAAAGTAAAAAGAGGGATAGACGTTACAGGTAATGTAAGAGCGTTAGACAAATTGGGCGTAGGAGATAGTCTAGATGTTACTGGTCACACCAAGTTGGGTAAAGTAGCTGACGTAAATCAATTGCGAGTATCCAAGGGGCTTGACGTAAGTGGTGCAGCTTATTTCCTCGACAACGTGGGCGTGGGTGGCATTCTGGATGTCACTGGTCACTCGAGGATTGAGGGTAATCTGGATGTCCAAGAGATCAAGGTTTCCGGTGGAATCGACGTGACAGGTAACGCTTACTTCCTTCAAAACGTAGGAGTAGGTGGCATTTTGGATGTTACTGGCCATTCGAGGATAGAGGGTAATCTGGACGTTCAAGAGATTAAGGTCTCCGGTGGGATTGATGTGACCGGTAACGCTTACTTCCTGCAGAATGTAGGGGTAGGTGGAATCTTAGACGTCACTGGTCATTCGAGTTTCGGGGGAGATCTAGACGCGCATAAGATTAAGGTACAGAGAGGCATAGATGCGACTGGTAACGCTCGTTTTCTTAGCGACGTAGGAGTAAGCTCAAGTCTAGACGTTACTGGTCATTCTAAGTTGGGTAAAGTAGTTGACGCAAATCAATTACGCGTATCAAACGGGCTTGACGTAAGTGGGGCCGCTTACCTGCTTGATAACGTGGGCGTAGGAGGAAACTTAAAAGTAACAGGTTGGCAAAGTTTTGGTAAAACAACCCATACGAATACAGTGCAGGTCGGCAATACCTTGACGGTTACTGGTCAATCTGAATTCGGAAGAACTATCCACGCAAATAAGATACAGGTTGGAAAAAGCGTGGACGTAACTGGCAACGCTAGGGTTCTAACTGATTTGGGGGTCAGCAAGAGTTTGGATGTATCCGGCCATACTAAATTGGGCAAAGTAACTGACGTAAATCAGTTGCGCGTATCCAAAGGTTTCGATGCAACAGGCGCAGCCCACCTTCTTGAAAACGTAGGCGTAGGTGGAAATTTGGCTGTAACGGGTAATCTCGAAATCCACAAAGACGTCACGCTACATAAGAGCGTCTTCATAATGGAAAACCTTGGAGTCGGTGGGCACCTAGATATGACTGGCCACTCAAGAATGGAAGGTAATTTAGACGTTTCTGAGGTAAAAATCTCAGGTGGGTTGGATGTAACCGGAAACTCTTACTTCCTTCAAAACGTAGGCGTAGGGGGAGGCCTAACTGTTACGGGTGTCTCTAGGCTTGGAAAGACTATTCACGCAACCAATATAAGGGTTGGAGAGGACCTGATAGTTACGGGCTCTAGCTCAGTTAACAAAACTTCCCCGGGAGATACAAAGCATCATGGTGCCGCTAATTTCGGTGTGGGCGGAATCATAACTGGAGATGTAGCCTATTTCGGTAAGCTGTACGTCACCGGAACAAATCCGATAAAGGAAGTCTTACGAATCACAGGCGGCGGTGGCGGCGGCGGTGGCGGAATCTCTGCAGCGGGAACTGGGTATAACCACAATATTGGCATATTCACTGGAAATAGTACGCTCACTACTGGTCAATTGGTTTACATAAATAAAGGTGGGTACGACCAGAAGGGACGCCTAGGCGTGAATAACCTTACCCCAAGATATAGCGTAGACGTAGGGGGCGCAGTCTCTGGTCACTCTGGCATATTTGGTCAATGGTGGCTGAGCGGAACAGATGGAGTTGTTTATCAGTTTACTGGTGCAGGACGACAAGGGGACGTAGGAGAAACTGGGCCGACAGGACCTGCTGGTCCAACTGGACCCACTGGGCCAACTGGGCCGCAAGGGGTAACTGGGGCTAGGGGTGGTGAAACCCATCCATATATTTTTGACGGTTCAAGCACGGCATTGGCTGATCCCGGCGATGGGAAAGTTAGGTTTAGTAGCGCCACGCTAAGCTCTGTAACGGGTATAATAATAAATGACGAAAGTAGAGAGGTTTCAGCTGTCGGGAATTGGATTAGCTCGTTCGCCAAGCCAACGGGCGCAAGATTTAGACTTACCAAAGCTACAGGTGGGCCAGACTTTGCTAGTTATGGTGTTCAGGGTATAGATGAGAAAGCCGGAGCCGGATACTTGTTAATCAAAACAGATTTCATGGCTAGCAACGGCAACTTCGCTAACCTCGAAGAAGTCGTAGTGGCAATGACGCCCTGCGGACCTAAGGGGCCCACGGGACCAGCTGGATCAACAGGTCCCGCGGGACCCACTGGACCTACTGGGCCAGAAGGGCCAGAAGGGCCAGAAGGAGGTGTGAGCGAACTGGCATTGTTAGATGACGTGAGTCTTTCAAGCTTGGAAAATGGCGACTTACTGTATTATGATTCCAGTAGCAGCGAGTGGACTAATCTTGCCATAGGCGGTGCCGATGAGGTTCTGAAGAGCGACGGGACTGACCTTTCATGGGGTGAGGGCGGAGGTGGGTCGCTCGAAGATCTTTCGGATGTAGACATAAACAGTGCAAGCGAAGGTGACATACTGTATTATAATGACAATGACGACACTTGGGATAATCTTGGATTAGGCAGCGATGGTGAGGTTCTGACGAGCGACGGGAATAACCTTTCATGGGGTGAGGTCCAGCGGGGGTCGCTCGAAGATCTTTCGGATGTAAACGACATGTCCGAAGCGGAAGGCGATATATTAGTCTGGAACGACGGTGGTAGCGAGTGGGATAAACTCGCCAGAGGTAGTGATGGGCAAGTGTTGACGTCTACTTCGTCTACCATCGAGTGGGGGGACGGAGGAGCGGGGTCGCTCGAAGATCTTTCGGACGTAGATTCGATGAGTGAGGCAGATCAGGATCTACTATTTTATAGTTCGTCCGCAAGTGAATGGACCAACCTAAATAAAGGTAGTAATGGTCAATTTTTGAAAATTGCCGGTGGGAATTTAGCGTGGGGGGTGGCGGCCTCTACCTTAGAGGAGCTTACGGACGTAGAAGACGGTATGACTAAGGCCGAGGGAGATCTACTGTATTGGAATGAGGTAAACGGTCAGTGGCAAAATATTGATATGAGCTCAACCGAAGGTGACGTTCTGTCTACCGATGGCACCCAGCTTGAATGGAGATCTGCAGAAGCAGGCCCTACTGGGCCAGCTGGGTCAACTGGGCCCGCAGGACCTACGGGACCTACGGGACCAACAGGACCTTCGGGGCCCGCAGGATCAACAGGGCCTTCGGGGCCCAAGGGCGACCAAGGAGACGCAGGCGGAACTGGGCCGACTGGACCAACAGGGCCTACTGGGCCCACTGGACCAACCGGACCCGATGGGTCGGATGGACCCACTGGACCCACTGGACCCACTGGACCAACCGGACCCGATGGGGACGATGGGGACGATGGGGACGATGGTGCTACTGGACCCACGGGACCAGCAGGTGCGACTGGACCAACAGGGCCTACTGGGCCCACTGGACCCGCTGGCGGAGACGGCGGAGGCTCGATGAATGGAACGGGTTACATGGATGGAGCCGTAGGCTACCACCATTACGCAGCGATTTGGACAGGCAATAATAACAGTCTTACTACTGGTGGGTTGGTAGTATTGGAGCCGGGTGCGGCACCCTTCATGGACAACAATGCCAACTACTGGTCTGTGGGTATTGGTACGATCGAGCCACAAGAAGCGCTGCACGTAAAAGGAAACGTTACCGGCCATACGGGATACTTTGAGAAGCTGTACGCGAGCTCCGGTACGCTTACCAACGGCGTCAGAGGCAGGTTTAACGAAGCGCTGACTTGGAAGGGCGGAATCGCAAGCTATGGTGAAAGTAAGCCACAACATGGCGACATATTAATGTACCACGGAAGCGAGCCGAGTTGGACCAACCTGCAAAGAGGAAAAGATAACACGGTGTTAATGAGCCGCGATGGAGCTGGCGACGGAATAGAGTGGGTTGATCCTAATATGGTGGAGATTTCAACCGAAATCGGCGCGTCATGTTCTGACGAAACTTCGCCACTGACGACTGGTTTAAAAACTACATTCAGGGTACCGCACGGCATGAGATTTTATAATAGCACTGGAAATGCAGGGAAGAACACCGACCAAAACACTCACGGGCCGGGAATTAGCGCCAGCGTAACAAGCTACCCGTCTGGGCAAGCCCTTATAATTGATATTCTGGAAAGCGGAAAATCACTGTTCAATAAATCAGCAAACTCGCTTACTAGCGGAATGCTTTGTATCGATAAGGGGGAAAGAACCTCTCGCACAGCGCAAACAGGATATGTTTTAGCTTCAGATCGAGGGGGAATTACCAAGCCGGTTTCCGGGTTAGCTTACGACGCAGAAATAGCCGTGGTGGTCCGGCAAGTTGGCGGCACTGACGCCAAACCTTGGCCGGGGGCAGGGTTGAAGATACAGATTAGGGGAGTGAAGGGCGGCTTAGGTCCTGACCGATCGAACTGGTGGTAATATGAATTATACAAACCCATATATTTTTGGTGGGAATATAATATTGTGCATTGCTTCCGGCGGGCATAATACGAAACTTGACAACGGCAACCCCATACCACATGGCATCCATTATTGGAATTCGGACAGGTTATACGAACCCCCGTGGAAGGGGCATTCAAATATTCATCACGACTCTTCTCAGCGTATCGTTCTTGAACCAAACGAAGGGGATGGATACACGGTAGGATTCTCAGGGTATGCAGCTAGAATAGAAGGATCTGAGGGCGCTTGCAGCGTTAGATATTATGTAAAGGCTGGCGCGGGAAAGCATTGGGCGTATCAAAGGGACGTAGGAGGCGGTTGTAATGACTGCAACGAAGATGAATCGGACTTTAAAGACGCGGTTCCGGGTCTAGATTTTGAGGCCAAAACAGGATGGTTGCATTGGGCTACTGGGGATACGGGCATAAGACATTTTGCTGTAAAAGTATACCCCAACATCAATGAGGACCCGTACACAGATGATGCGGTCAAACGCTTATGCGTTGTTATTGACCAACCGTCTGGATGCGGACTCAAGGCTTGTTTACGCAACGATGCGTTGACCTACCAAAGTTGCAACGAAGGTGAAGACACTACGGGATTGCAGTATTATGAAATGAAAAGCATTGAGGCGATAAGTAACACGCTAGCCGTCTCATCCGGCTCGTGGCCACCCAAAGGTGACCCAAGATGCGGTATATATACCCATCCGTTTGGAGACCCAGTGCGAGATCTAGAGGCCGATCAAGATCACTCAAGGTCTTCGAAAAAGGGGCCATGCACAGGTTGGCTGGGCGCCGGTGCCCCGAGACTGGAATGGACCGTGACTATAAAGCAATTTGAAGATTAGGTGTTGCAGACGACGAAGGCGGATGACCATAAAATAATTTAGATAGGAAATTTAAGTGTAAACAAGTACAATATGAAGGTAGTAGACTTAGCTGACGAAATTTACAGAGAATTGGGATCACCGTCTGATCTCAGTATCGCGCCTATCACTTTTTGGTGCAGAACAAATATAGGGGCGCTAAACAACTACATTATGTCAGAATACGTAGTAGACGCCACCACCCTTGAAATTCAAGAGGCTAAAGATGGAACGACTACCGCGATAGGGCTAGCCGAGGCGGCAATATTCAAAAAAATGTATCTAATTCATTATTATGATACAAAAATTATATCAACCCTTACAGCAGCTTCTACCGATTCAGTTGTGGAACTGGAGTCAGACGGGTCCAGAATTAGAAAACTTGATAAAACACAACAAAGTAATGCTTATATAAGAATTAAGAAGTTAGAGCTTGAGCAATTACAAAACATGATCACTCAATACAAACTCTCTTCTACCTCACCGCTGCAGGTGGCTGGGGACGATTCTATCGAGGGAGTATATTCAAGAACAACAGAGTTTAACAGAATTAAATATCAATAATGCCGAGCTTAGTATCACAAACAGAGATTGATGTTTTTACCGGTGACTTTCAAAATTTGTTTGACACCTTTAAAAGGCCAATAGTTGTATGGAAAGAGCCAAAAAAGACTTATACTACTATTGAAAATAATGTTTATGTTGGGTATGGCGCAGAATCCGTTAAAACAAATGTGTCGTACACTCCTCAAAGCGGTGAGTTTCAGGCGATGATTAGGTATACGGATAAGCAACAATCTGAAAATTTAGAACCACTACAGTTAAGAGAGTTAGCTGGAGACTGTAGAATAAAACTAGAAAAACCCGGCAGAGATTATATAAAACAAGGAAAAACAGAAAAAATAGTGATTGATGGTAAGTCATTTAACGTTCAGACTGACGAAGCGGTAAAATACTTCTTCGGCGTAAGACTATATGTATTCCACTTGAAGGCGACTAGGTAACATGGCTGAAGCAGGAGTTAAAGTTAAGGTTAATATGAACGGCGTCATGGCTAAGGTGCAGAAAAAGTTCATGGGCAGGAAGTATAGAGACCAAGCGCTAAAGAAGGCGGAAAATCATTTTAAGAAAGCACACAACAAGCTCATCAAGGAGTTTGAAAAACACCCCGTAACAAAGGAGCTCAAACAGGGGCCATTCGGCGGAAACCCAAGTAGAACTCTGGGTGGTTACGGTAACCTGTATAGTTTTATAGGGTTTCAGGGGGGAGACCCGACAGAAATAGTATCAGCCATTTTGAAAAGCGACACCAAGGTAGACAGGAGAACTGGCGCAGCCAAAAAGAAGGGGAAAATGATGGAATACAACTTTAGAGTAAAATTCCCCGATATGGGACAAATAGAAGCGATGACCCCAATGCCTTGGGAAAATGGAAGAAGCTGGGTTCGGGGTATAGAGAGGGGCATATCTGGATTTGGTTTTTATATGAACAAAATGGGGGGAAGATCTGGTGGAGGTTTTCAAACCTATAACCAGATAAGAGGCGGCGGATTTAGAAATGTAAAATATTTAACTGAAATATTCAGTAATTTCAAAAAGAACCTAAAGGCGAAGGACGAAAAATAAGTGAAAGCACAATTTGACAATCAGGTTATTTCCAGCTTTATGCTGTGGTTTGATCACACGCTCTTAAAGGAGGGAGAGGCATACACTAATACTACGGGGCTATTCTATGATGCTGAAGATGAAATTAACGGATATTTTACTTACGCACTTCCCTACAAGCAGATAGTTTCTGATAAGTCGATAACTGGGGCAAAAATACCATGCGCAGAAGGTCCGACAGGTATTCATATTAATGGAAATCATATTCTTACGGGGACAAGCGGTTGGGCTGCTATAAATTTCTTCGAGGGACAGGTATATTTTAGTGGAAATGGGCACGGAGCGTGGCCGGTTACTGGGGATATAAGTGGGAACTTTGCGGTTAAGGATTTCAATATATACCTAACAAACGAGCCTGAGGAGAAACTGCTTCTGGAAACTAAGTACAATATACGCCCAAAAGTTACAGAAAAGAGAACGGGAATCGCTGTAGACAGCATAACTTATCCGGCTATATTCCTTAGATACAACGGTGGACGCAATGAACCGTTTTCCTTCGGAGGCACAGATCAGACGATGATTGATATAAGAGCTATAGTCTTAGGGGATAACCAATTCCACACAGACGCTGTGTGCTCTATTTTTAGGGATAAAGCTAGAACTTATATGTCTTTATTTGGGGAAAATGAGATGCCGTATAACACTTTGGGTGGGTATAAAAATTCAAAACAATTTAATTATACTGGGGTAATCGACGGAAAAGTGTCTAAGGGTAGTGGCATGTATATTGATAACGTTTTTGTGTCTAGATTTGACAGGAATATCCCTAGTGACATGAAAAATATGAACTCTGAAGTATATCCTGCTTTTATTGATTTTGAGCTCTCAAAGGTACGCCTGCCAAGGCAGCAAAACGGCCCAATGTAATCGAGAAAAAACTTCTCATTCTTGGAATCAAGATGTAATTATACTCGAAGGACTTTTACCAACCAACAACAAGGAAACTTTAAACCATGCCTAGAAATAGAATCATTTATCAATCAGAAGCCCTCTACGTAGGGCCATCACCCGCGACAGGAATACACTTCCACAATTTTAGTGGATTGACGGGAGACGGAGACCCGGATCAAGCGATTTTCACGCTTTCCGCCGGAAAAGCTAACGAGCTAAGCGCTAGCGGAAGGAACTCACGGGCAACCGTGTTTAACACCGTTTCTGGCGGGAACGCCATCGGAGACGTTTACAGCTATTTGAGCAACACACAATTGAGTGCTGCCGGACAACTCGTAACCGAAACAGTAATGCTGACGGGAACGAACAGAATCCACCAGTTGCATAGAATTCAAAGCTGCAACTATTCATTTAATATCGCAAGAACAGATGTCAACCAATTCGGTGAGTTAGCCGCGATTGACAGAGTTGTTCTTGAATCACCCACGGTGGCCTTAGACTTCTCTTACGTGCTTGCTAACTTCTGGAACGAGAAACAGTTGGGCTTGAACATTGTTCAGGGTCACCAAGGGCCGAGATTCGGTGGACGTGGAGTTTCTTGTTTGTCTGGTATCTTGGTAAAAGAAGAAGACGAAAGAAATTACTTCATCAAGACTGTACCGGAAGGCTTCGACGCCAAGGGGCAAGAGGCTGCAAGACTCGGTTCAGATTCAAACGCAATTAAGGGACATGGTGACGCCGTTATCTCGCTAGGTAATGGGTTTATGACCTCATATACCTCCGAGGCTTCCGTAGGCGCAATGCCCACCGTAACAGTTAACGTTGAGGCTCTCAATATGGCTTTCGAATATGGTTCGGAATCTAAGAAGACTCCAGCCGTTAACCCAACTGACGGAACAAGACGCGCCGAGGTTTACAATATCCCGACCGCGGTCTCTAATCCCGGCACAGGTAACTTGACCATGAGCGTTCTACGCCCGGGTGACATTACCTTTAGCTTCAAGAAGAGAGACGCTAATCTCGTAAGTGGACTAGAAGCGATTCCGAATCTTGATTATGACGTTCCGGGTCCAGACTTGGACGACGTAAAGATTCAAAGCTATAGCATCGGATTTGACCTCGCTCGCGAGCCAATCCAAAAGCTTGGAAGTCGTTTCGCGTTCTCCAGAGAGATCACGTTCCCAGTAACGGTAACCTGCACGATCGACGCACTTATCGGAGATCTGAACTCTGGTAACCTAGGTGACATGATCAATTGTGATGACTCTTATGACATCAAGATTGACCTGAAGAATCCGGTTGGTTGTGATGATGTTTCAGTTGATACGATCTGTCAGTACAACTTACGACAGGCTAAGGTACAAAGTCAGGCTTATACGTCCGATATCGGATCGAACAAGTCCGTAACTCTTGAGTTCGCCGCCCAAATTGGTGGACCGAACCAGAACTACGTTGGACTGTTCATGAGCGGTATTGCGACTAACACCTACGCGCACCTTGATTCAGCTGGGACAACGCGTGTTGCGGGCTCTGATGCCGGCACTAGCGGTCCTGACGAAGATCAGCCGTAAACGACTTAGGGTAAAAAGAATTCAGCCCCGGTACCGATCTGGTACCGGGGTTTTTTTGTTCCATTTGGACATTAAAGGTGTAAATATAGACAGGAAAAAGGGAAGATTTCTTCTATGGATAAAGGTAGCGATAGTGCTAAGGATTTTGTGACTTTTCAAGTAAGCAGAAAGGTTACCAATTTGTATAAACAATTTCTTTTTCTTTTAGAAGATCTCCATGAACAGGGTTATGATATCCCAGACGAGGTATATCAGCGTATGAGAAAAAGGGTCCTAGATCATGGCAATGATACCATAAGGGAAATTGAAGAAAATTTAGATAAGTTGAATATAACATTAAGGTAAAAGGATTATGAAGAAATTATATGAATTTAGTTTGTATAAAACAGACACAGTAAAAGAAAAGTCGGAATCCACTAACGACGAGGGAGAGAAGGTTATTACGGAAAAAGAAGTAGAGAAAAAGGTGGAACACAAGTTCTTCTTGCGTAAGCCCACTCGTTCAATGTATGACGACGCGGAGCTTTTTTATGGCGTAAAGTTGGCCGAAGGAGTAAAGGCGGGGCTTCTTAACCACGCCCTTCTGGCGAAAAGATACAATAATGATGGAGGCATATTTACCGACGCCCAGCAAGAGGATTTTGCTACTTGTTATTTTGAGCTCCTAAACGATCAAACCGATTGGCAACAACTAGTTATCAAGGGAGAAGAAAAAAGTAAAAAAGAAGAAGAAAAGCAGATAGAGATAGAGAAGAGAATGGCTATGAACCGCAGAAAGCTGCAGTCGTACGAGGCCGACAAAACTAGTTTGTTTGACCAAACCGCGGAAACAAGAGCTAGGAATAAAACTGTATTCTGGTGGGTTCTAAACATGGCTTATCACGACGGAGAAAAGGGCAAGGAAGAGGGGGTTTTTGATGGCGCAAAATACGAAGATAAGTTGTCAGAGTATGATAAGCTAGAGGACTCAGATGACGAAATGTCACAAGAACTAATTCAGCGTTTAGTGTATTATGTTAGCTTTTGGTACGCAGGCAGGGCAGCTACTAAGGAAGATTTCGAAGCGCTAGACGAAGACGCTGGGGATTATGGCATAGAAGGCGTGTCGACAGAAGAAGCCACAGAAGAAGACGCAGAAGAGGAAGTCGCCGTAAAGGAGGAAACAAAACCTAAAAGAAAACCTAAAAAAACAGCCAAAAAGAAAGAGTCGCCTCCGGCAGAAGAATTTAAAAAAGATGGGTAAAAGTCCTATGGTTGAGTAAAAATCCACCCCACCTGATTTCTTTGGGTGGGGTTTTTTAATTTATGGCTAAGCTAAATATCAAGGAAATTAAGGCTATATTTACTGAAATAGTAAGAGGATATACCTTATTGCCGACATCGAAATACGGAGTACTTTACGTAAAGCACGTGAACTCCTTCGACTCTGCGGATATGGATTCAGAAAGAGCCGGGTACGAACGTAAAGCTAGGGAGATGGGCGTTCAGTCTCAGGAGGAGTTTGCAAAAATTTTAAAAGAACAGGGGTCATGGACGGAAGAGAACGAAGCAGAAATAGCTCAAAACGAAAGATTGCTCAAGAATTTGCATAAAACAAAATCTAAATTATTTTTAAAGTCTCAAATAGAGCAAGTAAAAAAACAAATAAAAACAATAGAGGAAAAACTACAAGAATTAGAGTTTACAAAAAAAGCCCTATTCGCAAACACTATAGAGGGCTTCGCTGACAAAAAAATTAATCAACAATATATACGCCTTTCTACCTATAAAGATGAATTTTTAGAGGAGCCGAAGTTTACTGCGGAAGAATTTGATGAAATTGAGAACGAAGATTTGGCTGAGTTAATCGGGTCGTACAACGCTGTGACAAGTAAATTCCTTGGTCACAATATGAAGCTGGCTGCATTGAGTCCAATATTTCTTAATTTTTTCTATCTGTGTGATGATAATGCGGTTAATTTTTACGGAAAGGCTGTTGTCGAATTAAGCTTTTATCAGGCAGAACTGTTCGGTCACGGCATGAGGTTTAAGAATATCTTGTCAGACACAAAAAATAAACCACCAGATGATATAGCAGAAGACCCGGAAAAACTAATAGAATGGGCTGAGGCGAACAAAAACGCGGAGCAGCATTTGTCTAACGAGGAATCCGGAGACGGCTCAGCAACATCGCTTGTGGGCGCGACTAAGGAAGATTTAAAGCATCTTGGTATAGACACGGAAACTGAGGGAATTAGCCTACAAAAGGCCGCAGAGAAATCTGGAGGATCCCTAAATATGCAGGATTTAATGAAGCTTCATGGAGTCTAAAAAGTGTAATTAGTTGTACCGACCCCACACGGCACAAGGTATGGCATATGACGCAACAATTAGAGTAGGCGCTGACACTAGGGTAGCGTCTAGGCAGATAGAAGGCCTCGGAAAGAAGCTTAGAGGGCTAGAAAACGTAGGCAAAATTAATGCCCGCAATTACACGCAGCCCCTCGGCAGGATTACTGGCGCAGCAAACGAATTCACTAAGTCCATGGAGGCGGCGAATGCTCGTGTTCTAGCGTTCGGCGCAGCAGCTGGCACTATTTACCAAGTTCAGAGAGCCTTTCAGGCGCTCGTTAAAGATACCGTCGAGGTCGAATATTCTCTCGCCAAAATCAACACCCTATTAAAGCAAACTCAGGGTGGTTTAGCTAAAACTAGCGAGGGTTTATTTGATATAGCAAGGAAAACTGGGCAAAGTTTTGAAACCGTAGCTAAGGCTGCGGAAGAATTCGCCAGACAAGGTTTAACCGCTGAGCAGGCTCTGACGCGTACAAGGGATGCGATGATTCTCGTTCGTCTTACGGGGCAGGATACGATGAGCGCTGTTAATGGTTTAACTGCGGCGGTCAACGGATTTAACCAAGTTGGACTAGACACAACGAAGATCCTAAATAAGATGTCTAGGGTCGCTTCGAATTTCGCCGTATCTGAGAAAGATCTTTCCGACGCATTTAGGCGGGTATCTAGTGTTGCTGTTGACGCCGGCGTATCTATTGATGAACTGAACGGTTTGGTAGCGGCGGCCCAGCAAATTACTGCTCGTGGTGGTAATGTTATTGGTAACAGCTTCAAAACTATCCTAACAAGATTACAAAGACTTAGAAATGTAAAAGCCTTGGAAGAGATTGGGGTTCAGGTTAGAGACATGGAGGGCAACTTCAAGCCCGCGATGGGGGTGTTGAAAGAGTTGGCTAAAAGCTTTGATACTTTAACAGACGCATCCAAGGCGCAAGTGGGCGAATTGATTGGTGGCGTATTCCAGATTAACGTCTTAAAAGCGGTAATGAAGGACCTGTCTAACGAAAACGGCATTGCGGTAAGAGCAACCAGAATGTCTACAGAGGCGACAAATGAGGCAATAAAGAAAAACGAGCAACTTAACAAAACACTGAAATCCTTAACTAACGAAGCCATGGCTAACTTTAGCCAGATGGCCGCAAAGCTGGGTAAGTTGACGCTCGACAAACCAGCAAAAAGGATAGCGGCTGTATTCAATACTATT